>Ga0210402_10001561_pt1 | contig 23547 bp, 17 predicted proteins | sample IncBWC7MmetaG_FD_161055 | JGI IMG/M metagenome (GOLD analysis project Ga0210402, IMG submission 161055) | Forest soil microbial communities from Barre Woods Harvard Forest LTER site, Petersham, Massachusetts, United States - Inc-BW-C-7-M | ecosystem: Environmental > Terrestrial > Soil >... | reverse complement strand
CCGTCCGACGACCCCTTAGGTGGGCGATGTTGCCAACGGTGCGCGGCGTAGACTTACGGCCTAAAAACATGCGGTAAGAAATGGTCAATCCTTCGCCCGCTCCACGTATGAACCGTCCTCCGTCGAGACCACGATCCGGGTACCCGGGACGATATGGGGCGGCACAGAAGTTCGTACTCCGTTCGAAAGAACCGCCGGCTTGTAGGAGGACGAAGCGGTCTGGCCTTTGGTGGTAGGTTCGGTCTCTGTGACCTCAAGGGCCACCCGCGGCGGGAGCACGATGCCGACCGCGACGCCTTCGTGGACGCTCAGCCGGACCTTCATCTCCGGATGGAGATACACGGATTGCTCGCCGATCACGTCTTCCGAAACCGCGATCTGATCGTAATTTTCCATATTCATGAAATGAAAACCATCGCCATCCTGATAGAGGAACTGAAATTCGCGTTCCTCCACATGGGCGCGTTCCACCTGGTCTGTCGTCTTATAACGTTGCGAGGACTTCACGCCGTCGCTAAGCCGTCGCATGTCGACTTGGGTGACAGGCGTTCCCTTGCCGGGGTGGATGTTTTCTGCGGTCAGGATCACATAGAGCTTGCCTTCGAGATCAACGATGTTTCCCTTGCGGAGCGAACTGGCGATGACTTTCACGGACGCAATCCCTCGATCGGTAATAGAGCTGGCGACCAAACCGGCGGTCGATTGGGCGCCTTCGGTTGGAATCGTGGCCCGCACCATACTGATCTTGCGCCGTGGCGCCAGCATTTTCGGCGTGTCGCCCAAACACGACCGGCGAAGCCGCTGCTGACCTCAAGAGCACCATGTCGCAACCCCCGCTGTGGTGGATGCCCGACATTCATGCCGACCGGCAGCCTTTTCTGGGCGCGCGCCGGCGCATACTGGCCGCGCTTCGCCATTATCTTGAAACACGCGATTTTGCGGAGGTCGAGACGGCCATCCTGCAGGTCTCGCCCGGTAACGAGGCCCATTTGCATGCGTTCTCGACCGAACTCAGGGCGCCCGACGGCGCCGGGCGTCAGCTCTTTCTGCACACATCGCCGGAATTCGCCTGCAAGAAGCTGCTGGCCGCCGGCGAACAACGCATTTTCGAGTTCGCACGGGTGTTCCGCAATCGCGAACGGGGAGCCTTGCACCATCCGGAATTCACCATGCTGGAATGGTACCGGACAGGAGAGTCTTGCGAGGCCCTGATGGAAGATTGCACGGGCTTCCTGGCCGTCGCGGCGGCAGCCGCAGGGACGGACAGATTTTCATTCCGCGGCCGTGAAGCCGACCCGCTGGCGGCACCGGAACGCCTCACGGTTGCGGAGGCATTCCGGCTCCATGCCGGGATCGACCTCCTGGCGACGCTCGGAGAGCGTGCACCTGACCGCGACGGACTGGCGGTCCAGGCCCAGGCGGCCGGCATCAGGCTAGCCGATAATGACAATTGGAGCGACATTTTCAGCCGCATCCTGGTAGAACGCATCGAACCTCGGATCGGCAACGGCCGCGCGACGTTCCTGACCGAGTACCCGAGACCGGAGGCCGCACTGGCGCGACCGAAGACTTCCGATCCACGTGTCGCCGAGCGTTTCGAGCTGTTCATTTGCGGTGTAGAACTCGCCAACGGATTCGGCGAGCTTACTGACCCGGTGGAGCAACGCACGCGTCTCGAAGCAGAGATGTCGAAGAAACAGCAGCTATACGGCGAGCGCTATCCGATCGATGAAGATTTCCTTGCGGCCCTCGCCCGCATGCCGCCGGCGAGTGGTTGTGCACTCGGTTTCGACCGGCTCGTGATGTTGGCGGCAAGGGCGTCCCGAATCGAGCAGGTCATTTGGACGCCGCTACCCTGAAGGGCAACAGATGACAGCCGACACCCTGCGCACTATAGCGCAACTGCGCGACGCCGGATTTGTGCCGGCCGCCCAAACTGCTGCGCTGGAGCGGATCGCAGCCCGCTATGCGGTTGCGATCACGTCCGCAGTAGCGGATTTGATCGATCGCGACGATCCGAACGACCCGATCGCACGTCAATTCATACCCGATCCCGCCGAACTCGAACCGCAGCCGCACGAGCGGGCTGATCCGATCGGCGATGACACATTCAGCCCGGTCGACGGAATAGTACACCGCTATCCGGACCGGGTACTCCTGAAGCTCGTCCATACCTGCCCGGTCTATTGCCGGTTCTGCTTTCGCCGCGAGATGGTCGGGCCGGGGGGACGGTTAGGTCTGACAAGGGAAAAACGCGACGCTGCCTACCGGTATATCGAGCAGCATCCTGAGATTTGGGAGGTCATACTGACGGGCGGCGATCCTCTGGTTCTGCCCGCGTCCCGCCTGCGCAGCGCAGTGCGCGCACTCGCCGCCATCGACCACGTCAGGATAATTCGGGTTCATACCCGCATGCCCACGGTGGCGCCCGAACGGGTCACAGCCGAATTGGTCGCGGCCCTTCGGGCGCCCGGAAAGACGACCTTTGTAGCGCTTCATGCCAACCATCCTCGTGAATTGTCCCCCCCGGCCCGCGCCGCGTGCGCCCGGATCGTCGATGCCGGCATCCCAATGCTCAGCCAGACGGTGCTGCTCCGCGGCGTCAATGACGATGTTGAAACCCTCAGTGCATTGATGCGCGCCTTCGTCGAATGCCGAATCAAGCCGTACTACCTTCACCATGCCGATCTCGCGCCCGGAACTGCCCACCTTCGTACCTCGATCAAAACCGGGCAGCATTTGATAAGCCAAATGCGCGGTCGCTTGTCGGGCCTTTGCCAGCCTACTTATGTGCTCGACATTCCGGGTGGCGCCGGCAAGGTTCCGGTCGGGCCGAGCTATATCAACGCAACGTCCGACGGCGCGGAACAGCGTTACGAGGTGCGGACGATCAATGGAGACTTGCACGCATATCCGCCTCGCAAATGAGCAGGCTTCACGGAATGCGTGCGAAGCGTAGGGCGGGCTTGGGAACGTAGAGCGGCGGAATACGCTGCGCCAGTCCCTACGGTTCAATACGGACGGACCGTCCCCTTCATGGTCGTGCGCCACATCAGCCGGCGTTGATCCGACGGAAAATCGTCGCGCGCGTGGGCCGAACACCGGTTATCCCAAACCACGAGGTCGCCGACGCGCCAGACGTGGCGGTAGACGAACTCCGGCCGCTCGGAATGGTCGAACACCGCGTTGAGCAATTCGTCGCTCTCGGCCTGCGGCATGCCTACGACTTTCATGCTCATCAGGCGATCGACATAGATCGCTTTGCGGCCAGTCTCGTCGTGGGTGCGAAACACCGGATGCACGGCTTCGCTGAAGGCCTCGACGGCATTGCTGGTGTCGCCCCGAATCGTAGTACCGTAATTGTAATGATTGACGGCTTTGCGGCCCTCAAGTCGTTCGCGAATCGCCTGATCAAGGGAATCGTAGGCCGCATAGCCGCTCGCGAACAGCGTGTCCCCGCCGTGGCTCGGGATCTCCACTGAATACAACAGCGTACCCTTGTGCGGCAGCTCGGCGTGGATCATGTCATGATGGAAGTTCATCTCTCCGTCGGGCAGCGCTCCGATGGTTTCGCCGTCCTCCCGAATGTTCGAGATCAACATGACGTCGGGAAGGAGCTTCGCGTATCCCTTGGGGAAATATTTAGGCGGCCGCGACAACGGTCCGATCTCGCCGAAATATCCGGTCGCCCTGATGAGATCCTCCTGGGAAAACCGCTGGCCGCGAAATACCAGGACCAGGTGATCGAGCCAAGCCTTGCGGATGTCCTGGATGGTGTCCGCGCCAAGTGAGTCGCGCAGGTCGACACCCCGGATTTCGGCACCTATGTGCGTCGTGAGCGGAACGACCTTAAGATTGGTCTTTGTCCCTGCGTCCATCGCTTCCTCCCTGGCAACGATGCTGTCATCGCCCGGCTTGACCGGGCGATCCAGTAAACACCGACCGTGGATACTGGGCTGCCCGGTCAAGCCGGGCAATGACACGCGTTCAGTCAATCTAATCGAAAAATGCCGCAACGTCTTGTGGAGCATGTCCCCAACTCAATTCCGCGCCAGATCACCGAGCATGCTGGCCGCAACCGTGAGCTTCGACAACGACAGGCCCGATGCCACCATCGACTGTACCGCCTCGCGCACGCGATCGACGTCGCCGCCCTTGCGCCTCACGAAGGCCGCCACGGCCTCGGCGCCGCTACCGTCCGCCGTTGTCATCTCGGCCACCAGCCGACGCAACGCATCGCCCATCGCATCAAACCCGCGATCGAACGCCAAGCGGTCGAAATAATCCACCAGCTTGATGTCGCGCGCCGCAGCCACGATGCGATCGATCTGAAAGTAGGATTCAGCCGCAAAGTAGATTGCCGCGACCTGCCCTACCGGGTACTCGGTGCGATCGGAGATCAGGGCGATATCGGTGGCAGACCCCAGCCCCGGCAAATTCGCAACATTGCAGGCGACCGACTCGGGCACGCCCTCGGATGTCATCTTGAGCACTGCAGCGTCACGGATGCGCCGGGCTTCCGGCGGCAGGTACTGGTCGAGCCTTCCGGAAACCGCCGCAATCTTCGCTCGATAATGATCCACAATGCCGGCCAGGCCTTGGCGCACATCCACATTGCGTAAAAACCAGACGATGCGATCGAGGAGCAGATCTTGCACCGCTGTGAACAGGCCAAGTTGTACGGTGCCGGAAATTTTGTTGTCGAGCGCCTCGATCGACGTATTGAGAGCCGTAAGCCGGAAGCTGTCGCGCACCGCGACGAACGCCGCAGCGATGCGATCGACTGATGCTCCAGTCTGGTCAGCGATTCTCACTACGACCGGCGGGCCGCCGCGGTTGATCACGGAATTGGCCAACTGAGTTGCGATGATGTCCCGGCGCAGCCGATGACGTTCGAACGCATCCGGAAAGTGACTCCAAATCGATTGTGGAAAATAGCGGGTAAGTTCCCGGGCGAGATACGGATCATCCGGCACGTCCGAGTGAAGGAGGTCTTCGTGCAGCGCGAGCTTGGCATAAGCCAACAACACCGCAAGCTCAGGCCGCGTGAGCGGCTGGCCGCGTCGTCTTCGCTCGGCAATTTCCCTGTCGGTCGGCAGGAACTCGACGGCGCGATCAAGCAACTGCCGCTTCTCCAGCATCTGCATCAGTCGTTGCTGGAAACCCAGGTCTTCAAGACCACGACGCTCGACTAGGGACAACGCCAGCGTCTGCTGGTAGTTGTTGCGCAGAACCAGAGCCGCAACCTCATCGGTCATGCCGGCCAAGAGGATATTACGATCGTTCCGCGTAAGACGTCCGTCACGAAGCGGAACGCTCAAGGCAATCTTGAGATTGACTTCGACGTCAGAGGTGTTGACGCCCGCCGAATTGTCGATTGCATCGTTGTTGAGACGAATGCCGCGCAACGCCGCCTCGACGCGGGCGCGCTGAGTCAGTCCCAGATTTGCGCCTTCACCAATAACCTTGCACCGCAGTTCGGCGGCCGCGGCGCGTATGGCGTCGTTAGCGCGATCTCCGACAGATTCATCGGATTCACCCGATGCGCGAACGTAAGTCCCGATGCCGCCGAACCACAACAAATCGACCGGCGCCTTGAGGATCGCATTTATAACTTCCTGCGGCGCCGCCTTTGCGGCGGTGAGCCCGAGCGCAGTGCGGGCCTGTACCGAAAGATCGATTTCCTTTGCGGCACGGGAGAAAACCCCGCCTCCGGGCGAGATGATGCTCCGATCGAAATCCAGCCAGCTCGAACGCGGCAAATCGAACAACCGTTTCCGTTCCACGAAGCTGCGTTCCGGGTCCGGATTGGGATCGACGAAGATGTCGCGGTGGTCGAAAGCCGCAACGAGCCGGATTGTGCGCTCGCGCAACATGCCATTGCCGAACACGTCGCCCGACATGTCGCCGACGCCTACAACCGAGAACGGCATCCGGGAGATGTCGATATCCATTGCGCGGAAATGGCGTTTGACGGATTCCCACGCGCCGCGTGCCGTGATGCCCATTTTCTTGTGATCGTAGCCCGTTGAACCGCCGGACGCGAAGGCGTCGTCCAGCCAGAAATCGTGTTCACGGGCGATTTCATTGGCGGTATCCGAAAAGGTCGCAGTGCCCTTGTCGGCCGCAACCACCAGATAGGGATCGTCTTCGTCGTGACGGATGACCCTTTCCGGCACTACGACGCCGCCGCGATCGAGATTGTCCGTGAGGTCGAGCAGGGTCGACATAAAGATCTTGTAGACCGCAATCGCTTCGGCCTGGATCGCATCGCGATTGCCGGCGGGCAGGCGCTTCGGCACGAAGCCGCCTTTCGCACCGACCGGTACGATCACGGCGTTTTTCACCTGCTGCGCCTTGACGAGACCCAGCACCTCGGTGCGGAAATCTTGCGGCCGATCAGACCACCTGATCCCGCCGCGCGCGACCCGACCGAACCGCAGATGCACGGCTTCCAACCGCGGCGAGCACATGAAAATCTCGAACCGCGGGCGCGGCAGCGGCATGCCGTTGACCTTGCGGCTGTCAAGTTTGATCGCGATCGCCTGCCCCGCTGCCTCATCTTTTCCCGAAAACGATGCCGAGCGGCGTGAAGGAAACTGATAGAAATTAGTACGGGCGGCGGATTGTACGACGTTGACGAAATGCCGGACGATACGGTCTTCGTCGAGGCTGTCGACCTTCTTCAGCCGGGCCTCGATTTCGCCCGCGACGACAGCTTGGCGGTCATCGCGCTCATGCGGCGATATTCCTAAATCGGGATCAAAACGCGCTTCGAACAGCGCGATGATCCATTGCGCGATAGTCGCATGTTTGACTTGGGTCGCCCACATGTAATCCTGCGAATAAGGAACACGGAGCTGGCGCAAATAGCGCGAAATAGTTCGCATAAGCGCCACTTGGCGCCAGTCGAGGCCGGCGGCTAGAACGAGTGCGTTGTAGCCGTCGTTTTCGGCTTCGCCGTGCATCACCGCCGCAAAACAGGAATCGAGCCGCGGTTTGGCGGTGCTGATATCGACCGCACTGCGGTCGCGCCGATCGAGCTGCATCGCATGAAGCCACACATGCGCCAACTCAAGGTCGCCCATCTCGATATCATAGGTGCTTTCGTCCACGACGATGAAGCCCATGTGCTCAAGCACGGGAACGCGCTCTGAAAGCGGAATCGGGCGGCCATAGCTCCAGATCTTCAGGCTGGCCCCCGCAGGGTTGCCACTCTTCGCGGATTGAAATTCGACGCCGAGCGGGAAATCGGATGACAGCGCTTCAATCGCCGCTATATCGGCCACCGCGACATCGGCGTCGAAAGCGCCGCGGTATCCTGGCGAAAATGCATCCTCGTATTTGGCGAACAGGATCCGCGCGTGGATGGGATCGTAGGCCTTTTCGAGCGCTTCGACCAATTCGTCGGGCCAGGTCTTAACCAGGCGCGTGACGGCCGCTTCGAGTTCGCGGCGCGGCGGGTGACTGAGTTCGCTCGGCTGACCATCCTCTCTTCGCGCGACCATGAAATGGACCCGCACCATCGGTCCTTCCAGAAAAAACGGTACGCACGAGACCAATTTGCCGCCGAACGCGGTCGCAAGTTGCTCGCCGATGGCAGAGCGAGCCGCGGTATCGTAACGGTCCCGCGGCACGTAAACGAGGACGGACACGAAGCGCTCGAACGTATCCCGCCGCGGCAGCACCCGCACGCGCGGTCGCTCGTTGAGCTGAAGGATCGTCAATGCAAATCGTAAGAGCGTATCCTCATCGATTTGAAACAACTCGTCACGCGGATAGGTCTCGAGCAGGTTGATGAGCGCCTTTCCGGAATGGCTCTTGACGTCGAGTGCGGAGCGCGCCACGACGTTGTCGACCTTGCTGCGAAGATACGGGATGCTGCGCGTCGAACGCACGTAGGCTGTCGAGGTAAACAGGCCGACTATCTGAAGACCGCCGGTCAGCTTGCCGTCCGGGCCATAACGTTTAACCACGACGTAGTCCATTGTGGTTCGACGGTGCACACGCGAGCGGGAATTGGTTTTCGTGAGGATGAGAGTCTTAGGGTCCCGCAGCGCCTCGAGCGCGCGCGGCGTCAGCGCAAGCCGGCCGCCGTCGGCCGCAAATACATCGCCCTCGCGCCCTCGCAGTATGCCGAGTGCGGCGGCGAAAAGCACTGCTGGAGCGCCGCCGTCCTCGGTGCAGATATAGTTGCGAACTCCAAGGAACGTGAAGTTGTCGTCCATCAGCCATCGCAGGAATGCAATCGATTCGCCGAGATCGTCGACCCGCAATTCAGGTAGACCACTTGTCATTTCGGCTATGAGAGCATTGACCTGCTCAATCATAGGCTTCCAGTCGTCGACAGCGCGCCGCACATCGGCGAGCACATTGTCGAGTGCTATGATGAGCGCATTCCTGACGTCCTCGCCGTCGATTCTATCGACGTGGATCTGGATCAGGCTCTCCCGTCTGGTCGACGCCACGGGAATCGACGAAGCCGGGAGCGCGATAAGCGTACCGCTGGTGTCGCGTTCTACAGCAAATCGGGGGTGCAACACGAGATGAGCGTCGAACCCTTGCTCCGTCAATTGCGCCATGATGGAATCGACCAGAAACGGCATGTCGTCGTTAAGGATTTCAACGATCGAAACGTTATCGAGGCGTCGACGTGAGGTTGATTGCGGCGTGCCAACCCGGATCTTGGGAGTTTGCGGCCGCCGCTCACCGAGGAACCGCCAGGTTCCCTCGGTAATCTCTGCAATCTCTAAGGCGCTATAATGGACCAGGTCTTCCGGGGCGGCGCCCGCGAAAACCTGCTTGACGAAGTCGGGCGGCAAATCGGCGATGCGGCTGTGGAGAATCGTGTTGGCATCCCGTAGGAGCTGGCGAGCCGCCTCTTCATCCTCGAAGGCCCCAACCGACGCAGCAAGGCCCTGCACCTGGCCCGCGCAACTTGCCCGCGGATCGATGTTCATGTCGCAACCTCTCTGATTCGCGGCGCAGCTTGCTCCGGAAATTGATCCGGCGGAAGATCCGTTTCGGCGACCATGTGGCACACGTGCGGCCTTGATTTCGCGGTGTGGTTTTGCGACGCGGCACCTGCTAGCCTCACCAACATTCGCACAACCCGTGTAGGAGATCTGCGTGCCCGAGAAGCGTGCAAAACCCCCTCCCTACCCTCCCCCGCATGCGCGGGAGGGTAGGGAGGGGGCGCCGGGTAGCGGGATGGCCAAAGGGGCGGCCAGCGACGACGATGTCATCATTACGGCGCTGAAGCTTACCGGCGCGGAGCTCACACCCGCGATGCAGGCCTATTTCGATAAATGCACCGAAAAGCTCGGCTTCGTTCCGAATGTCCTCAAGGCCTACGCATTTGATATGCCGAAGCTTGAAGCCTTCGTCGCCATGTATAACGACCTCATGCTGGCACCTTCCGGGCTTACCAAGCTCGAGCGCGAAATGATCGCGGTTGCGGTATCGTCATACAACCGGTGCTACTATTGCCTCGCCGCACACGGCGCCGCGGTGCGTAGCCTTGCCGACGACCCCGTCCTCGGCGAGTTGATTGCGATGAATTACCGCGCCGCGCGACTTGATCGCCGGCAACGGGCGATGTTGGATTTCGCCGTCAAATTGACGGCCGAACCCTGGGGGATTGAGGAGGGCGACCGCAGGGCCCTGCGCGAGGCGGGTTTTTCCGACCGCGACATCTGGGATATCGCCGCGGTGGCAGGTTTTTTCAACATGACCAACCGCGTCGCCTCTGCCACGGACATGCGGCCGAATTCGGTCTATCATGGTCAAAAACGGGGATGAATCTAAAAACGGGGATGAATCTATCAGCGCTCATTCCGGCGAGACGCAATCCGTGGATGGCCGGGACGATGTTTCGATATGACGCGAAACCGCGCGGGGTCGAGCCGCGGGACCGCTGTTGCGGAATATAGAGGGATCAGGCTTTGCTGAAACGCCTACGGACAATTTTAACGACTGTAGCGCTCCTGGGACTGGCTTGGCCGATCGCTTTGTCGGCGGAGCAGCCTTTTCCGGAGCGTTTTGTCGAGCAAAGCTCCGGCATACCGGCTGCCCAGGTGGCGGCGGGTCGCCACGGCATGGTTGCGAGCCAGGATCAGCAGGCGACCCGGATCGGACTGGATGTCCTGGAGAAGGGCGGCAATGCCGTGGATGCCGCCGTGGCGGTCGGCTTTGCGCTGGCCGTGACTGTCCCAAAGGCAGGGAATATCGGGGGCGGCGGCTTCATGCTGGTGCACACCGCGGAACGCAATGAGAATACGGCGATCGACTACCGGGAAACCGCGCCGGCGGCCACTTCGGTCGATGTATTCCTCGGGCCGGATCAGCAAGCCGATCCGGCCAAGTCGCGGGATTCCGGATTGGGTGTGGGGGTGCCCGGCACCGTGGCGGGGCTCAGCCTCGCACTCGACCGTTTCGGCTCCGGAAAGTTTACCTTGGCGGAATTGGTCGCGCCGGCTCTACGGCTCGCGCGGGACGGCATTGCGATCAAGGATGACCTTTTCGATTCGCTGCAGCGCGGACAACAAAGGCTGGCTCGGTGGCCAAACGCGGCGCGGATTTTTCTGAAATCCGGCGGCGTCGCGCCTGCATTGGGCGACAAGCTCTTTCAGCCCGAGCTGGCCGACGTGCTGGAAACGATCGGGCGCGAAGGTCCGCGCGCCTTCTATGTCGGTCCGATTGCCGACAAGATCGTTGCTTCGGTCAGGCAAGCGGGCGGGCTCATGACGCGCGGCGACCTCGAAAATTACACGCCGATAATTCGCAATCCGGTTTACGGAACGTATCGGGGCTACGAGGTCGTCTCGATGCCGCCGCCGTCTTCCGGCGGGGTTCACTTGGTCGAGATGCTGAACATTCTGGAGGGATACCCATCCGCCGTGGTCGGTTCCGGCTCTCCGACTGCCCTTCACCTGCAGCTCGAGGCAATGAAGCTCGCCTATGCGGATCGCGCCCAATATCTCGGAGACAGCGATTCCGTTGATGTTCCGCTCGAACGCCTTATCTCGAAAGGCCACGCAACAGAATTGCGCCAAAAGATAGATACGCGACACGCGACTGCTTCGCGTGAAATCAGGCCCGACATCGCGGTGCCGTCAGGAGGCAATACCACGCATTTTTCCGTGGTGGACGAGGCCGGAAACGCGGTTGCCAACACCTATTCGCTGAATTTCAACTTCGGACTTGGCTTGGTCGCCGAAGGGACTGGAATTCTGCTCAACAACGAACTGGACGATTTCGCCGCCAAAGCAGGGGTGCCAAACGCTTTCGGACTCGTCGGGGGCGCCGCTAACGCGCCCGGACCGGACAAGCGCCCGCTGTCCTCCATGACCCCGACAATCGTCTTCAAGGACACCAAGCCGGTGTTAGTTACGGGGGCACCGGGAGGCAGTCGCATCATAACGACGGTGCTTCAGATCGTAGTGAATACAATTGACGGTCATATGTCGCTCGGCGACGCGGTCTCGGCACCGCGCGTACATCATCAATGGTCACCGGACGAAGTTGTAGTCGAACCGACTTTTCCGCCCGACAAGGTGCGTGCACTCACGGCTCTGGGGCACAAGGTGCGGTTCGGCCCCTTGTTTGGGTCGGCGCATTCGATCGCCATCGCGCCGGAGACCATTTTCGGCGCCGCCGACCTGCGGGCGCGGGGTGCAGCCGCAGCGGGATACTGACCGCGACGGCTGCAGCTTTTCGACGAAACGTCGTGGACTCAGACTTCAAGAGACCACACGGCGTGATTCGATCAGGCGCCCCAATCGACGGCGCGCGTCGCTATTGCGGCTCAGCCGCAAGGTGACGTTGATCGCAACGCCATCTTCATAGGCGGGCACGAACAGTCGTGCGACGTGACGTGCCGCATCAACCGGTCGGGATGGCTTTTCCAAAGATTTACTCAGACGACCAACCGCAACACGCGACATGTCAACCCCCACTAGACGCGACACACACACGGGGGCCGAACGAGCAGACTGGAGCGGGCGAAGGGATTCGAACCCTCGACCCCAACCTTGGCAAGGTTGTGCTCTACCCCTGAGCTACACCCGCATCCTGACCGGCAGTGGCCTGTCGGCTGCCCCTCCTATGCCAAATGGGAGAGCGGAAAGCAACCGGTTCGGGCAGCTGCGGCGTCGCAATCGAAAGAATCATTGTCCCGGAAGCAACAAGCCAGGCGCCGATATGTTCCAGGCGGACCTGCGAGCTTCCGCGACACGAGAAAGGGTGAACCGCCAGCTGCAGCCCCGATCTTTGGTAGCCGGTGGGCGGACGCTTGGGGGCTTGAATTCATCGAAGTACCGGCCTTAGGTCGGCAATCAGTCCCTGAAGGAGCCCGCACATGAACATCGCCGTCCGCAACGGAGGCGATCGGCACTCCGGCTCACAAGGCAATCGGCGCTGCTCCTTCGGCGAACGACGGGAAGAAAAATCTTGTCATGATACGATTTCGGGGAGCGCCTGCCAAAATTCGCGTCGGTTTCGGAAGAACATTTTTCTATTTGAGCCGACGTTTCAATGACTATATAGAAAGTCATTCTGGCGACCGGAGGCATTTGTCGTGTGCGTCACTTATTCGTCCAGCTCCTGTCGCATCCGTTCATTCCATGTGGCGAGGGATGCGCTACGGACGGCACGCGCCAGGCGGGTTCCGCGGGTAATCGGCGCAGCCCGCGTGTTGGGCCGGGCCGTCCTTCCCGGAGCTTGACACATGACATCTCCGCTGCAGCAGAAGCTGAAGATTACCGGTCCGGTCATCGTCACCGCCAACCGGCTAGGTGACGGCGCGGTCATCTACCGGACCCGCGATGGCAACTGGTCCACCCGTCTTGACGAAGCTGCCGTGGTAAGCACGGCGCCAGCCGCAACCGAGCTTCTCGCCGCCGCCGTTGCGGACGATATTTCGGCCGTCGGGGCCTATGTGGCTCCGGTGCGGATCGGAGCCGACGGGCGCCCGGAACCTGGTAATTTACGTGAAAGCATCCGGTACGCCGGCCCCACCGTCGCGCCGGCGATCGCGATTGGATTTTGACATGTATGTTTACGACGAGCTTGACCGGACCCTGGTGATTGAGCGGGTTGCGGAGTTTCGTGACCAGGTCGGCCGACGGAGATCGGGGGAGTTGACCGAGGAGGAGTTCAAGCCGCTGCGGCTGATGAACGGGGTCTATCTGCAGCTTCATGCCTATATGCTGCGGATTGCGATTCCATATGGAACACTGTCGTCGCGGCAGCTGCGCATGCTCGCCCATGTGGGTCGGCGCTACGATCGTAACTACGGCCATTTCACGACGCGCCAGAACATCCAGTTCAACTGGATCAAGCTTGAAAGCCTTCCCGATGCCATGGCGGATCTGGCCAGCGCCGGCCTGCACGGCATGCAGACCAGCGGCAATTGCGTGCGCAACATTACGACCGACCAATGGTCCGGCGTCGCGCCTGACGAGATCGAGGACCCGCGGATTTGGGCGGAGCTGCTGCGCCAGCACACCACCCTGCATCCGGAATTCTCGTTCCTGCCGCGCAAGTTCAAGATCGCCGTAACGGCGGCCACCCACGATCGCGCCGCCATCAAGGTTCATGACATCGGGCTGCGGCTGCACCGCAACGGCGCCGGGGAGACAGGCTTCGAGGTGCTGGTCGGCGGCGGATTGGGGCGAACCCCGTTCATCGCAAAATCGATCCGGCCGTTCCTGCCAAAACGCGACGTGTTGAGCTATGTCGAGGCGGTGCTGCGCGTCTACAATCAGTTTGCGCGCCGCGACAATATCTACAAGGCGCGCATCAAGATACTGGTCCACGATCTCGGTGCGGAGGCTTTCGCCCGCGAGGTCGAGACCGAGTGGCAGCACATCAAGGACGGCCCGCTTGCGCTCGATCCGGCGGTGGTGGCCGAGATCGCGGCGCGTTTCCGTTATCCGGATTATGCGCGCCTTGGCGACAATCCTCCGGAGCTCATCGCGCTGCGCAAAGCCGATCGCCGCTTCGATTCCTGGTACGGCAATGCCGTCGCCAAACACAAAATGCTTGGTTACGCCATCGTGACGCTCTCACTCAAGCCTGAGGGCGGGCCACCCGGCGACGCCACGTCGGACCAGATGGACGCCATCGCGGATCTCGCGGATCGCTATTCGTTCGGGGAAATTCGGGTCGGCCACGAGCAGAACCTGGTGTTCCCGCATGTCGCACAGCGCGATCTTGGCGAATTGTGGCGTGCGCTCGATACGGTCGGGGTTGCGACTCCGAATATCGGCCTCGTATCCGACATCATCGCCTGCCCGGGGCTCGACTACTGCAGTCTCGCCAATGCGCGCGCCATACCGGTCGCCCAGGAGCTGACCCGCCGGTTCCGCGACCTCGATCTTGCCCGCGACCTCGGCCGGCTGCACATCAACATCTCGGGCTGCATCAATGCCTGCGGCCACCATCACGTCGGCCATATCGGCATTCTGGGGGTCGAGAAAAACGGCGAGGAGTTCTACCAGATCACCCTTGGCGGCCGCGCCGACGAACGGGCGGAACTTGGCGCGCTGCTCGGACCGGCCGTCCCCTACGGAAAAGTCGCCGACGTGGTGGAGGAGGTCGTAGCCGCATACCTCGAACTGCGTGAACGGCGGAGCGAGACCTTTGTGGAGACCGTCAAGCGTCTTGGCGTCGAGCCCTTCAAGGAGCGCGTCTATGCCACTCATTAAGAACGGCCGCGTCATCGCAGACCGTTTCGTCCACGTCCTCGACGACGCGCCCCCGCCCGAGGGCGCGCCGGTCATCATGCCGGCCACCCGTTTCCTCGCCGACGCCGCAGAGCTCCTCCAACGTGGCGCGCCGATCGGCGTCACCTGGCCAAACAACCGGAAAGTGGAGGAACTCGCGCCCTATCTCGACCGCCTTGCCGTCGTGGCGCTTGTCTTCCCCAATTTCAAGGACGGCCGCGCCTACAGTCAGGCCCGATTGTTGCGGGAGCGCTACGGCTATAGCCGCGAGCTGCGCGCCACCGGCCAGATCCTGCGCGACCAGTTCGTGTTTATGGTGCGCGCGGGCTTTGACGTGCTCGACGTGGTCAAATCAAACGATGTCGATGCCTTCGCGTCGGCGCTGGCGCGCTACACGGTGTTCTATCAGACCGCAGGCGAAGGCCGCATTTCGGCGGCGCGGCAGCGCATGGCCGCGAAGGTGCCGCTTTCTCAGGTGGGCGAGATCGCGTGAGGTTCCGCGTATCCTGTTGATCCCACCAGTGTCATTGCCCGGCTTCACCGGGCAAATCCAGTACCCACGGTCGGTGTTTACTGGATCGCCCGGTCAAGCAGGGCAATGACAGCTCGGCGAATGTTGAGCTAATCGGGAAACCGCCTTCACCGGCTATTTGTGAGGTGAGCAATGTTGATGACGGCGCGCAAGCCTGTCGCGGTCGGCGAGATTCTGACAGAGGAGTTCATGGATCCGATGGGTTTGACCCAAGGGGCGCTCGCGGAAGCAATGGGCGTCGCGCGCAAGCATGTCAACGAACTCTGCAACGACCGCAGGACGGTGACCGTTCCGACCGCGCTCATCCTCGCCCGTGCCTTCAGCAACAGCCCGGAGTTTTGGCTGAACGTACAGCGGCGCACCGATCTGTGGGAAGCGATGCACTCGCCGAGCGAGCGCAAACGAATCGAGCGCGCGCGGCCGCTCGAAACCATGGCATGATCCCGCTGGCGCTTTTTTTCACGCCGTTACGGGAGTGACTGCAACGCCGCTCTCTATAACAACAAGGCCGATAACCGCCGGGGTTGTTTAGTCGGTCCGCGGCAATTCACGGATCTCCACCGTTCCGCCGGCCTCGAATACCGGATTGCCGATTAGCAGGGATTTCGCCTGATCGAGCTATCGGCATTCACCCGGATGAACCCGGCCAAGTGCGCCGTCACCGAAGCGGGCGTGCCCCTTTTCCGGACGCAGACGCCGTCGCCTATGGCACTGCCACCTTCAAAGAATCCGCTCTGCTGCAGTCCGCGGAGGTATGGCTCCCAGGCCTCTCGTCGGCATCGCAGTCATCGTGCATGAGAAAGATGTACTCGGTCATGCGATCTCCAATGCTGTTGTCGCCAGTCGTGCGTCGCGCGTTGAGACTCGGTGCAAGTTTTAAAACGTGAGGGTCGCGGGATAGATGCATCGCGGCCTTCACAAGGTGGATTTCCACCTTCGCATAGGTGACGTGCCCTATTCGATCACTCAACCGTAAAGGCCGGCGATTTCTTCCTTAATCTCGCTTGCATCATCCCTCCTTCTCCGCCCGCTTCGCCGCCTTGGTGAACTTCTTGATGATGCGCTCACGCTTGAGCTTCGAAATATGGTCGATGAACAGCACACCGTTGAGGTGATCGACCTCGTGCTGGATACAGGTCGCGAACAGGCCGTCGGCATCCGCTTCCTGCGGCTTGCCGTCCAGATCGAGGTATCTGATTTTGACTCGTGCGGGCCGCGCGACGTCCTCATGGATCTCCGGGATCGACAGGCAGCCCTCTTCGTAGAGGGATTTTTCGTCCGATGACCACGTGACTTCGGGGTTGATGAAGACTCTGGGTTCAGCCTCGGTTTCGCGCTTCGACAAGTCCATCACGACCACCCGCGCCGGAATGCCGACCTGGATAGCCGCGAGACCGATGCCGGGCGCCTCGTACATGGTCTCGAACATGTCCGCGACCAGCGCTCGGATTTCGTCGCCGATCTCGACGACCGGTTTGGAGACCGACCGCAGTCGTTTGTCGGGCAGAATGAGGATGTCGCGCTGCGCCATGGAGGGGCGATGTAAGGGCTGACGCGGGTGCGGTCAATGTGCCGACGGCCGTCGTCTTCACCTCTCCCCGCTCGCGGGGAAGGTCGGAATTTGAGCGCTCTTCGCGCAAATTCCCGGTGGGGGGGCCTATCCGCGAGTCTGAGCCGGTGGAAAGCCCCCCTCACCCCGGCCCTCTCCCCGCAAGCGGGGAGAGGGAGCAGAAGCGCCGTGCCAAGTAGGGCTGCCCGGCTTCGCGCGGGCTCGACATTCTTCCCGTTCCTATTTCGTTCGATCGAAGTCCGAATCGGTTTACAAGGCAGCGCGATGAACCAGTCGATCTTGACCATCAACGGCCTCGATATCAGCCTTGGCATGGCAACTGCGGCATTTGCGGTGGCGGTGCTGGTGCTGCTGGCGATTATTGCGGCGGTCGCCGTCCGCGCAATCCGGCAGCGGGCATGGGAATCCGCCCGCCAGATGCGTCAGAGCGACGCCATGGAGAGCCGCATCGCGGAACTCGCCCGCATCCAGGCCGAGACCATCGGCCGCCTTCAAGCGTTGGGAGAAGGCCTGGGCGGCCGCCAGGCCGAGCTTGCCCGCGTGATGGCGGAGCGGCTCGACGCGGTCTCAAGCAGGCTCGGTCATTCCATGGACGAAGCCACCCGGCAGACCGTGCAGCGGCTGCAAAGCCTGCAGGAGCGCATCGCGGTCATCGATCACGCCCAGAAAAACCTCGCCGACCTTTCGGGTCAGGTCACCTCGCTGCGCGACGTCCTTGGCAACAAGCAGGCGCGCGGCGCCTTCGGCCAAGCCCGCATGGAAACCATCGTGGCGGACTGCCTGCCCAAAGGGTTGTTCGCGTTCCAGTATACCCTGTCGAACAATACCCGTCCTGACTGCGTGATTTTCCTCCCCGATCAGCGTCCGCTCGTCATCGACGCCAAGTTTCCGCTTGAATCCATCACGGCTTTTCGCCAAGCCAGGACCGATGAAGATCGCCTTCGCGCCGCCCAGCGCCTGCGCCAGGACATCTGGAAGCACATTTCCGACATCGCCGGCAAATATCTCCTGCCCGGCGAAACCCAGGAAATGGCGCTCATGTTCGTGCCGTCGGAATCCGTCTATGCGGAGCTTTATGACGGGTTTGACGATCTGGTCCAGAAGGCCTATCGGGCCCGGGTCGTCATGGTGTCGCCGTCGCTCCTGATGCTGGCGATCCAGGTGATGCAGCAGATTTTGAAGGATGCCCGCATGCGCGAAGCCGCCGACCTCATTCGTGCCGAAGTCGGCCGCTTGATGGGGGATGTGGGCCGGCTGCAGGAGCGCGTGCTCAAGCTGCAGCAGCATCATGGTCAGGCAAGCGAGGACATGCGTCAGATACTGGTATCGACCGAAAAGATTGGCGCGAGCGCCGGCCGCATCGATCAGCTCGATTTCGGGGATCTCAGAGCCGGCGATGGCAGTGCGGCCTTGGCGGCGGCGCCCACGCCGTTGAAATTGGAGGCCGGCGAGTGACGGCAATAGCCAGTAGACCCTGCCTATGACCACCGTTCCGCAATCGGCACCCGTCACAAAGTCAGGCTTGGCGGAAACGCTCACCGTATATCTGCGCCGCCGCGTGCTCGTTGTGCTTTTCCTCGGCTTCTCGGCCGGCCTGCCGCTGGCGCTATCCGGGTCGACGCTGCTCCGGTGGATGGCCGAAGCCGGGGTCGATCTTGGCACGATCGGCATGTTCGCGCTGGTCGGCACGCCATACACCGTGAAATTCCTGTGGGCGCCGCTCGTCGACAGCCTCGACTTGCCGCTGCTGTCGCGGCTGTTGGGACGCCGCCGCGCCTGGCTGGTGTTGACCCAACTCGTCCTGATGGCGGCGATCGTTTTTCTCGGGATGTGCGACCCGGCCGTCGATCCGTGGCTGGTAGCTTTGGGCGCCCTGACCGTCGCGACGGCGTCGGCCACCCAGGACATCGTCATCGATGCCTTTCGGGTGGAAAGCCTTGACGAAAGCGAACAGGCGGCCGGGATGGCCTCCTATGTGGCGGGTTATCGTATCGGCATGCTGGCATCGATGGCGGGCGCGCTGTTCCTAGTGAGCGGGTTCGAGCGATGGGATTTTTCCCCACACGCGGCGTGGATGGCGGGCTACCTGGCAATGGCGGCGCTGGTCGTCGTCGGGATCGCCACCAGCCTGGTGGCGACCGAGCCGCAGAAATCGGCGCCGGTCGAGGCTGCCCACGCGCGGCAAAACCCCTTGACGCGGGTGATTGCGACGGCGATCGGCGCCTTCGCGGATTTCCGTCAGTACCAACAGGTCGGCGCCATCCTCGGCTTCGTGGTGCTGTTCAAGTTCACCGATGCGCTGGCCGGTGTGATGACGGCGCCGTTCGTCTACGAGCTTGGATTTTCGCGCGATGCGTACGCGGCGATTATCAAGGGCGTCGGACTGGCGGCGACCTTGATCGGCGGGTTTGCAGGCGGCTTCGTCGCGAGCGCTTACTCGCTGTCTGCAAGCCTGTGGATCGGCGGCATCTTACAGGCTATCGCGAACTTCGCATTTTCCTGGCAGGCGGTGGTCGGGGCAGACGTCGCGTGGCTCACCTTTGCGATCGTGGTTGAGAATTTCACCAGCGCCATCGGCACGGTGATCTTTGTGGCCTATCTGTCGGCGCTGTGCCGGAACCCCCTTCACACAGCGACTCAATATGCGTTGTTGACGGCGCTCGCTGCGGTGGGACGTACCTATCTATCGTCCGGGGCCGGCTTCATCGCGTCCGCTGCCGGCTGGGCCGGGTTCTTCGCCCTCTGCGCGATGGCCGCTATTCCGGGCCTGGCGCTGCTTGCCTGGCTGCAGCGTTGCGGGCATTTCACGACGGTCGCGGCAAGGCCAAACTCGGATGCGTAGGATGGGTTGAGCCCTTGCGAACCCATCCTGAGCGGTGCCACTCGGAGCTGCTGCTGATGGGTTTCGCTTGCGCTCAACCCATCCTACGCTGTTCGCCCTCCTGGAATCACCCGCCTACAGCGGCGTCCGGCTGCGCATCGCGGCGGCGAGCGTGCCCTCGTCAAGATAATCGAGTTCGCCGCCGACCGGCACCCCGTGAGCGAGCCGCGTCACCTTCACGTTGGCCCCTCCGAGCAGATCGGTGATGTAGTGCGCGGTAGTCTGGCCGTCGACCGTGGCATTGAGCGCCAGGATGATCTCCTTGACCTCGGGTGCGTGGGCGCGCGTCACCAGGGCGTCGATGGAAAGGTCCTGCGGGCCGATGCCGTCGAGCGGTGACAGGGTGCCGCCCAGCACGTGATAGCGCGCGTTGACCACTTGGGCGCGTTCCAGCGCCCACAGATCGGCGACATCCTCGACCGCGACAATCACGGATGGGTCGCGGCGTTCATCGGTACAGACCGTGCAGGGATTGGAGGTGTCGATATTTCCGCACAGGCGGCAGATCGAAATGCGCTCCATCGCGGTCTGCAGTGCAGCCGACAACGGAGCCATCAACTGTTCGCGCTTCTTGATGAGTGCAAGCGCCGCGCGCCGCGCCGAACGCGGGCCGAGGCCCGGCAGGCGGGCCAAGAGCTGGATCAGGCGCTCGATTTCAGGACCGGCGATGGCGGTGGGCATATAGCGCCTGTTTCAGCTCAGGTTGAGCCTATAAGTGTCATTGCCCGGCTTAATCGACAACCGCCGGCGCTCAGAACAGCTTCAATCCCGGCGGCAAAGGCAACCCACCGGCGAGACTTTTCATTTTTTCCTGCAGCAAAGCCTCTGCCTTGCGCCGTGCGTCCCCATGGGCAGCCACGACGAGATCCTCAGCGATCTCCTTGTCCTCGGGTTTCATCAACGAGGGATCGAACCTGACACTTTTGAGTTCGCCCTTTGCGGTCATCGTCACGTGCACCATGCCGCCGCCAGCCGTGCCTTCGACTTCGATGTGATCAAGTTCGGCCTGCATGGCCTCCATCTTGGTCTTGAGTTCGGAGGCTTGTTTCATCAGTCCCAAAAAATCTGCCATATCTCGCCTTCCAATCGCGCGCGCGGCCCATCTACTTCAAGGCAGCTGCATGTCATTGCCCCGGATTGACCGGGCGATCCGGGATCCCCGGCAGGTGGCTACTTGATCGCCCGGTACATTAAGCCGGGCAATGACACCGCAATGATGTCACCTCTTAAAGAAACGGTTCTACTCTTCGAACGAAGATTGGTCCGATTCAACCGGCATTTCCGGCAACTCTTCATCGTCGACAGCGACGGCCGGCGTCGCGGGCTCCGGTTCCGGCCGGCGCACCGCGACAATTTGGGCGCCCGGAAACCGCGCCAGCACGCTTTGCACCCGCGGATCGGCCTGGACACCGCGTCTGAACGCATCGCGCTGGGCATCGAGCTGTGACCGCACGGTCGGTTCGCCGGGCTCCGTCGACACCGCGACCATCCAGCGTCGCCCAGTAAGGGCTGTAAGACGTCTTCCGAGGTCGCCGATCAGCGTCTTCGCGGCGCTGGGTTCCAGCGCAATCTCGAGCTTGCCGTCCTCGAAACGCACCAGACGGACATCGCGCTCAAGCGCGGTCTTGAGCTGCAGATCGCGCTGTTCGCCCACGAAGGCGATCAGATCGGCAAAACGCGCGAATGCCGGGCACTGCGCCGCGGCCGGCATCACGTCCCCGCGGCTCACCGGGTCGCGCGATGGCGGCGCAACGGAAGGCGCGAGCGCCTGTCGTCCGGACGCGCGCCCCGGCTCGCCGGAGAAGGTCGGCGCCGACAACGCCGGCACAGATGCCACGTTTTGACGCCCCTGCGCGGCCGGCCGCTGAGGCATGTCGCCAAGCGAGCGGATGACGTCCTCGGGCGACGGCAGGTCGGCCGCATACGCAATCCGGACCAGCACCATTTCGGCCGCCGCGATCGGGCGCGCCGCCTCCTTTACCTCGGCTATCCCTTTGAGAAGCATCTGCCAGGTTCGCGACAGCACCCGCATGGACAGGCCGGCGGCGAAATCGCGCCCACGTTTGCGTTCGACTTCGGCCACGGCGCGATCGTCCGCCACCGCAGGCACGATTTTAACGCGCGTAACGAAATGCGTGAATGCGGCAAGCTCTGTGAGGACGATCAGCGGATCGGCGCCGGAATCGTATTGATCGCGCAACTCGCGAAGTGCGCCCGCTATGTCGCCGCGCATCAGCGCGTCGAACAGCTCAATGATGCGGCCGTTGTCCGCAAGACCGAGCATCTGACGCACGTCCTCGGCGCGTACCGCCCCGGCCGCGTGGGATATCGCCTGGTCGAGCAGAGAAAGCGAATCCCGCACCGAGCCCTCGGCGGCGCGCGCGATCAGCGCCAGCGCTTCCGGCTCAGCCGCCACGTTTTCCTTGGCGAGAATTCCTTCGAGATGCCTCACCAGCCGGTCGGACTCGACCCGGCGCAAATCGAAGCGCTGGCACCGCGACAGCACCGTTATCGGCACTTCGCGGACTTCTGTGGTGGCGAAGATGAATTTGGCGTGTGGCGGCGGCTCCTCCAAAGTTTTCAACAGTGCGTTGAAGGCCTGGTTCGAGAGCATGTGCACCTCGTCCAGGATATAGACCTTGTAGCGCGCGCTCACCGGTGCATAGCGCACGGCGTCGTTGATCTGACGGATGTCGTCCACGCCATTGTGGGAGGCCGCATCCATCTCCAGCACATCCACGTGCCGGCTTTCCATGATGGCGGCGCAATGCACGCCCAGCACCGGCATCCGGATGGTGGGCGCCTTGACGGAGCCGTCCGGCAACTCGTAGTTCAATCCCCGCGCCAGAATGCGGGCCGTGGTGGTCTTGCCGACACCACGCACGCCGGTAAGGATCCAGGCCTGCGGGATGCGCCCGGCCTCGAACGCGTTGGAGAGCGTCCGCACCATCGCTTCCTGGCCAATCAGGTCGTCAAAGGTGGCGGGACGGTACTTGCGAGCGAGCACACGGTATCCGGCACCATGTGGCGCCGGTGCTGCTCCGAGATCGAGGCCCGGCTCCGTGAGGCGGCCGGCCGCATCGGCTTCGGTCATCATGACTCCGGCCGCCCGTGCAACTGATGGGTTGAGCGAAGCGAAACCCATCGGGCGACATGGGCCTCGATGGGTTTCGCTTCGCTCAACCCATCCTACGCTCTTCGCTTGAAATCAGTAGGAGGTTGACGAGCGACCCGAACCGGAGCTCGTTAGGGCTGCTTCCTTCCGGACCTGACCCGGTTGGCGAGTGGCTCGTCCACCGCCAACCTCCCGGCCCCTATATCGGCGGAAGCCGACAAGATTGCAAGCGCCGGAACCCAGCGCCTCGTTCCTGGCTTTAATCTACGGCAGAGCTGCAGTCTGCGCCCGAACAAGATCCAAATATCCAATGAATGACCTGCCAAATAGGGAGCTGGTAAAAACCGCGCTAACCCGAACCCTCGGATTTTCGGCGATGGTGGGGTTGCTCGTTATTGTCCCGGCTGGGATCGGCTATTGGCAGGGATGGCTGTACTGGATCGTGTTTTCCCTGTGCTCCCTGGCCGTGACGCTTTACTTCTTGCGGCACGACCCTGCGCTGGTGGAGCGCCGATTGCGCGCGAGAACAGAGAAGGAAGAGAGCCAAAAAGTCATCAGGGCGCTCCTAAGCGTGGTCCTGATACTGCTTTATGTCCTCCCCGGAATTGATCACCGTTTTGGCTGGTCGCATGTCCCCACGTTCGTCGTCGTTGTCGCGGATGCGGTGGTCGTGCTTGGATTTGCGATCATATTCTTGACGTTTAGGGCCAACAGCCACGCCGC
>Ga0210402_10001559_pt1 | contig 23579 bp, 21 predicted proteins | sample IncBWC7MmetaG_FD_161055 | JGI IMG/M metagenome (GOLD analysis project Ga0210402, IMG submission 161055) | Forest soil microbial communities from Barre Woods Harvard Forest LTER site, Petersham, Massachusetts, United States - Inc-BW-C-7-M | ecosystem: Environmental > Terrestrial > Soil >... | reverse complement strand
TGGCTTTGTTATGTCTGCCAGGGGCGGCCGGAGTTAGAATCGCTCGTATGCCGAGACCCGCCAAACCTCGCCGTGCTGTTCCCGCCACCACCAAGTCGAAATCCGGCCCGCGCGCTGACCGTCCCTTTGCACCCGGATACGGATTAGCCACTGACCAAAAAGGATTGCTGGCGTGGAGTTGGGTCGTGAAACAAGCCGAGAAGTGCCACACTTTCTGGGTCGCCACCGTTCATCCTGAGAACCGGCCGCACGTGATGCCGGTGTGGGGAGTCTGGATGGAGGACGCATTCTACTTTTCCACCGGACGAAAATCGCGCAAAGGCCAGAACCTGGCGGCCAATCCAGCTTGCACGATCACCAATGATAACGGCGAAGAAGCCGTCGTCATCGAGGGCACGGCCGAGGAAGTCACAGAGGCCGGTGAACTGGACCGCATGGCGGCAGCGTACGTCAAGAAATACAAGATGGACCCACGCAGCATGAAGGAGCCAATCTTCGTCGTGCGCCCGAGAATCGTGTTTGGATTCATCGAGAAATCATTTCCGAAGTCGGCGACGCGCTGGAGATTTTAACCTATCTAACCATGAAGGTTGGGTGGTCACAATTCCCAAATCTGATACCGCGATCCATTAGATACTGCCGTATAGTCCTCGGCCATGGAAGTTAGCTATCAACTTACCCCTGAAGATTTTCGTCAAGGGATAATCGCCCATCGCAATAAGAATTGGCGTTCACGCTGGGGTTTCCGAATTCTATTCGGTGTCGTAACGGTCATGCTGGGAATGGGATTGATCATGCTGGCCTTGCGTCCCGACCAATCCACCTTTCAAACCGTGAGGCCATTGTTCGCCGTCTGTGCGATATGGCTCGCTATACTCTTGTTGGCGCCGCGACTGTCCGCGCGGAACCAGTTTCGCGGCACGCCGTCAGCACAAAATCAAATGACTCTAGGAATCTCGGAGGAGGGTGTTCGTCTTCGTTCTGTACACAGTGATTCGATTCTCCAATGGTCAGCGTTGACGGCGTGGGTGGAAGGGAAAAAAATATTCGCGCTCTTCACTAACCCGAGAATATTTGTTCCGATACCAAAACGTGCATTCACAGTCGGCCAGTTAGAAGAATTCCGCGAGCTTTTGCGCAGCAACATAAAAAAACCCAGGGGTCTGGACAACGCCGTCTGACCGACCGAACTTACAAATCCCGCAACCTACGCGCTGAAAGGTGCGCGCCCGTCAGCAGCAGCATTCCCGACAAAAACGCCCAGAACATCAGGCTGACCGAAATCGCGAATGGTCCGTAGACCTCGCTGAAATTCAGCCAGGGCAGCGCAAAAATGTAGATGTACTTGAGCGCCTCGGAGAGCAGTCCCATCAGAACGGCGGTCGGCAGTACGGCTCGCGCCGGGACCTTACCGTTGGGAAGCAACCAGTAGATCAGGAAGAAGATGGCGATGCTGGCGACCATGGCAAAGGCCTTCATGCTGATAAAGCTCACCAGGTCGACGAACCAGACCCCGTGGCTGTGCAATACGCTCCTGAGCAAGGTGACATTACCCGCCGTCGCCCACACTGAAAGCAACGCCAACGACCCGGATGCGAAGGTCAGGCCCAGCGAGATGAGTTGATTGCCGAGGTAGGAGCGGTTATTGCGGAATCCCCAGATCCGGTTTAGCGCCACTTCGAGCGGCATGAAGATCCCATTCGACGTGATCAGCAACATGACCAGCGAAAACACTTGCGCGCGCTGCCGTGCATCCACGAGCGCGTTCAGGTTGCGGATCACAAAATCCTGTCCTGCCGGAACATAGTCGCGCAGCAGGCTGACGACGACGTCATACATCACGCGCGAATGAAAAACGCGCCGGATGAGCGTCAGCAACACCAATACGAACGGGAAAAAAGACAGAATTGCATTGGCCGCTACCGAAAACGCGAAGGTGTGGACTTCGGTCCGTAGCAGGTATTGCAAGGTGGAACGAACCAGGCTGTCGCTGGGCCCCTTAACCATGCCGGGTCTGCTGTCAGCCCCGGTTTTGGCGGAAATTTCGATGGGAGTGATGGACATCACGGGATGTTCAAATCCTACCAGACGCTCTTTTCGCCGCCAGGCACCTCAGTACCAGGTAGTAACGTTCGGTTTTTCAGGCCCGCTGGATCCCAGAATAAGCCCCGGGGTCACAGTTGCTTTCGACAAGTTACCTCTTGCCAAGAACACGCTTCCTGCTATTATCTTGGGCTTCGCCAGCCGTGAACGGTTGGCGAGAGTGCAGTCCAAGGTTGAGTTCTGTGTCAGGCAGTCCGATATCGCGCCTTCGTCTCGCGGCTCCACGCCGTTTCGCCGCTTCCTAGTTAAGCGCCGGAACTTCGGGAGCCGTTCGTGTTGGAGCGTACGCCCGCACCCGGTTCGCAACCGAATTCTGACCGTCCTTTGAGGGGGTGTCCTGCTTGGGCATACAGATAAGAGACGGAAGAATAATTCAGCGGCACAGGCGAAAGGAGTACTTTTGTGAGAGAGAAGGGTACTGTGAAGTGGTTTAACGGGGCGAAGGGGTACGGGTTTATCCAGCGCTCCACGGGAGAGGACGTGTTCGTGCATTTCTCCGCCATTCAGGAGAACGGCTATCGCTCATTGAATGAGGGAGAGACCGTCGAGTTCGACCTGCTTAAAGGCCCCAAGGGATTTCAGGCGGCCAACGTAGTCCGTGCCTAAGGCCTCTCCAGCAAGTTCATGAACCCTCTCGGCTGGAGCGAGAGGGTTTTTTGTTGGTGGAACTTTCGAAGGCCTGTTGCATGGGCGGGCCCCGCCCGATGTAAGATTCTCGCAGCTTCCCGGACACCCAAGTCCGTCCCCAGGAGTTAGTCGCATGAAGTATCCCACCTTCCGCTGTGCCGTCATTTTCGCTCTCACCTGTTTTCTGTCGCTTGGCGTCGTGCCCGCCTCCATGGCGGCCGCGCCGAAGCGTCTGCTGGCTTACTACACGTTCTGGTCGAAATGGAATACTCCCGCGTACGCGGCTGACAATATTCCGTATCAGAAACTGACGCACATCGCGCACGCGTTTCTCCTGCTCGACAAGAAGAACTTTGGCAACATTGTCGTTCCGGACGGACTGCTGGAGCCATCGCTCATCGCGAACGCGCACGCGGCCGGAGTGAAAGTGCAGATCTCGATCGGCGGCGGCGATCCCGCGCAGGCTCACGCCTTCCGCAAGATTTCAGCAGACCCCGCCCTCCGCGCCGCCTTCGTACAGAACGTTTACAAGTTTGTAGTGGCGAACGGGTATGACGGCGTTGACATCGACTGGGAAATCCCGGTGAAGCCTCGCGACACCGAGAACTGCATCATGTTGATGCAGGACCTGCGCGATCAATTTCCGGGGCCGCAATACCTGCTTTCGATGGCGATTCCCTCTGATCCGCGGTCGTGGGGCAGCGGCTTCGATGTGCCGACGCTGGCGCCTCTGCTCGATTTCATCAACGTCATGACCTACGACTTCTACGGTCCGTGGAGCGCGCACGCAGGACTCAACTCGCCTCTTTATCAGGACCCGGCCGACCCAGAACAGGTTGGCAGCATTGAAACGTCCATGGATCTGTTCGCCCAGATCTATGGCGTTCCACCCGACAAGCTGAACATGGGAACCGCGTTCTACGGATACGAATTCGACAGCGCCCAGCGTCTTTGGGACGCGTGCACTGATTGCGGCAATACGACGTTCACTGTGAACTACGGCACAGATATCAAACCCCGCATCGACCAGATGGGATGGGTGCGACATCGTGACTCGGTTGCCCGGTCGCCGTTCCTTCTCTACCAGGGTGCGGGCGGACAACCCGGCTTCATCTCGTACGACGACGCTCAGTCCACGAGGGCGAAGGCGAACTACGTTCTGGGAGAACGCGGGTTCGGAGGAGTCTTTATGTGGAGCCTCGACGCCGATTACGACGGATCAAGCCAGGATCTGCTGGATGCGCTGTATAGCGTGGTCCAGCACCAAAAACGCTGAACGCTCGCCCTGCCTACGCCGTGATTGCGACTCATGCTGCCGCTCCAGCCCGGCGAAGAAGCTCAGGCGCGTTCAGTCGCTCGCAATACTGCGCGAAGTCCGATCGCGGCCCGGACCAGTGAAGATCCTTGATCGTATCGAAGACCGGCACGTCGAGGCGCAGGGTCGCGAGAGTGCGAAAGAGCACTGCCTCATTCCAATTGCCGAACAGTGACTCGGACAGCGCTCGCGCTCTCCGAATAGTCGGGGGCCACTGCTGCCAATCTTTTGGAATATCTTCCAGATGAGGATATTGAGACAGCACAAGCGCCGCGGCCTTCTCTCCCCACCCCTTGATCCCCGGAAAACCGTCGGCAGTGTCGCCGACCACAGCAAGATAGTCTGGAATAGATCCGGGCTTCACGCCGAACTTGGCGACGACTCCAGCTTCATCGCGCACCACGTCGCGCCTGCGGTCGAGTTGCACAACTCGTGTCCCGACCACACATTGACCAAGGTCTTTGTCCGGAGTGCAAATGAACACTTGCTTCACCTGGTCATCGCCGCCGGACTTGGCTGCCGCGGAAGCGAGCGCGTCGTCGGCTTCAAAGTGGACCATCGGCCACACCACGACTCCCATGGCTTCCAGCGCTTCCTCGAGGATGGGAAATTGCGAGAGCAGTTCCGGAGCTACGCCTTCGCTCGTTTTATAGCCGGGATAAAGGTCGTTGCGGAACGACTCCACCACATGATCGGTGGCAACTCCAAGATGCGTGGCGCCGCGTTCGATCATGGACAGAACAGAAGCCATGACGCCGCGCACCGCGCCGATTTCCTGGCCGTTGGCATCGGTTGAAGAGGGCACCGCGAAAAAGTGGCGGAACAATTCGTAGGTCCCGTCGATCAGGTGGACATCCATGGATTGCAAACCAGCCTACAGCGTCTTCATGTCCAGACTTCTCCAAAGATACCAGCAGGCAATCGAGCGGTAGGGAACCCAGGGCTTCGCAATCTTTTCTATCACCGCGGGCTTGGGCCACTTTCGTTTCTTGTAGTGCTTCTTGATCGCGGCCTGGATACCGTAATCGCCTGTGGGAAGGATGTCCGGACGGCGCAGGGCGAACATCAGGAACATGTGCGCCGTCCAGACGCCGACGCCCTTGACCTGCGTGAGGTGCGCGATCACGTCCTGGTCGGAGAGCTCCGGCATACGTTCGAATTCCATCAGTCCGGCCTTGGTCTTTTCGGAGAGATCGCGCAGATAGGATGTTTTCTGTCTCGACAAGCCGATGGCCCGCATCTCGGCGTCGGAAAGTTTCAGGATTCCTTTCGGAGTGAGCGGATCACCGGCCGCAGCGGTGAATCGACCGAAGATCGTTGCTGCCGCCTTCCCATTCAGTTGCTGATACAGGATGGCCTCCGCCAGATGGTGAAACGTCGGCTCGGAATACTGCATCCGGTACGGACCGACCTTTTCAATAATTGCTGCCAGCACCGGGTCGGACTTTTTGAGATGGTTGATGGCCTTGCGCATAATGAATGATCGATTTTACGAAGCTTATCACAGAGGCGAACAATCGGCGAATATTAATCGGCTACGTCAGCAATCGAAGGGTAGTCTCAATGAGCTGCTTCGTGCCCGCATACGGGTCGCCGGCGTCGTCATACTCCATCGAAAGGTATCCACGGTAGCCGCTCTTTTTCAGGATGCCGAAGGCATAGGCCATATCCACCGAAACCACCGCGCCTTTGTCGGTCGACTCCGATCCCTTGATATGCGAGATGCCATAGGCGCGCTGGAACATCTCTTCGAGGCCGGTGTATGCGTTCTCCGGTGGCAGGTGCATCAGGGAGTTTCCAAAGTCGGGCAAGCCGCGAAGCCAGGGACTGTTTACCTTGTCGATGAGCTTTGCGATGAAAAAAGGGTCTTCGGTTATGCCGTCGTCGTTTTCAAGATGAACGACTACATTCCTTGTCGCACCGTACTCGGCAATTCGCTTCAACGTGTCGGCGCAGCGTTCCGGGTCGGGCGGCTGGTTGTCGGGTCCGGCAATGTGGGTACGGATACTGGGCGACCCAAGCACAATGGCGGCATCGATCCATTGTTTATTGACCACTACGGCGCGCTCGCGTTCGGCTGGGTCGGGCGCATAGAAGCTGTGTTCGCCGTCGACTGCGATATCCACTACGGAGGCCTTTGCGCGGTCGAGAGCACGGCGGAAGTCCGCCAGGTACTTGGGTTCGAGCGAACGGAAGTGATGGCTCCATGGCTCGATTTTGTTTATCTGAAAGCGCTCGATCACGTGCGCGGCGAATTCGGTGATCTCCATTTTTGGGGTGTTCTTCGCGGTGGGTGTCACGTTTTCAGTGGGCAGGATGAAATCGCGAAACGGATAAGAAGCCACCGCTAGCCGATCGCGGACGGCGGCGGGAAACGTGACATTCGGCTGTGATGAGGAAGCATTGGCGAGCGCCGGAAATAAAACGGCCCCGGCGGCGAGCGCTGCGGAATCAGAAAGGAATTTCCTGCGAGTCTTCATGCGGAAAGATAGTACCTGATGAGTCCGCTTCGGAGGCCGAGGGAAAACTCAATTCGCCGAACAGAAACGACCACCGGGGCTGAAGCCCGAACTCATTTCTAACAACTTACGCGGCCCTGAAGGGCCGCTCTTCCACCGTAGTACATGCATTTTCTGAGTTTTCCACAGCCGCTTACGAGGGAAAATGAAAGTGAACGTCCTGCTTCGAGGCGACTGGCACGCCATCCAGAGTGGCGGGCTGATAACGCCGCTGCCGCAGTGCAGCCACAATCTTCTCGTCGATTCCGTGCCCGATCGCCTGCACCAATTTTGTCTCGACCACATTGCCTTGCGCATCGATGGTGACTTCGACGATTACGTCACCTTTCAAGTCGCGCGGCAGTTCCGAGCGAACCACTTGCGGATCCGGAAACACGACCGGTAACGCCACATGCACTTCGTGGCCTTCGATCGGACCGTCAATCACGGTGCCGAGGGCAGATCCGGCACGAGTGTTCTGATCGGACGCCAGAGCGTCGGCGGGGAGTTCAAGATGCTCCTGTGGACGCTTCAGCGAAGAGGGTTTCGGCCGCCGATGCGGTGCCGGCTTGGAATGGGCGAGTATCACTTTTTGTTCGTCCGGTGAATCCTGACCGTCGGGCGCCGAATAGATGATGCGGTACGATTGTGTTCCGATGCCGTTCTGAAGCGACAAGGGAATGAGCGCGATCGGCGCGGGACGATAGATCAGGATCCCAGCGAGAAGCAGGAGATGCGCGAGCACTGACGCCGCAACCGTGCGATGATCGCGAAAGCGTCCACCGGCTGGATGTACTTCTCCGAACATACTGTCTCTACCTTACCCTGATCTGACGTTTCGGGACAGAAAAGGTTGTGGGCAGGGCGTTTCCGCCGGTTACCTGCGTTGCCGATTTGCCGGAAATTCCATCTCGCCGCTATGATTCCAAATGTGATTCCAAAGAGGGGCGGCGGCTGCGCCCCTTATTTATTTCTGAAGGGTAAGACGAAAGCATGATCACGATCGTCTCCGGGTTGCCGCGGTCTGGCACTTCGCTCATGATGCAAATGCTGGTCGCAGGAGGCATGACCCCGCTTTCCGACGGCGAGCGCAAAGCCGACACCGACAACCCGCGTGGCTACCTGGAATGGGAGCGGATCAAGCAGCTCCCCAAAGAACCTTCTTTGATCGCAGAAGCCGAGGGCAAGGTTGTCAAAGTGATCTCGCAATTGCTGCTGTCGTTGCCGGACGACCATGAGTATCGTGTGGTGTTCATGCAACGTCCGTTGCCGGAAGTGCTGAAGTCGCAGGACGAAATGCTACGCCGCCGCGGGACGTCTGAAGGCGGCGGCGATACGTCAGCGATCGAAGACGCCTTCCAGCGGCATCTGATCGAAGTGAATCGCTGGTTGAACGGCAAGGGAAACGTGCGGACGCTGCGTGTGCATTATCATCGGACGCTGCGCGAGCCGAAAGCAACCGCCGAGGCCGTCGCCGCCTTTTTGGAAATTCCGATGGACATAGAAGCCATGACTCGCGAAGTAGACCAGAGTCTCTATCGCAATCGCATGAAGTAGAGGACCAACCATGGGAGTTGCGCATCGTCGTTTGGAACCGGCCAGGGTCGTTGCGTGGCCGCGATGACGGGATCGACGGCAATCCGCCTGGTTTTGTGGATTGCCGTCATCGTCGCATCGTGTGCGCCTGCGCTCCGGCCGATTGCCGCAGGGAACCGCGTTCCCGTGCCCACTTTCAGCAGAGAAGTTGCGCCGATTCTATTCAAGCATTGCGCCAGTTGCCATCAACCGGGGGAGATCGCGTCGGCGGTCTCGTTTCTGTCGTACGAGAGTTCGCGGCCCTGGGCGGAATCAATCAGGGACAAGATCTCGCGTCGCGAGATGCCGCCCTGGCCGGCCGATCCTACGGGAAGCGTGAAGTTCCGCAACGCGCCGACGCTCACCCAGACGGATATCGATACCATCGTCGCCTGGGTCAACGGCGGCGCCCCCAAAGGCAACGACGCCGATCTGCCGCCAGCGCCGAGCGTTCCGCAAGGCTGGCTGCAGCCGCAGGGGCGGGCTCCAGATCTGGTTATTCCGCTGCGAGAGATTCAGATCCCAGCGACGGGTGAAATTCCATATGTCAGATATCTGGTCAAGGTCCCGTATCTGGACGACAAGTGGGTGACGGCGATCCAGTTGCGCCCTGGCAATCGCGCCGTCGTACACCACATGGCGATCACCGAATTGGCTCTTGCCGACGGCGTGACCCCCGCCGATCTGAACCGCATCACGGCGATTGCCGGCAAGCTAGGCCTGACCGGCGGTTCGATCTCTGCGCAACCCGCAGTCGTGGCCCCGGGAAATCCTGCCTTGCACGACATGCTGGGCGTCTATACACCGGGCACGACTTTCGAGGCGTACGGTCCTGACAGCGCCAAACTGCTGCGTGGCGGCAAGAACATGTACCTCAATTTCAATATCCACTACCAAACCACGGGGCAACCGGAAAAAGATGCGTCCACGCTGGGCTTCTGGTTCCAACCCGATCCGCCGAAACATCAGCTCTTTCGCGTACCGGCCTCGGGGGAGACGATCCTCGCGGGCGGTAAAGAGTTGCTCACAGATGCTTCCGGGCCGAAGGCGGAGGGCACCTCAGTGGCAATTCCTCCGATTCCGGCGTATGCGGAAAACTACGAAGTGGTCGGAATCACGGCCTACACAGAACCGGTGACGATTTACCAGTTCCAGCCCCACGCTCACTTGCGCGGGAAGGACTTCCGGTACGCGGTCGTTTACCCCGACGGGCGCGAAGAGAGTGTCCTCAACGTGCCCCATTACGATTTCCACTGGCAACTGGCCTACGAACTCGACACGCCGCTCCAGTTGCCCGCCGGCAGCAAACTGGTGGTCACCGCCCACTATGACAATTCGGCGAAGAACGTCCATCTGTTGCACCGTGGAGGACACGCCTCTTCGGACTCTCCACATCCTCCTGGCCCGGAAAAGGAAGTCCACTTTCGCGAGGAAAATCAGAGCTGGGATGAAATGTTCACGCCGTTTGTCCAGTACACGATCGACAACCAGGATTTAACCAAGCGGACCCAGCCTCAACCCGCAGAGAATGGGCAACCCTCTGCCGCGCGAGACGCATTGCGGGAACACACCGTCGTGCCCATAGCCGAAACCGTCGGCTGTCTGGAGCAACGCCCCTCTCGCGATTGGACGCTCACCAGGGCCGGCGAGCCCATCCTGTCCAAGACTCAGTCGACATCGTCGGCGGCATTGCAGAAAGCGGCTGGCCGCGCGTTGGGTAAGCAAGAATACAGGCTGCTGGGTGTAGACGCGTTCAAGCCCGAGACACAGAAAGGGCACAAGCTAGCAGTCAAGGGCGTCCTGATCGAGGGCGCGGACGATCGTCGTCTAGAAGATCGTCGTCTGAACGTCACCTCGTTACAGACGGTCGCCGCTACCTGCGACTAGATCGATTCACCGTCGCCAAAGTTAGTCTACCTGAATCGTGAAGTTTACCGACCCGATTCCGGCAACCGACGCCGTCACTGTCACCGTTCCGGTACTGGCGGGAGCAGTGTAGCGCGAGGTGGCGCTGCCTTTTGCGGTGGTCACTGCCGGATCAGGCGTTAAACTGCCTCCCGCGCCATTGTCGGTGTAGCTCACCGAGATTCCTTTCACCGGATTCCCATACTGGTCGGTGACGACGACGCCAAGCAGCTTGGCTGCAGGCTTGCCTGCCTTCACGATCTGGTTGTTGCCTGAAAGAACGTTGATCGCGGTGGCTGGTCCAGGCAGCACGGTCTCGTTGAAAACCGCGGAGGATGCTCCTGTCGCCGAGGCCGTGATCTTGACCACGCCCGCCTTGGTGCCGGCGGTGTAGGTAGTGGTGGCGACACCGGAACTATCGGTGGTGGCAGTGGTCGAAGAGAAGGAACCGCCCGCACCGCCGTCATTGAAACTAACCACAACACCGCTCACTCCTTTTCCGCTGGCATCTTTCGCTTTGACTTTCACCGGAGCGAGTTGCGTGAGCACTGGTACTTTCTGGGCGTTCCCAGAGCTGATTGCGAGCGCAGTCGCGGTACCGCCGGTGGCCGTTACGGTGAAAATCGCGCTCGCGTAGCCGGGACTGGCAGCGGTGATGGTATACGTGCCCGGCTTGGACGGCAGCGTGAAGTTTGTGCTGGCCGTGCCCGAGTTGTCGGTGGTGGAGTTGGGATTCGAAAAGACTCCGAGTTTCGGGTTGGCGGTGAAAGTGACTGGAATGCCGGGGGTGGCAATGGGCTGTCCGCTGTAGGAGTCGTGCAACGCGGCCTGGAGAGGGAGAGGCAGTTGCGTGCCCTCGATTCCGCTCTGCTGGTTACCTCCCACCGGACTGAACACATTCAACAAACCGAACACGGTCAGTGCGCTCTGTCCGTTCACGTACAAGCGCCCATTGGCGACGATGGGCATTCCGAAATGGACAAGCGGACCCAGGGTGTCGCGCGATCCGGCCTGGCCATTGTCGTAGAGTTCGGTCGCCAGATTGGTGGCGTCAAAGGCAAACAGCCTTTTCGTGGAGAACGTCACGTACCAGAAGATACCGTCCTGCGTGCCGTTGGCGGAGACGATGCCCCCCTTGGGAGTCGAGGTGGCCACCGGCGTCTGTGAAATCGGCTGCGGCGACAGCTGTCCATTCGTGAAAGAGTACGCCAGGATCGGGGTCTGTTCGGCCTCGAGATAAACTGTGTTGTTCCAATAAGTGAGTCCAGCGTGCACTTCGCCCAGCACTGGAGCCGCGACTTCCTGTGGGATCTGGATGTCGCCCGCCGGATTGTACTGACCCATGTTGTCCTGATCTAAGACATATATCGTCCCGTCCTTGCCGGCCTGCAGCGTGTAATTGCCATTGGGCTGTTCGGGAAGTAGGAGAATCTGTCCAGACGAAACATCGAGGTCGCGTTCATTCAGGAATTGTTGGTTGTAGGGCGTGAAGAAATCCACCAGGTTAAGGACCCCATCACCCTGGTGAAATTTCAGGACCGAATCGCCATAGTGGTTCCCCCCAGTGTCAGCATCGAACAGGCCGTCCCCGGTATTGGCGTAGACGTTCCCAGCTCCGTCTCCGGCCAAACCTGCTCCCGACAGCCAGACGGCGGAAGCGGTGATGCCGGGCGAAGTGTTGAATGCGCCGACCTGTTGTAGCGTGTCGGCGTTGTAGGCCATCACCCATCCCATCTCCGTGGCGATGTTGCAACCTGGGCCGCCAAAACCGATGTACACCGTGCCATCCTGCAGCAACAGTGCTGGACGCACCTGCTGGTATTTGGGCACGAACGAATAGACCTGGCCGTCAATTGTCACCGATGCGGTAATCGTAGCCGGGCCGCCGAACAGTTCTTCGCCGGTGCCCAGATCCAGAGCATGAAGCTTGTGGACGTAGTTGCCGTTCTCTTTGGTTACCGCCTCCAGGTAAATGGCATTTCGCCCAACATCGATCACTGGTGTGTCCTGGATTCCAAACTCCGTGTAACCCGTTACAAAGCATTTCTCATCCGCCACCGGAACAGAGGTGATGCCGTGGGCCAGATCCAGAAAACTTACCTGCCACAATGGCGAAGCATTGCTGCCCTGGTTGTTATCGGCGTCGAAGGCATACACGCTGTCATGCATCGTCGCGACGTAGACCACATTGTGCGTCGCATTGAGTGCCGGGATATAAACATTCGGAACATAAAGCGGCTGGCCGGTTTGGAAACCGTCGATGCTCTGAGTAAACAGTTTTCCAAACTGGAACTGGTTTACGTTTGCGTGAGTCAGGATCGTTTCCTGCGTATTCTGGCCGGTGCGGGCATTATCGTAATGTTGCGTCAGGACGCTGATCTGGCCGTGAGCCAGCGATACTCCGCAAATGAGGGTCAGTAGAACGGCGCAAAGTTTTCCCCGGTGAGGAGTTGTGGCAAAACGAGGGTTCGCTTCAATGAGCGTGTAGGATTTCATGTGCCCTGAGGCCTCAACTAAATGGGGAAATTGCGAGCCAAACTAGGGGGATTTACGGCGTTTGACAGCTCGCTCGTGGTAAGACTACATCGGAAGCGGGTCGAATACAACCGGAAAGGCCAGTTCCAGAGGTTGACGCCAGTCTCCAGACCATTGAAAACAAAACATTCCATCGTGAAACAGCGGCCTATTTCGAGACCTCATTGTGATTCGGCGGCGGCCCAAGCGACTTCAGATAAGTCACAATCTGCCAGCGCTGAGGTTCCGGCAACTTCGACCAGACCGGCATGCCGCGCCGGACGACTCCGTTGGTCAATACCCAGAAAATAGCGCCGGGCGTAGCCTGCTGCACTTCCTGAGCACGCAGGCTCGGACCTTTCTTTCCGCCCGCGGCTGTCTCTCCGTGGCACTCGGCGCAGTGAGCTTCGAAGAGCTTCCGGCCCGCAGCCACGGCATCGGGATCGGTTGCCAGCGGATTTTCCTTGATACGCCATTTCTCGGGAGCCTTCGCGAGTTCTGCGTAATCATGACCACTGCGCTCTCTCTTCGTTGCGGCGGATTCCTCAGTTTGAGCGAAGGCCAGCGAAACGCCGAGCACACACAGGCCTGCCAATAACGTCTTGGACAATGTGTCTCGACGACAAGAAGAATTAAATTTCGTCACCGCCGCCCTCCAAATAAACGTCCGATCATTTCACCAAAGCCTGAAAATTCGTGGGAGAGTCCCCATCGCAGCAGCAGGCGATGACTGTTGTCGTTCAAGCCGAACCCAGGCGAGAGGCGCACCGTCCAGTCTGACGGCAGATTCCAGGCCACGACCGGCGCAAGATAGTGAGAGGTCTCGTGCAGTCCGGGACTCTTCGCATCGCCCAGGCCGCCGTACATCTCGACTCCGGCAACAAAATTCTCGCGACAGAAAGTGCAGCGCTTCGACGACGCCTTCAGCGCCAGCGGACGACTGGCCCCGAGAGCGTATCCGAATTCCCACGGCTCACTGGGAGACAGGTTCTTGGTGAACAGCGGATTCAAGGCAACATTCCAGCCGTTGAATGTCTTGGAGAGAAGCAGTTTCAGCTCTAATTCGTGCTTGTGTTCCTGGCGCGCGAGGCCATTGGGATCCAAATGATCGGATTCCACGTCATGGCCTTCGATCTCTTTCATGATCTTGTCCGCCCCGCTGATTTGTTCGTATTCGACATAAAGCACGGGATTGATGAAGTGCTCGTGCTGCAGCAAGCGAAACCGGTTCTCCAAACGAAAGCCGGTGAAAATCGTGCTGTCGTCAAAAGTAGTCTGACCGTCAAGGTAGAGTTCCGTGGTCCACCATGCGGTGGCGCCGTACTCAAACTCGAGCCAGAAAGCGTGGAAATCGTTCCCTCCGCGCTGGGTGGCAAAGGCGGAATAGTACTCAACCTCCAGATTGCCCGGCTCTTCGAGGTAGTGATCGTAAGTCACAATATAGGGACTCTCCTGGGCGCGGGAGACGCAGGCGGCCAGCACTGCGAAGAGCAAGAGGGCGATCGTTCGAAGTGCCGTCGTCAGCTTCACGGCCGGGGAAGACAAATCCATTCACGGCTCCTAATTGAAAATGAAATTGAATTTCAATTTCAATTAGGATTGTACGACAGCGCCGCGAAAGGCCAGTGTCACAGTTTTGTATTACTGCTGGCGGTCGTTGACGGCCGGCGGTCACGAGCCCACTACGACCGGAGGGAAAGAAGTTTGTGACGGCGAAGGGTTTCGATAGTGATGAAAAAACTACGTGATGCTCACTTCCGTATACGTCCCATACACCTGCCGTAGCGCCTCACAGATCTCGCCCACAGTAGCATAGGCGCGGACGGCGTCGACGATATACGGCATAGTGTTCGCATCGGAGATATTGCCGTTGGTTCCGGCGGAAGGTGTTTTCGCAGCGGCCTGTTTCAGAGCATCCAGACGCCGCTGGACTTCTTCATTCGATCGGCGGGCGCGAAGCGCTTTCAGTTTCTTTTCCTGGGCGCGCGCCACGGATTCATCGATATAAAGCGTGTGCGGCGACTCTTCTTCGATCACAAAGTCATTCACGCCCACCGTAATCTTTTCGTTTGCCTCGGCGGCGCGCTGGTACTGATAGCTCGCATCGGCGATTTCTTTTTGCGGGTATCCACGCTCAATGGCTTTCACCATGCCGCCCATCTGGTCGAGCTTTTCGAAGTAGTCGAAGGCGCCCTTCTCCATGTCGAGGGTCTGCTTTTCGACGAAGTAAGATCCGCCGAGCGGATCGACGGTCTGTGCAACTCCGGATTCGAACGCGATGATCTGTTGCGTACGTAGGGCGATGCGCGCCGCTTCTTCCGTGGGCAGCGCGAGTGCTTCATCGTACGCATCGGTGTGCAGCGACTGCGTGCCGCCGAGCACGGCGGCAAGCGCCTGGAGTGCCACTCGCGCGATGTTGTTCATCGGCTGCTGCGCGGGCAGCGAGACTCCGGCGGTCTGGGTGTGAAAGCGCATCAGGCGAGTCCGGTCGTTTTTTGCGCCAAAGCGGTCCCGCATCAAGCGGTACCAGATTTTGCGGGCGGCGCGATACTTGGCGATCTCTTCGAAGAAATCGTTGTGCGCGTTGAAGAAGAAACTGAGCCGGGGGCCGAAATCATCGACATCGAGGCCGCGACGGCGTGCCCACTCGACGTATTCCACGCCATCGTAGATCGTGAACGCCAGTTCCTGAAGGGCGGTCGATCCCGCTTCGCGAATGTGGTATCCGGAGATGGAAATGGTGTTGAAGCGCGGCGTGAACTTCGATCCGAACTCAAACGTGTCAATCACCAGCCGCATCGATGGCGCTGGAGGATAGATGTATTCCTTCTGTGCGATGTATTCCTTCAGGATGTCGTTCTGCACAGTGCCGGAAATTTTCTTCCAGTCCGCGCCTTGTTTCTCCGCGACCACGAGATACATCGCCCACAAAATACTGGCAGGGGAATTGATGGTCATCGAGGTGGTGATCTTTTCGAGATCGATGCCGTCGAACAGGATTTCCATGTCTTCGAGCGAATCGATCGCTACGCCGCATTTGCCGACTTCGCCCTCGCTGGCCGGATGGTCGGAGTCGTAGCCCATCAACGTGGGCAGATCGAAAGCCACCGAGAGTCCACCGCCGCCGTGTTCGAGCAAATACTTGTAGCGCTGGTTGGTTTCTTCCGGCGAGGCAAAGCCGGAGAACATGCGCATCGTCCAGAGTTTGCCGCGATAGCCGCTGGCGTGAATGCCCCGCGTGTACGGTGGCTGGCCGGGATAGCCCAGATATTTTTCGTGACTCCAGTCGGCAGGCAAATCAGCGGGAGTGTAAAGGCGGCGAATCGGTTCGTTCGAAATTGTGCTGAAGCGGGCGTGACCGCGCTCGTCGAGGTTGGTACCGGTCGGAGCGCCGATCGGTTTCTCCGGATTCTTCTCTAGCGTAGGGGCGAGCGTTTTCTCCGCCCAGTCTTTTTCCGCTGCGGATGGCTGGCGGCCTTCAAACACATCCGCGACTGGGTTCTCCGCCACCGCCGGCTTGCTGACGGTCGTATTCGACGTCTTTTCGGACATTCGACTCCCCGTGTTGAGTTTGATGATAGAGGAGCCTCGTGGGTGGAACAAGGCTACTCACCGACCGAGCGGTTGGTAAGCGCGGACAGAATTGGTCACGGATCGGCGGACTTTACGATCCCTTGGCGGACCGCAATTCAGTAACTGCGCGATAGGCTTGATCGATGGCCGCGTCGGTGTAGGCCGAAGCTCCGGCGTCGGAGTTGGCAATCGCGATCTGTCCAAATGGCTTGCGGCCGACTACCCAGGGCTTATCTTCTTCCGCCCAGTCGGGATCGAACAAGGGGTTGTAGCCGTATGCATATCCATGCGCCCAACGGTTTACCGTGATGCCTTCGATGTCGCGGGAAGGGTCAAAGCCGCCGGTCCCGAGCATACGCCCGAGCTGGTCGCGGATGTTGCGCTCGAAAGTGGAGAAGGGCGTGCGCAGCAATTCGGCTCGTCCGGCGCGGTGCTGGTCGCGCATCGGCAGCCCTGCCTTGCAAGGCGTGCGGAGCATGAACAACACCATCGGCTCTTCTGGCTTGTTTGGGAACGAATACTCGCCCAGGCTTACGGGGAAATCGAGTGCGGTGTAGACGTGATAACTGCCGGGTGACTCGATCTGCCGCACTCCCAGCTTGTCGAACGAAGTCCAGTTGCGGATCGCGACATGCGTGTACACGAGAGGGGCCTTCACCAGATAGGAGAGCGCCGTCTTCTGTTTCTCCGGTAATTCGGGGCATAGATACGGAATCATCATGTTGTAGCACGCCAGCACACACTGTTTCGCGCGCACTGACTGCAGCTTCTTGTCGCGGACGTAGGTAACGCCAACTTCCTTCGCCGCGCCTGTTCCCGTGTGCTTCACGTTGACGACTGTGCTGTTCAGGCGGACTCGTGTCGGCGAATCTGCGAGGTCCAGTCGGCTGTAATCGGCGCGCGCCGTGACCACGTCTTCCATGGTGTGTCCGGGCATGGCGGAGGGAATCAGTTTGCGCACGAGAAGGCGCGCGATCGAAGCGTTGCCATCCGGGAAATGATAGATGTAAGGCTCCTCGCGCTCGTCCTCGCCGAGGTCCATCCCCTGAAAGCCGGGGAATGTGACGCCGCCGTAGTCGTCCCCGGCCATATAGGGTCCGATCGCCGGAACAGCGTCGATTCCCACGGTCCACAAGTCGTTCGTGTAGCTCTGGAAGAATTTCAGCGCTTCGGGATGAAGCTTGCACAGCTTGGTCAGGAAGTCCCCGTAACTGATCTTCGACAGCCGGGCAATTTTTTCTTCCCGCGAGAGTCCGGGAAGATAGTCAACCTTCTCCGTGTACACGCGCGCGATGTCGTGTTTCACCTGATCATTCAACGGGGTTCTTGCCAGCCACTCTGGCCACGGAGTTTTCCCGAGTCCCGGAACGATCCGGTCTTCGCCGAACGTTTCCTTGTCAAAGAAGACGCCGGTGCCCAGGTTGCAGGAGTCATAGAGTTTCTGATCGTAGGCCTTGAGGAACTTAGAAGTATCGATTCCCAGATCGACCAGAAGTTGTTTGGCTTCCGCGCTGTACTTTCCCGGACTCTCGATCGATTGCGTGCCGCCGTAGCCGAGGAGGAGGCGTCCGCCGGCATGGAACTCGTTGCGTTTGGCGTGGCCGCCGAAGTCGTCGTGATTGTCGAGGACGAGGACGCGGGCTTTATCCCCCGCGAATTTACGAAAGAAATAGGCTGCGGAGAGTCCGCTGATCCCGCCGCCGACTACGACCAGGTCGTAGGTTTCGCCGGTCGCGAGTCCCGGACCATCGGCATCCCACGGTTCTCCATCGCGTAACCGGTGTGCGGCGGTGAACGATCCATCGTGGTTGCCGCGCATTCCGGTCAACGCAGGAGGATAGTAGTCCTGCGGTTTTTTGGGAGATGAGGCCCCTCCGTCACTCGATCCACCAGCGAACTCATCGGGGGCGAGTGCGGCAAGCAATTGCTGGCTGGCGAGCGCGCCACCGATTCCAACGGCCGCGCCGTTGAGAAAGTCGCGGCGCGTAATGGGGCAGCCCATGCCGAGTTCGCGATCGCGCCTTTCGTCCGCCATGAGGAAAGCCTCCCGCTCGCGGCGCCGATTATAGCAGCGGCCTGGCGGCGAAACGACGGCAGCAGCAGACTCTACAGACTGTTCGCGGGCCAGGCTGGCAGTTGCAAATCAGCTCACCGGTGTGGACTCGGGAATTTTCGGCACCGCCGATCCCCCTGCCACGTCCTGCACGAAGTCGCGGCGGCGTTCCGCGCCTTCACGATTGGTCAGGACACGCACGCGCCGAGCTGGAATATTGCTCGGGTCGATGCGAGTGATCCGTCCTCGCTCAACTTGAATGTGGAAGCGGAACCAGTCGGTGCGGAACATGCGTCCGGAGGCAAAGAAGGTCATGGAAGCGGCGATCTGGCCGTCAAAGTCGTTGCCGGTACAGGTGATCAGCCGCCTGCCGATTTCCTGAGTCCAGGTCATGCCTCCGACCAGCGGTTCATTCAGCACGCAGCGTTCAAAGGGCACCAGGAACGTGATTTTCCGGATCTGCAACAGTTGCAGCAGGACTGAGAGCTTGGCCAGATTCGTCACGACAATGCGGGCTTCGGTGCTGGAGATGCGCTCGAGTTTCAGGTGAAGCTCAGGCGACCATTCGCGCTCGAATTCTTCGCGCGCCAGGGCGAGTCCTTTGTCGGTGGCGGCCACGTAGCGCAACGTCGCCCGCGCCAGAATCACGCTGAAATAGCACGTGACCACGGTCGCCAGCACCGGGATGTAGGCCAACAGGGCGCTGAACGGGAAGCTGTAAAGGCTTTCCATGACATTCATGGTGACGAGTGGCTCCTCATCCCTCGCGGAGTAACTGGATTCGAGGTTGGGTGTTGCCAAGGAGTGTAGCGAGCGGCGGCAAAAGGCTCCAGATGCGCTTCGGGCAGAGTCAGAAACGGTCCGAGGGCAGAGCCTTTCGTAATCGTGACACAGGGTGTTGTGGATATTCCCTGGCGCAGCGATAAACCGCCGCGCCATCAAAACCAGCGGACTCCCGCCTTACTTACTTTTCCAGACTCTTGACCGCTTTCCTGGCGGTGGCGTGCTCATTTCTCAGCAGGCGCGCCACATCGCCGAGGGGTACCTCTGCGGGCGGTTTGGCGCCAGCTTCCCAAAGCGGGCGTTCTCCACGCGCGGATGTATCACTGTACGACGTGATCAGGAGGCTCTGTTCGGACTCAATCGCGTGCTGCGAAGCATGCTGCTGATGGCTCGGGATTGAAATCGGCTGGGGCTCGCTGCTGACGCCAAGGCCGGCGGCTTGTCCGAATGCGGCGGTTGCACAAAGAACAAGCAACGAAAAAAGGGTCGTTTTCATTTTCGATCTCCAGGTTTCTGGAACCCCCGTGTTGCGGGGCTCTCGGGCCGGTCGGTATGAGCCGGACCAGGCGTACTTTCCTACCCCATGGTGAAAGCATGCCCGGTGCCAAAAGCCGCGCTCTAAGCGGTGTTTTCAGGCAGGTTACTTCGGTGACCGGAGTAATTGTTTGCACAATTGTGGAATACGGGACTGATTCTTGAGGCAGATGGCTCACGCAAACGTTGTCTCGAGGATCAGTCGCCTAGTAGTTTTGTGTTACTGACACCCGCGTGTGGTTGTGTGAGAAAATGGCCGTCGGTTAACGACTTCGACATGTCCACGAATCCTGCCCCAGTCCAGGCTCCACTGTTATCCAGGAAGCGACGCTGGAAGCCGATCCTGCTAAAGACTGCTCTCGTTCTCTTCGTTCTTTGGCTCGGATTTGTGGCCTTCATGTGGCACACCATGAAGCAGCCTCCGGAGAAATTCGGGGCCGTCATGATGCACATGCCGATCCCCGCAGTGTTTCTGGCGGCGCCGTTCGAGACCATGTGGGTGCGGGCGCGTGCGGGCGACTTACGTGCCGGAGACGCTGCTCCGGAATTTGATCTGCAAACGCTCGACAAGACTTCGCGCGTTGCGCTCTCTTCTTTGCTTGCCAAGGGACCCGTGGTCCTGGTCTTCGGCAGCTACACTTGACCGCCTTTCCGGCGGGAGGTTCCCGCCCTTAACAAACTCTTCGACGAGTATGGAAACCGCGTCAGTTTTCTGGCGGTGTACATTCTCGAAGCCCATCCCAGCGACGTGTGGCAGATGGAGAGCAACCTCAAAGACAAGGTTGTCTTCGCTTCTCCTAAGAATGAAGAAGAGCGTGCATTCGTGGCCGGAGCCTGTGTCCGCAAGCTGGGAATCAAGTTTCCCGCGGTTCTGGATGGCTTCGATAACACCACCGAAAAGGCGTATACAGGATGGCCAGACCGGCTGTATCTGATCGACCGCAACGGTCGAGTAGCCTATAAGAGCGCGCCCGGACCGTTTGGATTCCATCCCGACGACTTGAAGGCCGCGCTGGTAAAGGTGGCTCCCGCGAACGCGGTGACGGAATTAAGGAAGTAAGAACTCACACCCCCGCAGTACAATCTAACGACGAGTTCGTCAGGTCAAAGGCAAATCCCAAACTGCAGAGCGCGCGGAGAGCGCCCGTGGTTCGCACGTTGCTCACGGAGAAGAGTAAATCCATGAAAAAGATTTTTGTTTTATGCGTCGCGCTGGCCGGAGTGGCAGCGCTGTCGTTGAGTGCCAAGGCGCAGTCCGCCCCCGGATACAAAGTGACGAAGACCTGGAAGCTGGGCGGTGAAGGGGGATGGGATTACCTTACTGCGGATGCCGACGGGCACCGTCTTTTCATCGCCCGCTCCACGCGCGTCATGGTCGTCGATCAGGACTCCGGCAAGCTGATCACCGAGATTCCCGACACGCCGGGCGTTCACGGCGTCGCGCTGGCCCCGGAGTTTGGCCGTGGCTTTATCAGCGCCGGCGGTGAAGATATGGTCACGATTTTCGATCTCAAGTCACTCAAGCCGCTGAACAAAATAAAAGTGGGTTCGCGACCCGACGCTATTGTCTACGATCCATTTACCAAGCGTGTCTTTACGTTTAACGCGAACAGCAAAGACACCACTGCCGTGGATGCAGCCAAAGGCGAAGTTGTCGGAAAGATCGACCTCGGTGGCAAGCCGGAATTTGCCGCCAGTGACGAGAAAGGCACGATGTTCGTCAACGTCGAGGACACGTCCGAGATCGTAGCCTTCGATCCACAGAAGCTGGTCGTGAAATCGCGCTGGAAAATGGCCGGCTGCGAAGAGCCGACCGGACTCGCGATGGATCGCAAGAACCGCCGACTGTTTGCCGGGTGCGGGGGCAACAAGAAGATGGCAATCGTGAACGCCGACACAGGCAAAGTTCTGGCGATGCCGGATATCGGAGAGGGCTGTGACGCAACCGCGTTTGATCCTGATCAGGGCCTGGCATTCGCGTCGGCGGGTGACGGCACGATCACGGTGATCCGCGAAGACTCTCCCGACAAGTTCACCGTCGCGGAGACAGTAAAAACGCAGGATCGCGCCCGAACGATGACGCTCGATCCAAAAACGCACCAGCTGTTCACGGTGACGGCGAAGGTGCTCCCCGGAAGAAAGGTCGAGCCCGATACCTTCGTAGTGCTTGCGCTCGAAAAATCGCACTAAGGGATCAGGCCAGAATGGAGTCGTCGAGTTTCTTGCGGGACCAGTTTTCAGCGGCCTGGACAAAAGCCATCACCAGCGGGTGCGGCTTCTTGGCAGTCGAGGACAATTGCGGCTGGAAGAGTGTCGCGATAAAAAATTGATGCGCGGGCGATTCGATCGCGCGAGGCTCCTCATCGGCACCGCGGGCGACGATCGGAAAGCCCGCTTCCATGGCAGTCCATTCAAATTCCGGGTTGACTTCGAAATTGCAGAAGTATTCCTCTTCGACAACTTCCTTCCCGTAGTAGCCCGCCAGGTACGAACCCGGACGCAAGCGAATCCTGATCGCCGCTCCCGAAAGTTTGGGTGCGCCCTCGCCACGCTTGGGGACGGCACAGGCCACGGGGTAAATGATGATGTTCTTCGCGTTGGGATCTTCTTCGGCTGTGGTCGCGTCGGCTATCCCGACAACGTTGCGGGCGCACTCGATCAGCGTGTATTGAAATCCGCCGCACGTGGCAAGAAACGGCCAGTCATGCACGCGCGCGAACTGAATGCCTTTCAGCATGCCGTCGAAGCTCTTATAAGGACTGCCCGGCGCAGCCCACAGGCCGTCGTAAGTCTCAAGAACCTTGGGCCCATCGGGAGCTAGTAGAGACGGGGTCGGAAGCCAGACCGACTCGAGTTCGACCTCCAGCTTCTTGGCGCAATGCTGGAGCGCGTCGTTGGTCGCGTGATGGGAGCGAAATTCGGGGTTGAAGTCACCGAGAATTCCGATCCGGACGGGGTCAGGCACAGACATATTTTAGCAGGCGGGGCATGAGCACTTATCCGTTGGCATTTAGCAATTAGCTACTGGCCTTCGGGACCAGGGATATCTCGTGGATTAGAATTCACAAACCTACAGCAAGCCAAGCTGCTGTAGCACGACATAAACCCCGAGCAAGGTCATTGCGCTGCCTCCCCAGATCATCACGGAGCATTGCCAGCCCATCGAGCCGACGATTTCCTGCTGGCTTCGCCATGAGATCAGGAAAGCGGGATTGTTGGCGCCCTTCATCAGGACCACGGGCGGCCTCAGGTCAAAGGAAGAGTCGACTGCGGTCGAATCCCGCCCGCTGTCCGTGTGGACCGACATTTCGCTGACCTGCGTGCCGTTTCCCATTTCCCTGGGGACTCCGGCCGCTTGCCATGCTACCTGACTGGTGATTCCAGCCTTGTCCAGTGCGGCGGCGATTTTCGATTGCTGGGTCATGTCGCCCATCGGAACAGAGGGCGATAGCCGCACAATTTCCGGAGGCGGTGGGGTTCGTGACCGCGTCACACCGGTTCCAAACGATCCCGCTTGCCGGGCATTCGATGGGGCCGGTGGCCGCACCTCGATGCCAGGATTCTCAGCCAGCGTGCCGACGATAAACAGCGGGGTGTTCGGATGAATCGAGCACTCCTCGATGCGAATCTTGTTCGAAGGCTCGACGCCGTGCCGTGCCAGAAAGCTCAGCACGGGCTGCGTGGCGTGCGGCGAAAAAATCGTGTCGCTGAAGTTTTGAACGAAGTCGCGATGCAGATCGAGATCGGCGCCCATCGGCTCTATCAGGAGCCGGCCGGTGCCGTCATCGAGGAAAAAGGGAACGTGCAGGGTTTCCTCCGCGACCTTTTTCCACTCACCGGATTTGCTCTCGTCGCTCTTCTGCCAGGCGGTCGTGCGATACAGAAAGCACGGTGCGCCGGAGATCGGAGCCGGCAGTGTGTACGGCCCCGCAGCCATACCGTTGACCTCCACCAGGCCCATGGACGCGCTGCGAATTTTCGATGTTGGCGTGTTGATCAGCAGGCGCTTCCGCGCCAGCATGCGGAATCCGCGGACGAATAAGTAAAGCCCCCCGGCAAAGCCCACTGCAGCCAGCAGAGTGAGTTGGTTGAACGCGAA
>Ga0210402_10001558_pt1 | contig 23593 bp, 14 predicted proteins | sample IncBWC7MmetaG_FD_161055 | JGI IMG/M metagenome (GOLD analysis project Ga0210402, IMG submission 161055) | Forest soil microbial communities from Barre Woods Harvard Forest LTER site, Petersham, Massachusetts, United States - Inc-BW-C-7-M | ecosystem: Environmental > Terrestrial > Soil >... | reverse complement strand
GGTTGCGCACACTGTTGCCCGCGGCAGCGCACACTGCGCTCGCGGACCTTGAAGATATTTGTGACGAAGCGCGGCAGTTGAAGCGCCAGGAGCGATTGCATCACTGGCTGCATGGCTGGCTGCTGCTGCATATCCCGCTTTCGCTGGCACTGATTTTGCTCGGCGCAGTGCATGCGGTGATGGCGCTGCGCTATTGAAGAAGTGACGAGTGGCGAGAACTAGAACTACTAAGAAACTGGCGCAGCGCATCGACCTGAACTATTTCAAGAGGCCGACGCAGCTGAAGCGCGCGAAATTCTGGCTCAGCTTGTTTCTGCCATTGCTCGCGCTTCTGTGGATCGCCGAACGCACTATTTTCAAGGACTCTCGTGTTTACAGCAGCGGCCGCCTGTCAGAAGCTCATGCTGTTCTTGAAAAAGAATGCGCCGCGTGTCACCTGCAAAAGGCCGGCGTGTTTTCCGCAAGTGCTGCTGACTCTGCTTGTCTCGGATGCCACGATGGGCCCACCCATCACGAACTCAGTCTCGTCGGCAGGAAAGACATAGGTTGCTCCGAATGTCACGCCGAACACCGCGGCCGGGTGAGCCTCAGCGCCGCGAGCAATCAATCTTGCGCCATCTGCCATGAGGACTTGCCATCAGCTCATGGCCCATCCCGGTTCGCGTCACACATTCGCAGCTTGGAAGATGGTCATCCGGAATTCGCTGCACTCCGCGTCGACAGTTTGCACTCCCTGTTCGTTCGTGGCACCTCGAAGCTAAACCATGCGATTCACATGAAGCTCATTCGTCGCGGACCTGCTGGACCCATGGTGCAACTCGACTGTGCCGATTGCCATCGGCCGGCCGCCATCGCACCGCCGTCAACTTACTCCGACAGCGAATATGTCCGGGCCAAAGCCAAGTACAGCGATAAGGGCAAAACTTTGCCCGGACCGACGACCAACAACGCGCCGCGGCACCCCGCCTCCGGCCGCGAACTGATGGCTCCAGTGAAATTTGCCAGTGCCTGCGCCGGGTGCCACCTGTTGACCTTCGACAAGCGCTTCGACGTTGGCGTCCCACACGACGAACCGGAAGTCGTCCGCAGTTTCATGATGAAAAAATTTCAGGAATATGTCGCCGCGCATCCCGAATCGCTGCGCGAGCGCCGCGAACCGGGCCGCGACCTTACTGGAAAATCAGCGCCGGGGGAAATTCGCGTTGTCACTCCGGCGCAGTGGGTAGCAGAGCACACTGGCGTCGCCGAAGAACTCCTTTGGCGCAAGACCTGCGTTCAATGCCACAGCCTTTCGCTGAGGCTCGAGGGCACTGAACAGGTACTCGGCATCGCTCCTTGGTTACGGTCCTCCACCGACAGCGACTTTGCACTAAAGCCGCTCCCTGAGATTGTGGTCGCAAGCACCACGTCGCGATCGATGCCACATGCTAATTTTGACCACGATGCACATCGCGGTTTCACTTGCATTAGCTGCCACCCGGGGGCGGTAACGAGCACGGAGTCGAGCGACGTACTGCTGCCGGGAATTGGAACTTGCCAGAAGTGCCATGCGCCGGGGCCGGAGCATGCGGAGTCGCGCTGCTTCGAATGCCACACTTATCACGATTGGTCGAAACGCAAGGAAGTCACGCCAAAGTTTACCCTGCCGGAGCTGCACAGCGGCGGGCGATAAGTCTTATTTGAGAATCGCGAAAAAACTTTTTGTAAATAAGCGCCGAGTGGCACAAAGCTGATCAGCGCGCCTATGCATGTTGCACAAGCGCCATCATGTCGGGGGTGTAGCGTTCGCCGAACACCTCAAGTTCTGCGAAGCGCGCGTTGATCTCTTTCAGATCGGATTCGGTGAGCTTCACGTTGAGCGCTCCCATATTCTCCTCGAGATAGCGAACACGCTTCGTTCCGGGAATCGGAATGAGGTCATGGCCCTGAGCAAGGACCCAGGCCAAGGCCAGCTGTGCCGGGGTTACGCCCTTCTTGCTGGCTAGCTCCTTCACGGTCTCCACCAGTTTAAGGTTGGCCCGCAACGCTTTTTCTCCGAAACGCGGATTGGTACGGCGCCAATCCGTGGGATCAAGATCCTCGAGTTTCTGGATCGCGCCCGTTAAGAAGCCTCGCCCCAGCGGGCTGTAGGGTACAAAGGTGATTCCCAATTCGCGGCAGACGGCCAGAACACCATTCGTTTCCGGGTCGCGGGACCAGAGCGAATATTCGCTTTGCAAAGCTGCTATGGGATGAACTTTGGAGGCGCGCCGCAGTGTTTCTGGTCCGGCTTCGGAGAGCCCGAGAGCGCGTACCTTGCCGGCGGAAACCAGCTCGGCCATGGCGCCGACGGTTTCCTCAATCGGAACTTTGGGATCAACACGATGCTGATAGTAGAGATCGATGGTTTCAATGCCAAGCCGCTTCAGACTGGCGTCGCAGGCGCGCTTCACGTTTTCGGGAGTACTGTCAACGGCTCGAAGGCCGTTGGGATCGATGCGAAAGCCGAACTTGGTGGCGATGACTACACTGTGACGGGGTATGGTACGCAGATAGCGACCCAGCAATTCTTCATTGGTGTACGGGCCGTAGATTTCGGCGGTATCCAGAAAATTTCCGCCAAGTTCCAGGTAGCGGCGGAGAACTAGGAGCGATTCCTGTTCATCTGCTGGGCCGTAGGCAAAGGACATACCCATGCAGCCGAGTCCCAGTGCGGAAACCAGGGGACCGTTCTTTCCAAGTTGGCGTTGGGGCATAGATTTCTCCTCGTTGAGATGGAGTCCATTGGATGACGCGATTGCGGATTTCGGTACATATCATGCCACCAGCACGCATGCTTATCCCTCGTTACAATAAAAGCGGGCGCACGCGACATTCCTGGCCTATTCTGACTCGTTGATGGCTTCCGAATCGAAAGTTGCTTCCGCTCAACTATCTCCCGCTTCGCAGGCGGCCCCCGCTCATGAAGGCGCGGCACGCGCGTTCTGGAGCGCGCTGACGCGTTTCGATTCGTCGAAGCTCGCACCTTACATGGGGCTGCGTAATTCCATTGGCGTGCTTCTGCCGCTGGTTGCCGGGTTCGCCCTAAATATGCCTCGCGGCGGAGTTGTGGTGGCCAGCGGCGCACTTAACGTAGCTTATTCCGACAGGAGCGATCCATACGCGCAGCGCGCCAAACGCATGCTCGCTTCGAGCGTGCTGTGCGCTCTAGGCGTCCTTCTCGGAGCGCTTTCCGGCAACCACAATGCCGCGGCCGTAATTATCGCAACACTTTGGGCTGTTGCCGCGGGAATGTTTGTAGCCGTCGGCGTGACGGCCGCCGATTTGGGGGTGATCAGCCTGGTCACGCTGATGATCTATGCGGCGCAGCCGTTGACCCCTCAACAAGCGGTGATCTCATCGGCGCTCGCGCTTGGTGGAGGACTCCTGCAAACAGCGCTGTCGGTCGCGCTCTGGCCAGTGCAGCGGTATGAACCGGAGCGACGGGCGCTCGCCACATTCTTTCTCGAACTCTCGCGCGCGGCGGAACAGCCGTTGAGCGCGAATTCGGCGCCGCCCGCGACGATCCACAGCATGCAAGCACAAGAAACCCTCTCGGGCATCGACGGCGAAATGGGCGTTGAAGCGGTGCGTTATCGCGCCTTGCTCAGCCAGGCAGAACGCATTCGGCTCACCCTGCTGATACTTTCGCGGCTGCGCTTGCGCATGCAGCGCGAGCGATCCAAATATTCCGGTGTGCAGATTCTCAGCGACTACATGAAGAAAACCGGGCAAGCGCTCGAGGCAATCGGAGACTCGCTGACATCCGGAGTGCTGCCCGCAACAGGTAAAGAAGTCCTGGCGGCGGGTGAAGCCTACACGCTTCTATTCCGGCAAGAGACGGAGAACCTGCCGCCCTCTTTCCTCGCGGCGGTGGCCAAAGACGTGCGTTTCCAAATGGACGCGCTCAACGGCCAACTGCGCGCCGCCCTGGACCTGGCCGCCAATGCGACGCCCACGGGTCAAGCCGCGTTCGCCAAGGAGCAAGCGCAACAACCGTGGTGGCTGCGCTTCAGCGGCATACTGGCGACATTACGCGCAAATCTGAATCTGCAATCTTCTGCATTCCGTCACGCCATTCGCCTGGCGACAATGGTGGCTATCGGCAACACTCTGGAGCGCGCCTTCTACTGGCACCGCTCCTACTGGCTGCCGATGACCATTGTGCTGGTGCTGAAGCCGGAATTTACGACCACGTTCACGCGCGGCGTCTTGCGGATTTTAGGAACGATTGTGGGACTTTTTCTGGCCACAGCTCTGTTTCACTTTGTTCCGGGAACGATCACTCTCCAGATTATCTTGATCTTTGTATTCACGCTCCTGCTGCGCTGGTTTGGTCCTGCAAACTACGGGATTTTTGCAGTAGCCATCAGCGCGTTAGTCGTTTTCCTGATCGCCCTCACGGGAGTTTCGCCGAAGGAATTGATTTGGGCCCGTGGAGTCAACACCGCGGCGGGAGGTGTGCTTGCACTTCTCGCCTATTGGATCTGGCCGACTTGGGAACGAACGCAAGTCTCCGAGCGGATTGCGGAAATGCTGGATGCTTACGGCACCTATTTTCACAAGCTCTGGGAAACCTACACGCGGAGCGAAACCGCCGCCGCAAGGGTACTCGATCGCGTGGGGTTGCAAGCCCGCCTCACACGCACGAACCTGGAAGCATCAATCGAACGGCTCCGCGCCGAACCGGGGACGACGGCGGAGCAGGTGACTCAACTGAATGCCTTGCTCGCCAGTTCACACCGCTTGGTACATGCCTTGATGGCACTCGATGCTGGTTGGCTGCACACGGCAGCGGTTGCGCCACGGCCGGCATTTCGCCCGTTCGCAGAGCACGTGGAGAAGACGCTCGACCTGCTCTCAGCGGCCCTTCGCGGCCGGCGCGTGAAAATGAATGAGTTTCCCGATCTGCGCGAGGATCATCATGTGCTAGTGCAATCCGGCGATGAGAAAATCGAACGATACTCGCTGGTCAACGTGGAAGCAGACCGGATCGTAAACAGCCTGAATACTCTGCGGGAGCAGGTAATGGAGTTGGTCCGCCCGAGACACGCGGCGTGAACGAGGAATTACCGGCGGATCTGTTCTTGCCCTGTGGACCTAGCTTGCGAAGCAGGAACATTCAAGACCCAAGCTTAGCCGGGAACGAAGATTTTGCGCGTGGCCGGATAGACGCGGCGGAATGCTGCATAGGAAGCGTTGAGGCTGGCGACGACATCGGGCTGGGGATTAACACGAGAAGCGACGCGAACGGTGGCCGCACAGGCCGCGTCAACCGTGGGCCACATGCCCGCGCCAACGCCTGCAAGTAGCGCGGCTCCATAGGCGGCCCCTTCTTCGGCTTCGACGATTTCAACCGAATGCCCGTATGCGTCGGCCTGGATCTGGCGCCAGAGCGGCGAGCGGGCGCCACCGCCGCCGAGGCGGATGCTGGTTACCGGAACATTCATTTCGCGAAAAAGTGTAAACGTGTCGCGAAGAGAGAAGGCAACACCTTCGAGGATGGCGCGAGCGACGTGGGCACGGGTGTGCGAGGCCGTGAGGCCAACGAGCGCGGCGCGCGCGCTCGAATCGAGATGCGGAGTCCGCTCGCCCATTAAATAGGGCGTCCACAGAAGGCCATCGGAACCGGCAGGGACTTTGGCGGCTTCGGCTGTGAGCTGCTCGTAGGATTCGCGGGCGCCGGTGGAGCTTGTCGCGAAGGTGTCGCGAAACCAGCGCAAGGAGAGGCCGGCGGCCTGAGTGACTCCCATTACGTGCCAGCGGCCGGGGATGGCGTGACAGAAAGTGTGGACGCGGCCACGCGGATCGAGAGCGGGGCGATCCGTGGCGGCAAAAACGACGCCGGAAGTTCCGATGGTGGCGCTGACTGTTCCAGATGCGACGATGCCCATGCCAGTGGCTCCGGCGGCTTGATCCCCCGCGCCAGCGACAACCGGCGTGCCTGCGCGCAAACCTGATTCCGCAGCCCCCTTGGTGGATAGGTGTCCGCAGACTGAAGGAGATTCGTGCAGCGACGGGAGCAAGCGCTCATCGATTTCGGCGGCCTGCGACATTTCCTTCGACCATGAGCGGTGAGTCACATCGAGAAGCAGGGTGCCGGATGCGTCAGCCATATCGGTGGCACGTTCGCCGGTGAGGCGGAAGCGGACGTAGTCCTTCGGAAGCATCACCGAACGAACGCGTTTCCAATTCTCCGGTTCGTTCTCGCGGACCCAAAGCAGTTTGGTAAGCGTGAAATTGGCCAGCGCCGGATTGCAGGTGAGCTGGATCAGCTTCTCTTGGCCGATTTTGGCGGTCAGGTCGCGGCACTGCTTTTCCGTGCGCACGTCGCACCAGATCAGGGCGGGGCGAACGACGCTTCCTTGCTCGTCCAGCATCACCGCGCCGTGCATTTGACCGGAGAAGCCGACACACGCAATTTCTTCAGCACTCAGATTCGCGCTGGCGATGGCTTTGCGAACCGCCATGCCGGCGGCGCGCCACCAATCTTCCGGCCGCTGCTCGGCCCAGCCGATCTGCGGCGAAGCGAAGGGCACATGCTCTTCCGTGGCGGAGGAGACGATGCGGCCCTGGCTGTCAATGATGAGGGCGCGAGTTCCTCCGGTACCAACGTCGATTCCAAGAACGTAGATAGAACCTCCTCGACAGAGAGCGATGCTCGCCCGATATGTTGAGAGAGAGCCTATCCCACTTCGTTGGTCATAAGGAAGAGTGGACGCATTTCGAAGCTGGCGTATTGAGGTCGGAGACGGTCGGTATTGTATTGTTCCTTGACGTTGACGACCTTCTTGATGGCCGTGACGGTTTCCAGGGGGATATTGTCGTAATGGCCGTTCTTGAGGACGACGAGGCGGCCACTGTTGTTTTTCAAGAGGAGATCGAGAGCGAGATTGCCGTAGGCCATGGGAGCGATAGAGTCAATGGCATCGGGATCGCCGCAGCGGACAAGATAACCGAGCTTCTGGTTGATGACATCGATTTTCCGGCCGTTATTGAATTTGGCGGAAAGGTCCCTAATTCTGTCGCCGACGATTTCGCCGATGCCGCCAAGCTTTTTGTGGCCGTAGGCGTCGGTGGCTTCGCCTTCGAAGACCATTTCGCCGCCCTCGAACATGGCGCCTTCAGAAACGAGAACGATGGAGTAGCGGCTGGGATTCTTGCGGCGGTCGGCGACAAGCAGTTCGGTGAGATGTTCGATATTGAATTTGTATTCGGGAATGACGCACCGATTGGCGGCGCCGGCCATGGTGGGAAGCATGGCGGTGAAGCCGGCATAGCGGCCGAAGACTTCGAGGACCATGAAGCGTTCATGGGATCCGGCAGAGGTGCGGAGGCTGTTGACCATTTGGATAGTGCGGGTGACGCAGGTGCTGAAGCCAATGCAGTAGTCGGTGCCCGGGACGTCGTTGTCCATGGTCTTGGGGATGCCGATGACCTTGAAGCCTTCCTTGTGGAGGCGAACGCCGTAGCTCAGGGTGTCGTCGCCGCCGATGGGGATGAGCGTATTGATGCCCAGCCAGGCGAGATTCTGGAGAACTTCGGGAGTTAGATCGTTCTTTTCGGCAGTAAATTTGTCCTTGAGATGCTTGGGGATGTTGGACTTGGAAACGCGGCCGGGATTGGTCCGGGAAGAATGGAGAAAGGTGCCGCCGGTGCGGCCGGCACGATCGACGATTTCTTCGTCGAGGAGGAAAAAATTGTCGGAGTTGTCGTAGTCCTTCTCTCGGACCATGTCGACCAGGCCCGCCCAGCCGTGCCGAATGCCGATGACCTGGTAGCCTTCACGGATGGCCCGCAGAGTAACGCCGCGAATGGCGGGATTGAGACCCGGAACGTCGCCGCCCCCGGTGAGGATGCCGATAACGCCTTTCTTGGTGTTGATGTTAGCCATAGCTCTTGGGATCGCCCCTTTAGGTGATGTTGAACACAAAATTATCTCTCTTGGAGGAGATTTTAGGAAGAGGAGAACCCTATTTCGATGAACATGCAATAGCAATTAAAAAAATCATCTGTTGAATCGAGAAATTGCATTGGACAGTGGGATGGGCCGCCCCTACATTGGAGTGCCTGTTACCCGCAGACAGCAGCAGTGGGAGAGCACGTCCGAGTAAGCGGCTTGCCTATAGCGGGCCACCTGCCAGACTGCGGAAAGTTCGATGACTGCCACGGCTTTACCTCAGCAATTTCGCGTTCCATCTTCAAAAACAAGCTACCAGTTTGACGCGGCGTATGACGAAATGTTTGGGGCGCCGGGAGTGCCGCGGGAGCATTATCAGGCGCTGCATAAGACGCTTCTGGGGCTGCCGCCGGAAGAACTGCGCAAGAGGCAGCAAGCTGCGGACCTGACTTTTCTCCACGAGGGCATCACCTTCACCGTCTATGGCAGCAAAGAGGGGACGGAGAAAATCTTTCCCAATGACCTGGTGCCGCGGATCATCCCCTCAAACGAATGGGCGAAGATCGAAAAGGGACTGACGCAACGGCTGACGGCGCTGAACATGTTCCTGCGGGATATCTATCACGAGGGGCGGATTCTTTCCGAAGGCCTTGTGCCGAGGGAGTTGGTATACAGCTGCAAGCATTTCCGCAGGGAGATGCGCGGGCTGAACGTACCGCGGGATGTTTACGTGAGCGTCTGCGGGACGGATCTGGTGCGGGTGCCGGACGGGAGCTTTGCGGTTCTGGAAGACAATCTTCGCGTGCCCAGCGGAGTCTCCTACATGCTGGCGAACCGCAAGGTGCTGAAGCGCGTTTTCCCTACGATGTTCCGCGATTACGGCGTATGGCCAGTGGATCACTATCCGCAGGCGCTGCTGGCGACGCTGCGCGGCCTTGCGCCGGAGAATTGCAACTACCGGCAAGACCCCACAACGATTCTATTGACGCCAGGAGTCTCGAACTCGGCTTATTTCGAGCATACCTTCCTGGCGCAGCAGATGGGCATCGAGCTTGTCGAAGGGCGCGACCTGCTGGTGCACGACAACATCGTGTACATGCGAACGACGGCGGGACTGCGGCGAGTGGACGTGATCTATCGCCGGGTCGACGATGATTTTCTGGACCCCTTGTGCTTCCGGCCGGATACGATTTTGGGCGTTCCCGGCCTGTTCAACGCGTATCGAGCGGGAAATGTGACGCTGGCCAACGCGATTGGGACGGGCGTGGCCGATGACAAGGCCGTGTATGCGTACGTGCCGGAGATCATCAAATTTTATTTGAGCGAAGAAGCCATCCTGCCGAATGTGCCGACGTATTTGATGAGCGATGATTCGCAGCGCAAATATACGCTGGAGAACTTGGAGAAGCTGGTGATCAAGGCAGTAGGAGAATCGGGCGGATACGGAATGTTGATCGGGCCGCAGAGCACGGCGCAGCAGCGGGAAGAGTTTAAGGCCCGGATTCTGGCCGAGCCGCGGAACTACATCGCGCAACCGACGTTGTCGCTTTCGCGCGCGCCTTGCGTGATCGATGGCGGTGTGGAGTCGCGGCACATCGATTTGCGGCCGTACATTTTGATGGGAGAGAAAGTGACACTGGTACCAGGAGGGCTGACGCGCGTGGCTCTTCGTAAAGGGTCGCTGGTCGTGAATTCGTCGCAAGGCGGCGGTAGCAAGGACACCTGGGTTTTGCGGGAAGGCAACGGGGAGGATCGCGTTGCCAAGATTCCGGTTATCGGGCGGTAGGACAAAGAAACAAAGATGAGACCTCCAAGAAACTATTTCGTGAAAACATTCCGGCGGGAAGCCGGGATGCTTTCGCGAGTGGCCGATAGTCTGTATTGGATGAGCCGGTACCTCGAGCGAGCGGAACACACCGCGCGGCTCGTGGACGTGGAGTTGCAACTGTGGCTGGATCAATCGCCAGAGACAGGCGCAGGGCGCTGGAGATTTTTGCTTGAAGGATTGCATGCTCCCGGAGCGCAGGGCGCCGTCGATGCGACGAAGCTGATGAATACGCTGGTGTTCAGCCGTTCGAATGCGTCGTCAATCGTTTCTTGCATTGCGACGGCCAGGGAGAATCTGCGGCACGTCCGCGAGCAGTGCAGCTCGGAAATGTGGGAGCAGCTTAACAGGTTGTATCTGGACGTGATGCAAACAAAACCGGATGAAGCGTGGATGCTGAAGTCACACGGTTTTTTCCGGGCGGTGCAGGAAGGCGCGCATCTGTTTCAGGGGATTACCGACGCGACGATGAGCCACGGCGAAGGTTGGCAGTACATTCAATTAGGGCGATATGTCGAGCGCACCGACACGCTAGCCTCATTGATGGAGGCACATTTCCGGAGAACCGCGCAGCCGGTGGATCAAGCCGTCGAGAGCGCGGAATACCTAGAATGGGTGGCGTTGCTGCGAAGTTGCATGGCGTTTGAAGCCTATTGCAAAGCACACACGGCGGAAATCCGTCCGCTGCGGGTTGCGGAGTTTCTAATCCTGAATCCGGAGTTCCCGCACTCGGTGCGTTTTTCAGTGGACCGCATCAACGCGGCTTTGCACGTGATAGGGGACTTGACCGAGCGCCGGGCAAAGTCGCCGACGCGTATTGCGGGAAGATTGCGGGCGCAGCTGAGCTTCAGCCAAATCGAAGAGATCATGGCGGAAGGCGCGCATGCTTACCTCGAAAACGTGCGCGGAGAATCCGCGGCGATCCACAGCGCGATTCACGAAATCTATTTTGACTACCCGATTGAGACGGAGTTGGCGTCATAGTTCGGCGAGCGGAGATTTATGGCATATTCGGTCCGGCACATCACACGTTTCAAATATGAGCCGGCGGTGCGGGAAAGCGTGATGGAGGTCCGCATGCAGCCGCGGACTGACGCGCGGCAACGGTGCCTTTCCTTTTCGCTGGATGTAGGTCCGCGAGCGAGCATGATGATGTACCGGGATTTTTATGGCAACGCGGTGCACCACTTCGATATCCCCGGACAACATGAATTGATTGAAGTTGCCGCGCAAGCGGTCGTGGAGGTCCTGCCGCCGCTGGTGGTCGAGGCGAGCGCAGTAGATGCTTGGGAAGAGCTCGACGCTCGAGTGGCGCAGGGGGACTACTGGGAAATGATGCTCCCGAGCCTGTACGCCCGGCCAACGGATTTGCTGGAGAAATTGCGCGAGAGGTTGGATTTCAAAAGGCGGGGAAATCCCTTGGAATTGCTGCAGGAACTGAATACGCAGATGTACGAATTCTTCGAATATGCGCCGAACACCACAAAAGTGGATTCGCCGATCGATGAAGCGCTCGAGTCGCGGCAAGGCGTTTGCCAGGATTTCGCGCACATCATGATTGCGCTGGTGCGGCAATTGAAGATTCCGTGCCGCTATGTGAGCGGCTATCTGTTTCATGCGGACAGCACCAAGGACCGATCGCCGGCGGGAGCGACGCATGCCTGGGTGGAAGCATATTTGGGAGAGTTGGGATGGGTTGCGTTTGATCCCACGAATAACCTGGCAGGCTGCGAGAGGCACATTCGCGTGGCCATCGGGCGGGATTATTCAGATGTGCCGCCAACGCGCGGCGTGCACAAGGGTGAAGCCGAAAGCGAACTGAGCGTGACGGTTTCGGTGTCGCCGGTCGATGCGCCGGAGCCTGCGGATTTGCCGGCTGCCCGCGTGACTCGTTTCAAGCCGCCGAATGCGAATTCGAATTCTGACTTAGATCAGTTGCATCAACAACAACAATAAGATCTGTCGCTAGGCTTCGATGCGGGTACCGAGGACGCCGAGGAATTTGGCAAGCCAGTCGTGCAGCGCCGGCCACGCCGGACCCGTGATGAGGTTGCCATCCACCAATGCTTCGTTCATCGGGAGATTTACATAGGTGCCGCCAGCGAGAGTCACGTCTGGCCCGGTGGCCGGATAGGCGCTGCACTTCTTTCCTGCCAATACTCCCGCCGCAGCAAGAACTTGCGGCGCGTGGCAGATGGCGGCGACGGGCTTATTCGCCTTTGTGAAATGGTGCACGATTTCGATGACCCGAGGAATCAGCCGAATGTACTCCGGTGAGCGTCCTCCGGGGAGTATCAGAGCATCGTACTCTTCGTGCTTGGCATGGTCGAAGGTCGCATTCAGAACGAAATTGTGGCCGCGCTTCTCAGTATAGGTCTGATCGCCCTCGAAATCGTGAATACATGTAGGGACAAATTCGCCGGACTTTTTACCGGGACACACGGCGTGGACGATGTGACCCACCATCTGAAGCGCCTCAAATGGCACCATCACTTCGTAGTCTTCCACGTAATCGCCGACGATCATCAGAATGGATTTCTTGGACATTTGCGGCCTCCCGGAACGCAGTAGTGTAGCAAACAAATAGGCGGCTAGTGAAAACCTCGGGCTACACCAGTTTAGTGTTGTCCCCCGATAGACGAGCCCTTCAGGGTTGAACCACGGCCGGATTGCCCGGGCCCCCGACTTGCTGCAAATGCGGAATCCGTTGGTCTACAGAAGGCAGAGTCGGGAAGACGGCGTGCGGTTCGGTCTGATACCAGTAGGCTACGGAATAGTAGTTGTCTGAACGATGATTGGCGTGGCCATGCTCAATCGTGGCAAGGAGCGACTTTGTAAAAGGTATCGGTGAATCCAGATGGAAGCGATAGACGGACGATTTGCCTCCGGCGCGTTCTTCGCCGACGACGGGAGCGCCGTACAGACGATACGAAAAAGGATGTCCGCCAAAATCCCAGGCGCCGAGGAAATAGTCTTCGGAGCCCGTGCCGTTGATAGCGGGCCGGGATTCGCCGTCAACGAAAAACATGTCGTCACCTTCGCCCCACCATCCGTCCTGATTCTGGAATACAGACATGGTAACTCCCACGAAATGTCCGCGGCCCGTGGCGTCCAGCCAGACGTAATTGTCCTTGCCGTCGAGATTTGCCTTCCCGTCGACCTGGGGATCGCCATTGCTCTTCCAGTCGGATGTCCAGCCACGGTTAGGCTGGCCCTGCCGGAACTGTGCGTGAAAGTAAAGAGTTCCAGGTGGGAGAGGCTGTGAGAGCGCGCGGTAGTCGAGATTGAAATAAAAGGCTGCCACTTTTTGCTGGCCTTCGTTGGAAACCGTGATGCGCGCGTGCTTCTGAAAAGGCATCGGAAAAAAAGAGTTTAAAGCCTTGTCGCTGCCGACGGAGAGAAGCTCGGACTCCCACTTGCGGTACTCGCCCAGGCCGAGACCGAAAAAATCTCCCAGAGGAGCCTCCACGCTCGGCGCCGTTTCGTTATCCCAGTAAATCCGCAGCACGAGTCTTTTGAGGTGATAGCCCTCGTTGCTCGCTACCGTAATCCAGATGTGCGTGAGCAACCCGGGCCCGTTCGCATCCATCAGCGTGAATGTGCTGCCGGGCTGGATCTCGCGAAAGTCCGCGTTTGCTCCGGTGGTATCGGCGCTTGAGACTCTTTTGAGAACATAATCCTGCGGCTGAGTGAGATCGACCTTCGGAGCCCAGTGGGTCTGGGCAAAAAGAAATCCCGGAAAGAAAAAGAAAACCGCAGTGGAAAAGAACTTCAAACAAGTGCCGCGCATGAATTCTCCTCTCGAATTCTGAGCAATGTGCGAAGGAGAATTTTGCGCCGAAAGCCCAAACAAAGAAAGGGCGGACCGAAGTCCGCCCTTTCGATAGAAAAAACTGGCAGTAACGCCTAGTGCGCGTTGAGTTGGGGCGCGGAAGCCACCGAAACGTGCTCGGTAGCGTCCTGGATGGTGAGCCGGTCGGTGCGCATTTTGTCCCATTCGAGCAACGTCAGCCCGTAGGACGCAAATAGCCGGCGGATGCGAGCGGAGTCCCACCGCAGAACTTTTTCGAGCACCGGGACGAGGACGCTCATAGCGTTGTCGCTGAGAACGGTGCGCTTGGCCACCCGGGTGATGAACTTCGCTTCACTCACCGCGATGGTAAGGCCGTCATACTGATTGACGTGCATCATCACGGGAATATCGGAACTGCCGTCTCCCATGTAAATGATGCTGTCATGGCTGATGCCGAGTTGCGCCCGCAGCTCTTCGAGCACGGTAATTTTGCCCCACCCGGCCGAGGCGCGAATGATGGAATCGACTTCGCCAGTCGTTTCGTTGTAACGGAAGCGCGTGCCGAAAATGCGCTCTGGCGGCACGATACCTTCGAGCGCAGACTGGATGATCTCCTGGGGCGCGGCGGAAATGACATTGAAATGGAATTTGTACCCATCCGCGAGGTTCTCGAGCGCGCGGGCAAACAACGCAACGTCGTGCTTCAAGCGGATGCGTTTGCCGGTTTCCACCAAGTGCTCCCGGCGAACTTTTCGGAAATCCGGGTCGTGCAGAATGAGGTAGCTGAGCTCTGCGCCTTGCTGGACGAGGTTCATCTCCGCTAGGCCTTTCACCTTGTCATGGAAGCCGTGAAAACCGATCAGTTCGCTGAGAGCGACACCCGAGTCGTTAAAGCTGAGCGTTTGGTCAAAGTCACTGGCCAATAGAAATTGTTTAGTCATGTACTGGTACTCCTATGCTGCCTTTCTTGGTGGGCCCGCTCTGGGAAGCCTCCTCACCCTCTCTGGATACACCTTAACCGCGTTCCCCTCACACTGCCCCACGAATTATTTTGATGGGTGCTATGCGTTAAAAATGTGAACAACTCATTATACCTCAATTAGATGCTTCTAAAGGGTAAAAGGCACAAACGAAAGGACATGGATGTCCCAAATTGCAACAGAGTCCCGCAAATTCAGTGCTCTGAATGGGATAGCAGAGACGAATAAAAAGGGAAAAAGGACCACGAATGGGTTTTTCAGTTTGACCTTGGGCTGCGATCCGACTAGAGGCCTAGAGCGTCTAACTTGGGCTTTTCGTACACGTCGTCCTCCCCAGGATAGCGAAGGCGGCCCTCAAACCGCCCCGTTTCCTTGGCGAGGGCCCAGACCAGGCTTTCTCCTGCAGGCACGGTCTGGGGCTGACTGCGGAAGACGGGGTCCTCAAAGGCGAGTGAGGCATCGATCCATTGCCACCCGGCGGTTTCAAAGGCGCTCAGGACCTCGGGAAGCACGAGCGCATTCAGCGGATTGAAGTGCATCAATAAGGTATGGCGAATGTCGCGGCCAAGGACCTCGAGTGCGACTTGGCGATAGAACGCCGCGCGATCCAGGAGATGGGCGATCAAATAATCGCGGTAAGGAGCGACGGGAGTTTTCGGTTTTTTGCTTAGCTGGTCGAGGTAGCGCTGGCTGACATACCAGTCGGAAGCGTCAATGGTGACATGGCCGACGCGGTAGCCGCGCTCCTTGAGCAGTGCGCGAAAACGATCGCGTTTGTCCGCGGTGTCGCCTTCTTTCAGGAAGGGATAGCGGAAAAGAGCCGTGCGGTTATGATAGGGAGCGATTACTTTTTCATTTTTCAGGAAATCGACGGCAAAATCGGCGTAACTCGTTTGAGCGCCGTAGAACTTGTGTGAATAGGAATGATTGCAGATGAGGTGTCCCACCTGGTCCCAGGCAGAAAGCAACTTGGCGCCATCGGCCTCATCCACGCGCATCCCGCAAACAAACAGTCCGGCCCGGACACCTTTGTCAGAAATCGCTTTCAAAATGCGGCTGTTGGCCTCTTGCCATCGAACTACAGAACCCAAGGAGAGCGTCGGATCGTCGAGCGTAAAGGCGAGTTGGGGCCGCGCGGAGTCATTGGCGGAACTTTTTGGCCCGGGGCTTTGTGGGGCTTGAAAGATTCGCAAGCCCGAGGGCAGGAACTGCGAGCACACCACCGCCGCGGCGGTTTTCGAGGCATGCGAGAGAAATTTGCGGCGCTTCATAGCAAGGACCTCATGGAAATGAATTCATCCAAGCTCTAACACGTGAAAGCATGGAAGAGAGCGCGGTCGCCGGGGCGGACGGCAGTGCGGATCGCGGCTGCTCATCCGCTTCGTCTGCAACGGTGTAAGACTGTCCAGTCTTCGAGTGGATGTACAAGCCGCGCATTTCTCCTTGATTCAGCGGGCGGGCGCCACGGCGGCCGAAGACGGCAAGCTGATTGCCGGATTCGTCGACGGCGCGGTCGCGGTCAATCCCCTTGGAAATTGCCAGCGCGGGGCCGCGCGTGTGCGCGGTGGCGATGAGTTTTGGCGTGGGGCGCGGACTGAATCCTGAAAAGTGCGCAGCGTCATCCCATGGCGAAACGATCTGCCAAATGCGGAGGCCGTACACTCCGTCCGCTACAAATGCGAAAGCGCTCCCCGCCACCATTCCGATTTTCACATCGTAGGCGTCGTTCATTTGCCCGTTCCCGCCAAACTCCTGGTCGGTCTGCGGCTTCTCCGGATTTTCAACGTCCACGATGGACACTCCAAATCTGCCGTTTGCTACGTAAGCGTAGGTCCGCGCCACGTAGACGTTTCTCGCATCCCCGAGCGCAACCCTCCCCTTCGCCGTCATCTTCGGATGCGCCAGGTCCGCTACGTCCATTGTTTTCAACCCGTAGCGGTCCACGACAAACGCATACCGGAACTGAACCGCAATCCCGCGCGGATCATCCAAATCCGGTTCGCCGATGGTTGCCGTAACTTTGGGCGCGAGCGGATTATCCAGATCGACGACGACGAGCGCTTTGTCCGTGAGAATGTAGGCGAATGTTCCGGCCATCGTGATGCGACGAGCGCCGGTAAGAACGCCTCCGGGATTGAACGCCAGGGCGCGTTTCAGGAAATTGTTGGCCGGATTGCCATCAAGTAGCGTGCCCACGCCGGGACTCTTCGATTTCAGATTCGGATCGCCAATGATGACAAGGCCTTCCTCCTTGTCGGCCACGTAGAGGAAACCGTAGAGCAGGTGAATAGGCTGCTCCTCGTTCTCCGGCATCTGTTGTCGCAACGGATCAACTCCAAGCGTGGTGGGCGAAGCTACCGCAAGGGCGTCCTTCGTAGGAACGTAAAATCGTTGGCCGATGGGCGAAACGGGCGCTGTAGTGATTTTCTCTGAGAAATTCTTGTTGTCAATATTGCCGATGTCATAGACGCGCAGGCCGCCGCGTCCGAGAGCTGCGTAAGCGTATTCGCCGCGGGCTTGGATGTCGAGGACATTCCCGGAATGTTCGGCAGCGGCGCCAAGTTCGCGATGGCGTTCAACGAACTTTCTGTAATTATCGGGATAAGCGATGCGCTGGAGGTCACTGCCAAAAATCGCTTCCGGTTCGTCGTGCTCCGCAACAGCGATTGCTTCGAGTCCATGCTTGCCGGTGGCGACGTAAACGTAGCGGCCCATAAAGTTCATGAAGTTAGTGCCTTGCAGCAAGAGCTGCGCCATCCAAGCGTTATTGTTGTTCTGCTCGGACACGTGGCAATCGCCGCATTGTTTGGTTTCTTCGGCCCGCACCGTGTGCGGCACGAACGTAGAGAATGCCTGTCCAGAAAAGCCCGGAGCAGAAATAGTTTGTTGCGTGTAGTACAGCCAATCACGATTGGCATTCTGCGAGCTGACCAGCACGGCGCAGGAAGAGCGCGCTGGGGCGATGCGATGACCGGTGACCGTCCCATCCACGCCAAGCATATAAATGTCGTCGCGCAAAACTTGAAAGTTATAGCTGGTGTAATTCTTCGTGAGCGAACCCTCGTTATGCAGCATGGGCTTGCGCGCGTTGGCAGTCATTTGCAAATGGCAACCGAAGCAAGTTGGCGTCCACGAGGTGTGGCAGGAGTAGCAGGTCATGCTGTTATTGGCGTGGGCAAGAGAAGTATCGTCGCTCGGCATCTGCGAGTGCACTCTGCCATCTCTGCTCATCAGCTTCGCGCGAAAAGATTTCTCGCTGAAGTGCACATTTCCCGGTGTGATGCTGTCGATCGTCTGAACGATTTCCCATTCCTTGTTTTCATCCGACATGGAACGCTGAACAACTTTTTCACCGCGCGATTCGAACCGACGCAGACCCCATGGCGTACGCAGCGCATCAAGATGGCGGCCGCCCTCAGGAGCCGCCGGGCCTGAAGTAATTAGCGTTGCTCTCTTTCGAATCGTGCCGTGGCAATCGATGCAGTCGATTTCGACCGCAGCGCGTGGTTCGGCGTAAATTTTTCCGTTGCCATGATTGTCCTGCGCAAAATGGCAATCGTTGCACTGCATCCCTTTTTCGAGATGAATGTCCGCGAGGTGTACGGCCTTGCCGAAGCGGTCCGGATCATCGAAAGCGATCTCCTTTCCGTCCTTGTCCAACCAATTCCCTTTGCGGTCGTGCTTGAATACCGCGCGGAAAACCCATCCATGGCCGTGAAAATCGGCAAACTGCGTGGTCTTCAATTGTTTGTTGAATTCGGGACTGCCCACGCTCTCCAGGAATTTCTCGTCATTCCATAGCCCGTGAACCGCGGCGCCCTCCGGATTGCGCTCGAAGGCTTGATAGCGTTGCTCCTCCGTGGGGTTGCGCTGCTCCTTCGGATACATTTTGTCGCCATCGATCTCGTTGTCCCACCAGGTCAGCCCAAAATACGTCGTGACCATATTCGTGCCGGGATGGATGTGGCAAATCATGCATTGGCTCGAAGGAATCGACCGCGTGAAAACATGTTTAATCGGATGGCCGGACTCGTTCTTCGGAATCGTCGGATCGGAAGATGCGCTGAAGGCGGAGTGCCCGAACGCCGCGTAGGCGGCGGAATGTGACGGATCGCGATCGTTCGCATAGATGACGTGGCAGGCGGTGCAGCCGCTACCGCGATAGTCACCAGAATGATCGTTGGTCCCCGGAAGCGACATGATCGGATCAAGCAAGCGCGTTTTCTGCAAGCCAAGAAATACGGGATCGGTGCGCAACCCCGTGCCAAAGCCACGTTCGCTAAGCTTGTCGTCCGGTTTGCCGGGATCTTCCTCACGAGTGGGATTGCCAATCTCCGCTTTCTTCCGCCCGCCGCGCTCAAAAACACGCAGCACATTTCCGGGCTGCGAACTTTCCCACCGATAGAGAGGATCGAGTTCCGGGATCACGCCTTTTGTTCGAGTTTCTTCCGGCGTGGGTTTGGGAGAAGTCATAATCAATTGCGGCACGCCGTCGCGGTTGTAGCTTTCGCCGAAGCGCGTGTTTTTCGTCGGAAAGCCGCCGTTGTTGTAGAGCGCCGCGCCCCACAGCATCCCCGCGTGCGTCATCATACTGGTCGAGACGGCGCGCGTCTCTGCGGCGTGGCAGCCCAGCCGGCCGCATGTTCCTTGAGCGACACGCAGATCGCCGGGGTTCACAAACTTGATGAACTCAGCAGATTCCTTGAGCCACTTGGTGTACGTGCGTTCTGGAAGAGCAAAGCGGTTTTTGAACGAGGGGTCGTGCGGCAACACGTGGGCTTTTTCCTTTGCAGAATTGTACTCGGAAGAATTCGGCGCCGCGCCCGCAGCGGCCAGGATAGAAGAATTGCCGCCATGGCAATCCGTGCAACCGAGATGTACGGTTTTCGTCGGATGCATCGTGGGTTCGTCGGTCGAGGTGTGGCAGGTGATGCAGCCGGAAGATTTGCGATCCGCCTCTTCCTGCGATTGGCCCTGGAATGAAGGTGCGTCTTGCGCGGCACGCGCGGAGGCTTTGGAACCCGCATAGAGCGCAAACAAGAAAGACAAAACGGAAACGCAGAGAACGCTGAGGGTTCGCAGAGAAGACGGCGCTGATGGGAGTTCGCTGTTCATGACCGGCGCATTCTAGAAAGTAAACTTCACGGAGCCGAAAAGCGAGAAGAGCGTACGGCTGGTGTAGATGTCTTTGAAACCCTGGCCGGGCTGCAGCGCGGAAGCGCCGCCGGTAAGAACGATGTTTTCCGTCAACGGCGGACGGTACTCGACGCCGAGGCCGAAGTCTTCCCCAATGGTGTGATGGATCGGAGATTGAAAAAGCAGAAATTCCAGCGGCTCGGTACGTTCGAATCGGAGAAAGTTGAAATTGGCGAAGCCCCGCAGTCTTGGTGTGATCTCAAAGTCCGCGCCGGCATTAGCGAGAAAAATTCCGGGATTTACGAAATTGGCCTGCCCTTCATCTTTACTGGCGCGCAGAGAAGGAATCAGGCTCCCCGGCGTCGTGAGGAGAATTCCCGAGCCAAGCAGCCGAATGCCTTCGCGATTCCAGAAGCTAAAGAGGCCGCCTGCGAAATTTGGCAAGTCAGCGATGGAATCAAATCCGCGCGCACGAGAATTGCGGGGATTGCCGTCGCCCGAAGTGTAGAAAGTGGAGACGCGGTAGCGGATCCAGTCTTTGTCATAGGAGATTTCGGCCGCCGCCATTTGCGCATTCACCGTGACGCGGCTTCCAGAGATTGGATTGAACGTGTCTTCACCAACGGCTTGATAGAAAGCGTGCGTGAGATTGAGACGATGGATATGCCCGCTGCCAAGCCACCCGAAATAACCAACGCGAATGCCGTGAAGAATGGGCCCCACGCCAGGATTCTGGTTGACGACATTCCCAATCGGCGAAGGCCGAACCAGAAACCCGTTGTCATCATAGTGCAGGCTCGGATCATCTTTGTTCCAGGCAGCGACAAATTCCGCCGTATAGCCAGGGAAAAAGAAGTCCTGCAGATAAATGTTGCCGAGAAGAACTTGTTGGTGGCGCCGGTCAAGCGTGTTGAGCCCGCTGTTGGTATTTTTCTCGATGAAATGGAAATACGCGAGATTGTATTCAATGCGATCGCTGCGGAGATTGCCAAAAACACGCAACGCCGGCTGCTCGTCAGCAAACAGAAAACCACGAAAGTCAGCGTTGAACTGCTGAATTCCAGCGCGCGCCGAAATGAAATCATAGTTAGGACCGAGGTCGTGCAACTTCAATTCGACGAAGAGTTCCTGGAAGCCCACATGATCGTCGAAGCGGTTGGTACCGCTGCGAGGATCAGGTCCAACGAGACCAAGCTCGCGGACTGTCAAATTGTTGAGGCTAATCTCCGGAGTGATTCGAACGCGCCAGTCCACGGGTCTAAAAGCCGCGTCGCCGTGAAATAAATCAAACGTGAATCGCATCGTCTGGTCAAAAAACACTTGCTCGCCTTTGCCGAAAAATCCCGAACTGCCCGGTCGAGCGCTGCTCACATTGCTTGGCGAAGGAACCCGGCGTCCGTCGAAGAAAGATTCGGAAGAAGCGGTGAAATTCAAAAAAACCTGCTGGCCGAGCAACTCCGGCCAGATGGGTTCATCGCCCTTGAGGCGATTGTGATTGAAAGGATCGTACCAGCGGGACTTGGTATAGATATATTCGCCGCGCTGCGGATACCTGCGGTAGTCGGGCTGCTCGAGGGCCCAGCGGTTGGGAACCGTGTTGTAAACATCGGCCACGGGCGGAAGAGTGTCCGGCGAAATATTTTCGATGTAATGAGGATCGGAATCGAGCCGATGGCGAAACTCCCGATAGCTCCCAAACGAAGGTTGCGCTTCGGCAGAAGGAGCGGGGCCAAGTTCCGGCAATCGCGGCAGCCGCGAGCGCGCTTCCATCGCCGCAGTGCCAAGCAGTGAAATCTCGATGGTCACAACTTCATTCGCTTGCAGCGCAAGGTCGGACAGCACGAATGGTGCAAATCCTTGAGCTTCGACGCGCAGCTGATAATGGCCCGGCGGCAGCGGAAAAACTCGGAAGACCCCCTCATCAGTAGTCGTGCCGCCGAACACCAGCCCAGACTGTATGTTCCGCAGTGTGAGTGCAGCCGCGGGAACGAGGCGAGTGGCCCCGGGCTCGCTCGAGTCGCGCACCACACCATCCAGCGCTGCAGTGGTCTGAGCCTGTTGACGCGGGATGCGTTGCGGCGGGCCTTGCTCACTTGATTTCTTCGGGGAGTTTTGAGCGTTTGACGGCGATTGCCCTTGTTGTTTCGCGCCGGCTACGGCAGCCCCAGAAAGAGCTGAAATGCAGCAGATCGCGCAGAACGCGCGTCGAAATTTCCGCGGAAAAGAAAAGATCATGCGATCGGCCTGCATGGGTCGATGAAGGAAATTGGAATCGCGTACTAGCTAACAATATCGAAGGGCCGCGGGCAACACTTTTCCCGGAATGATGGAGACATTCGATAACACACCGAACGCCTGCGGCCATTCACCAGTACGCCGCTCCGGCAAGGTAAATGCGTTGAGGGGCCGTAAACGAGTGTGGTACCAACGAGAGTACTCGCAAAATGGAAAAAACTCATACACTGCGGAGGCCTGTCGAATCGCGGCGCGCGTTGCAACAGCGAAACAAAACGCTGGCGCTTGGCATAATCCTGGCGCTGGGAATCGCATTGGCGCTCGCGATGATGATTCTTGGTTGTGGAGGCGGAAGCAGTGCACCGGTCACCCCGCCAGTCGCAGCCGTGCAGGCTTTGCAGGTAACCGATGTCCAGAATATCGTGCAGGCAGCGGTTAGTTCGGTGAATGTCGACATGGCCGTGGCAATCGTCGACCGCGCAGGATTTGTGTTGGGCGTGTTCCGAACGCAAAACGCTCCGGCTACGGCAGCCGGAAATTTTGGACAGCTGCAGAGCTCCAACGACGTAGCCGTTGCGCTGGCGCGGACGGGCGCGTTTTTCAGCAACGATCAGGCGCCGCTTTCCTCGCGAACCGTGCGCTTCATCAGCGGGATTCACTTTCCGCCAGGCGTGATGAACCAGCCGCCTGCGGATTTGTACGGAATCGAGAATACCAATCGCGGCTGTACGCTGGTCAATGACCCAACATTTCAGAGCAAGATTCCTCCATCCCTTGCACTTGGCGGTGGATTCGGCCTCGGTGTGCTTACCGGCAAAGCCGACATCAATGATTCGGATGCCACCACGGTAAATCCTGCTGGCGTGCCGATTTTTTACAAGAACGTGGTGGTTGGTGGAATCGGAGTGGTCACCACTTCAAGCAACCTCAAAGTCGCGGAATACGCAGCGTTTGCCGGAGCGACGACGGCGCGAAGTGGGCCGACAGATACTTTTGGCCCCACGCCGGCAGCGCCAGGCGTGGTTTTCATCAGTGGCATTACGCTGCCTTTTGTGGATCAAACCACTCGGCCTGCCGGGTTTTCCGCCGGGCCAGTCGCGGGCACGGGAAGCTATTTGGTTGCGCCCACAAACAGCCAGGGCCAGCCGCCCGAGGGTGACTTGATCCTGCCGACAGCGGGACCGCTTGGCGGGCTCAGCGCGGCCGATGTGACGCAAATCCTGAACAATGCGGAAGTCACCGCGAATACGACGCGCGCCGCGATTCGATTGCCGGTCGGCTCGAAAGCAAAAATGGTGATCGCCGTGGCGGATCTGGATGGAACAATTGTCGGATTGCGGCGGATGCAGGATTCGACCGTCTTCAGCATTGATGTCGCGGCGACCAAGGCGCGCAACATGGTGTACTTCAACAGCGCAAGCCGAACGGGAACAGACTTGAACGGCGTGCCGATCGGAACGGCAGTGACAAATCGCACCATCAGTTTTGGCGCGCAGCCGCTCTACCCACCGGGAATCGATGGTTCAACCGCCGGGCCATTTTTCAATTTGTTTACGATGGATCTGGCAAATCCCTGCACCCAAGGATTTCAAACCGGCGCCGCCAATGCGAACAAGAGCGGAATCGTTTTCTTTCCCGGGAGCGCAGGGTTGTACCGCAGCGGAACGCTAATAGGCGGATTGGGTGTGAGCGGCGACGGCGTGGAT
>Ga0210402_10001557_pt1 | contig 23599 bp, 29 predicted proteins | sample IncBWC7MmetaG_FD_161055 | JGI IMG/M metagenome (GOLD analysis project Ga0210402, IMG submission 161055) | Forest soil microbial communities from Barre Woods Harvard Forest LTER site, Petersham, Massachusetts, United States - Inc-BW-C-7-M | ecosystem: Environmental > Terrestrial > Soil >... | reverse complement strand
CACCAGGATCACCTTGAAGACGTACATCAGTACGGGCCGCCATGAGGACTCCAGCTTGTTCATGCTGTTCTCCTCGGCTGTAATGACGCCCGCCTGGGTGGTCATAGCCTGGAGCTGCCCAGTCATGTACATATTAGCGAGCGACTGCTGCGCCGCCGCCTTCTGCTCCGGGTTGGGGAACTCGTTGATGATCGACTGGACGACACCAGCGACCGCCGATACGGGATCAGATATCAGTGCCATGTTCGATCACCTCAGTAGGGTTAAAGCGGGTTCCATCGGCAAGGTAGCGCTGCATGATCCACAGGCTAAAGGGGAGCGTATGCACTCCAGTATCCTTTCCAGTATGGTGCTCTTTGCATAGCAGCACACCTTGCGCCACCATATTATCTATGAAATCAGCAGGGTTTGCCGGATTGAAGTTCTTCCAGTCGAAGATGGGGAAGTCCTGGGCTACCACATTCCAGCGGATAGCCGCATCGATGTACGCCCGCTCGATGCCGAAGTGGTGTGCTTCGAGGGGCTGACCGAGGTCGGCCTCCGTCTTGTCGCATATCCAGCACCGCCCTGCTGGTCGCTTGAAGTCGAAGCCCATCGCATTCGCCACCTTCATCAACATGCGCTTGGTCTTACGGAACATCGCCGTAGTTACTCGTGGGTCGTGTCCTGGCAGGTCAACATCTACTGACAGGGTCTCTTTCTCTTCATGGGTTTGTTCGACGGACATGTTAGCCTACCTTGAGGATTTCAAAATGGTTGTACTCTTGGTTGGGGTCGGAGTACATAGTGTTAGCTGCGTTGGCGATATGCCCTAGCTGCATGAATATAGTATCGCCCGCATTGAAGCGCCGTAGTATATTGACCTGACAATCGAGGTAGCATGAAGATGTAGCAGCAACTCCGAAGGGCTGATTCAGGTGGTTGTATATATGGGTTGGTGTAGCATTGAATACCACTATTAGTTGTACGTACCCAGCAGCAGGGTATGTTATCGTATTCATTAGAACACTACCACTAACTTGATATAGCCCACTTACCGGAATCGTGTAGATACCCGTAGAAGGCACAAAGGCACTAGCAGTGTCGAATACAGTAGACCATCCTGTTACTGTAGCTAGTGCTCCGGTATTGGTGAAGGACTGTGCGCTAGTGTTCACCGCGCTCATCGCAATCACAGGCCCAAGGAATTGCCCACCCTGAGTGCCATTAGACGATGCGGTCCCATCCTGCTCCCCAGCAGCAGCCGCCAGCAACGAGAGGGGCATCCCAGTGATGTTCGACCCAGCAGGTACATTAATCCCGCCCGTCACAGTCAGGTTCCCATCGATCTGAGTATTGCCGGGTGCAGCAGCGGTCAGGTCGAAGTTACGCACAATCGTCCATAGCTTGAAGAGCCAATGCCTGAGGGTGCGCCAGTCCTCTGTAGGACCGCTTGGCGGCTTGTCGAGGTTTGGGCTGACGTTAGGCATCACCGTACTCCCATGACTTGGCATAGCCCATCGACTGGAGCTGCTTGATGTGGTCCTTGCAGCGGTCCCCAATGTCAGGCCTATGCCCATGCGAGTTGGGAATCCTGATCTGCCCAATCACATCGTATGCCTGCTTCTTCGCCCGTACCACAGACGGTCCAGTACCACATACAACGAGTGGCCAACTGCCAGCAGTGGCAAACAGGTCCACAGAACGCCACTTACCTTCTTCATATACTTCCTCCGAACATGCCATCACTTCACAGAAGTGGACGTTGGCAATGTTGTCGTGGTTGATACCATAGATAGGGATGCCTTCACACTCGTCGGCGACCTTCGAGTTGTGGGGGAAGTTAGGCCCCACCACACATACGCCGATGCAGTGGTCGTAGCTGACCTTTAGGCTATCGCGTCCGTGGACGAGGTCGTACATCCACTGGACAGGGTCACCCTTGTGGAGGTGCTGGTTTAGATAGAAGGCGGGCCAGCCCATGCGCATGGTGAATTCGAGAGGCCATGGCTTGCCCTTCTCATCGATCATGACGGAGATGTCGATGTTGCCGCAGAACTTCAGGGCTTTCAGGGCACGTTCCAGTGGACGTAGCAGCATCTCGCCGAGCTTGCTCTCGTCCGTGTACTTCATGGCGGTGCCCATTTCGCCGGTGTTGACGCCAGTGTCCCCAGCAAAGAACTTCTTGTGTTCGAAGTTCTCCTCCCACACGTTGTTGAATCCATGTGGGCCGAACCATCCGCCCACGGCGAACTCAATGCCCCCTGCCTTCTGCTGGAGGATGAAGTCCTGCTTGGCCTCCCCGTGCATGCGCTTGGCCCGACGCATCATGGATATCATGTCGTCAGGTCCCGATGCCACATAGCTCAGGGCACGGTCCGCATCCCCTATAGGTTTGCAAGCATAGCTTCCCCCAGTAGCCCGAACATGGCGAAGAGCATCATCGTAGCGAGAGAAGCGAGTATAAGGGAGGACATCAATATCGTGGTTTGTAAGAGTTTCCATACCGACACAACGATCCAGTTCGAGCTTGGCGCAGTCCTCATTAGCACCAAAGATAGGATAGCCTGCTTCATAGTAGTTCTCCATCTCCCAGCCGTACTTGGCCGAGGCCGTGCATACAATGATGTCGGCCCACTTCATGTGGTCACGCCAGTTTGATACGCGGTGGGTGAGGCCCTTGCCGACGCAGTCATACTTGCCCGGTGACAGGTAGTGCTTCACATCGTGGCCTGCCCACTGGCAACGTAGGCAGAAGTCCACAGCTACGCCATAGGTATCGATAACGAGGACTTTCATTTCTTGGCCCTCCGCTTAAGTTCAAGGGCAGCGTACTTGGTGATGGCCGCTTCCTGCTGCGGTGTGGGGTCCTTGATGCCGATGAAGTCAAGGGCGAACTGCCGGATAGCCTGCTTCGGTGTTACACCCTTCGGCGGGGACGCAACCCGCATGATAGCCTGCGTGGGGTAGGTCTTACCCATCAGGTACTTGCCGAACTCCCCGGCGCTATGGTAGAGGTCCTTGCCGCCGTCCTTCCATAGCTCCTTGCCGTAGTATAGTTCGGCGGCAGTCTCGACCGCTGCACTTGGGCGTACTGCCGTCTGCACTGCTGCCTGCGCAAAGGTCTTCTTGCCTGCGGCGTAGTCCTCCCCTGCACCGATGTAGGAGTACGGCCCATACCACCCGAGCGAGGCGTTGGGATTGTTCGTCATCTTCTGGATGGCGTGGTTGACCATCGGGTAGGTCACTGCGGTATGGAAGATGAGGGAGGCAATCTGGTCCATCGACTGGCCCGTGTCCTCCAGTTCGTTCGGCTTGACAAGGCCCTTCAGGAGGTTGCCGTAGCTGGCCGCCCGGTTGTACTCGTAGCGGGAGAAGCCCAGGAACCAGGGGTTCTGCACCAGCTTCGAGAACGACCTCGACCCGAGGATGGTTGAGGGCACAACATACGTTGGGACGTGCTCACCCACAAGGCTGCTGATCTGCGCCTTGGTCGCCCCTGGGTGTTCAATCTCCGAGGCCAGAAAGCTCTTGTAGAGGATCATGTCGCCTACGCCCCATAGGGTGGCATTGGACCCACGATAGGCCGCACGGATGAAGTTGACGCCCGTGCCGTAGCCGAGCGCCTTCGCCATCGTATTTAGTTGATTGGGGTCCTTACCCATCTGCTTCAGGAGCTGGTTGCCATAGTCCCGCACAGCGTTGTTCGCCCCCCGCAAGCCGGGGCTCTCCCTCACATACTGCAAGTACTTCGGGTCCTTGTTGATCACCCCTTCGATGGCCTGCCGGGTGAGGGTCTGCTCCCCCGGAGTCAGCAGGCGCACTCCACCCTGGAGTGTCCGTGTCAACCCGCCAAAGAGGCCTGCCTGCATCGCTGCGTGGAACTCTACATTGAACAAGTGCTTCAGCGGGTCAAGGAAGATCGACCCCTGCATGATGCGATTCACCCCCTGCATCATGGTATTGGTGTCCATCTTCGTGCCGGTGTAGTCGTTCAGGACGTTCGCCATCTTGGGATTGAAGTGCCAACCGTCGAAGCCCTTGTAGCCGGGGATGTCAACCTTCTCCCAGGACTTGTCAGGCGGCCTCACACCTTCGGGCACCGCATGCTTCAGTAGGCTCGGGCTAGTCTTCAGTCCTTGCAGGAACTTGGCGTTCGCAATAGTGTCATCGATCTGTGTCTGCGCCTCCGTCATCGAGGCCGCTGCACTCTTGAAGTACCGGGCAGGTGTATGGGCTTCAATCTCCTTCGTCGTGCCACGTTCCATGTCCCACAGGCCGCCGTTCTTGGTGGCAATGGACCGGTCGCCCGTAATGGGATCGGTAACGATACTGCCTCGGTCAATGACCTTCCCACCCTTATAGATGTCAACGATGCGTGAGCCAGGGTCGATCATGTAGCCACCCCGCTCACCGGTGTGGGCGGACTGCACCACGCCTGCGTTGGGCACCTGGAAAATCTCCGGGTCCCTGCTGAAGCCCCGCGTCGATGGGTGGTTGAGCAACATCTCATTCGGATCAACCACATCCTGCAAGGTCTTGAAGAACGTCTGCCCCTGCTTCGGCTCCATGTACTGCCGGTGCATGTACTTGTCGAGGTCTACCATGTCGTCAGGCAACTGCACGCCCAGGCGTTTGGCCTCCTGCACACTGAAGTCGAACCGCTGCTTACGAGGATCGAGGTAGGTCTTCTTGTAGTAGGCAGCCTCCGGGGACAGCTTGTAGTTGGGGTCTTCGCCAGCGTGGTAGACCTCCTCATCGAAGGCCTTGTAGTGCGGGTTGGCCTTGAAGAACTCGTCGTTGTCCTTCTTAAGTTGTAGCTCCCGCGCAGTGGACTGGCGGTCGTGCTTGATCAGGTCGTCGGCCAGCGCGGACGCATCCTTGCCTGCCTGATAGTAGGCGATGAGGGACTTGCCAATGTTGGTCTGCCCAATCTTGTTGAATGCAGCGGCCCCTACCTTGGAGAACAGGGCCTTCGTTGCTTCGAGCGGTACCTCAGGGAATGCCCCTGCCACGAACGCCTTGAAGCCCTGGTCGTTCTTCATCATGTCATCGAAGTTGAACCGGGCAATGGCCTGCTGCGCCCTTTGGTGGGCACTACCGTTCTGCATGGAGTAGAACTCCTTCGTCAACTCCTGAGACGACTTCTGCGAACGCTGCTCTACCGCCTGGGTAGGCGTCGTCGGGGCCTGCTGCACTGGCCCACTATAGGGCTGCGGCCCCTGCGGTGCTTGAGGCTGCGCCTGTGGTGCCTGCGGAGGAGCCTTCGCCAATGCACTCTGCATAGGCACGACCGTCCCCTCGTAGGGCTTAGGCCCATCGTTGGACGGTGGTGCTGCGCCGGGGACAACGTCCCCCATATAGGGTTGTGCCATCATTCAGTCCATTTGTTACCCTTCGGGTCCTGCCACACATCCTTCGACCCATCGGGCGTCTTGCCAATGACCTTGCTACCTTCCGGGATACCCTTCGGTGTAGAGGGGATCGGCGGCTTTACGGGCGAGTACTTCGGTGCAGCAGGCACCGGGGCGTTGAACTTGTAGTCGCTGCTCTGCGCCTGCTTGAAGTCCCCGCGCTTCTCCATCTTGTCCAGTGCCTTCGACAGGGCTGCGTCGTAGGCTCCGGGAGGCGCATCCTGCCCGTACTCATGAGCTACGTCGTCCTTGGCATACCGTGCTGCCATCCGTGCAATAGCCTTCTGGAGCGGGGGTGCAATACCCGAGGTGCGGCTATCAGACTGCACCACACCATCCGCCTGCTGGACATCGACCGAGGTGACGCGACGGGCGTTAGCGAGAATCTTGTCGTTACGGTCATTGGTCTTGAGGTCGAGGCCATCCTGCGCCCGAGCATCACGCTTGTTCTCCTCGTTCTGCTTGTCGACAAACTCCTTCTGGTGAAGGTCAAGATTGCCGTTAGCAATGGTAATACGCTGGGCACCTTGCCCCAGGCGCATCGATGCAACCGAATCGTGGAAGTGGTCCTGCTGCACCTTCTCCGCAAACGTACGGTCCCTGTCGGCCTGATGTATCTGCTGGGCACGAGACATGGCAGACTGCGAGAGGGCAGGGATCTTGTCCCAGTCACTAGCGATATCGCCGACGAGTCCGTACTTGGCAGGGTCGATACCTTGCGCCCGCATGGTTGCGAGTGCAACATCCTCCGAGGCCTGATCGCCCGCCTTCACGCCACCGAGCGCCGACCCGGCAACCTCAAGCTGCCGCCATGTAGCTTGCTGTGCATACTTCTGCGTCTCTGCCTGCCTCATCCCCAACAGGCTTGCTGTCGAGAGCATAGTCATTGCGGCCTGCGGCTGTCCGTGCATCGCAAGGGACTGTGCTGTGGCCATGAACTTGGGCATCTGGTCGATGGACGGGTTATCTGTGGCATCCTGCGCCGAGCCGATCCCACCAGGACCCCAAATCTTGGTCATGTCCTGCTGGATACCGATCTGGTTCTGGATAGCCATCTGTTGTGCTACGACCTCCTCTTTCTTGAGGGAAAGGTCCTGCTGGAGGATTTGCGACTGGATCGGCGCATTGTAGGCGTCGAACGCAGACTGCACCAGATTGTTTGGGGCTTGCATACTGAATGGCATACCGCCTCCTTATCCTGTGTAACCCGAGATGAGGTCGTCCGGGGTTGATGTTGAGGAAGCGCCGGGGTTCTCGCTACCCATTGTGCTGATACCGCCGCCACCAAGGTTGACGCCGCTGAGCATATTGCCAATACCATTGGCAAGTCCACCAATACCACTGGCAAGGTTACCTGCGCTTGCCTGATTCGCCACACCCAGGTTTGCAAGGATACCACCAGCCGTACCAGGACTAGACTGCGATGCCTGCGTCGCCGTGAGGAGGCCGGGGATGAGCCCTTCAAAAGCCTGAAGCCCCTGACTACCGATGCCTACCTGCCCTGACAGAAGATTCATCAGGTTCTGCGCCGTATCCTGCTGCTGCCCGGTGTAGAGCTGCTGCGTGCTAAGCTGGTTGCCGAAGCTCTGTTGCTGCTGCCCTGTCAGATAGTTGCCGAGGCCCGCTGTCTCATTGAACTGATTGGTGCCCATCTGGTTCACGATGCCCTGCAAACCCTGCGCCTGCGAGTTGGCGGTGAACAGATTGTTGAGGTTCTGCTGTGTGGCCTGCGATGCGAAGTTCTGGCCGTAGTTCTCCAGGCTGATCATCTGATTGCCGGAGCCCACCATACCTTGCGCCGCCAGCGAGGCATTCACAGCGCCCATACCCTGGTTGTACTGGAACTGCTCACCCTGGGTGAAGGAGTAGGGGTTCTGACCTAGCACATTACTGATCTGGCTGTTCCCCTGATTGACTGACGACAGGAGCTGCGTTGGGTTGTTGACCTGATTCTGCAAGGACGCAGTCACCCCCGGCGTCGAGATGTTACCCATCTGCGACAGCAGCCCCGTGTTGCTACCGATGTACTGGTTGCCTGTGATGCTGTTGAGTACGCTCTGCTCACCGGCCTGCGTACCTGCGATCTGGTTCTGGAGCCCGCCGCCAAGAAGGTTCTGTAGTGGGCCGTAGTACTTGTTGGACTGGCTACCGAATGGGTTGGCCGCAGCCGCTCCTGCCTGTAGCTGGTTCAGGTTGCCGCCAGCAAGGCCACTAATACCAAGGCCCGCAGACAAGCCACCCGAGAGGATACCTGTCAGGTCCTGCCCTAGCGACTGCGGATTATAGACAGCCTGCGCCCCGGAGGGCACACCGCCTCCACCCCCAAAACTATTAGCAAGCGAGCCAATCCCACCCGCAACTGCACCAACTGCTCCTGCAACTACACACATGATTCACCCCTCGGAAGGTCTTTCAGCTTCAGTTCCATAATGACATCGTCTGCGATATACCCGCGCTTCTTGAGGATGTCGAACAGCTTGCCTGTCATGGTTACAGGCCAGCCCACAATACTTACGTTACGTGACCGGAACTCGTCCTCGACCATCGACATGAACCTTGGCATGAAGCGGCGATAGTCTGGCTGGATGTAGAAGGTGTCCACATTCCCGCATAGCTCATTCTTGAGGTGCAGGCTATAGTAGAGGACCATAAGGGCATAGCCGTGCAGGACACCATCTATACGTAGTGTCATAGCTACCAGGGCACCATTGTCTGCCAGACGAAGGTACTGCTCGATGTTGGGGTCGATAGGAAGGCCGCGCTGCCCGTGGTAGGCGCATGTATCCTTCTTTATCACAGAGCACTCGTTCCAGGCTTCCTGCCCAAGGGGTGTAATCTCTGTAGCTAGTTCCCTGGTGAAGGGCTCAACTGTAATGGCTTCCATCAGAAACCTCCTTTAACTACTTCCAGCTCCAGGAACGCTGCCCTGAAGGGTGTGAATGCGGTGTGGCGAATCTGGAATGCCCTGCGCCTAAAGCGTCCTGCGCCCGCCACCGTAGCCCGCTGACCATCGTTTAGGGCCATCGTGCGGAACGCGGAGTAGGACTGGTAATCGTTGTCGGTGTAGGCGATCATGCAGTTCGACTGTACGATGTCTCCTAGCAGGGAGATGCGCCTGCACAACTTCCACTCGCTCGTGTCACCATCCCACCGTTCGGTCACCAGCCGCACATTGATCGGGTTGCCCAGGTCGTTGTAGTTCAGGATGCCCTGCGTATAGATTTGCCCATTCGTGGGGTCTTGCAGGTAGTCGATATCCAGGATTTGTGCCGAGGCAATCGGGCTAAAGCAGTTCTCCGTGTAGTTCGTCAGCGTCGCCGTACCGGCATTGGTGCCGGGGTTCGCCGTCAGCACGTACTGGAACACATTCGGGCTTACGACCTGTGCATTCTGGAAGCCGTTATACCCAGCATTAGATGCGCCCGCAACCAGTACAGGGTCGCCATCGGAGAGGCCATGTCCTGTTGCACTAGCCGTCACCAGCCCATAGGGGTCGCTCGTCAGACCCTGGATGGCGACAGTCTGGTTGGCTGTCGTACTAGTCCATACGTCCCATACCTGATTGGCGAAGTTATACACCAGTGTGATGTTGGAGGTGTGGAGCGTCAGGATGTAGATCGAGTAGCCTGAAGCATCCAGGTTGAGGGCCGAGATGTTAGTGAGGGGGTCAGCCTGCAAGATACGATCGACAAAGGGTGTACTGATCCTGACGGGGGTGTAGTTCTGGAACATGTAGACGCCCTGACCTTCGATCTTGGTCGTACCGATCCAGATGATGTTGCCTTGCATCTCACGCACGCTTTCCCCATTGACGCAACCTACGTCGAACGGCAGGGATGATTCAGGGGCGAGCGGACTCGCCGGGGGCGCAATCCCGTTGTCGTAGAAGAACTCCGTAGTCCATTGTCCGAAGGCCACAACGAACGGCCCGAGCTTGGCAATTGCCACCCCGCCGTTCGGCTCGTTCTCCATCGAGATAACCTGCGTAGCGACCCACGTTGTAGGGTCGTTGATGTTCGAATTCCAGATGCGCCCTTGCGGGTCCATGACGAAGAAGTAGGTGTCCAGCACGACCAGTCCTGGCACCGTAGTAGTAGGGTAGTTAGCAACCGTAGTCAGCTTCGTCAACAGTGAGAGATTGGCATTGAAGTCATACAGGTCCGCAGTGGACTTGAAGACTAGCAAGGGGCTCGTTACTGTCGAGGAGGTCTGATTGAAGTGGTAGAACAGGTTAGGTACGGTTGGGTTGAGGGCGAACGATCCCCCACCGATGGTGATGTGCCACACATCGTTGTAGTAGATGTTGCTGCCGTCCAGGCCGCTAGTGAACCAGAGGTTGCCATAGGCGAAGAACTCCCCGTCGCGAGGCGTCCAGCCTGCGGAGAAGTTCGTGTTCGTGTTCGTGAACGTGGTGCCGTTGGTTGTGGACCAGAGGACGTGGTCATAGGTGCCGGTTGCTTCGACCTCCAGCACGTACGTTATCCCGTTGAGGACGGCGACACGCATGGCCTTCGAGCCACCGTTGGACGTGCCGTTGAGCATCGCATAGGCGGCTACATTGAAGCCCTCGTTGGTCGTATTGAAGCTGATCGTCGGTGGGATCGTATAACCTGATCCCACATTACTGAAGGTCACCTCAACATACTGCCCACCTTCGAAGTCAGTGTCAGGGTCATCATCTACGTCTACAAAGCCGAAGGCCGCAGCACCAGAACCATTGCCACCAGTCAGCGTAATCGATGCACTCGGTATCGAGAAGCCTTGACCGGCGGAATCGAATGCGGCGATTGGCCATAGTCCCGACGAGGCTACTCCAAAGGGGTTTGCGCTTACGAGAGACCATGTTGTGCCTCCAGTTCCGTTGTCAGTCCATAGGTCTGAGGTTGCATTGGAGAAGGCATCAATCAGAAGGCCTCCGCAGACATAGAGGGATGTGCCTACGCCATAGAATGCGAAGTCGCTCCGTGCAATCCACGGGGCACCCATCAGGCCGGTGGCTTGCGTCCACGCAGACCCGTTGCTGCTGTACCAGACATCGTTGTACTTTGTGTTGGGGTAGAGACCATCGGGGCTCAGCGTGTCTGTTGGGCCAGCCCCTCCTGCAATCCACATGAGGTTGTTGGCTACGGTTGCACCAAAGCGCCGACGCCCCGGCCACGCAGCAGCATTAAGCTGTGTCCAGTTAATGCCATCGGAAGTACTCCACACATCCCCATAGTGAGTGCCCGTCGCACTAGCAGCACCGCCCATGATGTAGAGCTTGTTGTTGAACACCAGTGCCTGCCCCTTGGAGCGTGCAGCCCACGGCGCACTAGTAGTAATCTCCCCCCAGTTGATGCCGTCCGCACTCCTCCACACATCATTGAGGGCAGTGCCGCCGCTAGTGGTGCCGCCCATGACATAGAGGTAGCCATTGAAGCCCACCGTCATGGGACCGACCCGGTCGCCGAAGGCCGCCGAGTTCGTTGAGAGGAGGGCCGTCAGCGACGCACTCGTCCCGCTTAGGACGTTGAGGTAATCCCCACTGATGGAGTAGAGGTGGTTCTGATAGTTGGTGATGCCCTGACCAGTACCTACCACACCCTGCGAGGCAAACACCAGCCCTGGCCGCTTACGGGCCATCAGCATGCCTCGGGGTGTCTTGTCCGTTACGGTGTTGACACCCTTCGCATCGTAGAGAGTGGTCGTATCCCGGGTCTCTAGCGGCTCAATGAGGGGGATACGAATAGGCTTAGCGTCGGCCATTACCGGCTCCGTGTGTCGTACATGAAGCGGATCGAGTCGGTGTTCTCCTGCGACCAGTCCACCATCTCTTCGTAGAGGACCATCGAGCGGGACTTAATCTCAGCGACGCGGTCCATCGATGTCGCGTACTCCATCGATATCTCGTTGGCTAGACACCATGACAGGGCCATGTAGCATTCCTGTGGGAAGTCTACCGGGTCGGTGCCGAGGTTGATGTCGTCCAGGGTCGAGAGGCAAACCAGGAAGATCGTCCGCGTGTTGTCACTGGGCGTTGGATAGAACTGGATGAAGCTGCTCACACCAGTAATAGTGCTATCAGCAAGAGGTTGATACCAGTAACTATTGACCACGCCAAGGCTCCCTTTGCTTCCATACTGGTTATATTCCTGGATGGAGAGGGGGTCGATTGGCGTGTCGAAGTTGTTTGCGTCTCTGATGAAGGCATACGTCACCTTTAGAATCTTTGGGCACACTACTGCGCCTGTACCAGTGGCATAGGGGCCAATGTTGTACAGGCTCTGTGTCGTCAGTAGAGGTACCTGATTGTAAACAATCTTCCACATGGGAAGGCCCTTGCGAATCCAGGCCTTGATCATCATATTGAAGGCGAGTTGAACGTTGGCGTAGTCCTGTGAGCCCGGTGGGTTCGTTGCGTCGAACGTCCCACAGAGCCGGAGCGCCCGGTTCATGATGTCGTTGGCCTGCACACTGAAGGTAGTGGTGACTGGCATGATCAGGTCCCGTAGATTTGATAGGTACTCTGGAGGTCAGCCCACAGGTACAGGAAAGCGTTGGTGTAAGTAGTGGTGCGGCCTGCATTATCGAGCCACTGACCGGACCAGGAGATTACGGAGCCGGGGGCGTAGGTGGTGATGAAGGTCACACTGCCGATAGGAAGAGCGATCGTGTAATTGACCCCTAATACCTGAGGGGTCGAATTTACGAAGATCGTGGGGGTGCCGACGACAACGTTGGTCGAGGGATAGACGATGGGGCCGCTGAAGGCGTCAGGCAGGTTCTCGGGCTGCGTCCAGGGCAGCGGCTGCTCGTCGGGGATGCCCCGCACGAAGTCCTGCGGCTGGCGAATCTCCCAGTCCTCGTGGCACACATAGACGCCATCCCACCGGAGCTTCATCTCCGAGGCCTTGCGCTTGAAGCCGCAGACATAGCAGATAGCGTTCCAGTCACCCTTCTTGTAGTAGTCACGAGCGCCCATATCAGTCTCCCCACAAGCTGTGCTTGCCTTCGTTAGCTACTGCCTTGGCGCAATGGTTGGCCTGAAACCAGGACAGGAATCGGCAGAGGACGCAGCCCCACCGCTTGCCCTGAGTTTGGGCAATGCCCGCAGCGACCGACAGGCTCTGGCCGGGATCGCCGCCACGAAGCGTGTTAAGGCCTTCATCGAGCCAGATGAGCCAGTTGGTAAGGTAGATACGGAGGTATGTGAACATGCAAGCCTCGCGGACAGGAGGGTGCTCCATTGCGGAGCAGGCTTACACTCAGCGCCGATCATACCACATCAGGGGCCGTTCTCGCCAACTCCTAGCAGGGGCAGGCGCGTTATGTGGAGCGGGGGCGCAACCGTCGATGGCGGCGGGGAAGCCTGAGCGCCCTGGTAGTAGACCATATAGCGGGCGTCAATCGGCCCCCTCGGCGGGAGCGCAAAGAACATACTCGATGGGATCGGCGGGAAAACGTTCGCAGGCGTAGGCCCCCGCTGCCATGACTGGTAGTAGGCAGGGTTCCACGGCCCCTTCGGCACCTCAGTCCACGGCGGGATCGGGATGATGAAGTTGTAGTTCGGGACGCGAGGCTGGTTGCGGGAGTCCTGATAGAACACCCAGTTGTACTTACCCCTAGGCACGTCGAACATGCCCTGCTGCATCGCAGGTTGCCTGTCGATAGGACGGGGGCCTCGTTGCCAGCCCAGGTAGTCGAACATGCCCCAGGGATCACGAGCCCAGCGTACACGACCCTCAGGCATCATCGTCCATGTGGGTGTGACACCGCCTGCCGCAGGGGTGTAGGTGATCCTGATCTGGCCTACGGCACCATTGACACCCGGCTCATTGACTGTGGCACCCACGCCACCACCCCCAGCACCGGGGATACCAGCAGTCCCACCAGTGCCGTCGAACGCACCCCCACCACCGCCACCACCGTTGGCATTGTTGCCGCCCGGTTGCCCATTGGTTGCGGTACTTCCGCCACCAGCACCACCCGAGCCATTGTCGCCAGTGCCCCCATTCCCGCCAGTCGATCCTGTACCGTTGCCCCCCACCGCACCCGCACCATTAGGCCCAGGTGCTCCTGCACCGCCCCCACCACCGTTACCGCTACCACCAGCTCCACCAGCCGAGCCTGCGGTCTTGGTGGTGCCATTGGTGCCCGAGGTTGAGCCGCCTGCACCCCCGGCACCCGCAGAGATGCCAGAAGGGTTCCCTCCTCCACCACCATTAGAGCTTACCTGACTCGATGCCACGGAGGTGCCATTCCACCAGACACCAGTGCCAGCGCCTCCGGTCGAGCTTGTGCCTGCCGCAGGACCTACGCCACCTTGCCCAATACCAATGGAAATAGAGCCGCTTAGGCCCGTGAGGTTCGATGACGTGGAATACGACCCTGAGCCACCTCCACCACCATCCCCAGGATCGGTACCGAGTACAGAAGCGGATGCGCCCCCGTCACCATTTGTCTCGATCTGGTTGGTAGAGGTCCAGTCGCCAGGGATGTTGAAAGAGGTGCCAGTCGTCAGGATGATGACGGTCATGGCACGCTCGGGTTAGAACGGGTTCTCGGACCACGTACAGGAGACTGTGTAGGGTTGTGTTGGGGCGGTCGAGGCGCGCACAGACCAGCCAAGGGCACCAGCTACACCACCAATCGACAGGATCACCTCATCGGGTCTTGCGACCCAACGATAGATACCACCGTTGCCGTTGACCGCGAGCGGCACAAGAGGTTGTGTGCCGATGGTAGGTTGCGTAGTCCATGTCGTGCTAACCGTGACCGTTGATGCTGGTGCATAGCCAGGGTTCAATGCCTGCGGCGTGAGAGCGCCGCCGCCAGCAGAACCTGCTGTCGTGATCGCATAGATGTTGACATCACAGGCCGATGAGGCAGTAGCCATACCAGAGACAGAGAACTCAATCAGCTGGATAATACGGCTCGCTGTAGGGACGATTGTGAAGATATCGTTCGCGGTGCTGGCTACCGAGAAGTTTAGCTGGGTAACAGTGTAGAGGGACATGACAGGCTCCTAATTGCTTGATAGAGCGTAAACGACCTGGACACCTGTGGAAGTCCCGGTAGACATATTGAAAGTTAAGGACTCACCAATGTTGGTCTGCATCCACCCAAGGTCAGAGTAGGGCAGGACAAAGCCACCATTGGCGGCGAGGGGCATAAGAGCGCTGATGTCAGAGGTCCCGTTGGACTGGAACTTGACACTGTTGGCGGCGCTTGTTATTACACACACCTGGGATACGATGATCCTATAGCCTGCCACGGCGGCGACGATAGTAGTATTCCCACTCGAAGTGGGAGTAGCAAAACCGTACTGAGCCAGCAGGTTGATAGTCACTTGTTAGCCTTCTCAAGCTGGGCATGCGTGTCAACGGTTACGTGCATGGTGGGAGACCAGCACTCGATGTAGCCGTCTTCACGCACACGAAGTACGGTGAGCAGGATGCCCTTCCATAGGACCTTGTCGCCAGCCATATGGAATTGGGCGGTTGTCGGCTTTGCCTTGGCGACCATCATGCACCTCCAACACTAATCGGACGGAACTTGACCGTCTTGAGGACAAGGAAGATCGACCCCACGGGGGTGGTTACGGTCTGGTCAGCCAGGATGACGGTCATGATGATCTTCCCGGTTACACCAGCACCAGCATTGTTCTGGAAGCCGCCCCACATTGCCGCCTCGATCTTGCCCCGGCCATATAGTTCAGCAATTGCTACTGGGGTAGTTGCGTCCCAGTAGAGCTGGACTGTAATGCCGTCAGAGATGGAGTAGTCAATATGATCGAGCCGCAGTAGGGTAGCCAGAAAGGACCCCGACATTCCGGGGTTCATACTGGTAAGAAGAGAGGGGTCCAGGATGGTCACTGCCGTAGGCAGCGTTGCCATCGAGAAGTCCCCTGTCGTCTTGGCTACCGTATTGCGGGGGCCGTCATCCAGGATTTGTGTAGCGACGGCGAATGGCATCTCAAATCCTCACGAAGGTCATTACATATGTGTTACCGCTAAGATTCCCACCACTAGCCTGATAAATACTATCCGCAGTACTTACCGCAGGAGAGAAAATAGCTCCTTGAGTCTGGTTAGGGTTTGACTGGTCATAAAAATTTACCAAGACATCCCCGACTTGAACCCCTGTAGCAGTACAGTAACCAGCGCCGTTAGATCCAGTAGTGACTACTTGAATAATCAAAGAGCCATAGGAAATAGTGCTCATTTTAACGCTCCCGTTCCACAGTCATATAATCAATATCAATAGACCGGGTAGCGCCCGCTGCTGCCGCTATACCAAGACTCGGAGTCAGCAGGGCAGTCGTGATGGTCGGCCCAGTGATGCGGGCGACAGCGCCTGCGTTCTGCGGGTTGCCGGTCGTGCCGATGTTCGACTGCGGGACGAAGCCCACGAGTTGCGTATCGACGTAGGCCAGGATGTCACCCAGGCGGGTCACATAGAAGGCCAGAGCGAACGGCGTCGCAGCAGTCAACAGGCTGTAGGCCGCAGTCGGGATCGTCACCGTGGTTGCCACCGAACCAATAGCACTCGTCAACGTCAGGATGTTGGTTGCGCCTGCGTACTTGAAGTAGATGCCATCAGTGATCGTCGTGCCAGTGAAGTTGGCATTCGTGTTGATGAGACCGGCGAAGATAGTCGAGAGGGCGGGCGTTGACATGCCCGTGAAACCCATCTCGAAGAACAGTTTCTTCGGCGCAATGTTGGCAGCGAAGCTAGGTACTGGTAGCTGGATTTGTTCGAACGACGCCGTCAGGGCCGACATCCGGCCTACACCACCATCCTGGGAGTTGGCAGCAAAGGTGCCGGTACCCGTGACAGTGTATGTACCTGTACCACCTGTTGCATTGAACGAGATAGCCTGATCGAAGTCATCGAAGTACTGGTGGTAGAAGGCAGGGTTACCGTTACCGCAGTCTGCGAGAGGCTGGAATACTTGATCGGTCGTACCGCCCGAGGGAGTACGGATTGGAGGTTGAGATGCTACCGTAGCCATGATGGCTCCTTAAATGTGGGACTTACCAGCCTTGAACGGGTGCGATAGTGTTTTCGCGCCAAGCCCTGGTGCAACATTCTTGACGGGGTTAGCCGTCATGGGTCGTGGGACATCAGCCGGGGGTACGGAGAAGCCCTGCTTCTGCATCTTCATCCTGAACGGTTCAGAGTTAGGACTACCGATTGCATCCATCTTGTGACTATTGCCGCTCATCGTCCTCTCCCTTTGGATTTTCGGGCAGTAGATAAAGCAACGGCCACCGCTTGTTTATTTGCAGTGGCCTTGCCAAACTTCTTCGCAGTGTGGGCGAAGGTCTTGCCCTTGTGGAACTCAGAGATGTTCGATGAGATGGTCTTCTTCGATTTCCCTTTCTTCAGTGGCATGACCTTCTCCTACTTGGCGTATCCCTTACGCATCTTGGGGATGCCCACCGGCTTACCGGCAGGCTTCACCTTGTCCTTAAGGGGCTTGGCCTTGTTATGCATTGCCTTGGCCTTCGTGACAGGAACTTTCTTCTTCACGGCCCATTGCTCCCGAAGAGACCACGCGGATCGGTCCAGAGGAACGAGTAACGCTCACGGCTCTTGGCCTTGGCGTTGCCCGTATCGAAGTCGTTGTCCTGCTCGAACGTGATGGCGACACGCTGATACATCTTCATGCCGTCAGGACAGTTCGTGCGGATGAACCATGCGTGAGGGGACGTGAAGTAGTGGTTGACGTGGATGCCACCGGGGATCGAGCCTTCGGCCTTGATGACATTGATGTCGTTGTTGGCCGTGCCAGACTGGAACACAGACTTCATGATCCGGTTGGCATTGAACCATTCCTGCCGAGGGACCAGGAGCGACTGCGGCATGATGTTGATCAGGTTGCCTACGTCATCCGTAGCACCCATGATCTGCACGATCAGGTCCTCCAGGCTTGCTTCTGAGAGGTCTGCGCCAACTGCGAGCATGTTGCTGAAGGTGCCGCCCGAGGTATTCGGGTGAGCCACATTCAGGAGCGACACTCCATCCCCACCCTGGAACTGCACACCCGAGGTGAAGGCGTTGTTGTAGATGTTCGCTGCAACGTTCTCCTTGGTCTGGCGGAAGCTAAAGGCCAGCGATGCTGCCCTCCGCTTGCTCACCTTCTCGTAGAGGTTGTCCTCCAGCTCTTCCTGCGTCACGATATAGCCGAGGCTATACGCGAGGTGGACGTACCGCGTGATGAAGCCCTGTACTTCGGACTGGTAGATCGTACCAGCGCCTTCCGGCTTGACCGACGCGAGACCGAACCCGATGACCTGGACGTCTTCCTCGTAGTTCATGTGGGACGAATCCTGCATGAAGAGGTGCGGCCATTCTTCCTGGTGCTCCGCGTACGTACGACCCCACCACGCCTTGATTCCCGGCCAGAGCGCCTTGGGGTGTGCGCCTGTGGTGATGATACCGCCAATTCCTGGCATGATAGTCTCCTATTACTGGCCGGTAGTACCGGACGCGACGTTGAGGAAGTGCGTGTTGAACTTCACAAGCAGCGGCATATTCACACCGAAGCTAACGTTCACGCGGTAGGGGATGCTTACGACCTTCAGAGGCGCAGTCGCAGAGGTCACCAGAGTGTCCACTACGGTTGCCGACACCGGGCCGAACGAGGTTGCCGGTGCAGTCGGGAAGAACGTAGTGTTCGACTCAACTGTGTTGGAGGCTGTGCAGGCCAGTGAGGCCGATCCCTGAATCTCGAAGATCAGGTTCGGGTCATCTGCGATCCACACATAGTAGTCGTGAGTCTTGACGGCAGGGACCGACATGACGTTCAGGTTGACGTTCTGGCCTTGCGCATTGTTGGCACCAGCGCCTACGGGCGCTACTTGCACGCCGACGATAGGGCCAATGAAGGCACCGACGTTGGCAGTGCCGGAAGCACCATAGCCAGTGACCGAGACGCCGAGCGGGAAGCCCGTCACATTCGGGACACCCAGGCTATCCGACCCGACCGTACTACCGTTGGCAGTTGCAGTAACAGCCTGCATGATGTCGCCAATGTAGTAGGCAATGGTGTCGGTGGACTGGATGTGGTAGAGGTTGGCCTTGCCTGTCCAGGGCGCACCGTTGAGGTACGCCACGGGGCACATGCCATGTGGTGCTGCCGGGTTAGCCATTTCAGGCCTCCATTAACGATTTCGAGTCTGGTAGGTAATGCCCTCTTTGGGGGAGTAGCCTTGCTCTACCGAAGAAATGTTCCCGGTCCTGACTGCACGATCAATGGCATCATTGCGCTTCTGGTAGAAGGCCTGATTCTCCTCAAACCACTCTTTCTTGATCTTCATCAAGTAGGCAGTAATGGGATCACCCTTGTCTGTGTAGCCAACAATCCGGCTAACTTTATCCGCCGACATCGGCTGTGCGCCGACGCGGAGATTTACTTCCTCAATCTCGTCTGGATGGACGAACTCATAGCCATTGGCAAGCGCTTCCTGGACTCTGCCGTCCATATCGTTGCGCCAGTAGGGGTGGAACCCCGCTTCTATGAGTTTGCGACAGTCTACACCAAGTTTACTTCCGCCGCCAATCATGCGACGACGGGGCAAGGTATCATTGTTACCAGATGTTACAGGCTCTTGTGCAGGAGCCTTTTCTGGGGCCAGATCATTCTGCACCTGTGCCCGACTCGGGATGGCGTCAGGATGACGGACTTCGTACGGCTTGGACATTATTCATACTCCTTGAGGTATTCCGCCTGGGCGGCTTTGAGGTCGAGAGGCTTCTTGGTCTTGAGGTCGATATAGTAGCCAGCCTCGTAGAAGCGCTTGAACTGGGAACGGGCCTCGGCGGGCAGCTTGTCGAAGGCGCTCTTACCGCCAGTGGGGAGGCCTGAGCGGGTCCCACCGGTGCCACCACCACCCCCACCTTCAAACATGGCGCTCGGCGGCGCATCGCCCTGGAACTTGGCCGGGAACATCTTCTTCACCTTATCCGTCACGGTGGGCAGGATATCCTTCGGCTCGAAGGTCGTACCTGCACGAGCCTGCATCAGACGTTGGGCAATGCCATCAGCATACGCCTTCATGTCTTCGTCGTCATTGTACCAAGGGTTGTCGTCCATCCAGGACTGGACCTGGGGATGGATCGTTTGGGTGGTGGCGGTCTTGGCCTTCGGGACCGCAGAAGGAGAGTCCTTGAGCTGGTCCATCTGTTCTTCGGCCTCCGCTGCGGCGGCATGATCCCCGGCTTCGAGGGCGGCTGTGCGGGCACGCTTCAGGGACGCAAGAGCATTCGCCGTAGCCCTCTCCTCAACTTTCGCCAAGTACTCGCGCAGTTCAGCAACAGTAGCCCCAGTCGCACGTAGCTCAGTCTCAAGTGCAGCGGTGCGCTCACGCTCCTTCTTAAGAGCCTTGCGTAGGATGGGATTGATTTCCCGCCCACGCCTGACGAACGTCTCGGCATCACTCCACTCCTCGGGCTTACCCTTCCATTGGTCCTGCGGGACCCAGCCTTGCTCGGCGGCCTCCGCGAGTACTACCGGATCGATCCCTTCGTTACCATCATCCATCACTTCATCAGTCATCATTGTTCTCCTTGTGCAGGACCATGACGATGTCGAGGTCGTGCATTACACGGTACTTGACGCCGTTCTCTTCGCGCAGGAAGCCTGCGTACTTGGCAAAGAGGACTCTATCGCCTACCTTGGCGGGCGCATGACGGTCAGCCCATGCATCGCAGCCTACAGCTACGAGGGTGCCTTCCATGTGCGCCATCTCTTCGCGCTCTGTCTTCGCCGGGGGCATGATGATACTGCCCACCTTCTCAGGGACCTTGTCCATCGCCACGAGGACGAACTGGCCTGCGGGTTTCCATTTAGTAAACATTACTCTTGTCCTCTTCGGCGAAGAACTTCATGACATGCGCCTTCTCCATTGCATCGAACTCCTTACGCTCAGCATCGGACAGGGCGTTCTCGATGAGCGCCTTGATGAAGCCCGAGCGGAGGGCATAGCGGATCAGGTCGAGGTCGTCCTTACGGACCTTTGCGCCTCTTGCGAGGTCGTCCTCAAGCCTATGCATTGCGTTGACTGCGGCCTGGAAGGCTGTAACTCTATTCACTTGCGTTGACATCTTCTTCATCCATATCTAGAAGGTAGCTATACACTTCGTATGCGCCTATAGCCTTGGCGTCTCTTACCTTGGTCCAGTCATCAGAAAGGACTACCTGCTGTCGGAAGCGCTCCAAATGGGCCTCCTCCAGGTCCTTGTGGTGCCGTTGCAGCATTGCCCATAGCGCCTCCGTCACCGGATGATCCCGCCATAGAACCCATTCCTCCCGACTTACTTCCACCATCTTCATCTCCTTGACTCATCTCATGCAGGAGCTTGATGGCTTCGAGAGTGCCCTCCTGCTTGTTCTTGGCGGCCGCAATCTGGGCATCGAGCAGGGCGATCTGGTGTCCTGTGTCTACTCCCTTTGCTTCTGCCAAGGCCTGTACTGCCTGTGCTTCCATCAGCTTGATCTGTGCTGCCTGCAACTCGGCCTTCTGAATTAGCTCCATCAACTTCATCTTGAAGTTAAGTTGCTCCTTGAGCTGGGCAGCTTGGGCTTTCATCTGCGCTTCCACGATCTTCGGGTTCGGCATCGGCGGCACCGCAAAGGGTCCTTTGGGGTCGGGCAGGAAGGTGTCGATGCTCGGGATCTTCAGGGCCTGTAGGTAGTAGCGGTTGACCTGATAGAGGTCGTAGCCGGGGCTCGCGTGCGCAGCTTGCAGTAGTGCTGTTGCCTGGTTATACCGCTGGGCGTCTGACATATAGAAAGGATCAGCTGAACATCTGATGTTGACATTAGCACCTTTATAGAGGCCTGCGGCACTTTGGGATTCGAGAGGGACGGCTCGTGCATAGTAGGGCATGTCCTCGGAGAGGAAGATGGTATTGAGGCGATAGAGCTTGCGGAACTCCTGCGTTTGGGCACGATGGGTACGCTTGTAGATTCCATTGAAGACCTTCATGCCTTGTTCGACCATCGCCCGGCTCGTCTCTGCCGGGGTATTCTGGCCGGGGTTCTTGCCCTGGAGGATGTCTACTGCGCCTGCAACGGCTTCGCCATACTCGATCAGAAGGGTCAGCAACTGAAAGAGGGCCGGAGACGGCGGGTTAGTCGGTAGGGGGACGACGTTCTTCCTGATGTCGTCGCCTGTGCTATCGACTGTCTTCCACTCACCTGGGCGGAACCTGTACTCGCCTTTCTTGTTCTTGAAGCCCCTTCCGACAAATCCTCCTCCAGCAGTCTGGAGGGTACCCGCATCGAGGAGCTGATTGATGGCACTATCGATGGTCTCGTTGATGGGGCCGAGGAGTGCGCCGAAGCCAAGATCATAGAAGCCTCCATCCGGCGAAGGGATAAAGGGGTACTTGGTGAAGGCGCAGACCGGCTCGATCCTTAGGAGCTTTCCGGTGGGGGCGTAAGTAATGCACGAGCGAGTGAATCGCGGCACGATGCGCAGCACCTGCCGTGTGTCATAACGGACAGTAACTGTATAAGGTTCTCCGTATCCGTCGCCGTCAAAATCAAGTGTCCTATGCTGTTCCAGCAACTCATATGGCGCGTCATGGTCGTCGGGCTGCTGGACGAGTCCCATGCGCTCGTTCTGCTCCTGGTCGGTGGCGTAGGTGAGCTTGGGGTCTGGCTTAGGGGCGTCCGTATGCATCGCAGAGAAGATTCCGCGTGCAGTTCTCTCGTAACAATCGTTGGCGGAGAGGTAGACGATGTGGGTGAGCCTGGGGGCTGTCTCGATGGATTGTGTGAAGTAGTCAACGACGATGTCCCTGGGGCTGACACACTCTGAAACGTTGTGACACCGAATGGGGTCGAAGTAAGACTTCTTAAATACGCAGCCAAGTATTGACTGGATGAGGAGTGCCTTGTCATGGTTCTCTTCCCATTGTTCGTCCTCTTCCAGAATCTGGTAGGACATGTGGTTGGCAATGGCTTCGGCGCGGTCGCACTCAGCGTCGTACTTGGCCTTCAGTTGCTGGGCTTGTTGCTGGAACTGCTGCATGGCAGCCTGGGCCTTCGGATCAGGTGGCTGACCTTGCTGCTGAGGCGGCATCGGCGGCATACGCATCTTCGGCATGGACACCAGAGGGCGAGCGGCAACAGGACTAGGACCATTAACGAGAGCAGGATAGGCTCGGCTCTGGTATTGCATGGCTGCAATGGTGATGAGCGGGAACTTGACATTGGCTGCGCCCTCCCAGGGGAATGTCTTCTTCTCGGTCACCTGGAGGGCGAGGCGCAAGGCGTTCGCCATCCGCTGTTCCCACTCGAAGCGGGTCTGGCGGTCGCGTTCGAAGTCCTCCACAACCATATGCCCGAGCGCATCCATCTCGTCCTCGCTGAAGCGGGGCACCAGATTGGGTGAGCGAAGGGTCTCCACGTCGAGAGTAATCTTCGTGGTGAATTCAACTGGCAACCACTCGTTGCCATCTTTATCTTCGTTGTCCATCAGTCAATACTCGCAAGAAGGTGAATGTAGAAGACCACAAAGATGGCCGCAATGACCAGGAGGCCGAGGAGTGAGTAGCCAAGCCATGTCCAGAAGTCCATCGTCATACTCCGAAGTCACAGGTGCAGGAGGACATGTCGCGGCCACATTGACCGCACTGCGTATCCAACCCCATCCCTACGGGATGCGCCTTAGTACCCAGTGATTGCACTGCGCCCTCCCTGGTCGTAGTCATCGATGCCCATTTCTTCCTCCCAGGCAAGCTCGTCAAGTTCCTCCCGTGTTGCAGAAGGGACCATCTTTGCGAGCATGAGGCCGATCCATGCGAGGGCGTCAACGCGGTCATCTGTCTTTCCCCTTGGGAAGTTAACAAGTTCATTGAAGAGGTCGAAGTACCAGGGGGCCGTGGAATTGAAGCGAACGCCTTGCGCTCGCATACGGGCCTGGATCGAGGTTGCACGGGCCTGCTTGTCCTTATGAGGGCGGATACGCTCAAGGTAGAGGAACACTTGGCGCTTCATCATCTCCTGGTCGAGGAACGGACCGATAGCCTTGGAGATGTTGTCATCCTCCACCACCCAGGTCTGGATGTCGTACATCTCCTGAAGTTCGAACATCTTATCGACCGCTTCGGTTGGGCTATACCTGTGCGCGTACATGTCCACAACATGGAGGATGCCTGAGGAGTCCATGCCCGCGATACAGATTGCAGTGTTGTCCCCCTTGTCATCCTTA
>Ga0210402_10001556_pt1 | contig 23610 bp, 21 predicted proteins | sample IncBWC7MmetaG_FD_161055 | JGI IMG/M metagenome (GOLD analysis project Ga0210402, IMG submission 161055) | Forest soil microbial communities from Barre Woods Harvard Forest LTER site, Petersham, Massachusetts, United States - Inc-BW-C-7-M | ecosystem: Environmental > Terrestrial > Soil >... | reverse complement strand
AGTTGAACGCATTCGTCGCAAATGAATGCGTCGGCGCCGGCAATCAGTTGCAGGATTTCAGATTGTAGCTTTCCGCAGAAGGAGCATGAAAGGTTCGAGGTTTGGGGCTCACTGTCGGTGACGTTGATGCCTTCGTCGTTCAAGGCTGCCTTCAGTGCTTCGATGTCCACAGGCTCGAGCTTGGGGTTTCCGTCGCATAATTCATTGAGCTGGTCGAAGGTGATAAAGCCCCTCCGGCCTCCGATCTCGAGCGCTTTTTGGATGATCTCGCGCAGCCGCATCCCGACCTCCTGCTTTTGAGAATGGGTCTCCTACCCCCCAAGCGATGGGTGCCAAATGGCGAGGGGTCCGGCGTTTTTCCCGCCGAACCCCTCATCGAAGATATCAGCCGGCCTGTAAGCCGGGTTCTGTAGGGCACCACCTCGCTCGCGCGAGACGATACGTGACGGCCATTCCTCTGGGATGGCGCTTGCGCGCCACCTCAAGCAACCTACCCGGACGGCGGAACCTGACACCGGTCCTGCGGCGTTTTCGCTTTCGCGAACAGCCCGCTCATGCCGTCCCTATTCGGTCTTGCTCCCGGTGGGGTTTACCATGCCGGTTCCGTCGCCGGACCCGCGGTGCGCTCTTGCCGCACCTTTTCACCCTTGCCGCGCCGAAAACCCCGAAGGGCGGAGGCGGGCGGTTCGTTTTCTGTGGCACTTTCCCTGGGGTCGCCCCCGCCGGACGTTATCCGGCACCGCATGTCGATGGAGCCCGGACTTTCCTCCTCCGTTGGCCTTTCGGCGTTTGCGGAAGCGGCCGTCCGGCCGACTGACCCCCTGCCTATGGGCGTTCATGTCCGAGGCGTCAAGGGCCGCGAAGGCCTTCGATTGGGATCAAAATAAATTATCCTGAAGATGTCGTCTGACCCGGCGCCCGTTCGACCAGATGTCGGCGATCCAGCCGAGAACACGGAGCAAAAAGATGCAGTATCTGCTGATGATCTATCAAAACGAAGTCGAGTACGCCAAGAACGATGCGGCGACCAGCCAGAAGATGATGGATGAATACCAGACCTTCACCCAGTCCATCATCCAGAGCGGCCAATTCAAGGGCGGCGACCGCCTGCAGCCGACCACGATGGCGACCACGGTGCGCGTGCGCGATGGCAAGACGCTGACCACTGACGGGCCGTTTGCGGAAACGCGCGAGCAACTCGGCGGCTACTACATGGTCGACGCAAAGGATCTCGACAGCGCGATTGCCATTGCCGCGCGGATTCCCGGCGCGAGGATTGGCTCGATCGAGGTGCGGCCGATCTGGGTCTACAACAATTAGCCGTCATTCCGGGGCGCGCGTAAGCGCGACCCCGGAATCTCGCGCCTTATCTCCAGATTCTCAGGTGCGCAATTGCGCACCATAGTTCTAGGCTTCGCCTCGTCCCGGAATGACGGTGCAAGAACCACAATGACCCCCTCCGAAATCGAAAAAATCTTCCGCGACGAGGCAGGGCGAGCGCTCGCCACGCTGATCCGCCTCGTCGGCGATTTCGATCTCGCCGAGGACGCGTTGCAGGACGCCTTTGCGGTCGCGCTGGAGCGTTGGCCCGAGGAAGAGCCGCCGCACAATCCCCGCGCGTGGCTGGTCAGTATCGGGCGCAACAAGGCGATCGATCGCGTCCGCCGCAACATCGCGTTCCGTGGCAAGCAGCAGGCGCTCGCGCATCAGCTCGAACTCGATGCGGCCTCGGGCGACGATTCGCCGGATGCGAGCATTCTCGATGACGACATGCTGCGGCTGATCTTCACCTGCTGCCATCCGTCCTTTGCGCCCGAGGTGCAGGTCGCGCTGACGTTGCGCACGGTCTGCGGACTCTCCACGGCACAGGTGGCGCGTGCCTTTCTGGTCAGTGAGGACGCGATGGGGCAGCGCCTGGTGCGCGCCAAGCAAAAAATCCGTCTGGCCGGCATCGCCTACGAGGTGCCGGAACGCGAGACGCTGGAGCCGCGGGTGCACGGCGTGCTGGCGGTGATCTATCTCGTCTTCACGGAAGGCTACGCCGCAACGTCAGGCGACGCCCTGATGCGGCCGGATCTGGCCCGCGAGGCGATCCGGCTCGGCCGCCTGCTCGACGCGCTGATGCCGCAGCGGAGCGAGGTCAAGGGGCTTTTGGCCCTGATGCTGCTGCATGATGCGCGGCGCGCCGGGCGCCAGACTGATGGCGGCGACGTCGTGCTGCTCGAGGAGCAGGACCGCTCGCTCTGGGATTGGCACCAGATCGCCGAAGGCTTGATGCTGGTGGAAGAGGCGCTGCGCCTGCCGGGCCGGCCACAGCCTTATGCGGTGCAGGCCGCGATCGCGGCATTGCATGCCCGCGCTCCGAGCTATCAGGAAACCGACTGGCCGCAGATCGCAGGGCTGTACGAGGTTCTGCTGCGGATCAGCCCGTCGCCGGTGATCGAACTCAACCACGCCGCCGCCGTGTCGATGGTGGACGGGCCGGCCCGCGCACTCGATCTGATCGATGCGATCGAGGCGCGGGGTCAGCTCGACGGTTACGATTTGCTGCCGGCGGTGCGCGCCGATCTGCTGCGCCGTCTCGGCCACCTCGACGCGGCGGGTAAGGCCTATCTCGCCGCGACCGAAGCCACCCAGCTCGAGCCGTTGCGGCGGCTCTATGCCCGGCGCTTGAGGGAATTGTCGGGCGATAGCCGCTCGCCGGCATAGGCGGCGAGGCTGAGGCAGAGCAGCACGGTTTCGGCAGTCAAAACGCGCAAGCTGTCGGCGAAGGCGCCATCTGCCACGGTTCCGAACAGGCGCACGCCGAGCACGGTGCCGATGATGAGGGCAACGAACACGACACCGATCCTGCGCAGGCTTGATGTCACGAGACAGAGCAGGACGAACAGGGCGCAGCCGAGCGGAAAGGCGCCAAAGCTCGCGCGCATGTTGGTCACAGCGAGCGGCGAATCGAGCGACATGTCGGATGCGGCCGCAGCTCCGAAGGGATCGCCGATATATCTGCCGCCGATCAGCGCGAGGACGATCAGGGCGGCAAGCAGCACGGCGCGGCTGAACCACGCTGCGATCCGGTTTGTCATGGGAGTTGCTCCCGCAGGCGTGGCTCTGCCGCGCCAAGCTCTCGCGTCCCTTCGATCGTTTCGTGCCTGCGCGCGACGAGCTGCCAAGCGAGGAGGCCCGTGCTGACGACGATCGCAGGAACGAAGAACACCAGAATCATCCAGACCACGCCGGTCGCCGCGCCCATCAGATGCTCCTCGATGCCGCCGCGGATGTTGAGGACCGTATCGCCCACGGTTTCGAACACGAGAATCCAGCAGAGAGCGACGCCGGCGTGGATCCGCCGCCGCAGCAACATGATCGCGGTCATCGCAATGATGGCTCCGAAGACATCGCCGATGACGATCTCTGTTGCGCCATCAATCGAAATCGGGAACCCTTCGCGCTGGGCGGCGAAGATCTGCAGGGCCACGTACCGAAACACGTGGACCCAAAGCAGGGCGATCAGTGCCTCCGCGCGGCCGGGTTGCGCCAGCCAGGGGCGACATGCCATCGGGCGATGGCAATGTAGACTGCCAGCGATATCAATTGCGCTCCAGCCTGCGCGGGCTCGAGATGGTTCATGAGTGCAGCTCCGGCGCGGATGGGATGGGTTTTGCGTCGATCAGTCGCCGGCCAACGAATATGCGCTTGAGCAATCCGTCGCGCAGGATCACGGCATGGTAGAGCGCGGCTGCGACGTGCAGGAGGATCAACGCCATCAGCAGGCGCGAGAGCACATAGTGAACACTACGAATGGGAAATATCCAGAAATCCGCGGGGATCTGGCCGCGTCCGGCAAATACGGTGTCGAACAGTCCGGTCTGCAGCGCCATGATGATGCCGCTGCCCGCCATCGCAATCACCGTGACATAGAACAGGCGATGTGACGCCCAGGCCAGCCGGTCGAGCAGCCGATGACCCGCGCGGGCGGGCGGCGGGTGTGCGCTCCGCATTCTCACTGCAAGGCGCGCCAGCATCAACGCAAGGATGATGATCCCGCCCGTCATGTGGCTGCGCAGCGCTTCCAGTTTCATCGGGCTGGTGTTCGGAATTTTTGCGAGCCCCAGCGCGCCGAGCGCGAGCGCGGCCGTGATCAACAGCGCCAGCCCCCAGTGCAGCACCACGAGCGCGGGATGATATCGCGAGACTTGGGTCATGTCCTTGCTCCAAAACGGCCTTCGCGCTGGCTCTTGCGCGACCGCACCTCATTGCGCGACAAGGTGCAGGAGCCGGCTCTGTTCGACAATCCAGCATGATCGGGACAGGCCATTCGGAGATTCCGAACAATGAAGAAAGCAAGCCTCAGTGAGATGAGCGCCTTCGTCGCGATTGCCGAGCGCGCGAGCTTCGCGAAGGCGGCCGCACAGCTCGGCGTCTCCCGTTCGTCGCTGAGCGAAAGCCTGCGCACGCTGGAAAGCCGGCTCGGCGTGCGTCTTCTCAATCGGACGACCCGGAGCGTTGCACTCACCGAGGCCGGCGAGCGGCTGTTGCAGCAACTGCGGCCGCTGCTCGACAATTTCGATGCCGTGCTGGAATCGGTCAACGCCTTCCGCGACAGTCCGACCGGGCACCTGCGGATCACGGTGCCACGGCCTGCGGCACGAACCATCATTGCGCCGATCGTGTCGCGCTTCCTCAGCGTCTATCCCGCTGTCACCCTGGAGGTGGCGATCGACAGCAACCTGACCGACATCGTGCGGGATCGTTTCGACGCCGGCATCAGGCCGGGCCACCGTGTCGAGCAGGACATGATCGCGCTCCGCGTCGGCGAGGACGCCGAGCCGACGGTGGTGGCGTCGCCGGACTATCTTCGCCACCACGGCGTGCCGAAGGAGCCGGCCGATCTGCGGTCGCACAACTGCACGCGCATGCGCTTCGCGAGCCAGGCGTTCCAACGCTGGGTGTTCGAAAAGCGCGGGAAAAGCGTCGAGGTCGATGTCTCAGGCTCGCTGGTCACGAGCGACAGCGATCTGTCGATCCGCGCCGCACTCGACGGCCTCGCGCTTGCACGGGTGCCGCGCCACGCCGTCGAGCCGCACCTCGCCGCAAGGACCCTGGTGACCGTGCTGGAAGACTGGCGACCGAAATCGGTCGGATTCTATCTCTATTATCCCAGCCGCCGGCAGATGCCCGCGGCGTTGCAGGCCCTGGTGGAGATGTTGAAGGCGCAGGCCTCGTCGCGCCGCGCGGACGCCGCTGCTTCATCGCGTCCGCCGCAAGCGCGTTCAGGGCCACCGCGCGCATCCCGGCTCGTTGCAAAATGACGCGCGGTCGGCGGGTGCGCGGCAGGACCCGCTCCGAGCATTGTGCGGCTTTTCCGACTGCGTCATCCGGCAGATGACAGATTGTCGGCGCCTCTCTCGATGCCTCATCTGTTCGACGCGACATAACGCAGTGATTGAGGGAATTGCCATGCAGCAGGATTACCGCGCCATCGTCATGACCGGAGCAACCGGAGCTCTGGGCTCCGACATCATCGGACAGCTGCGGCGTTTTGTGCCGGCGGCCGAACTCGGGGTCAGCGTTCGCGCGCCCGAAAGGGCCACGGCACTGAAGGCCGTGGGCATCCGGGTGCGGCGAGGGGATTTTACCGAGCCCGCATCGCTCGAACATGCATTCGAGGGCGCGCGGCGAATCCTGCTGATCTCGACGCGGACGCCTGGCAACGCCGCGCGGTTTGCCGAGCAGAAGAATGCGATCGATGTGGCGATGCGTTGCGGCGTCGAGCATATCTTCTACACGTCCATCGTGCAGCGGCCGGGAACGGCATTCGACGTTGCTGCCGGTCACAATGACACCGAGGCCTATCTCTCCACGATCGGGGCCGCGCACACCGTGCTGCGCAACGGCCAATACATCGAGAATCTGCCGATGTTTCTTGGACCGAGCATCTTCACCGGCGATCTGGCGCTGCCGCCCGATGGTCCGACCGCCTGGGTGTCGCGCCTCGATCTGGCGGAGGGCATCGCACGACTGCTGATTCAGGAGGCCCCGTTGCCGGAAAACGTGCCTTTGACGGGCCCGCAGGCCCTGGACTTTGCCGAGATCGCAGGGATCGCAGGCCGCGCGGTTGGCAGAACCATCACAAGGCGCATCATCTCGGGCGGCGAATTTATCGCGCGATTGAGCGCGCGCGGATTTTCCCCGCCACTTGCCCATTCGCTCGCCAGCGGGTTCTTGTCGCGTGCCGCCGGTGAATTGGCCGCGACAGATCCTGCGCTCGGCGGTCTGCTCGGTCGGCCGCTGCGTCTGGTCGTGGATGTTCTGCCGGATTTGCTGGCGCGCATCGCGAGCTCTGCCGAGGGCCGTGCCAGGGCGGCGCCGTAAATTCGAAGGCTTTGCCGCGGCGCCCGATTCGGTTTCGGTCGACGGAAGAACCTACTTCCCCGCGACCGCGATCGCCTCGGGCGGCAGGCTCGCGAGCAGGGCATGCAGCGTGGTCAGTGTCGAACGGTCGGCAATGCCGTCGACTTTGCCCGGACGGAAATGGCGCTGGAAGGCAGCGACCGTGTCCATCGTCGGCCCGTCATATTTTCCGGTCACCGGCACGCCGTAGCCATATTTGGCGAGCGCCTGCTGCAGGTTCTGGACATCGTCGCCGATGCTGCCGATCTTCAATGTCTCGCTGCGCACGACCGGCGCCGGCTGCACCCAATGGCCGACGCCGGAATTGGCCAGGGAATGCCAGGGAAACTTCTCGCCGGGATCCTTCTTGCGCGACGGCGCCACGTCGGAATGCCCAAGCACGCGATGCGCCGGCACCTCGCGGCGGAGCATGATGCCGCGGCACAGCGCGATGACGGCGGCGATCTGGCGCGACGGAAAATCGGGATAGCCCCAATCATGGCCGCGATTGATGATCTCGATGCCGATCGAGCAGGAGTTGATGTCGTTCTCGCTGGCCCACGACGACACGCCGGCATGCCAGGCGCGCTTGGCCTCCGGCACGGACTGCACGATGCGACCGTCCTCCAGCACGATGTAATGTGCCGACACGTCGGTGCCGACCGTACACAATTGCTTGATCGCGCCTTCGACGTCCGGCATGCCGGTGTAGTGCAGCAGGATCATATCGGGGACGCGGCCCCTGGTCCGGTCGCCGAAATTCGGCGACGGAATCACGTCGGAGACGGTCGAGGAATCCGGGGTAAAGATCCTCATGTTCGTGCTGGTCCGCGGAAGCGGCAAGGCACGCTGTCGCTTCGAATCAGATCCATCTGAGGTGGACGAACCAAGCGGCATGAACGACTCAAACTGGACAGGACAACGACAATGATCTCAAACTCGGACCCTGACTATTCCTTGACGAGGTGATCCGCAACGACGGAGCCTACAGCGGTTTCGCATTTTACCCGACTGTGTGCGACACGCATCACATATGCATTGGCGTCTCTCGCGAGCGGACCGAAACGACGGATATTCCCCTCGGCGATCGCGCGTTCGCCCCTGCGCTGCCAAGCCCGTCAAAAACGTTCCAAAACCCAAGCCGATCGTCAACGCTTTCTTAACGCTAAGCACCGTTACTGTGCTGAAGAGCTGGACCCGGAATTCCGGGGACGGCCGCGCGACGCTTCAGTCCTTTCGATCCGGGATGTGCTCGTTGGGGACTGAAAGAGGCGTGGCGAACGTCGGATTTGGGACACGTGGCCCTCGTTCACGCAAAAAATCCCCTTGTCGGCCGTAAGCTTTCACTCGGAAATGCGGGCCTGCGAGGGGACGCCCGCGGGACCGGCGGTCGCGCGCGGCTTTTCGGATCGCAGATCCCTGGAAGGCGCAAGGATTCGAGGCGCTATGGGCTCGTGCACGTCCAGCTCGTTGTTTTTGCGCGGATTCGGAGCGCGCGCGTGAGTCCGCCCGCCCCGCGCCATGTTCCCGTGCTCGGACGCGAGGCGGTCACCCTGCTCGAGCCGCGCCCCGGCCGCACCTATGTCGATGCGACGTTCGGTGCCGGCGGCTATACCCGGATCATCCTGGAAACGCCCGAGACGCAAATCATCGGCATCGACCGCGACCGGACCGCGATTGCCGGCGGCTTCGATCTGGTGGATCAAGCGGACGGGCGGCTGACCCTGGTCGAGGACCGGTTCTCTCGTCTTGACGAGGTCTGCGCCGCGCAGGGCGTCTCCGCCGTCGACGGCGTCGTGATGGATGTCGGGGTCTCCTCGATGCAACTCGACCAGGGCGGCCGCGGCTTCTCGTTCCGCCTCGATGGTCCGCTCGACATGCGCATGGGCCAGGATGGTCCGACCGCGGCCGATGTGGTCGCGCGCGCGCCGGAAAGCCTGCTGGCCGACATCATCTATATTTTCGGCGAAGAGCGCCATTCCCGCGGCGTCGCCCGGGCCATCGTCGCCGCGCGGAAAGCGGCGCCGATCACGACCACCCGCGCGCTCGCCGATCTGGTCGGTCGGGTGGTCCGGTCGAAGCCAGGCGATATTCACCCGGCGACGCGAACGTTCCAGGCGCTCCGGATCTTCGTCAACGAGGAACTCGACGAACTGCAGGAAGCGCTGTCGGCGGCCGAGCGGGTGCTGAAACCGGGCGGCCGGCTTGCCGTGGTGTCGTTCCATTCGCTCGAAGACCGCATCGTCAAGAATTTTCTGTCCGAGCGGGGCAAGGCCGGTGGCGGGTCGCGCCATTTGCCGGAGATCGCCCAGGTTCCTCCGAGTTTCGAGCTCCTGACCCGGCGTCCGATCGTCCCCGGCGAGGCCGAAATCGCCGGCAATCCCCGCGCGCGGTCGGCCAAACTGCGCGGCGCCATCCGCACCGCAGCAGCAGCGCATCCCGACCGGGCGCTGCCGTCGTGGCCAAGACTCTCCGACGTGATGCGGGGAGGCTGACCGATGCGAATCATCCATCTCCTGGTGATCGGCGCGCTGCTCTTTGCCGCGGCCTACGTCTATCGCATCAAGATGGAATCCACCGCGCGCGTCGAGCGCGTGCTGAAGTTGCGCGCGGAGATCCGCGAGCAGCGTGATGCCATCGCGGTGCTGCGCTCCGAATGGGCCAAGCTCGATGCGCCGCTGCGGCTGCAGGGGCTCGCCGAACGCCATTTGCCGCTCAAACCGCTCAACGCCAACCAATACGACCAGCTGAAGAACCTGCCGGAACGGCCGCCGAGCTTTGTCCGCCCGGGCGAGCGTGATCCGATCGGTGCGATGATCAGCGCCGTCGATACGGTGGCCGAGGCGCCGAGCGTGACCGGCTCGTTGCCCGCGCAGGAGGACAAGCCATGACTGCGGCGCGCGGCGCAAAAGCGAGAGCCACCGAACCCTGGCATCGGCGGCTGGTCCGCAGCCTGCTTTACGGCCGCAATGTCGACCGCGCCGCCAAGGCGCGCGCCCGCGTCGGGTTCGCGATCCTGGCCTTTGCGGCTGTATATTCCGTGATCGGCGGGCGCCTCGTGATGTTCGCGATCGGCGCCGACGGCCACAGCACCGCCGGCCGCGCCGCGGCGCAGGACGCCATCGCCACCGCGCGGCCCGACATCGTCGACCGCAACGGCGAAATCCTCGCCACCGACGTCAAGGCACCGAGCCTGTTCGGCGAGCCGCGCCGCATCATCGATAAGGACGAGGCAATCGAGCTTTTGACCGCGACCCTTCCGGATCTCGACACCGGCGAGGTGCGCGACCGCCTGTCGTCGAAAAAAGGCTTCGTCTGGCTGAAGCGCGAGATCAACGCGCAGCAGCAGCAGGACATCCACCGTCTCGGCATTCCCGGCATCGGCTTCCTGCGCGAGAACAAGCGTGTCTATCCCACCGGCAACGAGGTCGCGCACCTGATCGGCCTCGTCAATATCGACAACCAGGGCATCGCCGGCATGGAGAAGTGGCTCGACAACAACGGGCTGGCCGACCTGCACCGCGCCGGTTTTGCCACGGATCGCCTGCAACGCCCGATCGAGCTGTCGGTCGACCTCCGGGTCGAGCACGCCTTGCGCGACGAGCTGTTGAAGGCCAAGGACAAGTTCCACGCCAAGGCCGCCTCCGGCCTCGTCACCAATGTCAGGACCGGGGAGATCGTGGCGATGGTCTCGGTGCCCGATTTCGACCCCAACAACCCGAAGGAAGCGCACGATCCCGATCGCATCAACCGTCTGACCACGGGCGTCTATGAGATGGGGTCGACCTTCAAGGCCTTCACGCTCGCGATGGCGCTCGACAGCGGCAAGTATGACCTCAACTCGATGTGGGATGCGCGCGGGCCGCTGCATTACGGCAAGTTCGCGATCCATGACGACGAGCCGAAGGGCCGCTTCCTCAACATGAAGGAGGTGTTCACCTTCTCGTCCAATGTCGGCGCGGCGCGGATCGCGCTGTCGCAAGGCGTGGAGGCGCACAAGGCGTTTCTGCGCAAGATGGGCCAGCTCGAGCGGCTGCGCACCGAACTGCCGGAGAGCGCCTCGCCAATCCTGCCAAAGCGCTGGTCGGACCTAAACACCATCACCATCTCGTTCGGCCACGGCATCGCGGTCGCGCCGCTGCAGGCGGTGATGGGCGTCAGCGCGCTGGTCAATGGCGGCTACCTGATCCCGCCGACCTTCCTGAAGCGCAACGAGGAGGAGGCGATGGCGCTGGCCAAGCGCGTCATCAAGCCGGAAACCTCCGAGAAGATGCGTTTCCTGATGCGGCTGAACGCCGAGATCGGCACCGCGCGCAAGGCCGACGTCAAGGGCTATTATATCGGCGGCAAGACCGGCACGGCCGAGAAGGTCATCAACGGCCGCTATGCCAAAAAGCGGGTTCTGACCGCTTTCACCGCCGTCATTCCCGCCGACAAGCCGCAATATCAGCTCCTGATCATGCTGGATGAGCCGCAACCCTTGAAGGAGACCTATGGCTTCATCACCTCCGGCTGGAATGCGGTGCCCACGGCCGGCAACGTGATCGCGCGGATCGGGCCGCTGCGCGGCATCGAGCCGCGGTTTGACCTGCCGCCGCCCGACCGCCTGATTCTTGCGGCCTCGCGCACAACGCAGTAAGCCGTCACCCGGGCGGTGATTTGCGCCGGACAGGAACCTGATGAGACTACGCGAGCTTTTCGGCGACGATGCTCCGATCGATCCGGCGGCCGAGGGCGTCGAGGTGACGGGACTGGCCGTTGACAGCCGTCTCGTCCAGCCGGGCTCACTGTTTTTCGCGCTCTCCGGCGTCAAGACCGATGGCGGACGCTTCATCGCGCAGGCGATCGCGGCTGGTGCGGTCGCGGTGGCCGGCCGGCACCCGCCGCAGGGCGGATGTTCCGTGCCGTTCATGGCCACATCAAATCCACGCCGCGCGCTGGCCCTGACCGCGGCCCGCTTTTTTCCGCTGCAGCCGGCAACGATTACGGCGGTGACCGGCACCAGCGGTAAGACCTCGGTCGCGGCCTTCACGCGCCAGATCTGGCAGCAGCTCGGGCATGCCTCCGCGAGCATCGGCACCATCGGTCTGGTTTCGCCGAGACGCACCGTCTATGGCTCGCTGACCACGCCCGATCCGATTGCGCTGCACCGCCAGCTCGACGAGATCGCGCGCGAGGGCGTTACCCATCTCGCCTTCGAGGCCTCCTCGCACGGGCTCGATCAATATCGGCTCGACGGCGTGCGCATCTCCGCGGGTGGCTTCACCAATTTGTCGCGCGAGCACCTCGACTATCATCCCGATCTTCAACACTACCTTGCAGCCAAGCTCAGGCTGTTTCGCGACCTGCTGTCGCCCGGCGATGCCGCCGTCATCTCCGCCGATCACGACTGCTCGGCCGAGGTCATCGATGCGGCGCGGACGCGGGGCTTGCGGATTCTTGCAATTGGCCGACGTGGCGATGGAGCGGGCGAGGGCATTCGCCTGGTGGACGCTGTGGTCGACGGCTTCACGCAGACGCTCACCCTGGAGCATTGCGGCAGCACGGTTTCGGTTCGATTGCCGCTTGTGGGTGACTTTCAGGTCGAGAACGCGCTGGTGGCCGCGGGCCTTGCCATCGGCACCGGCAGCGATCCGGACGCGGTGTTGGCAAGCCTTGAGACGCTCGAAGGCGCGAAAGGCCGGCTCGAGCGGGTCGGCGAGCAGAACGGCGCGCCGATCTTCGTCGATTACGCGCACAAGCCCGATGCGCTGGCGAAAGCGCTGCAGGCGCTGCGGCCTTATGCTACTCGCAAGCTCGTCGTCGTGTTCGGCTGCGGCGGCGACCGCGATGTCGGCAAGCGTCCGCTGATGGGCGAAATTGCAACAGAAAATGCCGATCGCATCATCGTCACCGATGACAATCCGCGCAGCGAGGACCCGGCCAAGATCCGCGCCGCGATCCTGGGCGCGGCCAAGGGCGCGGCCGAGATCGGCGATCGTGCGGCCGCCATTCGCACTGCGATCGAAGAGCTTCAGCCAGGCGATGCCTTGCTGATTGCCGGCAAGGGCCACGAAACCGGCCAGATCATCGGCGACCGCGTGCTGCCGTTCAGCGATCATGATGCCGTCGCCGCCGTGCTCGCCTCGAGGGTCGCATGAGCACGGCGCCGTTGTGGACCGTCGCGGACGTGGCCCGGGCGCTGGGGCTGTCGGAGGCCTTTGCGGATGCGCCGATCGATTTCGTTACCCAGGACAGCCGCCTGGTCAAACCCGGCAGCCTGTTCGTGGCGCTGAGCGGGACGCCGAGCGGCGGCTTCATCTCGAGCTTTGCCAGCGCGCGCGACGGCTGGGAGTTTTGCGCCAAGGCGGAAGCCGCCGGCGCGGTTGCGGCGATCGTCCCGCACCGGATCGATGGCCTGAGCATCCCTCAATTGATCGTGACGGACACGCTGATCGACGGATTGTGGGCGCTGGCACGCGTTGCGCGCGCGCGCTTTTCCGGTCCGGTGATCGGGCTGACCGGCAGTGCCGGAAAGACCTCGACGAAGGAGTTCATCGCCGCCTATCCGAATGCCTATGCGAGCCCGTCCAGCTTCAACAATTTCTGGGGCGTGCCGCTCACGCTGTGCAACGCCGATCCGAAAGCCGCGGCCTGGGTCGTCGAGATGGGCATGAACCAGACCGGCGAGATCGCGCGGCTCAGCGAGCTCACCCACCCGACGGTGGCGCTGATCGTGAACGTGCAGCCGGTGCATCTGGAAAAGCTCGGCAGCCTCGAGGCGATCCGCCGTGAGAAGATTTCGATTGTGCAGGGTCTGCCGAAGGATGGCATTCTGGTGCTGCCCGCCGGACTTCGAGCGCCGGAATGGGCTGGCAGGATCCTTCGTTTTGGCGAAGGCTCCGAGGTGAGTGAACTCAGGCATGTCGCGCGCGGCGAGAGCTGGGACGTCAGCATCGACGTCTGCGGCAAGACGGTCGATTTCAGCCTGACGCCGGGCGCGCCGCACCGCGTGCAGAACGCGCTCGCGGCGCTTGCCTCCGTGCGCGCTGCGGGACTCGACGCCGCAGCGCTTGCGCCGGCGCTCGGCCAGGTCGGCATCATGACGGGGCGCGGCGTGGAGCAGTCGAGCGCCGGCGTGACGCTGATCGATGACAGTTTTAACGGCAATCCCGCGAGCATGGCTGCGGCGCTGCAGAGCCTGACCGCGCGGCCGGCGCGCGACGGGCGGCGGCTGGCGATCCTGGGCGACATGCTTGAGCTCGGCGCGGAGGCGGCGGCCTATCACCAGGCCATGGCGGCGCATCTCGATGGCGTCGACGGCGTCTATTGCGTCGGTCCCTTGATGCGCAGTCTGTTCGACCGGCTGCCCGCGGGCAAAGGCCTCGGCTGGCACGAAGACCCGGCGACGCTTGACCCGCAGACAATTGCGGCGTTGTTAAGGAGCGGCGATCTCGTGGTGGTCAAGGGCAGCAAGAAAATATTTTGGGTGAATAAGTTCGTGCCGAGGCTTCTCGCTGCGCTGCAGGCAAAGGCATAGACTGATCCGTATCCGGCGCCATGCCCTTCCCTCGCGACGGCTACGCCTGTATGTCGGGAGAGACGGTTGTGCCGGCCACAATTCGCCTCGCGCGATGCGATCAAGAGACATTGCATCCAAGGGGCGTGGATTGCAGCTGCGCTATAGGGCGGATTGAATGTTCTTCTGGCTGAGCGATCTCTCCACGTTCACGGGCATGGGCGTGTTCCGGACGGCTCTGAACGTCTTCCGCTACATCACGTTCCGCGCCGGCGGCGCGACTTTCACCGGAGCCCTGTTCGTCTTCCTGTTTGGTCCCTGGATCATCGACCATCTGCGCCTGCGCCAGGGCAAGGGGCAGCCGATCCGCCCCGACGGTCCGCAATCGCACATCATCTCCAAGAAGGGCACGCCCACCATGGGCGGGCTGATGATCCTGTCGGGCTTGATCGTCTCCACGCTGCTCTGGGCCAATCTGCTCGATCCCTATGTCTGGATCGTGCTCGCGGTGACGCTCGGTTTCGGCCTGGTCGGCTTCTATGACGACTACCTGAAGGTCACCCGGCAATCGTCGAGCGGTTTTGGCGGCCGCATGCGGCTCGCGATCGAAGCGATCATCGCGCTCGCGGCCTGCTACGCGCTGGTCCGGCTTGGACGCGATACTTCGGCAACCTCGCTGGCGATTCCTTTTTTCAAGGACGTCATCATCAATTTCGGCTGGTTCTTCGTGATCTTCGGCGCCTTCGTCATTGTCGGCGCCGGCAACGCCGTCAACCTGACCGACGGGCTCGACGGCCTTGCGATCGTGCCCGTCATGATTGCCTCCACCAGCTTCGGCATCGTCGCCTACCTCGCCGGCAACGCCGTGTTCTCGGACTACCTGCAGATCAACTATGTCTCAGGCGCCGGCGAGCTCGCCGTGCTCTGCGGCGCGGTGTTCGGCGCGGGACTGGGATTCTTGTGGTTCAACGCGCCGCCGGCCTCGATCTTCATGGGCGACACCGGTTCGCTGGCGCTCGGCGGCATGCTGGGCGCGATCGCGGTCGCCGTGAAGCACGAGATCGTGCTGGCCGTGATCGGTGGGCTGTTCGTGCTGGAGGCCGTCTCGGTGATCGTGCAGGTCGCCTCCTTCAAGCTCACGGGCAAACGCATCTTCCGCATGGCGCCGCTCCATCATCATTTCGAACAGCTCGGCTGGACCGAGCCGCAGATCGTGATCCGGTTCTGGATCATCTCGGTGATGCTGGCGCTGGCCGGGCTGTCGACATTGAAGCTCCGGTGATGACGATCCGATCATGATCCCCGCCACCTCATTCGCAGGCAAGACGGTCGCGGTGTTCGGCCTCGGCGGCTCGGGGCTTGCGAGCTGCCATGCCCTGAAGGCGGGCGGCGCCGAGGTCGTCGCGGGCGACGACGGCGTCGAGAGCCTCGCGGAGGCGGAAAAGGCGGGCTTCACGACTGCGGATCTGCGCAGGGTGTCATGGGCGAATTTCGCCGCCCTGGTGCTGGCGCCCGGCATACCCTTGACCCATCCCGCGCCGCATTGGAGCGTACGGATGGCGCGCGATGCCGGGGTCGAGGTGATCGGCGACATCGAGCTGTTCTGCCGCGAGCGGCGGCGGCATTCGCCGGACGCACCGTTCGTGGCGATCACCGGCACCAATGGCAAGTCGACCACGACGGCGCTGACAGCGCATCTGATGCGCTTTGCCGGCTACGACACCCAGATGGGCGGCAATATCGGCACCGCGATCCTCTCGCTGGAGCCGCCGCGCCGGGGCCGCGTGCACGTCATCGAGATGTCCTCCTATCAGATCGACCTGACGCCGTCGCTGGATCCGAGCGTCGGCATCCTGCTCAATGTCAGCGAGGACCATATCGATCGTCACGGCACGCTTGCGAACTACGCGGCGGTGAAGGAGCGGCTGGTCGCGGGCGTGCAGCCGCAGGGCACCGCCATCGTCGGCGTCGACGACAATTTCAGCCGCAACACCGCCGACCGGCTCGCGCGCAATGGCAAGCGCGTCGTCCGCGTCTCGGTGAGGAATCCGCTTCCCGACGGCGTCTATGTCGAGCACGAGACCATCGTGCGGGCGGATGGCGGCGCGCGTAGCGAGATTGCCCGCATCGGCGGCATCGGCTCGCTGCGCGGCCTGCACAACGCGCAGAACGCGGCCTGCGCGTCAGCCTGCGCGGTCGCGCTCGGCGTCGGCCGCGACGTCCTGCAGAAGGCCTTGCGCAGCTTTCCCGGGCTTGCGCACCGCATGGAGCAGGTCGGCCGCAAGGGCAACGTGCTGTTCGTCAACGATTCCAAGGGCACCAATGCCGATGCGTCAGCGCATGCGCTGTCGTCCTTTGCCGATATCTTCTGGATCGCCGGCGGCAAGCCGAAGCAGGGCGGCATCACCAGCCTCACTGGATTTTTCCCGCGCATCCGAAAAGCCTATCTGATCGGCGAGGCGGCCAACGAATTCTCCGAGACGCTCGGCGAAAATGTGCCGCACGAGATCAGCGAAACGCTCGATGTCGCGGTTGCGAGCGCCGCACGCGACGCGGAGGCCTCGGGGCTCGCGGATGCCATCGTGCTGCTGTCGCCCGCCTGCGCCTCGTTCGACCAGTTCCGCAATTTCGAGATCCGCGGCGCGAAGTTTCGCGAACTGGTGCAGGCCCTGCCCGGCGTGAAGCCGGTGGTGTGAGGCGTTCGTCGTCACCGGGCTTGCCGCGGTGATCCACGTCTTGCTTTCTTGGCGGACGCAGATGTGAATGGCCGGGTCAAGCCAGGCCACGACGAAGGCAACAGCCTCACTTACAATTTAGGTATGCTATTAACCTCTCGCTAACCCACCTGCGCGACCAATGGGCGGAGTTTTGCCGCGTTGGAGGCGCCCATGCTGTCCCGTGAAGAACGCAATCCGCTCTCCGAATGGTGGTGGACCGTGGATCGCCCGCTGCTCGGGGCGATCATCGCGCTGATGCTCTCCGGCATCATCCTGTCGCTGGCCGCAAGCCCGCCGGTTGCGACCCGGATCGGGCTCGATCCGTTCCATTTCTTCAATCACCACGTCATGTTCCTGCTGCCGTCGCTGATCGTGCTGCTCGGCGTCTCCTTTCTCTCGCCGCGACAGATCCGCCGCAGTGCGCTGATCGTGTTTGCCATTTCAGTCGCGCTGATCTTGGCGACGCTGCTGATCGGACCGGAGGTGAAAGGCTCGCGCCGCTGGATCACCCTGATCGGCCTCAACATCCAGGCTTCCGAATCCGCAAAACCCGCCTTCGTGGTGCTGGCGGCCTGGCTGTTCTCGGAATCGGCGCGGCGGCCGGAAATGCCGGCGACCTCGATGGCGCTCGCGCTGTTGCTGACGCTGGTGTCGCTCCTGGTGATGGAGCCGGATTTCGGCCAGACCATGCTGATCCTGATGGTATGGGGCGCACTGTTCTTCATCGCCGGCATGCGCATGATCTGGGTGCTGGGTCTGGCGGGCGCGGCCAGCGCCGGTCTGTTCACGGCCTACCTGCTGGTTCCGCATGTCGCGGGCCGCATCAAGCGCTTCATGAATCCGGCCTCCGGCGACACCTTTCAGGTCGACACCGCGATGGAGGCGTTCTCCAATGGCGGCTGGTTCGGGCTCGGTCCCGGCGAGGGCATCGCCAAGCGCAGCCTGCCGGACAGCCACACCGATTTCGTGTTCGCGGTCGCCGCGGAGGAATTCGGCATCATCCTTTGCCTGGCGCTGCTGTCGCTGTTTGCCTTCATCGTGATCCGCGCACTGTCGCGCGCCTATCGGAACGAGGACATGTTCTCGCGCTTTGCCGCTTCGGGGCTCGCGATCATGTTCGGCGTACAGGCCGCGATCAACATGTCGGTCAATCTGCAACTGATCCCGGCCAAGGGCATGACGCTGCCGTTCATCTCCTATGGCGGCTCCTCCATCGTCTCGCTGGCCTATGGGGTCGGCATGATGCTGGCACTGACGCGGCTCAGGCCGAGCACCGAGGTGGAATCGATCGAGGGCGCCGTGCGCGGGTTTGCGTAGCAAGCGCCGAGACCTCCTCCGACATTGCGAGGCGCCTTCGCGCCGAAGCAATCCAGAGTCTTTATCCATGGCGCTGGATTGCTTCGCTTGCGCTCGCAATGACGCTACGTTCCTTGTAAGACTTGGGTCATGAACTCTGCTCCCCTCATTCTGCTGGCCGCCGGCGGCACCGGCGGCCATCTATTCCCCGCCGAAGCGCTCGGCGTCGAGCTGATCAAGCGCGGCTTTCGCGTCCGCCTTGCCACCGATGCCCGCGCGCTGCGCTACAGCGGCTTGTTCACCCGCGACATGATCGATGTGGTGCCGAGCGAGACCGTGCGCGGCCGCAACCCGCTGTCGCTCGCCCGCACCGGCATCACGCTGCTCCGCGGCACGGCAATCGCGTTCAACTTGATCCGCCGGCTGAAGCCCGTGGCCGTCGTCGGGTTCGGCGGCTATCCGACCCTTCCGCCGCTGATCGCGGCGCGGCTCACCGCCACGCCCCGTGTCATACACGATGCCAATGCGGTGCTCGGCCGCGCCAACCGGTTCCTCTCTCGCCACGCCAGCGCGATTGCGACCGCGCTGCCCGGCGTGCTCGACCGCGATCCGGCGCTCGCGGGCAAGACCACGACCGTGGGCACGCCGATGCGGCCGGCGGTCCTTGCGGCTGCGGCCGTGCCGTACGCGGCCCCGCGAGCAGGCGAACCGTTCCGTCTGCTCGTGGTCGGCGGCAGCCAGGGCGCGCGCGTGATGAGTGACGTCGTGCCCGGCGCGATCGAGCGGCTCGATCCGGCTCTGCGCGACCGCCTGATCCTCACCCAGCAGGTCCGCGACGAGGACGCTTCGCGCGTGCGTGCGGTCTATGATCGGCTCGGCCTCCATGCGGAGCTTGCGCCGTTCTTTACCGACCTGCCGGCGCGGCTGGCTGCGAACCACCTGATCGTGTCGCGATCCGGCGCCGGCACGGTGGCGGAGCTCGCCGCGATCGGCCGCCCGTCGATCCTGGTGCCGCTGCCCGGTTCGATCGACCAGGATCAGTTCGCCAATGCCGGCGTGTTGGCCGATGCCAAAGGCGGCTTGCGGATCGCCCAGAAGGATTTTACCTCGCAGCGGTTGGCATCTGAGATATCGGCGCTGGCCGCTGCACCGGAGCGGCTGGCCGAGATGGCAGCGAATGCCCGCGACGTCGGCCGGCTCGATGCTGGCGAGCGGCTGGCCGATCTCGTGGCGAAAGTGGCGAGAATCTAGCCGAAAAACCGCTTGTCATGGCCCGCGAAAGCGGGGCATCCAGTACGCGGCGCGGCCGATTTGGACGACGGGCTTCGCGGATACTGGATCGCCCGCTTTTCGCGGACGATGACGTTGGGGAACTGCTCATGAGACTGCCGCGCGAGATCGGACCCATCCACTTCATCGGGATCGGCGGCATCGGCATGAGCGGCATCGCCGAGGTCCTTTGCAATCTCGGTTACACCGTGCAGGGCTCGGACGCCGCCGAGGGCGGCAACGTCACACGCCTGCGGGACATGGGCGTCAAGGTCGTTGTCGGCCACAAGGCCGAGAACGTCGACGGCGCTGACGTGGTCGTGGTGTCCACCGCGATCAAGCGCGACAATCCGGAGCTGGCAACGGCACGCGCGCAGCGCATTCCGGTGGTGCGTCGTGCGGAAATGCTCGCCGAATTGATGCGGCTGAAAAGTTGCGTCGCGATCGCCGGCACCCACGGCAAGACGACGACCACGACGATGGTCGCGACCCTGCTCGATGCCGGCGGCCTCGACCCCACCGTCATCAACGGCGGTATCATCAACGCCTATGGCTCCAACGCGCGGCTGGGCGCGGGCGACTGGATGGTGGTGGAAGCCGACGAGAGCGACGGCACGTTCCTGAAACTGCCCGCCGATGTCGTGATCGTCACCAACATCGACCCCGAGCATCTCGACCACTTCAAGACCTTCGAGGCGATCCAGGAGGCGTTCCGCAATTTCGTCGAGAACGTGCCGTTCTACGGCTTTGCCGTGATGTGCACCGATCATCCGGTGGTGCAGAGCCTCGTCGGCAAGGTCGAGGACCGACGCATCATCACTTATGGTGAAAATCCGCAGGCAGATGCGCGCCTGGTCGGGCTGACGCCGATGGGCGGCGGCTCGACATTCACGGTCACCATTCGCGATCGCAAGACCGACGTGACGCACGAAATCGCCGACATCATGCTGCCGATGCCAGGGCGACATAACGCGTCGAACGCAACGGCAGCCATTGCGGTCGCGCATCAGCTTGGCGTTTCCGACGACGCGATCAGAAAGGCGATGGCCGGCTTTGGCGGCGTCAAGCGCCGCTTCACCCGCACTGGCGAATATAATGGCGTCACCGTGATCGACGATTACGGCCATCATCCCGTCGAGATCGCCGCGGTGCTGAAGGCCGCGCGCGAATCCACCAACGGCAGGATCGTGGCCGTGGTGCAGCCGCATCGCTATACAAGACTGCAGTCGCTGTTCGAGGAGTTTTGCAGCTGCTTCAACGATGCGGACGCGGTCGTCGTCGCCGAGGTCTATGCGGCTGGAGAGGCGCCGATCGATGGCATCGACCGCGATCATTTCGTCCAGGGTCTGCGCGCGCATGGCCATCGCGAGGTGGTGCCGCTGCAAAAAGCCGCGGAGCTTGCCGGCATCGTCAAGGGGCTGGCGCATTCCGGTGACCTCGTCGTCTGCCTCGGCGCCGGCAACATCACGCAATGGGCCTATGCGCTGCCCGGCGAGTTGAAGGCGCTGGACTGACGTGGCAGCATTTCCTGATCTCACAATCGAATTGAAAGCCGCGATGCCGGACTTGCGCGGGCGATTGCTCGCCAATGAATCCCTTGCGCCGTTGACCTGGTTTCGCGTCGGCGGCCCGGCGCAGGTGCTGTTCACGCCCGCGGACGAGGACGACCTCGCCTACTTCCTGAAGAGCCTGCCGGGTGAGCTTCCGGTCACTGTGGTCGGCGTCGGCTCCAATCTGATCGTGCGCGATGACGGTGTTTTGGGCGTGGTGATCCGCCTGTCGCCGCGCGGTTTCGGTGAAGCCAGCGCCGAGAAAGAGATCATCAGCGCTGGCGCTGCTGCGCTCGATAAGCGCGTCGCCGAAGTCGCTGCCGCCGCCAATCTTGCCGGACTGGAATTCTTGTTCGGCATTCCCGGCACGGTCGGCGGCGCGCTGCGCATGAACGCCGGCGCCAACGGTGCCGAGACCAAGGACGTGCTGATCGAGGCCATCGGCATCGACCGCGCGGGCAAAAAGCGCGTCTTCGCCAATGCGGACATGAAGTTCGCCTACCGAAACAGCGGCGTCGATGCTTCGATCATCTTCACGTCGGCGCGGTTTCGGGGCACGCCGGCGGCGGCAGAGGCGATCCGCGCCCGGATGAACGAGGTGCAGACCCACCGCGAGACCGCGCAGCCGATCCGCGACAAGACCGGCGGCTCGACCTTCAAGAATCCGCCCGGACACAGCGCCTGGAAACTGATCGATGCCGCCGGCTGCCGCGGCCTGCGCCTCGGCGGCGCGCAGGTCTCCGAGATGCATTGCAATTTTTTGATCAACACCGGCAACGCGACCGGTCATGATATCGAGACGCTGGGCGAGACCGTTCGCGCGCGGGTCAAGGACGCCAGCGGAATTGAGCTGCAGTGGGAAATCAAGCGGATCGGGATTCCAATATGACTTTTCATTCCGGGGCGATGCGGTGCATCGGACCGGAATAGAATCTCCGGGTCCGGTCCTTCGAACCGCCCAGATGACGTCAAAGCAGCGGAAGCAAATCATGCGGATCACCATTCTGTTCGGCGGGACCAGCAAGGAACGCCTGGTATCGGTCGCAACTGCCCAGGCGCTGAGCGAGGCGTTGCCGGAGGCAGATCTCTGGTTCTGGGATGCCGATGACAGCGTCCATGAAACACGGCGCGAGACGCTGCTGGAGCACGCGCGGCCGTTCGAATTGGCTTTCAAACCGGACGGCCGTCGTATTTCCACGACGATCGAGATCGCGCTGGACCAAGCGCGGGTCGATGGTCGCCTGCTGGTGCTCGGCCTGCATGGTGGCCGGGCGGAGAATGGCGAGTTGCAGGCGGCGTGCGAGATTCGCGGGATAGCCTTCATCGGATCGGGGTCGGCGTCCTCACACCTCGCCTTCGACAAGATCGCCGCAAAGCGCTTTGTCGCGATTGCGGGCGTGCAGTCGCCGGCGGGCATCGCGCTCGCCGACGTCGAAGCGGGGCTCGCCGAATATGGCCGGCTGATCGCCAAGCCAACGCATGACGGCTCGAGCTACGGGCTCATTTTCGTCAACGCAAAGCAGGACCTTGTCGCCCTGCGTAACGCGGCCAGGACCGAAGCCTATCTGATCGAGCCGTTCATTGCGGGCATCGAGGCGACCTGCGCGGTGTTGGAGCAGGCGGACGGCTCGATCATCGCGCTGCCGCCGATCGAGATCGTGCCGGCGGAGGGCGTGTTCGACTATGAGGCGAAGTACATCGCCAAGGCGACGCAGGAGATCTGCCCGGGACGTTTCACGTCAGACGTAACCGCAGCGCTCAAGGACGAGGCGATCAAGGCGCACCGTGCGCTATCTTGCTCCGGCTATTCACGATCCGATTTTGTTGTCTCTGAAAAGGGGCTGTTCTATCTCGAAACCAACACCTTGCCGGGGCTCACCAAGGGATCGCTTTATCCGAAGGCCCTCAAGGCCCAGGGAATCGCTCTGGCGGACTTTCTGCAACAGCAGATTGTACTGGCAGAGAATAGATCTAAAAGTAGCAAATCTAGCTAGCGGTATCATATTCCGGTGTCGCTTGATGCAAGACCGGTAAAATCCTTAAGAATTCGGTTCAAAGCCCTCGAAAGTCGGGACAAAAAATCGCGCATCCCCGCCTGTTTTACCTTTTGTTTACCAGGACGTCCGAAGGTTAACGCTGGCGGCGCATGTGGCGCTGGGCTTGCCGAGGCGCGATGTCTTGCGGATTTCCGCTTCGACCACCCGTCCGGGCAAGCTCGCGAGCGTCATCGGTTCCGCAATCCCCGCAAGATTGCTGCGGGACGCTATTTTTGATTGACGAGCTGGTGCAATGGATGGTGCAGGACGCCTCGGTGCTACGCTGAGGCCAAGAGCCGACCTAAGGGCGGCTGACCTGAAAGCGGTTGCCATTGGCGCCGCGATCCTGCTGCGCGAGCGGCTGGGATTTTTGCATGCGCGCCAGCCCAAGCGCGTGGCCGGAGCTCCTGCCAAAGTGGCGATCGAGCGCAGGCCGCCGCCGCGCTTCGTCACGAAGATCGAGCGCTATCTGCCGCAACGGGTTGGCGTTGCCGCGAGCGTGCTCCTGCTCTTGGGCAGCGTCGGCTTCGGTGTCATCAAGGGCGGCCATCTCGACGATCTGACCGCGGCATTCAGCGACACCCGCAATGCGCTCGCCAATTCGGCCGGCTTCCGCATCACGGCGGTTGCGATCAACGGCCGCAAGCAGCTGAGCCAGGACGAGATCCTCGCCATCGGCGGCGTCACCGGCCGCTCCTCCCTCTTGTTCCTCGATGCCGGCGCGGTGCGCGACCGGCTGAAAGCCAATCCCTGGATCGCGGACGCCACGGTGCAGAAATTCTATCCCGGCCAGCTTCAGATCGACATCGTGGAGCGCAAGGCGTTCGCGCTGTGGCAGCAGGACGGCCGGCTCT
>Ga0210402_10001555_pt1 | contig 23610 bp, 16 predicted proteins | sample IncBWC7MmetaG_FD_161055 | JGI IMG/M metagenome (GOLD analysis project Ga0210402, IMG submission 161055) | Forest soil microbial communities from Barre Woods Harvard Forest LTER site, Petersham, Massachusetts, United States - Inc-BW-C-7-M | ecosystem: Environmental > Terrestrial > Soil >... | reverse complement strand
TATCCGATCAGGCTCGCGTTCTCGATGACATTTCCCTGCGCGTCGAGATACATGTTCTCGGTCGCAGCGGCGGGAGCTTTTTCGCGGAAGTCGATGAAGTGCGCTTCGCCGTTTGCCTTGCGCAAGAGCATGAATCCGCCGCCCCCGAGATTTCCGGCTTGCGGATGCACCACGGCCAGCGCAAACGCCGTGGCTACGGCGGCGTCCACGGCATTGCCGCCGCCCGCCTGCATGATATCGACTCCCGCGCGGGATGCCAGTTCGTGCACGCTAGCCACCATCGCGTGGGGAGCGTGAACGGGAGTGAGCGGCGCGGCCAACAGTCGCGCGGCCAGAGCAACGAAAAGCCAGCACGCGAGGGCCAGTCTGTGTTGAATATCCATTCGGTGGAGTGAACTTAAGAGGCTAGCCGACGGTGATGGCAGAGTCAAACCGGGACCTCAGAAGGGCAGTGATTGATGTCTACTCGAGTCGTCCTAGTAGATTTGTAGTATTGCTGGCACTGGCTGTTCCTTTCTAAAGTGTCGGACACTCAGGGTCTCATTCCTTTTCCTCGGGGACATCGAATCATGCGACTAAGTCGGATCTTCTTGTGCACGTTGTGTGTGCTAGGCCTCGCGCTGACAGCTCTCAGCCAAAGCAACTATGCGACGGTCACCGGGACGGTTCGCGATTCGCAGTCGCTCCCAGTTGCCAAGGCTACCGTTCAGTTGAAGGCCGTGAGTACGGGCGCGGTTCGCGCCGTCACCAGCGACGAACGAGGGTTGTTTTCCGCCGCCGCGCTTCTGCCGGACGACTACGAATTGACCGCCCAGGCCACAGGCTTTGGCACGGTTACGCAATCGTTGCGGCTTGAGGTTGGGCAGAAGTTGGCGATCGATATCGTGCTCAAGGTCGGCGCAGTGAAGGAAGGTGTGCAGGTGAACGCCGCAGCCGATGTCCTGCGGACAACCGATGCCAGCGTGGGCGAGGTGGTGGAGCGAAAACTGGTACAGGATCTTCCCTTGAACGGCCGGATGTTAATCGACCTGGTGTTGACCGTCCCGGGCGCGCACGTTGGTTTCGGAGCGCAGACGGGAGAAACGAATCCTTTGTACTGGCGGCCGGGGCAGCGGTCGGCGATCACCCTCGGCGGCAACCGACCGAACGCTAACTTCTTCCTGCTCGACGGCGCGACCAATACCGATCCTACGTTCAACACGCAAAACCTGAGTCCGTCGCCCGACGCGGTCATGGAGTTCCAGGTCGAGACCAGCAGTTACACGGCGGACATGGGAGGCGCGGGCGGAGGCCAAATCAACATCGTCACGCGCGGCGGTACCAGTCAATTCCACGGCACGGCCTACGAATTTCTGCGAAACGGCGCCATGGACGCTACGACCTTTGGCTCCATGGGCAACAATCACCTGGTCCAAAACAATTATGGCGCTTCGTTTGGCGGTCCCCTCCTGGGTAAGAGCAAGAAGACGTTCTTCTTCTTGAACTACGAAGGATTGCGGCTGGCGCAAGCAGACGCAGAAACCCTGACTGTGCCCACGCCCGATGAAATCCAGGGCGACTTCAGCAAGAGTAAGGCCAAGATCTACGATCCGACAACGGCGGTTCCCAATCCTCTGTACGATCCGACGAAGCCGACCGGTCCAACTAACTTCCCATACACGCGCAGCCAGTTTCCGGACAACAAGATTCCCGTGGACCGGATCGGGGCTGGGAATCCGCAGCTCCAAGCATTTCTGATGCAATACGTCCCCATGCCGAACATGACCATGGACAATTCGGGCGTGGACTCGAATAACTATCTGGATATCCGCAACGAGAACCACTATCAGGATCAGGGCACGGTACGCGTCGACCACGTGTTCGGGAACAACGACACGTTGCTGGCGCGCTACTCGGTGAGCGCGGAGCGCGGATTCTCGCCCAGCAACGGATCGACGGCCACCACCGAAAATCTGCCCGGCTTCGGCGCGAACTTCGACAACCTCTCGCAGCAGTCCATTGTCTCATTCAACCATGTGTTCTCGAGCACGAAACTGAATACCGTCGCGCTCACGTTTTCACGCCTTTCCATGGACCATACTTCGCAGAACAACGGTGTGAACAACATCGTTGGCCAACTCGGAATTCAAGGCGTTGGGTTCGGCGGAAAGAACGCCTGGGGTGCGCCCTGGTTTGCAGCCCAGGGCTACACCGGAATTGGAGACACATTCGCAGCCACACCCATGCACGCATGGGACACCACGGCTGAACTCCGCGACACCTTTGCCTGGCAGCATGGCCGGCACGCCTTGAAGTTCGGCGGCGATGTTCGTAAGTACATCTGGCCAATGTGGGGATTCTTTCAGAACCGCGGCTTCTACCAGTACACCACCGGATACACCACCGAATTCGGATTCAACGACGGCAGCGGCTCGGGATTTGCCAGCCTCTTGCTGAGCCTGCCCGCTGTGAAGCAGCGCCAGGCGGGCGTTCCGCAGATGCAACTGCGCAACTGGGGATGGGACACCTTCGCTGAAGACAGTTGGCAGGTGACACCCAACACGACCGTGAACATTGGATTGCGTTACGAATACACGAGCCCTCTGTACGATCTGCGGAACACAAACTCCAACATCATTTTCAAGGACAACGTCCCGCAGGTCTTCATTGGCGGCGAGCAGGGATATCCGCGCGGATTAATGTACTCGAACAAGCACAACTTCGCGCCGCGCTTTGGAATCGCGCAGCATATTCCGAGGATGGGTCTGGTGGTTCGGGCGGCGTACGGCGTCTTCTTTACGCCCGTGGACATGAATACGTGGTGCAACCAGCGTCACAACGTTCCGTATGTTTTCCCGGGAACGCAACAGGCCGACAACTTCACGCCTCCGGCCGCCTTATTCACCAGTGGGTTGAATTTTGGAACGCCGGTGTTGGGAAACGGCACGCTGAAGCCGACCACGGTGAGCTTTACTGCGTTCGATCCCTATGCGCCGGCGCAATATGTGCAGCAGTGGAACGCGCAGGTTGAGAAGAGCTTTGGGGCGAACACCACGCTCGCGGTCGGATATCTGGGCGCGCGCGGATTCCATCTCCAGCGTTCGCATCTGATCAACAACGCTCCTCCCGGGCCGGGGCCGATCGGGCCGCGGCGTCCTTATAAGACACTGACCTTTGTCGACGGCACCGTGTTGACGCCGAGCAGCGCTCCGGACGCCATTATTCAGAGCCAGACCTTCCCCGTCAGCACCATCAACCGGCTGGAAGACACGGCGCAGAGCTGGTACGACGCGGGATACATCAATGTCCGCAGAAAGTACTCGCACGGCATCAGTCTGCTCGCGAACTACACTTACGCCAAGGCCCTGACCAACGCGCCTGACTTCCGCTCTCCCATGGACGAGGCGGCGATCCCGCAAAACAATAGCGACCTGGAAGCGGAGAAAGGCCCGGGATGCGACGTACGGCATCGCTTCGCGCTGAGCAGCGTATTCGATCTTCCGGCGTACGGCGCGAACACGTTCACTCGCCTGGTTACGCAGAACTGGCATTTCTCCACTATCTACCAGGCACAGTCGGGCATGCCGCTGACGATCTCAGTGTTTGGAGACACCGCGAACTCGGGCACCGTGCTGGGAGAGAATCCGATCCGGGCCAACGTCACCGGAGCGCCGGTTTTCGGCCCGGGGACGCGCACGGCCAACAAGTGGTTCAATCCCGCGGCGTTCGCCGCGCCTCCGGCGTTCACGTTTGGCAATGTGGGACGAAATTCTGTTTACGGGCCACCGCTACAGACTGTCGATCTGTCGCTGGCGCGGACGTTCCGCATCACCGAAAAAGCAAACTTCCAGTTCCGTGCGGAAGCCTTCAACGCGCTGAACAAGGTCAACCTGGGCACGCCGAACCGGTTTGTGAATACACCGCAGTTCGGGACGATCACGATGGCGATGACTCCGGGGCGGGAGATTCAGTTGAGCGCGCGGTTGTCGTTCTAGGCGTCCTTCTAAGCGTCGTTCTAAACGTCGCTCTAAACGTCGCTCTAAAGCGAACATAGCGGACCAAGGCGGGGCAGATTGCACGGAAGCGTCTGCTAAACTCAACCTCGCCAGCGAGGCGCCGCGATGTTCTTCCAGCTTTTGAAACGAAGACTTCGGAAATGGTGGAGCAAAGCTCCCTGGCTCACTCTTTTTCTTCTGCTCGGGGTTCTGTACCTGGCCGGTTATGGGATGATGCTCTGGCAGGAACCTGCCAACGCCCCGATCCGCTACCTGCCGACTTACACCTACTTTTTCGTCATCACCGTGACGACCGTCGGCTATGGTGATGTCGTACCAGTCAGCACCCTGGGTCGATTGACGGCCGGCACTATTGCGATGGGAGGAATCGGGGCCGCCGCAGTGGCTCTGAGCAGCGTCTTCAACTCAATTGGAAACTTCATCAAGCGGCGCGAAAAAGGATTTCTGGATTTCGACATGAAGAATCACATCGTTATTTTCGGGAACCGCGGGGGAGAGACGACCTCGCTGATTCAGCGGCTGGTCGCGGATCAGGATTCGCGCGGCACGGAAATCGTTCTGTGTTCGCAATCCACGGAGCGCAATCCGTTTCCCGGCCTCATCGAATTCGTTCGCGGCGAGTTGACCAGTCACGAGGTTATGGTGCGTGCCTGCGTAAAAGACGCGGGTAAGATCATCATTCATGCCGGCACTGATTATGAGAGCATCTCCATCGCCCTGGCGGTGAAGGAAATGAACCCGTCCGCTCCCATCGTTGTAAAGGCGAACGACCCCGCGAAGGAAGTCGATATCGAGCGTGTGGATCGAGCGCGGGTTGTGTGTGTGCGGTCGACTGATGTGCCCATGATTGTCCGCGAAATCCATAACCCGGGGATTACCCGAGTGTTCGAAAACCTGCTTTCTCCCGAAGGTCAGGACCTCCGCAGCATCCAGATTCCCGAGCGCAAGTCCTACAACTTTGGCCGGTTGGCACACCATTTCCGCGAGAAACATGCCGCGATCCTCATCGGCATGCGCGACGCCGGAAGCGCCGTAACCTCGCAGGCGACCCTGAATCCCGCGTTTGACGCCGTCGCGGAAGGCGGCATGTTTCTGGATTACATTTCCCGCAGTCCTGCCAGAATCGACTGGGCGTCGCTCGAAGAGATTCTGACCTCTGCGAAGTCCTGAGGAGAACTCATGCTCGAAAAGCTGCTGGCAAAACGTCACATTGGCCAACTCGACCTGAGTTCGGTACGAAGCAAACTTGTCGAGAAACTGCAATGGAGTCCCAACCAGGCAGAGCAGGTGGAACTCGAATACTGGCGGTTCCTCTACGCCCTCGCCCACAGGCGCGACGGGGAGATGGTTTCGCCGCCCACAACCGAAGTGGACGAATTCTGGCATCAGCATATTCTCGATACCCGCAGGTACCGCGAGGACTGCAACAAAGTTTTTGGTCACTACGTCGATCACACGCCCCGCCTCGGCGAACAAGAACAGGCCAGGGCCGATCTACGCCGGCGCAGAATCTATTCCGAGGAAGGGATTGATTCGATGTATTTCGATTCCGGAGGCGGCTCTTCTTCCGACTCGTCTCACGGCGGCCATCACGCCCACGGCAGCCATCACAGCGGTGATCACGGATCGGATGCGGGTGGACACAGTGGACACGACGGAGGCGGGCACGCGGGTGGAGACGGCGGCGGATTCAGCGGAGGCGGAGAGGGCGGTGGTGGAGGGGATGGTGGCGGAGGGGGAGATGGTGGCGGAGGTTGTGGCGGCGGTGGAGGGTGCGGCGGAGGCGGGTGCGGGGGAGGCTAGGTCGGTCCGTTGCCACCGTACCGGCTCGTGAATGCACTACGGTTCGGCACGATCACAATGGCGATGACACCGGGGCGGGAGATCCAGTTGATCGCGCGGTTGTCGTTCTAGGGGGCAAGTTGGCTTTTGATTGCCATTTATTTTCCAAGACCGGCTCGGAAAGTATCCGCGCCGACGGTACATTAGGGTTGACCTAACAGTTTGGGCTAAATGGCCCGTGTTCCGAGATACAATCGGCGGTGCTATGAGAAATGGCATGACTTGCCGGCTCCGGATCCGATGGTTCGCGGTAATCATTCTCATCCTCACCTCTGGCTTGGAAGGCTGCTCCTATCGATTGCCGCCAGCGACGCCACCATCGCAAGAACGAATAAGAGTGATTGCGAAATCCCCTGAACGCTATCTCATGCAAGTGGATGCTGGTCATCGGACGGATTACCAAGTGTCCGCTGACGGGCGGGTAGTCATAGGTATTCCGTCCAATCGTCCCACTTGTGGCGTCTACCTGTTCGACTGGATCAAGGTGAGCGGTGGGAGTGATCCCTCAGGAGCGTGGATGGTCACAGTGAGTTCCGGCGGCAAGGCTCTTAAGAAGGTAACTGTGAAGCAGGTGAGAGAACTTCCAAGAGACTCGGAGGGGTACCATTTGCTGAACGTTCCAGGTTAGTGTCACTTCATTTTCACAGAGTGGCGGGCGAGGGCGCCCGCCCCCACATCTACACCTGCTCTCTCGCCTCGCCCAGCACCACGCTGACATCCAGCTTCTTCTTGCCGCGATAGATGGTGACGTTCACGGTGTCCCCGGCGCGGTGGTTGTTCATGACCTGGGCCAGGTCCTGCTGGGTTTCAACTTTCTTGCCATCGACGGAGACGATCAGGTCGCCGCCGATCATGATCGGCGTATTGCCCAGATAGGCGCGCTCGGTCCCGCCGCGCAATCCGGAGCGGTCTGCGGCGCCGCCGGGGACGGCTTGCACGATGAGCAGTCCGTAGTCGGCGGCGAGACTCATTTCGCTCGCGAGCTCGGACGAGATTGGAATCGTGCGCACGCCGAGCGCGGGCCGCCGCACGCGTCCGATGGTGACGAGGTCATTCAGTACGGCTTTCGCAGTATTGATTGGAATTGCAAAGCCGATGCCGGCGCTTTGTCCTACGCTCGACGCGATCATGGTGTTGATGCCGATCACTTCGCCGTGCCAGTTGAGCAACGGGCCGCCGGAGTTGCCGGGGTTGATGGCGGCGTCGGTCTGAATGGCTTCTTCGATGATCATCCCGCCCGGCTCTTCCACCTGCCGGATCGAACTGACAATGCCGCGCGTCAGCGTGCCCGAAAGGCCAAACGGATTGCCGATCGCATAGACCTTCTGGCCCACCTGAAGATGAGTCGAGTCGCCCAGTGTGATGGCCTGAAGGTCGGGCGCCTTGATCTGCACGATCGCCAGATCATGAGAGCGGTCGGTGCCGACAATTGTCGCTTTGTATTTTTTGCGGTTGCTGAGAGTGACTTCCACCTGGCGGGCTTCCGCGATCACGTGGTAGTTGGTGACGATGTGTCCTTCTTTGTCGATGATGAATCCGGTGCCCTGGCCTTCCTGCGGGACCAGTCCGTAGAAGAAGTCGTAGGTCATCGCCCTGGAAGTGATGTTGACGACTGACCCGATGTTCTTCCGGTATACGCTGATATTGTTCTGCTCTTCCGCGTCGAGTGGATCGCTACCGCTGGCCGCTTCGGTGATCTCAACGGTCGCGGGATGGCTCACCCAGTTCGACGGATGCAGCCGGTTATTGCGGTAGGTAGTGAAATAGAAAAACGCACCGGCAATCAGGACGGCAAAAATAAGTGGACGCCCGACTCTCATGATTTAGGAACTCCCAAAACCTCTGAAAATATGATTCTAACGAAAATCGGCGGGAACTCGTAGCGGACGTGGTTTGTAACGAGTCGGCAGGCGCTGCGAGGCTTACTGCGCGCGGACGATCAGGATCATTCCGGGTGCAGAGTGGTGGTGTTCCGGTTGTGGCGTTGGAGGGCGGCGACCGTTGTGTTGTAGGAGTTCGCAATCGAGTAGAGCGTTTCGCCCTGCTTAACTTTGTGTTGAACAACGCCACTCTGAGGTAAGGCGGGGGGCGGGCACCTGGAGCCTTAGAGGAAAGCAACACCTACGATGCTCCACAGAAGTCCTGCAATTATGCTCCCTGCCAACAAGGCTATTCTGGCTCTTGAGGGAACAAGAATCGCTGAAAGAAATGAGAACAGGCACAAAACCAGCCCGCTAATCTTCAACGTGTCTACAACGCCCGGCAACGACACTGGAAATCTAGCCTCCATCGCGATTAACCAACAGAACGTGAGCGTAGCAAAGAGGTTTGCCACTAAACCTGCGGCCACCGTTCTGTATTTCCATGTTCGGTCGTGCGGTTCGTGATGCCACTGGTACCATCCGATTGCATTGAAGCCTAGCGGTAAAAGGCTAGGCACCCATATTGCTAGGGGGGTTACGCTTGATGGTGTCTGCATTTTCCTGGATTGTATTCTTTCTGAAAGCGGTTCGGATGCGCGAACTGTTGGTCAATTGGTGAAAAATCGGCATTACACCAGCAATGCCCTAAGTCTCAGTCAGATGAGAGAGATGTGGTTTAGTGGGCGTCGCGAACGATCAGGATCATTCCAGGGTGCAGGGTGTCGGTGTTGCGGTTGTGGCGTTGCAGGGCTGCGACCGTCGTGTTGTAGGAGTTTGCAATCGAGTAGAGCGTTTCGCCCGGTTTGACCTTGTGCTGCACCACGCCGCTTGGCGCAGATGCCTTGGCGGTCGCGGTCTTCTTGTGCGACTTGCCGGAGTGGGCGGACGCGACGTGTGTTTCGGCCAGAGTACCCGGCGTTACGGGCAGATGCAGGTAGAGCACTTTCCGTCCAGCCAGGCTGTTCCCCTTGAGGCGATTCCAACTGCGAACCATCTTCTCCGGGAGGGCAAAGTTCTCTGCTACTGTTTCCACCGTATCGCCTTTGCGAACTTTATAGCGAGTGATGCGGTGGGCGTAGGTGCCGGTGTCACTGAATTTGCCGGCGGCAATCGGAATCACCAGACGGGTCTGGGCGTCGAGCGCGTCGTCTTCCAGTTTGTTCGCTTCGGAAATAGCCTTGGCAGTGGTGTGATAAGTCCTGGCGAGCGATGCCAGCGTATCGCCGTTCTTGACGTCGTGAAATCGCCACCACAGTCGCTGGTTGGCGGGAATCGCCGCCACTGCGGTCTCGAAGTCCTGCTTTGTTCCGGACGGCAGGTGCAATTCAAATGCGCCGTCTTTCGGAGTGCTCAGACGCAGCAGGCTCGGATTCAGATCCTGTAACTCCGCCGGTGTCGCGTTCACACATTGCGCGACCAGTCGCAGATCGATCGGATAGTCGATCTTCACCGTGTCGAAGGGAATGGGCTTTTCGAGATTCACATCCTCCAGACCATACTGCTCTGGATTCTTGGCCATGATGGTGACGGCCAGAATGATGGGAACGTAATTGCGGGTTTCCTTGGGCAGAACGTTGCGGCGGTAAAGTTCCCAGAAGTCGGCGTATCCAGTGCGCTTGACCGCGCTCTGCACTCGGCCGGGACCGGAGTTATACGCGGCCATCGCGAGATACCAGTCGCCAAATTGGGCGTAGAGGTCTTTCAGATGACGCGCGGCGGCTCGCGTGGCTTTTTCGGGATCCTGTCGTTCATCCACCCAGAAGTTGCGCTCGAGCCCGTAACCCTTGGCGCGGCTCCCCATGAACTGCCACATGCCACGGGCGCCCACGCGGGAAACGGCGAGCGGATGAAATCCAGATTCCGCCTGGGCGAGATAAATGAGGTCCTGGGGCACGCCTTCCTGCTTCAGGACCCGCCGGATCATCTCGTCGTAACGTCCAGAGCGGGCGAGCGCGCGTTCCAGAACGCCGCGTCCGCGATGGGAATAGAAGTTGATGAAGCCGGCTACCTGGTCGGTCATCATCAGCGGAAGGTCCGACTGCGTGGCTTTGATCTCCGCTTCGGCCTTGGCTTTTACGTTCGGGTCGACGGTCGGCGTGAGTTCATTGGCTTCGTCGATTGGGGCCGCTTCGTGCTTTTGTTGCGGGCCTTCGTCCGCCTGCGCGATCAGCTTGTCGTCTGCGTTGATGCCTTCCATCACGCGATCCAGTTCGCGATCCATACGCTCGTCGGCGCGGAGTTCCTCGCTGGCGTTCAGCAGCAGGTTCACGGCGGAGTCAAAGCTCTTCTTGGCCGCTTCCAGATCGCCCGCCTTATAGCTGTCCTGCCCGGCTTGGTATTCCTTCTCCACGCGTGCGATCAGCTCGGCCACAGGATCGGCGGCTTTGGCCTGCGGAGGCTGCGGTTTGGGCAGCGATTTTGCCTGGGGCTCGGTCGTGGGAGCTACCGTGGCAGCCGGTGTAGTTTTCGCTGGAACCGGTGCCGGAGGCGGGCTGGCGGGACGTAAGGCTGGAGCCTGCGCCTGTGCGGGCGGCAGGAAAGTCTGCTTCTGAGCAGACTGGCAAGCGACATTCGCCGCCAGGGCAGCCAATACGATCACCAGAGACCGGTAGGTTTGAAGTCTCATATTTCTCAGAAACTTACTAAGCGCTCCGGGCTCTTCTGGGCCCCTGACAGATGAGATGGTACTATCGGGAAATTCGTTGGGTCAATGCCACGACAGACCCGTCTGTACGGTTACTAAAGGCACCAGGCCGGGCATATTACCCCGGGCCGGTTGACGATAGCAAGGCAGCGGGGATTGAGCTAGTAGTCCAGTTTTGATAATCAACCGGCATCGCTGAAGCCATGTCCTGATCGGGCGTTTCATTGTCACACTGCGCCACTACCTTCGTGTCGCATACTTCTGCCATCTGACCTCCGACCTACGCCCGGCACTCCCCAGCCGACCGTACCCGAATTGTCTGCGGCACAGCCCGCAACTGCCGCATCAGCTCCGCATCGCACTGCCGGTTGATGTCATAAATCGCATATCCAAGGTTCCCACGCGTATCCAGAACCTGCCGCTCAATGTTGATCTCCTGGTCCGCCAGGATGTCGTTGATCGCGCGCAAAATTCCCGGCACATTGTGATGGATGTGCATCAGCCGGTGCGATCCCGGCTCATACTCCAGATGGCAATGCGGCAGATTCACGCTCAGCAAAGAATTCCCCGTCCGCAGATATTCCAGCATCCGCACCGAAACAAACTGCCCGATATTCTGCTGCGCCTCCTCCGTACTCCCCGCTATATGCGGAGTCAGAATCACATTGCCCAGCCCTTGCAGCGGACTCATGAATCCGCCGCCCGTCTCCGGCTCGGAAGGAAAGACATCCACCGCAGCGCCGGCCAGTTTCCCGTTCTTCAAATGTTTTGCCAGCGCTTCGTGATCCACCACAAACCCGCGGCTCAGGTTGATGAAACAAGCCCCATCCTTCATCTGCGCAAATTCTTCGTCGCCAAAAAAGTCGCGATTCTGCGATTTCCCATCGATGTGCAGCGTGATCACGTCGGACGTCTCAAGCAACTCCTTAAAGCTCACCGCATGCGCATTCCCCCGAGCCAGAACGTGTGAGACGTCATGAAAAATCACCCGCATGCCCATCGCTTCCGCCAGATCCGAAACCTGCGACCCGATCTTCCCGTAACCCACGATCCCGAGCGTCAGTCCACGCACCTCATGCGCACCCGCCGACGACTTGTTCCAAATTCCGCGATGCATCTGGCTGCTAGCCTCGAATGCCCGCCGCAGCAGCAGAATGATTTCCCCCAGCGTTAACTCCGCCACTGACCGGCTGTTCGAATGTGGATCGTTGAACACGCCAATCCCGCGCTCGCTCGCCGCCACACGATCGATCTTATCCACGCCAATACAAAATGCTCCCACCGACACCAGCTCCGGAGCGGCATCCAGCACCGCGGCTGAAATCTTGGTCTTCGAACGCACTCCCAGTATGGAAGCCCCGCGCACCTTCGCCACCAGTTCTTTTTCTTCCAGTGCGCCCTTCAGCGCCTCTACTTCAAATCCCGCTTCCTGGAACTGCGTAACCGCGACCCCGCTGATGTTTTCCAGCAACAGTACCTTCAATGTTCCAAGCCTCCGCCGTAGCCCTCAATTATAAGGAATGCCCAGAATGTGGGTTGAGTGCGGCAGTCAATGTGGCTCGATGTGGGCGCGGGCGCCCCCGCCCGCGTGCCCTGTCCCGGAACAGTCTCCTGATCCGAGCCAGCCCAGGCATCTCCCCAAAATGTTACAAATATAGAGGTGTGGGCAGCACCACAATCCCATCGGTAGCATCTGAATCTTTCTTAGCCGCCCGACATCCGTACACTTTTGGAGGAAACAAAATGGCGCACGAACTACCCCCCCTGCCGTACGACTACACGGCACTCGAACCAGTCATCGACGAAAAGACGATGCACCTGCACCACGACATGCATCACGCCGCCTACGTGAAAAACCTCAACGCGGCCCTCGACAAGCATCCTGAACTTCATGCCAAGAGCGCGGAAGACCTGATCCGCGATCTGAACGCGATTCCCGAAGACATCCGCGGCCCCGTCCGCAACAACGGCGGCGGACACGTCAACCACACCATGTTCTGGCAGATCATGAAACCCAAAGGCGGAGGCGATCCCACCGGCGCCATCGCCGACGTAATCAAGAAGGCCTTCGGCGACTTCAAAACTTTTCAGGAGAAATTCAACGCCGCCGGTGTCGGCCAGTTCGGCAGCGGATGGGTCTGGCTGGCTGGCGACTCCAAGGGCGAAGTGAAGATCATGTCAACGCCAAATCAGGACAGCCCGATCTCGCAAGGCCTCTATCCGATCTTCGGCAACGACGTCTGGGAGCACGCCTACTATCTGAAATACAACAACCGCCGTCCCGAATACCTCCAGCAATGGTGGAACGTAATCAACTGGGACGAAATCAACAAACGCTACCAAGCCAGCAAGAGGTAATCTGCTCGCGTGGAAATGCCGGTGGGGACGGGTCTCTGACCCGTCACCACCGAGCAAACCTCGGCAGCCTCTGTGCAAAAACTGGCGAACCATTCGCAACCAATGCCTTCGTCGTTTGGGACGCAACTCTACGCCGTTTTCGCCACATTAGCCGCGATCGGCGCTCGCGTGATGTGCGAAAGGCTCTCGTTAACATCCGAAACCTTCGCTCGCACATCCTTGATTCCCATCGAATCAAGGCGTGGCAGGTGTTCCTTTAGGAAATCGTTCGCCGAGCCTTCACCAGTGAACAGGTAAACACCGCCGCAATCCCCAGTGCGGCTGTTTTCGGTCCAGATTTTCCAGACCATACCTGGTGTCTGGTTCAAGTGGTGGGCCAAATCGCTGGCCATCTTTGTGAGATCCACACCCCAAGGACCATGACTAGGAAACATCAATCTGCAGTAGAGTCACCGTACCTCCTTTAGAATGCTCCTCTACGTGAAAGATCGAAAAAGTTGACAAAAAAGCGACAATTGAGAACAGAAAAAGTTGAGGGGAAATTTGCCTTTCCTCTGGGTCCGCTCACTCTTAGTGACACTCCCCAACTAGGAAAGCCTCGGTCAATACACTCCCAGATCCTTAGCGGAAACAACCTTCCCTGCATAGTGTTCCTTGACCTGTTCTACTAGATCCTCTTCCGTAGTCTCCCCCATCACCTGGTGATAGAGCACCAGCAACTTAGGCCGCGCCCGCGTCGCAATATCTCCTAATTCCACCGGTGAAGTATGGAACACCTTGAAGTAAGCCTGCTTCTGCTTGCTCTCCACAATCTTCTTTCGTTTCGGATTAAAGACCTCGTGCAACAGCACGTCACACCCATCGCAAGCGCGGACCACTTCCTCCGTGGGAGCAGTATCGCCAGAAATCACAATCCGCCGGTCCTTCGTATCGAAGCGATAGCCATAAGCGTATTTCCATGACCCATGCTTCACGGGAAACGCGGAAACCGTCACGTTTGCATCGTGGTAAACCACGTGTGGCGCGGGCGCCCCCGCCCGCGTTTCGCCGCTCTCGTTAACGGCGCTCTCATGCACACCGATCTCATGCACATTGACCTTGTACCCGGTAGCGTTCGCCTCTTCCAGTCCGCCTAATCGCAACTTGATGTCCTCTGACCACGCCTTCTCAATGTGCTCCGTCATTCGTCGAAGCCCGCGCGGTCCGTACGCTTCGAGCGGTTCATGGCGATCCAGTATCCACGGAGAAAAGATCAGGTCTGGATATCCCAGCGTGTGGTCCGAGTGCAGATGCGTAATGAAGACGATCTTAAGTTTTTCGACCGCGAGGGCGGTGATTCCAGCCTTGTCGGCCGCTGCCGCGCGCCGCACCACTCCCGGTCCGCAATCGACCAGGTAGGCAACCCCATTCACGACAATCGCCACCGCCGGCCCTGACCTCTCCGGATCCGCGAGCGGAGTGCCCGTGCCCAGCACCACAACCTGGGTCCCCGTCGCTGGGGCCGGCTTTTCGTCAGCCGATTGAGCGTTCGCCGTTGAGAGAGCCGCTACGATTGCAAGAAATAAAATCTGAATAGATCGACTGATCCCCATTCGCCGTCCTCATCGCATAAACGCGCGTTCGACCCGGATTAGAACTGTTCTCATAAATAGTTTTGGGAAGGGCACGGCTTTCAGCCGTGCCACTACCGAGCCAATAAAAACGCGAGCTTTAGCCCCTGGGGGCAGGTTCCTACCCTGGAAACCATTTATGAGACTAGTTCTAGCCCGCCGTCTCAATGGGTGGCACTTTATTTCGCCAAAGTCTCGGAGGTCAACCCGGTATCAGCGAAATGCTCTGAACTCCATGAACGCAACCTCCGTATCTTCATCGAGTGCTCATGACTCGCCTCAGACAGTGGCTGATCGTTGCCCTCGTCGTTTACGCGATCTTGTGTGCGCTCGCCGGTATCTTTGTCGCCGAAGCCACCCTGCATCCGCAACGGCGGTGGTTGTATGAGAACGCTCTTGCCGCAGCCGAACGGGTGGCCCAAGGTGCGGGATCGAATCTCCAAACCGCCGGCATCCAGACACAGGACCGTGTCGCTCTGAAAGCATGGCTGATTCAACCGGCCGCCGCAAATGGTAACGCGGTCATCCTGCTGCACGGTCTCGGCGACAACCGCCTAGGCATGATCGGCTATGCGGAGTTGCTGCTGAGCCGTGGATACACAGTTCTCATGCCGGACGCCCGCGCCCATGGTCAAAGCGACGGAACGATTGCTACCTATGGTCTCCTGGAACGGCGCGACATCCGACAATGGGCACTCTGGCTTCGTTCCGACCTTAACCCGAAATGCATCTTCGGCTTGGGTGAGTCGATGGGTGCCGCGCAATTACTGCAGTCACTCGAAAAAGACTCACCGTTCTGTGCCGTGGCCGCGGAATCTTCCTTCTCGAACTTCCGGGAAATTGGTTACGATCGCGTGGGACAGTTCTTTCACACCGGACCATGGCTGGGTCGAACTCTGCTCCGACCGATCATTGAGGTGGCGTTTCTATACTCGCGTTGGAGATACGGCGTCGATCTCCAACAAGCTTCACCCGAAGCGTCGGTTGCGATGACAAATGTTCCGGTGTTGCTGATCCACGGACAAATCGACAACAACATTCCTTTGCGACATTCAGAAAGAATAAAAGCGGCCGCTCCGAGTGTTTTGCTGTGGGAAGTTCCGCGTGCAGATCACTGCGGGGCGATCAGCATCGCTCCAGAGGAGTTCAGTCATCGCCTGTTGGATTGGTTTTCCATCCACTCGTCCGCGCAACCCATGATGCACGTTACTGAGAACTGAGAACTGACAACTGTTCCTATCCTGTGCACCCTCTGTGCAAATTCGGCCCGCACGATACTGCCGAGACTACCAAACACGTCGACACTTTCGCCGAAGCCCGTGTCGCCAGTGCGTCTTGTCGGCGGATTTCAACCGTTCCTTGACCTGCGTGCCTCCGCGCAGATCCGCGGAAAAGAATTTTGCTGTTGCACAACTCTTGCGTATTGACCCGCCCCGTTTCCACGCGTACAGTCACTTCACTTCGCACTCGAAAAACCAGCCCGCGCGGCCGCGATCGGTCGCATAACTTTCTTGCACCACGATTGGCTCAGGCAACGAAACATCAGAAATCTTTAACCGGTATCAGCCCTCCCCTCGCAAGGGTGAATGAGTATGAATGTTGAAAATTCGTGGTCCGTTTATCGCACGCGCTTTCTCGTGCAGGCACGTCAACTGACAGCGCCTCTCGTTTTTACCGACGCTCTAGGCCGCGAGCACTCCGGCCAGGCCGGCGACTACTTGGTTGAATTCCAGGAAGGCGTCCGCCGAATTACACCACGCGAAGCCTTTGAAGACATTTACGTACCGTTAGAGTCAACGGGCAGTTTCCAAAACCGGCAGATGCAGCAAGCCAGACCCCCGGTCAGCGTCCCGCAATCACCAGATCCTCGCAATCACATTCGGATCGAGGCGGCCGGGTGAGCACAATCCTGTGCCGGCGAACGCCGAACTCGCAACCCGAGGCTCGCCGCTCGAAGCCATTTTCCTATCTCGACACCAATGGCACTTTTAGGCCACCATATGTAGAGGTATTCTCTTGACAGGCACAACTGGCGGGAGTACGTTAAGCATCCGATAGTAGCTTTTACAGACCCCGTTCGACGGGGCCATTGACCAAAAAACAGGGGCGATCCGATGCCTGAGGTGGCTCGAATCTTCCCTAAGCGGAGCCCATCCCTCCCGAATGGATGGAGTAAGCGGTGGCTTCCCCCGGTCTGGTTTGGCCAGGCATCCCCTCGGGGGGATTCATCAGGCAGATTACTGATTCAAAGATTGGGAAGGCCCGTCCAGGATGTGATCCCGGCCGGCCAGTGAAATTGCGGTACCCAGGAGCCCCCGATGGAAGGTTTGATTCAACTCGTCGCCGAGTCATTTGCCCGTCACGGTATTGAATGCCCAAAAACCGCGCTGCCGATGTTTGAATCTCCTCTCCCAGTCGAGGCTCCTCAGCCCGCTGCCTTACCCGAACACAATTTCCGAAAGACCGAAGAACCAAGCCTCGCGACCTAGTTTGTTTGCATAAGGCCTGCCCCGAAACCGGGGCCGAAGCGTTTCGTCAGCGCTGGGCAACGTACCAGCGCCTCCGTGATCTTTGGAATTGGAAATGAATTCGCAGTCGGCGGCCTCGCTGTTCCGGCAAATTATGCAGGCCGGGTGAAAGCATTTGTGCAGTGCGGGGAGAAAGCGTGATGCGGTCCGGCCAAAAAAACAGCCCCGAAGGGGCGAAACGTGAAAGCCCGGCACGTAAGTGCCGGGAAGCGTGGCATTTACGCCCGAGTCCCGAAGGGACGGCAACACCGATCATGAAGATCGCCAGCACCACCGCCATCATCTAATGAGGAGCCAAGGATATGCCCGAAGTGCGCGAACAAGTCAAAAAAGCAGAAGCCACCGCAACCCCCAATAAGAAGAAGGCCCCCGGCCTCGCCTTCCGGCGCCTCTTCACCAAACCCGGCGTTTCTCCCTACGACGAAATCGAATGGGAACTCCGTCTCGCTCAGATCACCGATGCCCAGGGCAACGTGATCTTCGAGCAAAAAGACGTTGAGACACCCAAAGACTGGTCGATGACCGCCACCAACATCGTCGCCAGCAAATATCTGCATGGCCGTGTCGGCACCGACGAACGCGAGACCGGAGTCCGCCAGCTCGTAGCCCGCGTCGCCGAAACCATTCGTGACTGGGGCATGAAAGACGGCTATTTCCGCACGCCCGAAGATGCCGCCACTTTCCACGACGAACTCGTGCACCTGCTCGTCCGACAGCATGTCGCGTTCAACTCACCCGTCTGGTTCAACGTAGGATGCGACCGCATCGAGCCCAATTCCGACGCCCGCAACTGGCACTGGAACTCGACGACCAATCAAGTCGAATTCGGCGTAACCGGATACACGCGCCCTCAGTGCTCAGCCTGCTTCATTAACTCGGTGAAGGATTCGCTCGACGCGATCCTCACACTCGCGAAGACCGAAGGCATGCTCTTCAAGTGGGGATCCGGCACCGGCACGAATCTATCGCCGCTGCGGTCTTCGACTGAAACTCTAAGCGGCGGTGGCACGGCGTCCGGTCCGCTCAGCTTCATGAAAGGTTTCGACGCGTTCGCCGGCGTAATCAAGTCCGGAGGCAAAACGCGCCGCGCCGCCAAGATGGTAATCCTGAACATCGACCATCCCGATATCGTCGACTTCATCGAGTGCAAACAGAAAGAAGAAGCCAAAGCCCACGCATTGGTCGCGCAGGGATACGACGGCTCGCATCCGGACTCCGACGCCTACAGCTCCATCTTCTTCCAGAATGCCAACAACTCCGTCCGCGTAACCGACGACTTCATGGTAGCTGTCCGCCGCGATACCGATTTCTCCACGCGGGCAATCGTCGATGGCCGCGTAGTCAATACCTACAAAGCGAAAGACCTTCTCTACAAACTTTCCGAAGCAACCTGGCACTGCGGCGATCCAGGAATGCAATACGATTCCACTGTTAACCGCTGGCACACATCAAAGAACACCGATCGCATTAACGCCAGCAATCCATGCAGCGAGTACATGTTCTTAGACGACTCCGCCTGCAACCTGGCCAGCTTGAACCTGCTGAAGTTCGCGCCCAACGGCACGTTCGACGTGGAAGCCTATCGCCACGCCGTGGACATCACCATTACCGCGCAGGAAATTCTGGTGGACAACGCCGGCTACCCCACCGAAGCAATCAACAAGAATTCGCACGACTACCGCCCGCTAGGCTTGGGCTATGCCAACCTCGGCGCCCTCTTGATGGCCGCCGGCCTGCCGTACGACTCCGACGGCGGACGCGATTACGCCGCCTGCGTGACGGCAATCATGTGCGGCGAAGCGTACCTGCAATCCAGCCGGGTAGCCGAACTCTGCCCGCCGCTGTGCCGATCACCGACACCGTACAAAATCGCCTGGGCGTCACCACCGCCGAAGGCATGCCCGGAGCCGCCTGCCCCGGCTTCTACATCAACCGCGAACCATTCCTGGACGTAATTCGAATGCACCGCGCGTCCGTGAATAACATCAGCGGCAAGAACGTCCCCGCGTCATTACTAGAAGCCTCCAAAACCTGCTGGGACGAAGCCCTCTCCAACGGCGAAAAACACGGCTACCGCAACAGCCAGGTAACCGTACTAGCGCCTACAGGAACTATAGGGTTCATGATGGATTGCGATACTACCGGGATTGAGCCGGATTTGGCGTTGGTTAAGTACAAGAAGCTGGTTGGTGGCGGGATGATCAAGATTGTCAACAATACTGTGCCGGGGGCATTGTTCAAGCTTGGTTACACGCATGAGCAGACGGATGCGATTGTTTCTTACATCGACGCTACTGGAACGATTGAAGGGGCGCCGCATATTAAGGACGATCATCTGGCGGTGTTTGATTGCTCGTTCAAGCCAGCGAAGGGAACCCGGTCGATTCACTACATGGGTCACCTCAAGATGATGGCGGCGGCGCAGCCGTTTATTTCCGGGGCTATATCGAAGACGGTCAATCTTCCGAACAACGCGACCGTGGAAGACATCATGGAGGCTTACATCCAGGCGTGGAAGCTGGGGATCAAGGCGGTTGCGATCTATCGCGATGGATGCAAGCAGTCACAGCCTCTTTCGGCAGCGGGATCGAAGACGGCGAACTCCACCAAAGACGATGCCGCCCGCAATGCCGCTGCCGCACACGTAGAAGAAATGAGTCTGGATGCTCCTCCGCGCGCGGTCCGTCACAAGCTGAAAGAAGAGCGCATGTCGGTCACGCACAAATTCAATATTGGCGGACATGAAGGCTACATCATCGTGGGGCTGTATCCGGATGGAGAGCCGGGCGAGATCTTCATCAAGATGGCCAAGGAAGGGTCGACTGTTTCCGGGCTGGTGGATAGTTTCGCGCTGTCGATCTCGATTGCGCTTCAGCATGGGGTTCCGCTGAAGACCTTCTGCGAGAAGTTCGCGCACACGCGCTTCGAGCCGAGCGGATGGTCGAATAATCCGGATATCGGGTTTGCCAAGTCGATCATGGACTACATCTTCCGATGGCTACAGCTCCGCTTCCTGAGCGGACAGCAGCAGATGCTGTTCGACAACCTGAGGCCGCGAGCACTGGGATCGCCAGCGCCGGAAGGGACGGGAGACCTGAACCATGCGGCGGCTCTTCCTCCCGCGGCACCAGAGAACCGCGACTTACGCCCTGGCTCCATTCATGCGGCGGACGCGTTGTCCGGGATCATCGATATGGGCGACGCTCCGTCGTGCAGCTTCTGCGGTTCGATCATGACGCGCAATGGGAGTTGCTACCGGTGCATGAGTTGCGGGAGCACGAGCGGGTGCTCGTAGGGAGGAAAACGTTCATGGTGTGTCTGAGACAGAGCCTCTTGGATCAACGGCTTGAGATTGCGCGCTTCGCAGTGGTGGCTTCCGGGACGGAGGCCAACTCGCTTGAGCGAAAGGGCAGATTTGAACGGGCGGAGGATGCTCGTCGAAAAGCAGATCGCCGCTTGGAGCTATCGAGAAGGCTATCAAAAGCACTCTCACTCCATCGCACCGAACACGGATGCTGACCCACGCTTAGTTTTTGGAGAAGCTGGTGCCAGATTATTGGCACCAGCTTCTCCCAGAGTGCCCGCCTGTCCTAATAAATAATTACCTAATGTCATTTTTATTGACAACGCACTCCTGTTTGTCGTATGTTCTAAGTGGGTCGCCGTTACGCGCGATTCAGCAAGCTCTTTGACAATCATTCTCTTCGCAGAGACCGCTTCCATGATCGAGTCTCTTGCCCTCACGGGCGAGGGACGTAATGCGGTGAGTGGCTGTATTGCTCACGGCGGCGGGACAATACATCCCGTCATTCCGACGCTGCATGCTTGAAGAATTCCCATGGCATCCAACGTAGCTGTATGAGTGTTGCGTAGCAAGATAGCGCGGCACATTTTGAGTGAGTTTTCCGGTTCGGTCCATTCCTTCTCGGACGGCTGCCGCTGCGGCACCGGCAACCGCCGGCAAGGAGAATGAATGCAACACGATAGGGACTTGCAATTCTGCATGGATGCGCTTCGATCCCTGCAGATCCGAGATGGACTCGAACCGGAACAGAGAAGCGCAGTAGAGAAAGCGAAGGAAAGGTTGAGGCGGCTTCGTCGAAAGTCGAATCCAAGTCGAAGAGAAATCTTCGAAGCGGTAAGACGAGTAGTTGAGGCGATCACCCAAGACTTCGTTGTTTGATTAGCTGCTATTTAGGAGCCTATTGCTCAAGTTCCAAGGAAAACTCACTTCCAAGAATCTAAAGGGCCATGAACTATTCGAAAGCAATCAGAACTGCGAGGGCGCTCGCGGACATTTCTCAGCGCGAACTCGCACACCGTGTGCAAATCGATCCCAGCCTAATCTCGATGATCGAGAGCGGGAAGCGCAAGCCAAGTTTGGAAACCTTGGAGAGAATTGCTGCCGCACTCGAGATTCCGTTTCACTTATTCACACTACTTGCGTCTGAAGCTAAAGACTTGCGTAACGCCGATTCCAAAACTGTCCACGAGTTGGCGGTGGGACTGAGTAGACTTCTGCTGAGTGGGAAGGAAGATGCCGCCAGAAAAAATCGAGCTGGTGGTCGAAAAGCTCCAAATCCTGAGCCCAAATCGACTCGCCGACACGCTCAAAATTCGACCCGCAAGACTGGGTAGGCTTGCGGCAGCGCCGGAGCGGAACTATTGCCCCTTCATGGCTGTGAAGCCCCCTCGTCCATTTCAACGGCAGGTCCTTTCCAAACCGCGCCCAATTGATAATCCGCTACAAGACTTGAAATTGGTTCAAAAGCGAATCTATCGGCGGCTTCTCAAACCAATTTGTTTTCCGCCCCATATTCTCGGAGCGGTCCCAAAACGAAGTGTTTTCGACAATGGGTCGCGGCACCTCGCTTCCGAACTTCTCGTGACACTGGACATCAGACAATGCTTCCCCAGCGTTACCAACGCCCATGTGTATAGGGTTTGGGCTGAATTGCTGGGCTGTTCTCCACCCGTGGCAAAGCTGTTAACAGAGCTGACGACTTTCGAGAGACATCTTCCGCAAGGCGCGGCAACGAGCCCCCTCTTGGCCAACCTGTTCATTTGGATGATTGATGGGCCCATCAGAACGATGTGCCGTGAGCTGTCCGTGAACTGTCCGTGAACTTCTCAACTTGGATTGACGATCTGGCGTTTTCGGGCGAACGGGCTCGAGAGTTGATCCAACCCGCCATCGCTGTACTCGCCGCTCACGGACTCCGAGTAAAGCGCGAGAAGATCAAAATTATGGGGCCAACTGCGATCAAGTTGCTCACCGGCACGAGGATCGGTTCAATAGAACTCCGGGCTCCCAAAGGCAAGCTATCGCGGGTCCGATCAGGTATACACAAGCTACGAAATGGACTCGTGGATCAGCAAGACGAGGAGCGGTACATACTGGGGTTAGTCGGGCAGCTGAGGTTCATTGGTCAGCTTTGCCCCCGGGACGTCTCCACATACGCGGAAGAACTACGGGAGGCTTGTAAGGGGCGACGCCTGGACCATCCCTCGGAGAAATTCCTCTCTGCCTCGGGCTAGAGTCGTACTTTCAGTCCCCAGCCACCGCCAGCTGCCCCGCCGGGTTCAACGCTGAGAGAGCACTCCGAATCTCTTCGTTGATTTCTGCTTCGTCGACTCTGCTCTCCAGGATCATCGGGACGTCCGGCGGAACCAAATGACACACTTTCTGGAAGGCAAGAATCGACTCAAGACTCAAGCGGTCATGCCTGCTTTCGGTATTCACTTCGCTGACATGAAGCTGCCCGATTCTGTCCCGGAAACGGCGCAGGATGGCAGAGGCTTCGCTCATCGTGGGATCCACCTGGCGGGCATGGCCGATATCAAAACATAAGGATGCATTCGGCAGCTCTTCGAAGAGTGCGGCCAGGTCCTTGGCTGTCTGGCCGATGGGCTTTCGCTTGTCCATGTTCTCAAGACAGAGACGATCTCCAAGGCGCGCCCACTCGGAGCGCGTGTGCATGGCATCGGGATGCACAATGATCAGCCATCCCCGAGCAGCGACACGCTCAAGCAGTTCCAATGCCAGCGGCTCGAATACGGGCTCCATTGTGCTTGGCGCGTGAAAGGAAACATACTCGAAGGGAGTCAAATCCAGCTGCCCAATGTGGTTTACCAATGGCACCAGTTCGTCCTGGCGCAGGGCGGAGAGTTCCACGGCGCTGACCTCTTTGCCTGCCAGCATTTGCAAGGCTAGACGGAAATCACTTCTTGCCAGTGCGCCCGTGGAAAACCCGACAGACCTCATTAAAAGACCCCGTATTCTCTGGTGAGTGGAGCTATCTGTTTGTTTTCGAAAAAGATGTGGTCAAGGGCATTCTTGAAAGTCCCACTGATTTCTCGTATTCGCTGAAACGTGCGGTCGGTTCTTGAGTTCTCTGCTCGAAGATTCTTGAGCGCCTCACGAGAGCTTTCGTCATTCAGCACAGTCAAGAATTCAGCGTACGAACCGAACAAGTCTTGCGCAATCGAGTCCGAAACACCGTAGCGCTCAATCGATTTTGCCAGAATCTCGAGAGGAGTCAGTTGCACTTGATTCCTGATGTGTTGGAGTAGTTTGAGCTTTATATCACTTTTGTCGGTGGAAATCTGGCTTCGCAAATCTTGATTCAGATGTGCATCAAAACAAACGAGGAGGCCAGAAGCGAAAATCAATTTTCTTGACATTCGCAGCTTTGCATTGCGCAAACCCCA
>Ga0210402_10001554_pt1 | contig 23615 bp, 18 predicted proteins | sample IncBWC7MmetaG_FD_161055 | JGI IMG/M metagenome (GOLD analysis project Ga0210402, IMG submission 161055) | Forest soil microbial communities from Barre Woods Harvard Forest LTER site, Petersham, Massachusetts, United States - Inc-BW-C-7-M | ecosystem: Environmental > Terrestrial > Soil >... | reverse complement strand
CGCGGTAGTACGCGCTTAACGCTAGTACGGGCTTGAGCTAAAGCACTAGCGATTCAGCGCGTCGATGGCCTTTTTGTCGACGGCCAGCGCCGCTTCATGAATCGCTTCAGACAGAGTCGGATGCGCATGAATGGTGCGCTGAATGTCTTCGGTGCTGGCGGAATATTCCATCGCGAGTACCGCTTCAGCGATCAGCTCGCCGGCCATCGGTCCTATCACATGAATCCCCAGCACCTCATCGTCATCCTTGGCGGAAACAATCTTTGCCATGCCCGCACCGGCCTCCATCGCGCGCGCGCGGCCGCTGGCCGCAAATGGGAATGTGCCGGTTTTATACGGCCGGCCGCTGGCCTTGACCTGCTCCTCGGTCTGTCCCACCCAGGCAATTTCCGGGGCCGTATAGATCACATTGGGAATGACTTTGTAGTTGACCTCGCCATAGTGGCCGGCAATCAGATCGGCAACCATCGTGCCCTCCTCCTTGCCTTTGTGCGCGAGCATGGGACCGCGCACCACATCGCCGATCGCCCACACATTGGGCACGCTCGTGCGGCAATGCTCATCGACTTTGATGAAGCCTCGCTCATCCAATTGCACGCCGGTGCCTTCGGCAAGCAATCCTTCGGTGAAGGGCCGGCGCCCCACGGCGACGATGAGCTTGTCGACTTGCACGGTATGTTCGCCCGAAGCGTCGCTGTAGACGACATCGACGGCATTGCCGGATACCGCCGCGCTCGCGACTTTCGCGCCTAATTTGATGTCCACTCTTTGCTTTTTGAAGTGCCGCTGCGCTTCCTTCGCGATCGTTTGGTCCACCATCGGCAGAAACTGTTCCAGCGCTTCGAGCACAACGACTTCGCTGCCAAGGCGGCGCCACACGCTGCCGAGTTCCAGGCCGATGACGCCGGCGCCGATGACGCCGAGGCGCGGCGGCACCGTGTCGAATTCCAAGGCATTCCAGGAATCGACGATGTACTTGCCGTCATGCGGCACGGATCTCAATCGAATGGGTATGGACCCCGAAGCCAGGACCACGTTCTTGGCCTCGAGGGTTTTCTCACTGCCATCCGCCGCCTTGACCAGCACTTTGTTTCCCGGCAGCAGGCGGCCATGTCCTTGGATACCCACCACACCATTGGCCTTGAACAAGGCATTGATGCCGTTGGTCATGGTTTTGACCACGGCAGCGCGGCGCTTTTGCATCGCTCCCAGGTCGAGCTCGAGCGCACCGAATTTTATGCCGTGCGTCGCAAACTCATCTTTTGCCCGTTGGAACAGCTCTGAGGATTCCAATAGCGCCTTGGACGGAATGCACCCCGCATTGAGGCAGGTGCCGCCAAAGGCGTAGCTGCCATCGGTGTTCTGCCATTCATCCACGCAGGCCACCTTCAATTTGTTTTGTCCGGCCCGGATCGCGGCCGGATAACCCGCGGGTCCCGCGCCGATAACAATCACATCGTAAGCGTCACTCATATATGCAGCACCATGCGCGCCGGATCCTCCAAACACTGCTTCACTGTCACCAAGAATTGCACCGCTTCACGGCCGTCGATGATGCGGTGGTCATAGGTCAGCGCGATGTACATCATCGGCCGCACGACGACCTGACCCTCAATCACCACCGGCCGATCCTGAACCTTGTGCATTCCCAATATGGCGCTCTGCGGCGAATTAACAATGGGGGTCGACAACAGGGAGCCGAAGACCCCGCCATTGGTGATGGTGAAGGTGCCGCCGGTGAGCTCTTCGATGGTGATGGTGCCGGCGCGCGCGCGCGAGGCGAAGTTCGCGATCGATTTTTCGATGTCCGCAAAGGTCAATTGATCGGCATCGCGCAGTACCGGCACGATCAATCCGCGGTCGGTCGAAACGGCCACGCCGATATCAAAATACTCGTGGTAAACGATGTCATTGCCGTCCACGGAGGCATTCACCGCCGGGAATTTCTTCAGCGCCTCGACGCAAGCCTTGGCGAAGAACGACATGAAGCCGAGCTTCACCGAGTACTGTTTCTCGAATTGATCCTTGTAGCGCGCCCGCAATTCGTTGACGGCCCGCAAGTCAACTTCATTGAATGACGTCAGGAGGGCTTGGGTCGCCTGCGCCTGCACCATGCGCTCGGCGATGCGCGCTCGGAGACGGGTCATGGGCACGCGCTGCTCAGCCCGGATTCCACGGGCACTCGGCGCGGGCACGAATTGCGCCGGCGACTTAGGCTGTGGGCTTGGCGCCGCAGCCGAGGAGCCTGGCGCGGCCGCCGGGGGACTTGGCGCCGCGGCCTCCTTGGTGGACAAATAGTTCACGACATCGGACTTTGAAACTCGGCCATCACGGCCCGACCCGGCAACGGTTTTCGGGTCGACCTTGTTCTCCTCCGCCACCCGCTTGGCGGCGGGGCTGAGTTTCTGTTTCGCAACGCTGTCGGCAGCAACGGTGGTCGCGCCGCTGGGCGTGGCCATGATCGCCGGCGCGCTGGCGCCCGGGATTGCGGCCACTCCCTCTTCGATGATGGCCAAGAGCTGACCGCTGGTCACCGTGGTGCCGTCGGTCAATTTTATTTCCTTCAATACCCCGGCCACCGGCGCAGGTACTTCGAGCACAACCTTGTCGGTCTCCAGATCGACCAGATTTTCATCCCGTACCACGGCATCGCCGGGCTTCTTGTGCCACGAGACCAACGTGGCATCCGCCACCGACTCCGGCAGCTGCGGCACGCGAACTTCGATTGTCATGAGCCCGTCCTGGTTTGAGCGGCTGGAACGCGTATGGTTTGTCGGGAGGTCTCTTCCGGCGGCACGCCCTGCAGCGCCGCGGTGACCAAGTTCTTCTGCTGCTGCTCGTGCAGCGCCGCGATGCCCGTCGCGGGCGCGGCGGCTCCGGCGCGTCCCGCATACAGCAGTTCGTGACTCTCGTCGAGCTTCGACTGCAGGCGATGCCGGATTTGATACCAGCTTCCCTGATTCTGCGGCTCTTCCTGGCACCAGACGATCTCGCGCGCGTTCGAATACTTGCGCAAAATCGCCTCGTATTCTTCCGACGGAAATGGATACAGCTGTTCGATTCGTACGATCGCCACGGTCTCGGCCTTCGACTCGCGCCGCGATTTCAGCAAGTCGAAATAAACCTTGCCGCTGCAAAAGACGATGCGCTTTACCTCGGAGGGCCGGACGTCGTCGATCTCATCGATCACCGTTTGGAAGCCGTTGCCCGACAATTCTTCCAAACGCGACACCGACAAGGGATGGCGCAGCAGGCTCTTGGGCGTCATGATGATGAGCGGCTTGCGCAACGGGCGCAGCATCTGCCTGCGCAGCATGTGGAACATCTGCGCCGGCGTCGAGGGAACGCAGACCTGCATGTTGAACTCGGCGCAGAGCTGCAAAAACCGCTCGAGGCGCGCTGAGGAGTGTTCCGGCCCCTGGCCTTCATAACCGTGCGGCAGGAATAAGGTGATGCCGGAGACGCGGCCCCACTTCGCCTCCCCCGAGCTGATGAACTGATCGATGATGACCTGCGCGCCGTTGCTGAAATCGCCGAACTGGCCTTCCCAAATGGTCAGGCAGCGAGGCTCGGTGGTCGAGAATCCGTATTCGAATCCCATGACGGCCTCTTCGGACAGCACCGAATCGGTCACCGTGAACTTCGGCTGGTTCGTGGCGATGTGCTGCAGCGGCACGTACGCTCGCCCGGTGGTCTGGTCGTGCAATACGGCATGGCGATGAAAAAATGTACCCCTGCCGCTGTCTTGTCCGGTGAGGCGGATGGGATAGCCCTCCTGCACCAGGCTGGCGTAGGCAAGATTCTCGGCGCAGCCCCAATCCAAGGCCAGATCCCCGTTCACCATCTTCTCGCGGGCCTGCATGATGGCGAGCACCCGGGGATGCAGATTCCAATCCGTGGGGTAGCTCGTGATCGCCTTCCCCAATACCCGCAGCCTTGCTAAATCCACGCCGGTTTTCACCGGCTCCCAATCAGCGCCCAAATACTCGCTCCAATCCACGGTGTAGCGATTGCCGATCAACCCCAAGGCGGCGCGCGCCTGGGGCTTGCCTTCATCCAGTCCCGTGCGGTAAGTCTCCATCATGGCGGCGGCTTCCGCCGCGCTCAAGATCCCCTGCGCAGCGAGCTTGTCTACATACAGCTGACGCGCGGTCGACTTCTTGCGGATGATTTGGTACATGAGCGGCTGCGTCGCGGCAGGCTCGTCGGCTTCGTTGTGGCCATGCCTGCGATAGCAGACCAGGTCGATGACCACATCCTTGTGGAATTTCATGCGGTAGTCGAGCGCGAAGCGCGTAACGAAGCACACCGCCTCCGGATCATCGGCATTCACGTGCAGTATCGGCGCCTCGATCATCTTGGCGACATCGGAGCAGTACAAAGTCGACCGTGCATCGTGCGGGTCGCTGGTCGTGAAGCCGATCTGATTGTTGATGATGAGATGAACGGTGCCGCCCGTATAAAAGCCCCGCGCTTGCGACAGCTGCAAGGTCTCCATGATCACGCCCTGCCCGGCGAATGCCGCGTCGCCGTGAATCTGCACCGGGAGCACCTTATCGCCCAGTGCGTCGCCGCGCCGCTCCTGGCGTGCTCGCGCGGAGCCTTCCACGACGGGGTTCACGACTTCCAAATGCGAGGGATTGAAGGCAAGCGCGACGTGCACATTGCCCGAGGCGGTTTTCAGATCGGCGGAAAATCCCTTGTGATACTTGACATCGCCCGAGCCGCGCAGCTTCGCGAGGTCGTACTGACCTTCGAATTCGCTGAAAAGGTCTTTCGGTGATTTACCCAGTAGATTCACCAGTACATTGAGCCGGCCGCGATGGGCCATGCCGATGATGGTCTCCTCAACGCCGCCTTTGCCGCCGTGCTGTACGAGATCGTCCAGCAAGGGAATCAAACTGTCGCCGCCCTCCAGCGAGAAGCGCTTCTGTCCGACGTACTTGGTGTGCAGATAGCGCTCCAAGCCCTCCGCCGCGGTCAATTGCCACAGAATGTTCTTCTTCTCATCGACGCTGAAGCGATGCTGCATCCTGCCGACCTGGAAACTGTCCTGCAGCCACAAGCGTTCTTCGGTATCCGACACGTGGGCAAATTCCGCGCCGATGGTATCGGTGTAGATGAACTTCAGGTCGCGGAGGATATTTTTGAGCGTGGTGCGCTCGGGGATCGCGTGATTGCGGCTGCCGGTGAAAAACTCCGTGTCGAGGTCTGCGTCCGACAGCCCAAAATATTGCAAGTCGAGGACATAGGGCTTGGCCCGTACCGAAAGTCCCAAGGGATCTAAATTGGCGATCAGATGACCGCGGTTGGCATACACCTGAATGAGGCGCGACACCGCCCCCTGCTTGGCACTGGCCCCGTCCGATGCAGCAGCCTGCCCCGCGGCGGCGGCGGGGGGACGCTCGGCGCGGGCCAATAAACGTTCGCGAATGGGACCGTGAGCGATCTCGACACCGCTGCCCTGCAAGCCCTTGAAGTAGCTGACCCAAGCTGGCGTCAGGCTCCCTGGGTCTCGCAGGAACTGTTCGTAGAGGTCTTCAATGAAACCGGCGTTTCCGCCGGACAGCGCCGTGGTGGCTAATTGGTCGGCAAGTGATTGGCTCATGAGCGCGGCGGTTCGTGGAAAACCTTAAGTATATCAATACGATAAGGGGATAAGGCGAGTCTAAGACAGAGGTTTAGTTTAGCCCAAGGCGACACAATATGGAATGTGACGCCGGCCTAAGGATTTACAAGTCCGGCATGAACCCCACGCCCTTTAGCATCCAAATCTCATAGCCGATGAGCGAGGCATAGATCACCAGCACCGCGTACATCACCAGCTCGACCCGAATCACACGCATGAATCGATAGCGGGCGAGAAATACCATGACCACGAGACAGACGCCGGTCATGGTCATTTTGAACGCTGCAAACGCCGCCACGCTGCGGTAGACCAGAACCGCCATGATGGGATTGATTTCGTCTGCCCCGTGCAAAAGCAGTATGCCCGTCAGGAATGCGTCCGCTGCACTAAACAACAAAATGCCGATGGACACCGCCAGCAGGTGCGCGGAATACCAATCGATGGGGTGAAAGCGGGAGTCGTTCAGGCGCCGCGCCGGCCGCCTGCGGCGCGGATTGAAACTGCCGTAGAGAATCGACCAAAAGGCTCGAATGCGCCGATCCTTTCGCTCCCGCCGATCCGAGCCCCAAGCCGGCGGCCTCGCCGCAGTCCCCTGTAGTTGTTGGCTAGCCCAATCATTGATCCGCCGCGAGCGGCTCGAGTCCTTCATCGGCGCCACTATCCAGACTTGCCGCCTTCAGGCCAAGCCCTATGCGTCATAATGCGTTCGCGAGGACGAGTATTTTTTTAAGAGGCAGTCACCAGCTTCGCCACAAAGTCGCTGACCGGCATCGCCATCAAGGGCTTTCGATCCGCAAACATGGCTTTGATGGATTCGGTCTGCTTCGGTTGGAAGTGGGCGGCGACGCTGCTCTCAAATTTCTTGACGAGCACGGGCATGCCCTCGGCGCGTCGCTTGCGATGTCCGATGGGATAATCCACCGCCACGCGCTCACTGGCCGAACCGTCCTTGAAGAACACCTGGACCGCGTTGCCGATATAGCGCTTATCCGGATCGTAATAGTCTTTGGTGAAGGCGGCGTTCTCCCTGACCTGCATCTGCGCGCGCAGGGCGTCAACGCGCGGATCACCCGCCACCTGGTCCTCGTAGTCGGAGGCTTCCAGTCGGCCGAACAGCAGCGGGATCGCGACCATGTACTGTATGCAGTGATCCCGATCCGCGGGATTCGCGAGCGGTCCGGTCTTATCGATGATGCGCACACCCGGTTCCTGGGTCTCGATCACCACGCGATCGATCTGATCGAGCCTGGATGCGATTTGCGGATGGAGCGTCATGGCCGCTTCGACTGCGGTCTGCGCATGAAATTCCGCCGGGTAGGAAATCTTGAACAGAACGTTCTCCATCACGTAGCTCGCGAGCGGCTGCGGCAAGACAATGGGCTTGCCCTTAAACAGCACGTCTTGGAATCCCCAGGTCTTGGCGGACAGCGCGGAGGGATAGCCCATCTCGCCTTTGAGTGCAAAGAGCGCATGGCGCACGGCACGGCTGGTCGCATCGCCCGCTGCCCAGCTTTTGCGCGAACCGGTATTGGGCGCATGACGATAGGTTCGCAGCGCGCCGCCGTCGACCCAGGCGTTCGACACGGCATTGATGATCTGCTCGCGCGTACCGCCGAGCATGGCGGTGACAACCGCGGTCGAAGCGACCCGCACCAGCAGCACGTGATCCAATCCGACGCGGTTGAAGCTGTTCTCCAGGGCGAGCACGCCTTGTATTTCGTGCGCCTTGATCATGCCGGTAAGAACATCCCGCACGAGCACGCGCTTGCCGGAGCGTGAGAGATAGTCGGCCACGGCGAGGATGCCGCCTAGATTATCCGAAGGATGGCCCCACTCGGCCGCGAGCCACGTGTCGTTGAAATCCAACCATCGGATCATGGCGCCGATGTTGAACGCGGCGTTGATGGGATCCAGTTCGTACGCCGTTCCGGGAACGCGCGCCCCCCCGGTCAGGATTGCGCCCGGTACCACCGGACCCATCAGCTTGGTGCACGCTGGATACTTCAGTGCCTGGAAACCGCAGGCGAGTGTATCCATCAAGCAATACGCGGCGGTTTCGTAGGCGAGCGCGCTGACAATTTCGTAGCTCAGGGCGTAGTCGGCGATGGCGGTGAGAACATCATCGGGGGCCGGTCTCTCGGCGGACTTGATATCGTGGGACATGGAATTAAGGACGCTCCGCCAGTGGCACAAAGGTTAGGTTTTCGGGCCCCGTGTAATTGGCGCTCGGCCGAATGATTTTTCCATCCTCTCGCTGCTCGATGACGTGCGCGGCCCAGCCGGACGTGCGGCTGATGACAAACAACGGCGTGAACATGGCGGTGGGAACGCCCATCAGGTGATACGAGACCGCCGAAAACCAATCCAGATTGGGAAACATCTTTTTGATATCCCACATGACCGCTTCGATTCGCGCCGCCACCTCGAAGCCCAGCATGTCATTTGCCTCGCGCGCCAGGCCGCGCGAAACCTCTTTGATCACTTGATTGCGGGGATCCGAGACCGTGTAGACCGGATGTCCAAACCCAATGATGACCTCCTTGTTGGCGACGCGCTTAGCGATATCTGCTTCCGCAGCCTCAGGCGTCGCATAGCGATTCTGAATCTCGAAGGCCACTTCGTTCGCACCGCCGTGCTTCGGCCCGCGCAAAGCGCCGATGGCGCCGGTGATGCAGGAATACAGGTCCGAGCCGGTGCCGGCAATGACTCTGGCGGTGAAGGTCGAGGCGTTGAACTCATGTTCGGCGTACAGGTTCAACGATGTATGCATGGCGCGCACCCAACTGGCCGACGGCTTGCGGCCGTGGAGCAGGTGCAGGAAATGCGCCCCAATGGAGTCATCGTCCGTCTGCACGTCGATGCGACGGCCGCTCTTGGAATAGTGGTACCAGTAGCACAGCATCGAACCTAAAGATGCCAAGAGGCGATCCGCCAGATCGCGCGCCGACTTGGCATTGTGATCGTCGGCCTCCGGCACGCTGCAGCCGAGCGCCGAGACGCCGGTGCGCAGCACATCCATTGGATGGCTGGTCGCCGGAAGCTGCTCGAGCACCGTGGCCACCGCAGCGGGCAACGCACGCAGCCCCTTCAGCTTCGTTTTATAGGCTGCAAGCTGCGCCGCATTCGGCAATTTTTCGTGCACCAGCAGGTAGGCGATTTCTTCGAATTCGCTCTGCGTGGCGATATCGAGGATATCGTAGCCGCGATAGTGCAAGTCATTGCCGGTCCTGCCGACCGTGCACAAGGCGGTGTTGCCTGCCACGACGCCGGACAAGGCGACGGATTTCTTCGGCTTGAATGCGCCCGAGACCGGGGCGTCTAAGTTGCTGGTCACTTTTCCTTTCCTTCGGCGAATAACTCGTCCAACTTGGCTTCGTAGGCGTAGTAATCGAGATACTTGTACAAATCGGCGCGCGTTTGCATGGTGCCAAGTACATTCTTCTGCGTGCCGTCGCGGCGAATCGCCTGGTAAGTGTTGAGTGCCGCGGCGTTCATCGCGCGGTAAGCGGAACAACAGTGCAGCACGATATCGACGCCGACCGTCGCCAGTTCATCGCGCGTGTACAAGGGCGTCTGGCCGAACTCGGTGATGTTGGCCAGAATCGGCACTTTGACCGCCTCCTTGAAGAGCCGGTACATGGCAAGGTCCGTGATGGCCTCGGGGAATATCATGTCGGCGCCCGCCTCGACGCAGGCGACGGCACGCTCCAGCGCCCTCTCCATGCCCTCGACGGCCAGCGCATCGGTGCGCGCCATGATGACAAACTGATCATCGGTGCGCGCATCCACCGCCGCTTTGACGCGGTCGACCATTTCCTGTTTGGATACGATCTCCTTGCCGGGCCGATGGCCGCAGCGCTTCGACTGGACCTGGTCCTCGATATGCAACCCGCCGGCCCCGAACTTGGTGAACGACTTGACGGTGCGGGCAATGTTGAATGCCCCGCCCCATCCGGTGTCCGCATCGACCAGCATGGGCAGGGGGCAGGCGTCGGTGATCCGGCGGATATCGATGAGCACATCATCCATGGTGCTGATTCCCAAATCCGGGATGCCGAGAGAATTGGCAGCCACGCCGCTGCCCGCCAAATACAGGGCCTTGAAGCCGCACGCCGCCGCCATTCGCGCCGCATAGGCGTTGATGGCACCCACCATTTGCAAGGGATTCTCATCGGCCACTGCGGCTCGCAACCGCGCCCCGGCTGAGACCTGTAGGGCAGTCATACGCGCCCCACGATTGGAATGAGCGCGCCGGTGACCGCGCTCGCTTGGTCGGAGAGCAAAAAGGCGATGAGCTCCGCCGCCTCGTTCACAGTTACCCAACGCTTGAAATCCGCTTGCGGCATATCCTGGCGATTCCGTGGCGTATCGAGCGTGCTCGGCAGGATGGCATTCACCGTGATGCCGCGATCTTTAAGTTCATCGGCCAAGGCTTCGGTCAATTGAACGACGCCTGCCTTGGATGCGGCGTAAGGACCCATGCCGGCGGAAGCCTTGATGGCACCCATGGCGCCGACATTGACGATGCGCCCGCGGCTTGACCGCAGCAGGTAAGGCAGGGCGGCCTGACATGAAATGACGGCCGTTCTTAAGTTCATCTTGTACATGGCATCCCAGCTATCGATGGTGCCCCCTTCAAGCTTTTCCCAGCGAAACCCCCCAGCGATATTGATCAAGCCGTCGATGCCGCCCGCGTCCTGGGCCACTTGTTGCATCGCCGAACGCGCCGCGGCCTCCTGCGTCAAGTCGATCCCGCCATATTGCCGAGCGCCGGAGGGCTGCTTGCTTGCCGACGCGCCGGCGTGCGAAAGCAGCGCCAGTTTCGCGCCATAAGCGCTCAAGGTCGCCGCCACGGATCGGCCCAGAGCGCCGTCGGCGCCGGTCACTACCAAAACTCTTCCCGATAGGTCCATTGCCTCATTATCCTCGATTCGTTAAAAACTTAAGCCTGCATTGCGGCGAAATTCGCCCGGCGAAGCGCCGGTCCATTTCCTGAACGCACGGTGAAATGCGCTGCGCTCCGAGAAACCCAATTCCAACGCGATATCCATGACGCTGCGCTTGGAGTGGCTGAGATAGCTGATCGCAAGATCTCGGCGCAAATTATCCTTGATCGATTGATAGGATTCGCCTTCGTCGTGCAGGCGGCGGCGCATGGTCGCAGGCGTCATGCCCATTTCGTCCGCCAGCTGTTCGAAATCCGGAACCGCGCCCGGCAGAAATTGGCGCAGCCGCCGCCGCACACGGGCGGTGAGGCTACTGCCATTCTTATATTTCAACAAGATGTTCTCCGGCGCGGAGCGCAAAAACTCCTTGGCCGACCGTTCGTTCTGCACCACAGGAAGATCAAGATAGCTGGCATCGAAGGCCAGCAAGGTGTTCGGCCGGTTGAAGCGCAAATCGGCGCAATACATCAGCCGATACTCGGCGCTGTGTGCCGGTTCCGCGTAGTTGAATTCGGTACGCAGAATGGGTATACGCCGGCCCACCAGCCAACAGGACACCCCGTAAAGCAGCATCAGCAGAAGCTCATGCGCGAAGACTCGATGACTCGCATCAGCCGCACGGTCATGCACTACGATCCGGGCCTCCTGCGCATCGCGCTCGGCGCTGCCTGAGATGTCATCCAAGATCAGCGCATAGAAGCGCAGGCTGCGCTCCAGCGCCGCACCTAGGGTCTTGCAGTTCAAGACCGCGTGGCAGAGCATCGCGAAACTCCCCACTTTCATGCGCCTTGAATCGAGGCCGAAGAACTCGTCATCGAGAGCCGCCGCAATGGCGCGCCAGAGCGCGCCGTAATGTTTGGCCGAGACGCGCGCCTGCGGCACCTGCAGCAGACTCGAAGACAGTCCTACGTTCGCCAGCAGCTCGTCGGCGTTCAGGTCGCGGCCGCGAACACTCTGCAGCGCTGCAGCGACGAAACAAATGGCGATCGTGCCCGGTTCCGCGGTCGAATTTTGCACACCAATAGTTTACGCGATACGGACAACGCCAGGATCACGTATCGGCTAAACTAGGGCCTCGCCTTTAGAAGGCGCGCTTCATCACCCAAGAGGCAGTCTCATGACAAGCAATCCTGCACTCGCGGCGAATCATGTGCCCACGGTCAAAATGCTGCTCGACGGCAAGTTCGTCGAATCCCGCTCCGGCGAATGGCGCGACGTCATCAATCCGGCAACGCAGGAGGTTCTGGCGCAAGTTCCTTTCGCGACCGACGAAGAACTCGATGCCGCCGTCGCCTCGGCAAAACAGGCGTTCAAGACCTGGAAGAACACGCCGCTGGCGGCCCGCGCGCGCATCATGCTCAAGCTGCAAGCGCTGGTGCGCGAAAACATGAGTCGCATAGCGCAAACCTTGAGTGCGGAGCAAGGCAAGACCCTGGCCGATGCCGAAGGGGACGTGTTCCGCGGTCTCGAGGTGGTCGAGCACGCCTGCTCGATCGGCAGCCTGCAGATGGGGGAGTTTGCCGAAAACGTCGCCGGCGGCGTGGACACCTACACGCTGCGCCAGCCCATCGGCGTTTGCGCGGGGATCACACCGTTTAATTTCCCCGCCATGATTCCGCTGTGGATGTTTCCCATGGCGATTGTGTGCGGCAACACCTTTGTGCTCAAGCCCTCCGAGCAGGATCCGCTGACGCCCATGCTGCTGGCGGAGCTCGCGCTCGAGGCCGGCGTGCCGCCGGGCGTCCTCAATATCATCCACGGCGGTAAGCGCGCGGTTGACGGGATTTGCACTCATCCCGATATCGCGGCCGTCTCATTTGTCGGATCAACGGCCGTGGGCAATCATGTCTACAGCCTGGCTTCGGCGCATGGGAAGCGCGTGCAATGCATGATGGGCGCCAAAAATCACGCGGTTGTCATGCCGGATGCAAATAAGGAGCAGTCGCTCAATTCCCTGGTCGGTGCCACCTTCGGCGCGGCCGGGCAGCGCTGCATGGCGACTTCGGTGACGGTCTTGGTTGGCGAAGCTCAAAAGTGGATACCCGACATCGTCGCCAAGGCCAAGACCCTCAAGGTAAACGCCGGTGTCGAGAAAAACACGGACTTGGGTCCCGTGGTCTCGAAGAACGCGAAGCAGCGCATACTCGGGCTGGTGGACGACGGCATCAAGGAAGGCGCCAAACTCGAATTGGACGGCCGCGCCATCAAAGTGGCCGGTTACGAACAGGGAAACTTCATCGGCCCCACCATATTTTCCGCAGTCACCCCGGAGATGAAGATCTACACCACAGAGATATTCGGACCCGTGATGGTGATCGTCGGTGTGAACAGCTTGGACGAGGCGATCACGCTCATCAACAACAATCCGTTCGGCAACGGCACGGGCATCTTTACGCAAAGCGGCGCGGTCGCGCGCAAATTTCAAAACGAAATTGACGTGGGTCAGGTCGGGATCAACGTGCCGATCCCGGTACCTGTGCCTTTTTTCAGCTTTACCGGATCGCGTGGTTCCAAGCTCGGCGATCTGGGTCCCTACGGTAAACAGGTGGTGCAATTCTACACGCAGACCAAGACCGTGACGTCGCGCTGGTTCGATGACAACAGTGCGCCCGCCGGCGTGAACACCACGATCAGCCTGAAGTGAAAATCGCGTTCGCCGGCGCTTAAACGAACGCGCCGTGGAAGTATTGAGCGACATCCGCAATCATATTGCGTTCATCACGCTGAACCGGCCCAAGGCGCTCAACGCCCTGTCTCTCGAGATGATCCTGCGGCTGCGCACGCTGTTCGCGCAGTACGCGGCCGATCCGGAAATCTACGCTGTCCTGATCGGGGGCGAGGGCGGCAAGGCTTTCTGCGCCGGCGGCGACATTCGAGCGCTGTACCATAGTTTCAAGAACTCGCAATCCCTGCACAAAGAATTTTTCGCAGCGGAATATCCGCTCGACTACCAGCTGTATTCCTATCCCAAGCCCTACCTTGTCCTGATGGACGGCATCACCCTGGGCGGCGGAATGGGCATCGCCCAAGGCTCAACGTTTCGCATCGTCGGCGAGCGAACGCAGATGGCAATGCCGGAGGTGGCAATTGGATTCTTTCCTGACGTGGGCGCCAGCTACTTCCTGTCCCGCCTTCCGGGCAAGCTTGGAATGTACCTGGCTCTGACCGGCGTGCAAATCCGCGGAGCCGACGCTCTCTACAGCGGATTGGCGGATGCCTTCCTGGCGCCCGATGCGATCGCAACGTTGACCGAGGACTTGTCGGACCTGCTCTGGAGCAATGATCCATTCGCAGATCTGCACCGATTCATGCAAGCGCGGAACGCGGGAATCTCCGCGCCCACGCTGGCTGCGCTGCCCACGATGGCCGCGCCCACGCTGGCCGCGCTGCGCGCGGCGATAGACGCGCATTTTTCGAAGCCGACGGTCTTGGGTATTCTCGCCTCGCTCGATTCGGAAACCCGCATCGAGTATGCCGACTGGGCCCGGCACACCGCCGCCATCATGCGCAGTCGCTCGCCCACGATGGTGTGCGTGACCTTTAGCCAACTGCGGCGCGCCGCCGCCTTGAGTCTCGCTGATTGTTTCAGAATGGAACTCGGCATGGCTGCGCACAGCTTCGAACAGGGCGACTTTCTCGAGGGCGTGCGCGCGGTGCTCATCGACAAAGATGACGCGCCCCGCTGGCGGCCGGGCCGCATCGAAGAGGTCAGTGACTCGAAGGTCGAGGAGTTCTTCCGCGAACGCTGGTCGGCCGGTGCGCATCCCCTGGCCGCCCTCGAGTCATACGCTGCGATCAGGGCTAAGAACGCAACGTCCGCAGCTTGAGTTCGCGCAGGATTTCGAGGCGGCGCGCGTCACTGGCATGCGGCCACTCGGAGATTTCGCCAAGCGTGCGCCGGCAGCCGACGCACAGCCCTTCTGCGTTGAGCCGGCAAATGTCGACGCAGGGCGACGGCACCGCCTTTGGCGTCAATGATGGCTCGACCATTGCCTCAAGACCCGGTGGATGGCGTCGAGCCCGTCGGTCAAGGCCGCAGGGCCCGGTTGCAGAATGATGGGCGATTTGATCTCGTGCAGCTCTCCATCCCGCACCGCCGGCACCGCATCCCAGCCCTCGCGGGCGGCCACCTGATTCGGCCTGAAGCGCTTGCCGCACCAGGACCCCAATATGATATCCGGCGCGCGCCGTACGACCTCGCTCGCGTCGCCGAGGATGCGATCCTTGCCGAGCGCGCACAGCGCGCGCTCAGGAAAGACATCATCGCCGCCGGCAACCCCGATGAGCTCGCTCACCCACCGAATCCCGGTGATGAGCGGCTCGTCCCATTCCTCGAAATAAACCCGCGGCCGACGCGGCAACAGCGCTGCCGCCTGGCGCACGCCCTCGATATGCGCTTCGAGTCCGAGCGCGTAGGCCTCGGCTTGCTCGGCGGCGCCCACCAGCGCGCCCAGCCGCCGCACGTAGCCGAGAATGCCGTCCACGGACCGGTGATTGCTGATCCAAACCTCAATGCCGCTCTTGATCAGCGATTGCGCGATGTCGGCCTGGATATCCGAGAAGCCGATAACAAAATCCGGCTCGAGCGCCAGAATGCGATCGAGCTTGGCGCTGATGAAGGCCGATACGCGCGGTTTCTCGCGGCGCGCACGCGCCGGGCGCACCGTGAAGCCCGAAATGCCCACGATCCGCTCTTCGAGCCCGAGCGCGTACAGAACTTCGGTGGGCTCTTCGGTCAGACAAACGATGCGCCGCGGATAACGCCCGTCCATGTCGGTTTAAAGCGCACCTTCGGCAAGCGCGCCGGCCGCGCCGTGCAAGATGCCGTGCGCCAGCCCCGCTGACTGCGACAGTACATAGTCCGCATAGAAGCGGGCGGTCAGAATCTTGGCTTCGTAGAATCCGGCATCTGCCGTTCTCACATCGGCCGCGGCCAGCCGCTGTTGCGCAATCAACGCCGAGCGCAGCAGCTGCCATCCGCCCGCCACGATCCCAAACAGTTTGAGCATCGGCACCGCGCCCACGGAAACCGCGCGGATGTCGGTGGCGTAATTCGCCACGACGTAGCCAATCCCTTGTTCCAAGGCATCCACGCCGGCAGACAAGGCCGTCGCCAATCCGGATAAGGCTGGCTGCGCGTGAAGCGCCCGCGCCAATGTGCGCATCTCTGCCACGATCATCTGCGCGGCGCGGCCGCCGTCGCGCGCAAGCTTGCGGCCGATCAGATCATTCGCCTGAATGGCGGTCGTGCCCTCATAGATCGGCGTGATGCGCGCGTCGCGCAAAAATTGGGCCGCGCCGGTTTCCTCGATAAATCCGACGCCGCCGTGCACCTGTATCCCTAACGATGCGATCTCAACCGAATTCTCGGTGCACCAGCCCTTGATGACCGGGATCATCAGGTCGGCGATGGCTTGGTGGCGCTCACGCTCCTCGGCGCTGGGATGCAGACGCGCCGCATCCAACGACACCGCCACCACGCCTGCGAGGGCGCGCATAGCTTCGGTTTGAGACTTCATGAGCATCAGCATGCGCCGCACATCCGGATGGCGGAGAATCGCCACGCGCGGGCCGCTGCGTATGCCCGCTTCGGTGCCTTGGATACGCTCGCGTGCATAGGCCAGCGCCGTTTGGGAGGCGCGCTCCGACAGCCCCACCCCTTCGATACCCACCGAGTACCGGGCGGCATTCATCATGATGAACATGTATTCCAGGCCGCGGTTTTCCTCGCCGATGAGCTCCCCGAGCGCGCCGCCGTTCTGACCGAAAGCGAGCACGCAAGTGGGGCTCGCATGGATGCCGAGCTTGTGCTCGACCGACAGGCAGTGCACGTCGTTGCGCGCTCCTAAGGAGCCGTCGGCATTCACCAAGAACTTGGGCACCAGAAACAGTGAGGTGCCCTTCACGCCGTCCGGCGCACCCGCCACGCGCGCCAACACCATGTGGATGATATTGCCGGTGAGATCGTGCTCGCCGTACGTGATGAATATCTTCTGGCCGGTCAGCAGGTAGCGGCCATCCCCCGTCGGAACGGCCCGCGTTCGTACCGCCGATAAATCGGAACCCGCCTGGGGCTCGGTCAGGTTCATGGTCCCGGTCCACTCCCCGCTGACCATCTTCGGCAGATACAGCTCCCGCTGCGCCTCCGTGCCGCGCAGCTCGAGCGCATCGATCGCACCGCGCGTCAGCATCGGACACAGCGCAAACGCGACGTTGGCGCCGTTCCACATCTCTTCGATCAGCGCCGACAGCGCCCGCGGCAGATTCTGGCCCCCATATTCCAGAGGACAGGACAGTGCACTCCAGCCGTCCGCGGCGAAGCGTTCATAGGCTTGTTTCCAGCCGCCGGCGGTGAGTACCTGCCCATCCTGCCAGCGCACGCCCTCCAAATCGCCGCTGCGGTTGAGCGGCGAGAGCACCGCGCCGGCGAATTTTGCGGCCTCCTCCAGCACGGCATCCGCCACATCCGGCGTCATCTCGGAGAAGCCGGGCAAGCCCGCAAGCAGTTCCAAGTCGACCAATTCACGCAGCACGAACTTCATGTCGGCTATCGGCGCCTGATATTCGGCCATACGATCCTACATGTTGCGGCGGTAGCGGCCGCCGACGTCGAACAGGGTGTGCGTGATCTGGCCCAAGGAGCAGTGGCGAACCGCATCCATTAGCACATCGAAGGTATTGCCGTTTTCAATCACGGTGCGGCGCAAGCGCTCGAGCTGCAACTCGGCCTGGCTCGCATGGTGCTCATGAAACTGCGCCAGGCGTTTGAGCTGCGACTGCTTCTCCGCGTCGGTGGAGCGCGCCAACTCGATCGTCGCGGGCGCGGCCTCGCTGTTCGGATTGCGGAACGTATTGACGCCGATGATGGGATAGGAGCCGTCGTGCTTCTTCCGCTCGTAGAACAGGGATTCTTCCTGAATTTTTCCGCGTTGATAGCCGGTCTCCATGGCGCCGAGCACGCCTCCACGGTCGGAGATGGCGTCGAATTCCTTGAGCACCGCTTCCTCGACCAAATCGGTGAGCTCATCGATGATGAAGCTGCCCTGGTTCGGATTTTCATTCTTCGCCAGTCCCCATTCGCGATTGATGATCAGCTGAATGGCCATGGCGCGCCGCACGCTCTCCTCCGTGGGCGTCGTGATCGCCTCGTCGTAGGCATTCGTGTGCAGGCTGTTGCAGTTGTCATAGATCGCGCACAGCGCCTGCAGCGTGGTGCGAATGTCGTTGAAAGCCATCTCCTGCGCGTGCAGGGAACGGCCGGAGGTCTGCACGTGGTACTTGAGCTTCTGGCTGCGCTCGTTCGCGCCGTACTTGTTCTTCATCGCCACCGCCCAAATGCGGCGCGCGACACGGCCGATCACCGAGTATTCCGGATCCATGCCGTTGGAGAAGAAGAACGACAGGTTTGGCGCGAAGTCATCGATGTGCATGCCGCGGGCCAGGTAGGACTCGACGAAGGTGAAGCCATTGGCGAGTGTGAACGCCAGCTGCGAAATAGGATTCGCGCCGGCTTCGGCGATGTGATATCCGGAGATCGACACGGAGTAGAAATTCTGCACGCTGTGGTGCACGAAATATTCCTGCATGTCGCCCATCATTTTGAGCGCAAACTCGGTCGAGAAGATGCAGGTATTCTGTCCCTGATCTTCCTTCAGGATGTCCGCCTGCACCGTGCCGCGCACGGTCGACAGGGTCCAGGCTTTGATCTTCTGCTGTTCATCGGCGGTCGGATCGCGGCCGTTCTCGCGCTGAAATTTTTCCAATTGCTGGTCGATGGCGGTGTTCATGAACATGGCCAATATCATCGGGGCCGGTCCATTGATGGTCATCGATACGGAGGTGGTCGGCGCGCACAGATCGAAGCCCGAGTACAGCACCTTCATGTCATCGAGCGTCGCGATCGACACGCCGGAATTGCCCACCTTGCCGTAGATGTCGGGCCGCAGATCCGGATCCCAGCCGTACAGCGTCACCGAATCAAACGCGGTCGACAGCCGGTGCGCCGGCATGCCTTCGGAAACGCGTTTGAAACGCTGGTTGGTGCGGAACGCATCGCCTTCGCCGGCAAACATGCGCGTCGGGTCCTCGCCCTCGCGCTTGAAAGCGAACACACCGGCGGTGTAGGGGAAGGAGCCGGGAACATTTTCCCTCAGCAGGAAGCGCAGGATTTCGCCGTCATCTTCAAAACGCGGCAGCGATACCTTGCGGATACGAGTGCCCGATAGCGAATCGGAAGTGAGCTTGGTACGGATCTCCTTGTCGCGTATCTTCACGACATACTCGGGTTGGCCGTACAGTTCCACGGTCTTCGGCCATTGCTCCAGCAGCTTGGCGGAAGCCGGACTAAGTTCAGCCTCTTTCGCGGCAATCAACTCGTCAAATCCTTGAACCGCACGGCCGGACGCCGTGAACAGGGCTTTGGATACCTTGAGCGACTGGCGTTCGCGGGCTATACGCGATTGGCGTCCGACGGATTGGTGGAATTCGCGCAACGCCGCAGCAATCTCCGCCAAGTAGCGCACGCGTTCCGGCGGAACGATGGCGCGCCCGCGCGAGGAAGCCTTGACCAACGTCGGGGGCAGCTTGCCGGGCATTAACTTCAAGCCCTTCTCCTGCAAGCGCGGCAGGATGGCCTGGTACAGCGCGGTCACGCCGTCGTCATTGAATCTCGAGGCCATGGTGCCGTACACCGGCATCGATTCGGTGGGCTGCGTGAACAACTGACGGTTGCGCTGATATTGCTTGCGCACATCGCGCAGCGCATCTTCCGAGCCTTTGCGGTCAAACTTATTGATCGCGACAAAGTCGGCAAAATCGAGCATGTCGATTTTCTCCAACTGCGAGGCCGCGCCAAACTCAGGGGTCATGACATAGACCGACGCGTCGACCAGCGGAACGATGGCGGACTCGCCCTGGCCGATGCCCGACGTTTCGACCACGATCAGATCGAAGCCGCTGATCTTGCAAACGGCCAGCACTTCCGGCAAGGCCGCGGAGATTTCCGTGCCGGTGTCGCGCGTCGCGAGCGAGCGCATGAATATCTGGTCGGACTCGATGGCATTCATGCGAATGCGATCGCCAAGCAGCGCCCCGCCGGTGCGCTTGCGCGAGGGATCGATCGATATGACCGCAATGCGCAGCCGATCTTCCTGATCCAAGCGCAGGCGCAGGATGAGTTCGTCGGTCAGCGAGGATTTGCCTGCGCCGCCCGTTCCCGTGATGCCGAGCACCGGCGTTTTAATGCCGGCAGCAGCTTGCAGCAGACTCTGGCGGACGCGCATGGGATAGGTTCGATTTTCAACTGCGGTGATGACGCGCGCCAGCTGGCGACGATTGCCTGTACGCAGTGCCTCCAGGGCTTCTCCTTCCGCGGGCGCGAGCGCACTGAGGTCGTAGTCGCTGGTGCGTAGAACATCATCGATCATGCCCTGAAGACCTAACTTGGCGCCGTCCTCAGGTGAATACAGGCGCGTGACTCCGTACGCCATCAACTCGCGGATCTCGGCCGGCACGATCACGCCGCCGCCGCCGCCGAATACCTTGATGTTCTCGCCGCCCTTCTCGCGCAGCAGATCCAGCATGTATTTGAAAAATTCAACATGCCCGCCCTGGTAGGAGGTGATCGCGACGCCTTGCACGTCCTCTTGCAAGGCTGCAGCGACGATTTCCTGCACGGAGCGGTTATGGCCGAGATGAATGACCTCGGCGCCCGAGGCCTGCATCACCCGGCGCATGATATTGACCGAGGCATCGTGGCCGTCGAACAGCGACGTCGCCGTCACGAATCGAACCTTGTTCGTGGGCTGGTAGGGACTTGGCTTGGCGGCGATGGAAACGGCGCTCATAGGAATAACCCCATTTTAGAGTAGCTGCACGCTGAAACAATGGCCAAATCCCTCGCCGAACTTGCGCGAATTTGCAACATCAGCGGCCTAGGAGCCCCAGCTCGGGGTGCGCTTCTCGACGAACGCCCCCACCCCTTCCTGAGCGATGTCATTGATCATATTGCACGCCATGGCCTCACCGGCGAGCTGGTAGGCCGAGCCGATGTTTGCTTCCAGCTGTCTATAAAACAGCGCCTTGCCGTCCGCAATAACCGATGGCGGCGTGGCAACAATCGCCAGTGCCAGTCGATTGATCTCCTGATCGAGACGCTCGGCGGGCACGCAATGATTGATGAGTCCGTGCTGTAGGGCGGTTGCCGCGTCGATGAACTCGCCCGTCACCAGCATTTCGAACGCGGCCTTGCGCCCTACGTTGCGTGAGAGCGCGACCGATGGCGTGGCGCAGAACAGGCCGACCTTAATGCCCGAAACCGCAAAACGCGCATCATCCGATGCGACCGCGAGGTCGCACATGGCAACCAATTGGCATCCCGCTGCGGTGGCTGTGCCATGAACGCGCGCAATCACCGGTTGCGGCAGCGTTTGGATCCGCATCATCAGCCGGCTGCAATCGTCAAACAGGCGCCGGTAGTACTCCAAGCTCGGGTTGGCCTTCATCTGTTTGAGGTCGTGGCCCGCGCAGAACGCCTTGCCGGCGCCGCCCAACACCACAACGCGCACCGACGCATCTACGCTAAGCGCTTCGAGCGTGGCGTGAAGCGCCGACAACATCTCCTCGGATAGCGCGTTGTACTGCGCCGGACGGTTGAGTGTCAGGAACGCGATGCCGCCCTGGCGCTGCTCCAAAACCAGAGGCGCAATATCGCCGGCGATGCTCAAGGTACTCATGGCGGCTCCCACGTGCTAGGGCTGTGGCCTATGCTCTCACTGACGCATCCGCCGAGGCAATGTTCTATGATTCGAAGAACCAGTACCACGCAGCCTAAGGCCTATCTGTAAGGAGTTTGCATGCAATTGAAGGAAGTGAGTGCCATTGTCACCGGTGGCGCCTCAGGGTTGGGATTAGCGGTTGCGAATCGAATCGTGCACGCGGGAGGCAAGGCGGCGATTTTCGATCTCAGCGTTCCGCAAGGCAGCGCAGCCGCCGCGGCGCTCGGCGAGCGCGCGGGTTTCTTTGCGGTCGATGTGAGCGATGAAGCGGCGGTCGACAGCGCTGTGACCCAGGCAAAAGCCAGGATGGGCAGCGTCAACGCGGCGATCAACTGTGCGGGCATTGCCACACCCGGCCGGTTGGTCGGCAGAAATGGCCCCATGACCGGTAGTTCCTTTCGCAGGATGATCGAAATCAATTTGCTCGGCACGGTGCTGGTCGCCAAAGCGGCTGCCGTTGCCATGCAAGGAAATTCGCCCAACGCACAGGGCGAGCGCGGTGTCATCGTGATGACGGCATCGGTTGCGGCCTTCGACGGACAGATCGGCCAGATCGCCTACTCCGCGTCCAAAGGCGGCATCGTCGGCATGACGCTGCCCATGGCACGGGAGTTGGCGTCGAGCGGAATTCGCGTCATGACCGTGGCGCCGGGCCTCTTCGCGACACCCATGATGAAGGGCTTGCCGCAGGAAGCGCAGGATTCCCTCGGTAGGCAAACGCCCTTCCCGCCTCGCCTGGGCGAGCCTGATGAATTTGCCGCGTTGGTGGTGCAAATTCTCGAGAACGTCATGTTGAACGGCGAAACCATCCGTCTCGATGGCGCGGTCAGAATGCAGCCGCGCTGATCGCTGCAGGATGAAACCCGATCATCGCCTGCTGTTTGGACCTCTGGCCGCTGCAATCTTGACCCTGGGGATAATCGGCTTGGCGCTCTGGGTTCCCGGCTACAGCCAGATTCGCCAGACGGTGAGCGAGATCGGCGAGATGGGCTCTCCGGCGAGAGCCCCCTTCACCATCATGCTGTGCGGTGTCGCACTCTGCTTGCTGGTTTTCGCCGCCGGCGTTGCCGCGGAATCAAAGCGGGCCGGCCACGGCCGGCTGGCTGCTTACTTGATCGCGTTTCTGGCGCTGTCCGCCGCGGGGGTCGGGATATTTGCGTTTCCACATCCGCTGCACAATGTTTTTGGTGAGTCCGAACTCATCGGCTACCAAGCACCGCTGGCGTTCGCGCTGACCTGGCGGCGCGACCCCAACGCAAGACATCTCGTCGCCTTCTCGTGGATCATGTTTGCGCTGATATGGATCAGCATCGCACTGAACTTGAGTTCGCTCGATCGCCACGGCGCCCTGTGGACGGAAATGAAACCCGTCTATGGGCTCATTCAACGATCCCTGTTCGCGGCCTGGTTTGGCTGGTGCGCGGCGCTAGGGGTGCTCTTGTGGCGGCGCCGGGTGCCCCAGGTACCTGTCTGAGTATTCCGCTAGCGGAGAGATGCATGCGCTCAATAACGCCGGAAATCGTCGCTCGCGAATTGGAGCTGCAGTTGCGTGCAGTGCCGCCGGCCATGCGGCCAAAGTTTGCCGAGGCAATTGCGCATTTTGCTGCGAAATATGTGGCCGCGGAACGCAGTCGGTGCCGCATACTCTGCAAGCGGCGCGCGGAACTTTGGCGACATACTCGCGGCGCGGCTTCGCCGCTCGGGGCCGAGGAAGCGCGCTCCCGAGCCAACGAAGCGGATTATTTGGCGGATCTCATCGTCGTTGATCCGCCCTTCGAGACCACGACTTAAGGCCGCGCTTCCAGCACGATATTGAACGGCGTCTCGGTCGCGCGCCGGAATCTGCCAAAACCGCCGCCGCCGACCACGACCTCCCGCAAGCGCGCTTCGCCGGCTTGAGCACCGAGCGCAGGTCCCTTTCGCGCCAGGGATACCGGTACGCATATTTGCGACGACGCCCCATACATCACCCGTCCGACGGGATTCAGATTGTCCTGAAGCTTATCGTTGGCAAATGGCTCCACGATCATCGCGGTACCGTCGGTTTTCAGCGCCTGGCGCGCATGCCGTGCAACCCCGACCGGATCGCCCATGTCGTGCAGGCAGTCGAAGAAGGCGATGACATCGAAGTCCTTGCCTGCATAGCTGACCGCGTCGCTCACCTCAAATTGGGCATTCGCGATTCCGGCTGCCGCGGCCCGCTCGCGGGCGACGCGGATGGATTCGCCGTGGTAGTCGTAGCCCACAAACGTTGATTTCGGATAG
>Ga0210402_10001553_pt1 | contig 23637 bp, 20 predicted proteins | sample IncBWC7MmetaG_FD_161055 | JGI IMG/M metagenome (GOLD analysis project Ga0210402, IMG submission 161055) | Forest soil microbial communities from Barre Woods Harvard Forest LTER site, Petersham, Massachusetts, United States - Inc-BW-C-7-M | ecosystem: Environmental > Terrestrial > Soil >... | reverse complement strand
ACAATGCCCGCGGTGAAGGTCAGCACGCCGCGCTGCTGCGTGTAGTACTTGACGATTTCCCTGGCGAAATGCAAGCCGCGCGTGTGTTCGTTCAGCGTGACCGGCAGCTTGACGCGCCAGTTCATGCGCGGGGCGAAGTGGTCGCGGTAGTTCTCCCCCACGCCGCGCAGTTCGTGCCTCACCTCGATGCCGAGCGATTGCAGCAGCTCCGGTTGGCCGATGCCCGACAGCTCCAGCACGTGCGGCGACTTCACCGCCCCCGCCGCCACGATCACCTCGGCGTTGCACTGCACCTGCTGCGTCTGGCCGTCCTGTCGGTACTCGACCCCGACCGCACGCTTTCCGTCGAGCAGAATGCGTGTGGTGTGGGCTTCGACCTCCACCCGCAAATTCGGCCGGCCGCGTGCCGGATCGAGGAACGCCCGCGCGGTTGACCAGCGGCGGCCCTTCTTTTGAGTCACCTGATAGTAGCCGAAGCCTTCCTGCCTGCCGTTGTTGTAGTCGGGGTTGCGCGGCCAGCCCTCGGCCGCGGCCGCGTCGATGAACGCATCCAGCAGTTCGGCGCGCTCGATCATGTCGGCGACGTTCAGCAGCCCGCCGCGCCCGCGCGTCCCGTCGCCGCCCGGCTCGAAGTGCTCGGACTTGCGGAAATACGGCAGCACCGATTCGTACGACCAGCCGCGATTGCCGAACTGCGCCCAGGTGTTGTAGTCGAGCGGATTGCCGCGCACATACAGCATTCCGTTGATCGAACTCGATCCGCCGAGCGTCTTGCCGCGCGGGATCGGAATGGAGCGGCCCTTGACGCTGTCCTCCGGCTCGGTAGCGAAATTCCAATTGTAGCGCGGGCTGTTCAGCAGCTTGGTGAAGCCGACCGGAATGTTGATCCACATGGAATCGTCCTTCGGTCCGGCTTCCAGCAGCAGCACCCTGATGCGTGCGTCCTCGCTGAGCCGATGGGCCAGCACGCAACCCGCCGATCCCGCTCCGATGATGATGTAGTCGTAGTCGGCCATATCGGTTCCCCCTTGTGGCGCGCATGCTACCGGGCCGGAGCGCTTGCCTCAACACGATGCGCGGGAGAGGATGTGGCGGGGGAAGCAGCGTTGCGCTTTTCGATCTTCAGCCTGATGCGCCATGCGCTGGGCGGAGCCACGTGGCCGGAGCAGTGGCGTTCGCCCGAGCCGCGGGCGGCTTATGACGTGGTCATCGTCGGTGCCGGCGGCCACGGCCTGGCCACCGCGTACTATCTCGCCAAGGAGCATGGTGTGCGCAATGTCGCCGTGCTGGAGCGCGGCTGGCTCGGCGGCGGCAACACCGGGCGCAACACCACGATCATCCGCTCCAACTATCTGTGGGATGAGAGTGCCGCGCTCTATGAGCACGCGCTGAAGCTCTGGGAAGGCTTGTCGCAGGAGCTGAACTACAACGTCATGTATTCGCCGCGTGGTGTGATGATGTTGGCGCACTCGGTGCATGACGTGCAGGTGTCCAAGCGCCACGTTCATGCCAACCGGCTCAACGGCATCGACAACGAGTGGCTGACTCCGGCGCAGGCGAAGGCGTTCTGTCCGCCGCTGAACATCTCGCCCGACTTGCGCTACCCAATTCTGGGCGCTGCGTTGCAACGCCGTGGCGGCGTGGCGCGGCATGACGCGGTGGCCTGGGGATATGCGCGGGCGGCGAGCGCGCTTGGCGTCGACATCATCCAGAACTGCGAGGTTACAGCAATCTGCCGTGCACCTTCGGGTGTGGTTATTGCGGTCGAGACCACGCGCGGGCGGATTGCAGCGAGGAAGATCGCGGTGGTTGCGGCCGGCCATACCAGCGTCGTGATGGCGATGGCCGGCGTGCGCATGCCGATTGAGAGCTATCCGCTGCAGGCGCTGGTATCCGAACCGGTGAAACCGGTGCTGCCCTGCGTGGTGATGTCCAACGGTATCCACGCCTATATCTCGCAGTCAGACAAAGGCGAGTTGGTGATCGGCGCCGGCACGGATGCCTATGTGTCCTACAGCCAGGCAGGCGGCCTGCACATTTCCGCGCATACGCTGGAGGCGATATGCGAGCTTTTCCCCACGTTCCGTCGCCTATGTATGTTGCGCAACTGGGGCGGCATCGTGGATGTCACGCCGGATCGCTCGCCGATCATCGGGCTGACGCCGGTGCCTGGGCTGTTCGTCAACTGCGGCTGGGGAACCGGCGGGTTCAAGGCAACGCCCGGGTCGGGCCACGTGTTCGCCGCGACGATAGCGCGCGACGAACCGCATCCGATCGCGGCACCGTTCTCGCTTGATCGCTTCCGTACGGGTCGCCTGATCGACGAGGCCGCGGCGGCGGCTGTGGCACACTGATGCTGTTGATCGCCTGTCCCTGGTGCGGCGCGCGGCCGGAGAACGAATTCCGCTACGGCGGCGAGGCGCACATCGCCCGCCCGCGCGATCCTGCTTCCGTCGATGACCAGGCGTGGGCGGAGTTTCTTTATATGAGCAGCAATCCGAAGGGTGTGCATCACGAGCGTTGGCGCCACATCCATGGTTGCGGTCGTTTCTTCAATTGCGTGCGTGACACGCTCAGCGACCGCATCCTCGCGACCTACAGGCCCGGTGAGCCAAAACCGGAGCCGCCCAGGCGATGACCGGTGCGTACCGCACCCCGACAGGCGGCAGGGTCGACCGCGCACGGCCGATGTCGTTCAATTTCGACGGCAGACAGTTCATCGGTTGTGCGGGAGATACGCTCGCCTCCGCGTTGTTGGCGAATGGCGTGCATTTGGTAGGGCGTTCGTTCAAGTACCATCGGCCGCGAGGGATTTTGTCGGCCGGATCGGAGGAGCCGAACGCGCTGATGACGATCGATCGCGGACCCGGACGCGTCACGCCGAACCAGCGAGCGACGCAGCAGGAGCTGTACGAGGGGCTGAGGTCGCGCGGCCGGAACAGTTTCCCGTCCCTCGCATTCGATTTCGGCGCGGTCAACGACACGCTGGCATCGTTGTTCCCGGCGGGCTTCTACTACAAGACGTTTATGTGCCCGCGCATATTCTGGCGACACCTTTACGAGCCTGCCATCCGCGCCGCATCCGGTCTCGGCCGCGCCCCGACCGCACCCGATCCCGATCGCTATGCACAGCGCTTTGCCCATTGCGACGTGTTGGTGATTGGCGCCGGCCCGGCCGGACTTGCGGCGGCACTTGCCGCATCGGCCGGCGGTGCGCGCGTGCTGGTTTGCGATGAACAGGCTGAGTTGGGCGGATCGCTGCTCGCCGAGACCGAGGCCAGCATCGACGGCAAACCCGCCGCTGTGTGGCTGAGTGAAACCATTGCGGAGCTGACACGGCACCCAGAAGTGACGCTCTTTCCGCGCACCACAGCGTTCGGATGGTTTCCGGACAACATGATAGGACTCGCCGAGCGGGTCACTGACCACCTTGCGCAGCCCGATCCGAATCTGCCGCGCGAACGGCTCTGGCAGGTGCGTGCAAGGCAGGTGGTCATCGCAACCGGCGCGATCGAACGGCCGCTGGTCTTTCCGGGCAACGACCGGCCAGGCGTGATGCTGGCCGATGCCGCCCGTACCTACCTCGCGCGCTACGGTGTCAAAATCGGCACGCGCGCGCTGATCGTCACCGCCGACGACAGCGCCTATGCGGTGGCAACGGCCTTGCAGCGGGCCGGCATCGCGGTCGTCACGGTCGATCTGCGGCCGGAGCCCCGCGAGGCAGCACTTGCGTCCCGTGTGTCGGTGCGCACCGGCATGCACGTTGTCGCGACCAAAGGACGGCTGCGGATCACCGCCGCCACACTGTCCAACGGCGAGACCGTCGCATGCGACGCTTTGCTGATGTGCGGCGGCTGGACGCCGTCGGTGCATCTATTCTCGCAGTCGCGCGGCCGGCTTCGCTTCGACGAGCGGCTTGGTGCGTTCGTGCCAGGCCAGTCCGCCGCGAACGAAAGATCCGCCGGCGCCTGTAACGGAACCTTCTCGCTCGCGGCCTGCCTGGAGGAGGGCTACGCCGCCGGCGATCAGGCCGCGCCAGCCCGCCGGTTCGTCGTAACTGGCGCGCGCAACAGCCAGCCGTGTATCGCGCCGCCGCCCGCCGCCGCGCTCGGCAAGGCCTTCGTCGATTTCCAGAACGACGTCACGGTCAAGGACCTTCGAATTGCCGCACAGGAGGGCTTTCACTCTATCGAACATGTGAAGCGTTACACAACTACCGGCATGGCGACCGATCAGGGCAAGACATCCAACATGAACGCGCTGGCCATCGTGTCCGACATTCTGCATCAGCCAATTCCGCAGGTCGGGCACACGACGTTCCGCATGCCCTATACGCCGGTGACCTTCGGCGCACTCGCCGGTACCGCGCGTGGCGCGCTGTTCGAGCCGGTGCGTCGCACGCCGATCCAAGATTGGGCTGCGGCGCACGGCGCGCTGTTCGAGGATGTCGGAACATGGCAGCGCGCCCGCTGCTTCCCGCGCGACAGCGAAAACATGCACGCAGCGGTCGCGCGCGAATGCCGCGCCGTGCGTAACGCAGTCGGCATTTTTGATGCCACCACGCTTGGCAAGATCGAGGTTGTCGGACCCGATGCGGCGGAATTCCTCAACCGTCTCTACACCGGGAGCTTCGGCGGACTTGCCACGGGGCGTTGCCGCTATGGCGTGCTGCTCAACGAGGCCGGTTTCGTCATGGATGATGGCGTGATCGCCCGTCTGGCGCCGGATCGGTTCCACGTCACCACAACCACCGGCGGCGCCGCGGGTGTGCTGCATCATTTGGAAGACTATCTCCAGACGGAGTTTTCCGAACTTCGCGTGTGGCTGACATCCATCACCGAGCAGTGGGCCGTGATCGCGGTGCAGGGCCCGTTGGCGCGACAGGTGATCGCGCCGCTGGTGCAAGACATTGACCTATCGGGTGATGCAATGCCGCACATGAGCGTGCGCGAAGGCCGCATGTGCGACGTGCCCGCGCGGCTATTCCGCGTCAGCTTCACCGGCGAGTTGGGCTACGAGATCAACGTGCCGGCCGACTATGGAAAGGCCGTCTGGGACGCGGTGATTGCATCCGGCGCATCGCACGCCATCACGCCGTATGGTACAGAAACAATGCACGTACTACGTGCCGAGAAAGGCTACATCATCGTCGGTCAGGAAACCGATGGCACGGTTATTCCCGCCGATCTTGGCCTCGATTGGGCGATCGGCAAGGCGAAGCCGGATTTCGTCGGCAAGCGTTCACTGACGCGGCCCGACATGTTGCGGCCGGATCGCAAGGAGCTGGTCGGCCTGTTCGCCCCTGAGCTGCTGGAGGAAGGCGTGCAGATTGTCGCCGACCCCAATGCTTCGGTTCCGGTGCCGATGCTCGGTCATGTCACATCGGCTTACTGGAGCGAGACGTTGCGGCGCCCGATCGCGTTGGCGTTGCTCGCAGGTGGCCGCGCGCGCGTCCGGCAGACGCTGTACGCGCACATGCCGGGGGGCAGCATTGCGGTGCGCGTGACGACACCCGTGTTCTACGATCCGCAAGGCGCGCGCCTTCATGCTTGAACGCGATCATCCGTTGCAGCAGCAGGCCGGGAATACGCCACCGTGCGTAGCGGTGACTTTGGCCGCGCTGCCATCGCTGACGCGGATCATAATTCGTGCAGACCAGAAGGCGGCAATCGCGATCGGTGGCATGCTGGGGGTGGCGTTGCCGGCCGCGCCGTGTCGCAGCAATGCATCGTCCGATCGCGCTGCTCTGTGGCTCGGGCCGGATGAATGGCTGGTGCTGGCAGACGAAGGAGCGGAGCTGCCAACGACTCATGCCGGCGCCAGCATCGTGGACGTGTCGCATCGCGACACCGCATTGTCGGTGTCCGGCCCCCGCGCCGCCTGGACGATCAATGCATTCTGCGCGCTCGACCTGCATCCTTCCGCGTTCCCGGTTGGGATGTGCACGCGCACCGTGTTCGGCAAGGCGCAGATCGTGCTGTGGCGCACCGCGGCGGAGACGTTCCACATCGAGGCTGCACGTTCGTTCGCGTCCTATGTCTGGGCCTGCCTCGAGGAGGCGCGGCGCGAGTTCCTCGCCTGACGCCGCCCATGCTAGGCTCCGCAAAACGCAGGCATCGGAGGGAACCATGGACTTCAAGGGCAAGGTCGCGCTGATCACCGGCGCCGGCAACGGCATCGGACGCGCCACCGCTGTTGGTTTCGCGCGGGACGGTGCCAGGGTCGTGGTGGTGGACCGCGATACGGCCGGCGGAGAAGGCACCGTCGGCATCATCCGCCAGCAGGGCGGCGAGGCGCTGTTCGTCGCCGCCGATGTAACCAAATCCGCCGACGTGCAGGCCTATGTGAAGGCGGCGCTGGATGCGTACGGGACGATCGACTGCTTCCACAACAACGCCGGTATCGAAGGCAACGTGGCCCCGACTGCGGAATATGACGAGGCGATGTTCGATACGGTGATGGGCGTGAATGTGAAGGGCGTGTTCCTCGGTTTGCGGCATGTTCTGCCGGTGATGCTGAAGCAAAAGCGCGGCGCTATCGTGAACACCGCCTCGGTTGCCGGCCTGGTCGCATCGCCGGGGATGCCCGCCTATGTCGCCTCCAAGCACGCGGTGATCGGGCTGACCAAGACCGCGGCCGGCGAGGTGGCGCGTTCCGGCGTGCGGGTGAACGCGGTCTGTCCGGGGCCGATCGATACGCGCATGATCCACTCGCTGGAGTCCATGCTGAGCCCAAACGATCCTGGCAGCATCGGCGAGCGCTACCAGTCCAACATTCCGATCGGCCGATACGGCACGGCGGACGAGGTGGCGAATGTTGTGCTGTTCCTGTGCTCGGATCTGGCGAGCAACATCACCGGCGCGCAATATGTCGTCGATGGCGGGCGCACGGCGACGGGCGGGGCGGTAACGAACAACCTGGTGCGCTAGGCTTCGACCAAGATGAAATTCGACCACCTGAGTATTCCGGTGACCAACGCCGACCGTTCGCGCGATTGGTATGTCGCAACGCTGGGTTTGAGGGTTGAATTCGAAGTAGCCGAGCGGCGCACTGTCGCCCTGCAGGACAGCGGCGGCTTTACGGTATTCCTCCAGGAGGTTGCGTCTGCCGTCGATCCGAACGGCTGCGCCATGTGGTTTCAGGTTGCAGACGTCGATGTCACGTTTGCTGAATGGTCGGCGCGTGGCGTTGCGTTTTCGCATGGCCCGCAGAAATCATTCTGGGGATATGGAGCCGAGCTGCTTGATCCGGACGGCTACAGCATCCGGCTGTGGGATGAGCAGTCGATGCGACAGAAGTGATGGGAGACTTGCGATGATCACCGCCATCGTTCTCTACGATTTGCCGCCCGAGATCGACCGCGAGGCTTGCCGCCGGCATTTCCTCAAGATCGCGCCGGATTTTCTTGGCGTACCGGGGTTCGTTCGCAAGCAGTTCATCCATGACGTGAACGGTGGCGTGGCCGGCGGTTCGTATATCTGGAAAGACTTGGAGTCGGCGAAGGCGTTCTACAACGGTCCGTGGCTTGAAGGGATCAAACGTCGCTACGGCTGCGAACCGCGGGTCAGCTATTTCGAAACGTTCGCGGTCGCGGATCAGAAAACCAACTTCGCCGGCGCTCCCGAGGACTGATCACAATGGTCAAAACCGTACGCACGAAGCTGCTGGAGATCGCATACAACGAGAGCGGTCCGGCGGACGGTCCGCCGGTCATCCTGCTGCACGGCTGGCCCTCCGATCCGCATGACTGGGACGGTGTCGCGCCACCCCTGGCCGCGGCCGGCGGTCGCGTCCTGGTGCCGTGGTTGCGCGGCTACGGGCCGACGCGGTTCCTCGATCCCGCCACGCCGCGTTCCGGCCAGCAGGCGGCCCTCGGCGCCGACGTGCGCGACTTCATGGACGCGCTCGGTATTCCGCAGGCAACGCTGGCCGGCTACGACTGGGGCGGACGCGCCGCCTGCGTCACCGCCGCCTTATGGCCGGAGCGCGTGCGCGGACTCGTTTCCATAACCGGCTACAACATCCAGAACATCGCGGCATCGGGCCGGCCAGGGTCGGCTGCGGCGGAACATCGCCATTGGTATCAGTGGTATTTCCAGACCGAGCGCGGCCGTGCCGGCCTGACGCAGAACCGGCACGACATCGCCCGGTTGCTGTGGCAGCTTTGGTCGCCGAACTGGCGCTTCGACGACGCCACATTCGAGGCCACGGCACAGAGTTTCGACAATCCCGACTTTGTCGCCGTCACCATTCAGTCCTATCGGCACCGCTATGGCGCGGCGGAGGGCGATCCCGCGGTCGAGGCGCTGGAGCAACGTCTCGCCGCCCAACCTAAAATCACGGTTCCCACGATCGTGCTGCATGGTGCGGCCGATGGCGTCGGCCCGCCGGAAAACTCCGAGCACCATGCGCAGCACTTCGCCGCGCACTATGAACGGCACGTGGTGCCGGTCGCCGGCCACTTCCTGTCGCGCGAGACGCCCGACGCGGTGGTGCACGCAGTGCGTGATCTGCTCGGCCGAGAATAGGCTAGTCATCCCGCAAGGCGGGACAGGAGAACGCACATGGCTGGGAACAGCGACTATCTGGTCGGGCTCGACAGAAACCAGGCCAACTACACGCCGCTTACCCCGCTCACGTTTATCGAGCGCGCCGCGTACGTGCATCCACATCACCCGTCGATCGTGCATGGCGCCCAGCGCTTCACCTGGCGCGAGACCTATGCGCGGTGCCGCCGGCTCGCATCCGCACTGGCGCGGCGCGGCATCGGCAAGAACGACACGGTGGCGCTCATGGCGCCGAACATCCCAGCGATGGTGGAGGCGGCATTCGGCGTGCCGATGTGCGGCGCGGTACTGAATACGCTGAACACGCGGCTGGACGCCGAGACGATCGCATTCATGCTGCGCCATGGCGGCGCACGGGCGTTGATCACCGACCGCGAGTTCTCGGCGACGATCGAAAAGGCGCTGACACTGCTGGACCAGCCCCTGTTGGTGGTCGACATCGACGATCCGAGCTTCGTCGGCGGCAAGACGCTGGGTGAGATCGGCTATGAGGCATTTCTGGCAGAGGGCGATCCCGAATACGCCTGGGAAAATCCGGCGGATGAGTGGGATGCGATTTCGCTGAACTACACGTCCGGCACCACCGGCGATCCAAAGGGCGTGGTGTATCATCACCGCGGCGCGTATTTGAACGCGATCAGCAATGTCCTCGATTGGGACATGCCGCAGCACGCGGTGTATCTGTGGACGTTGCCGATGTTCCACTGCAATGGTTGGTGCTATCCCTGGTCGGTCGCCGAGCGTGCCGGCACCAATGTGTGCCTGCGCCGGGTGGAGGCAAAGGCCGCGCTGGATGCGATCCGCAGGCACAAGGTGACGCATATGTGCGGCGCGCCGATCGTCTATGCGATGCTGATCAACGCACCGGCCGAATTGCGCGCCGGCCTCGACCACCGCATCGCCGGCCAGATCGCCGGGGCCGCGCCGCCGCTCGCGATCATCGAGGGCGCCGATGCGATCGGCATCGAGCTGACCCATGTCTACGGCCTGACCGAGACATACGGTCCCGCGTCGGTGTGCGCCAAGCATGCGGGGTGGAGCGCGCTGCCGATCGAGCAGCGGGCAGAGCGCAACGGCAGGCAGGGCGTGCGCGTGCCGATGCAGGAGGCGATGACCGTGCTCGATCCGGAGACGTTGGCGCCGGTGCCGCGGGACGGCGAGACGATGGGCGAGATCATGTTCCGCGGCAACATCACCATGAAGGGGTATTTGAAAAACGAGCATGCGACCGAAGCGGCGTTTGCCGGGGGTTGGTTTCATACCGGCGACCTCGCGGTGATCGAGCCGGATGGCTACGTGAAGATACGCGACCGGTCAAAGGACATCATCATCTCCGGCGGCGAGAATATTTCCTCCATTGAGGTGGAGGATGCGCTTTACAGCCATCCGGCCGTGATGAGCGTCGCGGTGGTCGCGCAGCCTGACGAGAAGTGGGGCGAGACGCCGTGTGCCTTCATCGAATTGAAGCCTGGCGCGAGTGCCTCGGCGGATGAACTGCGTGCGTTCTGCCGCGAGCATTTGGCACGCTTCAAGGTGCCGAGCAGCTTCGTGTTTCGCGAACTGCCGAAGACGTCAACGGGAAAGATTCAGAAGTTCGTGCTGCGCGATCTCGCGAAGTCGGTGAGTGCGATAGAATGACCGTTCGTCATGGAGAGACGTGCTCCCCCTCCCCTTGTGGGAGGGGGTTGGGGGGAGGGGACAGCCGCACAAAGTCAAGCTTGGTACCGATGCCGCGCTTTGCCTTGTGCTAGCGCCGCCCCTCCCCCCAACCCCCTCCCGCAAGGGGAGGGGGAGAATCGCGTTCCGGCCAGTGTTCACCTTGATGCCGATTGTTCCTTACGAAGGACGCGGTCCACCCGTTCCGTCAGCGCCTTTGCATCAAACGGCGCCCGCACCTTTGCATCATTGTCGAAGTAGACAAATACATCGCGCCTGCGTTTGCGACCCTTGGCACCGATCCGCTCGGCATCCGCCGGTTCGCCACCCTTTGCCCAGGTGACGACGCGCGAGGCCCATTCATCCAGCGACTTGTCGTCGTAGCCGCTGGCGTACAGCTCCTCCGATCCATGCAGCCGGCAATAGACGAAGTCGGACGTGAGATCCATCAGCCGTGGCCACTCCACCGTGTCGGCGCATACCAGCGCCACGTCGTATTTATGCAGCAGGTCGATGAACGCGCGCGTGCGGAACGTCTCGTTGCGGATCTCGAACGCGTGTCGCATCGGCCGGGCATCCACCTTCAACCACGCCGGAGCCTTCAGACGATCGTCATGCTTCCGGCCAAACCGCGCGGCGGCCTTGGTGTCATGCGGCAGCAGCTTCAGGAACGCCTCGATCCGCTCAGCGTCGAACCGGAAATTCGGCGGGAACTGCCACAGGATCGGCCCCAGTTTTCCCCCGAGCCGCAACAGACCGGAGGCAATGAAATTCGCCAGCGGCGTCTCCACCTCGCGCAGCCGCCGGATATGCGTGATGAAGCGCGGCGCCTTCACCGCGAACACAAAGCCATCCGGCGCCCGATCCGCCCAGTCGGCAAAGGCGTCCGGCCGCTGCATGCCGTAGAACGTGCCGTTGATTTCAATCGAGCTGAACTGGCAGGTCGCGTATTCCAGTTCTCGCTTCTGCGCCAAGCCCTTCGGATAGAACACGCCGCGCCATGGCGCGTAGGTCCACCCGGAGATACCGATCCGGACCGTGCCCGCACGCGCCATGCCACCCTCCTGACGGAGGCTGCTCGGATCAGCCTCCGGGCAGAGCTACGTTCTCCCATCCCGAAAGTGTCTCCACAGCACGACCAACGCGGAACACCATCGCTTCATCAAACGCGCGGCCCGCGATCTGTACACCGATCGGCAGCCCACTAGTGCCGAGGCCAATGGGCACGCTCATCGCCGGATGGCCGGTGACGTTGTACGGGATGGTTTGGATCGGTGACGCCGACGACAACGCATCGGTGGGCTGATCAAACCGCGGCGCCGTGTCGAGTGCGGATAGCATGAGCAGCGCATCGTAGCGCGACAGTGCCGCGCTCACTGCGTCGGTCAATTCCCGGCGGGCCCGTTGCGCGTGGATCAGGTCCGCCGCGGTGATCGCCGCACCAAGCACGAACCGCCCGGCGGTGATCTCGCCATAGTCCTGCAGCCGTGTCTGCACATCGGCCTCGTGAATTGCGAAGGCCTCGGCCATCATGATCACCCGCCCGACCGCAGAGAACAGCGCATATTCGGGAAGCTCCATGTCCTCCACCGTTGCGCCCGCCTCGCGCAACTGCGCCGCCGTGCGATCGAGGCCCGCAACGACCTGCGGCGTCGTCGCAGTCGCCGTTGCGAAGAACGCGCGCGGAATGCCGATGCGCAGCCCGGCGACACCCTTCTCCAGGTCGGCGCGATAGTCGGGTACCGGCACGTCCGCACTGGCGGGGTCCCGCGGATCGTGCCCGGCCAGCACCTGCAGCGTGATTGCCGAATCCTCCACGCTGCGACTCAGCGGGCCGATGTGATCCAGTGTCCAGGACAGCGGGAACACGCCGCGGCGCGATACGCGCCCGTAGGTCGGCTTGATTCCGACCGTGCCGCACCACGCCGCCGGGCCGCGGATCGAGCCGCCGGTGTCTGAGCCCATTGCCATGCGCACCATGCGCGCAGCAATCGCGGTGCCGGAGCCAGACGATGAGCCGCCGGTGACGTGCTCGGGGTTCCACGGATTGCGCGCGGGCGGAAACGGCAGGTCGAAGCTCGGCCCACCGATGGCGAACTCGTGCGTCGCCAGCTTGCCGAGCAGCACGCCGCCGGCCTCGCGCAGCCTGGCTACCGCGACGCTGTCCTCCTTCGGCACGTTGTGCAGACGCAGCTTGGAATGGCAGGTCGTGCGGATGCCAGCCGTGTCGTAGATGTCCTTCAGCGCATAGGGGATGCCGTGGAACGCCCCGCGATCGCGCCCCGACTTCAGCTCATCGTCCGCACGACGCGCATCGGCCAGGGCGCGCTCCTCGGTCACCAGCACGAACGCGTGCAGCGCGCCGTCCCGTGCGGCTACGCGAGCCAGCGCATCGCGCGCCAGCTTTTCCGCGGTGACGGTGCCGGCGCGCAGCAACCGGCCCATCTCGGCAATGGAGAGGTCCTGCGTGTCCATCATTTGCCTCCTGCCGGAGCGAGGCGGAATACGTTCGACGGCTCCGCCTCGGGTCCGTAGCGACCGTGCAGCAGGGCGATCTGACCGCGCAGATCTGCATAGGCGGTGAGCACAGCTGCTCGTCGTTGCGGCGGGATTGTTATGCCGGCGCGCGTCATCAGGCAGTCGAACTCGGCTGCCAGCGCGTCCGGGGTTGGGAATTCGGCCATGTCGGCTCCTCTCCGGCTGGGTCGCAGCGAATTATGCATGCGGCGGGCGCTCCCGCTACAGTGCGCGTTGCAGGAGGCGCGAAATGCGAACGCAGGTTGGTATCGTGGGGGCGGGTCCGGCCGGGCTGCTGCTGTCGCATCTGCTGCACCTTCACGGCATCGAGTCGATCGTGCTGGAGGCGCGTTCCCGCACGTATGTCGAGAACCGCATCCGTGCCGGCGTGCTGGAATACGGCACGGAGCAGTTGCTGGACGACTCCGGCGTCGGCGAGCGCATGCGGCGCGAAGGCATGCTGCACCCTGGCGTGGTCATGCGGTTCGGCCGCGCGGACCATCGCATCGACTTTGCCGATCTCATTGGCAAGCACGTGATGGTCTACAGCCAGCACAAGGTGGTGCAGGACCTGATCGCCGCACGCCTCGCTGCGGATGGCCAGATCGTGTTCGACGCCGAGGGCGTGAGTGTGCACGATTTTCACGCCGGTCAGCCACGGATCCGCTATCGGCATGGCGGTGCCGAGCATGAGGTTGCATGCGATATCATCGCCGGCTGCGACGGGTTTCATGGCGTGTGCCGCCCATCGATCGCTGCCGGTGAGCTGCGTGTGTTCGAGCGCGAGTATCCGTTCGGCTGGCTGGGCATTCTTGCCGAGGCGCCGCCGTCAACGGAAGAGAACGTCTACGTCAGTCATGAACGCGGCTTTGCCCTACTCGCGATGCGCTCGCCGACGGTGAGCCGGCTCTACATCCAGTGCGCGCCGGATGAGGATATCGCGGCGTGGTCGGACGATCGGATCTGGGCGGAGCTGCAGGTGCGGGCCGGGCGTGACGGATTCGCGCTGGCCGAGGGTCCGATCGTGCAGCGGGGCATCACGCCGATGCGCAGCTTCGTGGTCGAGCCGATGCAGTGCGGGCAGCTGTACCTGGCCGGCGATGCCGCACATATCGTGCCGCCGACGGGGGCGAAGGGGCTGAACCTCGCGGCAGCCGACGTGGCGGTGCTGACACGCGCCATTGAGGCGTTTTATCGGCAAGGGACGAGCGAAAGGCTGGATGCGTATTCCGCGACCTGTCTGCGCCGCATCTGGAAGGTGCAGCGGTTCTCCTGGTGGATGACGACGCTGCTGCACCGCTTCTTCGATCACACGCCGTTCGAGCAGCAGATGCAGGCCGCGGAGCTGGATTATGTTTTCAGCTCGCGTGCGGCGTCACTGGCACTGGCCGAGAATTACGTGGGGTTGCCGCTGCCGAGCTGAACGGGAAGCGCTCCCTCCCCAACCCTCCCCCGCTTTGCGGAGGAGGGAGTTACAGCGCCCCCTCTCATGCGAAGCCGGGGTTCGTCTCACACCCCGCCCCAAACCTCCTGCGCCACCTCGACACACAACCGAAGCTTCGCCCACTGTTCGTCCTCGGTCAGCACGTTGCCTTCCTCGGTGCTGGCGAACCCGCATTGCGGCGACAGTGCTAGCTGCTCCAACGGCAGATACTTCGCTGCCTGATCGATCCGTCGCTTCAGCTCATCCTTGCTTTCCAGCGCGCCCGATTTGCTGGTGACCAGACCCAGCACCACCACTTTGTTGCCGCGCGGCACGAACCGCAGCGGCTCGAACCCACCGGCACGATCCGTGTCGTACTCCATGAAATACGCATCGGAGTTGATCTGGTTGAAGAGCACCTCGGCCACCGGTTCGTAGCCGCCTGACGCGACCCAGTGCGAGCGGAAATTGCCGCGGCACAGGTGCATGCTGATCACCATGCCATCCGGCCGCCCCTCGATCGCCCGGTTCAACATGCCGGCATAGATCGCCAGCAGATTCTCGACATGTTCGCCGCGCGCCTTCAATCCGGCGATCTGCTCGGGATCGCACAGATACGCGATATTGACTTCGTCAAGCTGCAGATACCGGCATCCCGCCGCGCCGAACGCCGCTACCGCCTTGTTGTACGCCTGGCCCAGGTCCGCGAAGAAGCCGTCCATGTCCGGATAGGTCTTCGGATCGATCGCTTGTCGCCCCCCGCGGAAATGCACCACCGAGGGCGACGGAATGGTCATCTTCGGCACCGCGCTTCCGGCGTGACCGGCGACGAACCGAAAATTGTCCACCATCACCGGCCGGGTCCAGCCGATTTTGCCGGTGACACGCAGCGCCAGCGGTAACGGCAGGCCGCCCTTGAACTGGACCTTCTGCTCCGGCTCATAGAGCTCGACGCCGTCGAGGCCTGAGACGAAATCGAAATGCCAGAACGCACGGCGATACTCGCCGTCGGTCGCCGCGCGCAGGCCGATCTCCTCCTGCCGGCGCATCGCCGCCTCGATGCAGCGGTCCTCCACGGCACGCAGCGCCTCGGCCGAGAGCGTTCCTGCCTTGTGAGCGGCGCGAGCCTCGGTCAACTCGCGCGGCCGCAGCAGGCTTCCCACATGGTCGGCTCGGAACGGCGGCCGGCTGCGCGGGCCGACCCGATCTCTCGTCGTGGTTGTAGACATGGACATCAGATCAACCCCCCCTGCCTGGCGTACTGTCGCCCGACGCACTGTCCTACCGCCTGCGCGACCCCGTGCAAACATGGGAGGCTCGGCATGGACCGCTGGCGGCCAAGCGACTATCACACGCCGCCCGCGTCCGCGGGACTGACACAATGAATCGATCCGTATGTCGCTGAAGCGCCTGCTCGTCGGTCTGGTCGAATTCAGCCGCCGCCACGCCCTCGCCGTGGTGCTGGGCGGGCTCGTCATTGCTGCATTCTCCGCCTTCTACGCGACGCACCATCTGGGCGTGACCACCGACACGGACCAGATGTTCGCCCCCAGCCTGCCCTGGCGGAAGAGCGCGGCCGAGTTCAAGAAGAACTTCCCGCAGTTCAGCGGCCTGCTGGTGGCGGTGATCGACGCGCAGGAGCCGGAGGAAGCCGACGCCACGGCCGCTGCGCTGGCCGCTGCCGTCGCCGATGATCACGTCCATTTCAACTCAGTGCGGCGACCCGATGCGTCGCCCTTCCTCCGCAAGGAGGGGCTGCTGTTCCTCGACGAGAAGGCCCTCACTGACCTGATGGATCGCACGATCGACGCACAGCCGTTCCTCGGCCAGCTCGTCGCCGATCCGACAGCACGCGGTCTGTTCTCCGCGCTTTCGCTGCTGGGGATGGGGGTCACGAAGGGGGACGTCGATCTCAGCCCCTATATCGGCTCGCTGGTGGCGTTCCATCAGTCCATGGCGGACGTTCTGTCAGGTCATCCGCGGCCGCTGTCATGGCAGTCACTGCTCGGCGGCGGACTGAACGATCTGGCCGGCAAGTACAAATTCGTGCTGGTGCAGCCGAAGCTCGACTTCGGCGCACTGCAACCGGGGGGCGAAGCGACGGGCGCGATGCGCCAAATCATCGGCGGGCTGGAGTTCGTCAAGTCCGGCGCCGCCCGCGTGCGCATCACGGGTCAGGTGGCGCTGGCGGACGAGGAGTTCGCGACCGTGGTGCAGGGCGCGGTGGTTGGCTTGGCTGGCAGCGTGGTGCTGATCACGCTCTGGCTGTTCCTCGCCGTGAAGACCTGGCGGCTGATCGTGCCGATCCTCGCAACGCTGGGCTTGGGCCTGATGCTGACCCTGCTGTTCGCGTCCGTCGCCGTGGGCACGCTCAATCTCGTGTCGGTCGGCTTCGGCATCCTGTTCGTCGGCATCGCGGTGGATTTCGCCATCCAGTTCTCGGTGCGCTACCGCGAGCGGCGCTTCGAGTATCCCGACCCGGCGACGGCGATGCTTCAGAACGCCGCCCGCACGGGTGACCAGATCCTCGTCGCGTCGATCGCGACGTCGGCTGGATTCATGGGTTTCGTGCCGACCGACTTTTCCGGAGTGGCGGAACTAGGCCTGATTGCCGGCGTCGGCATGCTGATCGCCTTCGCCTGCACAATCGGCTTCTTGCCGGCGGCGATCACGCTGTGCCGCCCGCGGGGCGAGAAGGCGGTCGTTGGGTTCGCCTGGCTGGCGCCATGCGATCCAATCGTCGCGCGGCACCGTCGGCCGATTCTCGTTGTATTCGCTGCCCTCGCGGCGCTCGCCATCGCAGTCGCGCCGCGGCTGGAGTTCGATTCCGACCCGCTGCACACCAAAAACCCGAATACCGAGGCGATGCAGACGCTGTTCGACCTGATGGATGACCCGCTCACCAATCCGTACAGCATCGACATCCTGGCGCCGACCGTGGCGGACGCTGCTTCGCTGAAGCCGAAGCTGGTGAAGCTGTCCACAGTGTCCAAGGTGATCGATGTCGAGAGTTTCGTGCCGGATGACCAGCAGGCGAAGCTGGCGATCATCTCCGATGCGAATTCGATCCTCGCGCCGACCCTGACCGCGCACGAACCGCCGGCGCCGATCAAGCCGGACGATGTGCGGCTCGCCGCCAAGGCCGCCGTGGCGCAGATCGATCCGGCGCTGGCGAAGTTGCCGAAGGACCATCCGCTGGACGCGATCGCCAACGACCTCCACCAGCTCATGGCTGCGCCCGATCCGATCCTGATCACGACGAATGCCGTGCTCACCCAATTCCTGCCGGATCAGCTCGAGCACCTGCGCACGTCGCTGAGCGCCGAACCGGTGAGGCTGGCTTCGATCCCGTCCGACGTATCGCGGGACTGGCTGCTGCCGGACGGACGGGCGCGGTTGCAGGTGATGCCTGGCCCGCAGGTGCGCGGCAGCAAAGGCCTGCGCGAATTCGTCGATCAGGTCACCGCGGTTGCACCGGACGCAGGCGGCTCGGCAGTGACCATCGAGGCCACCAGCGAAACCATCGTCGACGCGTTTCGCGCGGCCGCGCTCATCGCTGTGGTGTCGATTACTGTCATCCTGTGCCTGGCGTTGCGACGGATCGTGGACGTCTGCCTCGTGCTGGCGCCGCTGACGCTCTCGGCACTGCTCACGCTGCTAGTGGCGGTTTTGCTGCGCCTGCCGCTCAACTTCGCGAACATCATCGCGCTGCCGCTGCTGTTGGGCGTCGGGGTGTCCTTCAACATCTACTTCGTGATGAACTGGCGGGCGGGGCGGCATGCCGTCCTCGGGTCCGCGACCGCGCGGGCGATTGTGTTCTCGGCGCTGACCACCGGGACGGCGTTCGGCTCGCTGGCGCTGTCGGAGCATCCCGGCACCGCCAGCATGGGCCGGCTGCTGCTGATCAGCCTCGCGTGCACGCTGATGGCGAGCCTGATCTTCATTCCGGCGCTGCTTTCGACCGTCCACGCGCGAACGAGGCATTAACCGGTGGGGTGCATGCTGACGCGATGCGTTGGCTTCTCATGGCCCGAGGTGAAATAGGTGCGTCAGTTGAAGCTGACGCTGCCGCCAACTGTCGTCATCCCCGCGAAAGCGGGGACCCAGGCGACAAGCACCGCGCCTGTGCTGCCTGGGTCCCCGCTTTCGCGGGGATGACGACAGGGATCGGGGTCCGCGGGTCAGATGATTCGCTTGTTCCGGCTCGGATCATCCTCGCCGGTTTGCTGCTGCTGGTCCTTGCATCATTCGGGGCCGCCGCGCAGCCGGCGGACTGTCCAGCCGAACCATCGGCGGGACCGATGCTGCCGTTGTCGCTCGACCTCGGCGGCCAACCCGGCGTGCCCCGTGGCGTGACAGGCCAGGCCTATGTCGGCGTGCCGATGGGGGCGCCTGGCGTTGCCTGCGGCGGTGCGCCTAGGCCGTTGCCGCGCGATATTCTGCGCGGCGAACCGGGGAACGTGCTGGGGCCATCATCGCCCGACCTGCTGCGTGGGCCGGGCACACCGCGGGTGTGGGTGGAGACCCGTTGAGACGCACAATGTTGTGACGCGGCGGCGCTTGGCCGGCAACGATGCGCGTGGCCAACTGCTGCACGGTCGAGTCGGACCAAGCTGCACGACCTCGCGAGGATGGTTGCCATGCGCCGTTGCCTGTTGGCCCTGCTTCTGCCCCTCCTGCTCGGCGGGTGCCTCAGCTTCAGCAGCAGCAATCCACCGGCGCCGCACAACAATACCACGATCGTGGTGCCGCCCGGCTCGACGGTCGTCTGCCCCAACGGCAGTGCGCCGCCGTGCTGATTATTGGTACTGGCGGGCCTGCACCGCCGCGATCGCCCCTGCCTGTCGCATGACCTGACCGACAAACAGAACGCCGCTCGGATCGACCGGCAGTCCGGCATCGCGCAGCAGCAGCGCGGTCCAGGTGTTGCACGTGTGGAATGCGTCGTAGGTCTCCCCCGATGCGTAGAACACGCTCCCAGCATAGGGGCCGTCGCCGAGCTTTTGCGCCGCTCCGTTCGGCGTCTTCTCCAGTGCCTGCCAGATGAGTTCGGCCAGCCTATCGACGCCGGCCTGTGTCACTCGCAACGCCACCACCTGCTCGTCTGAAAATGCCTCGGTCGGCTGTGCACCCAGCGCCGTCATCAGGATGGCACTCTTGCTGGGGAACAACGCGGTCAGCATTTCGCCGGATCCGTTGCCGTGAGTCATCAGGTAGTTGCGTTCGCCAAAACCGAACACCATGAAGCGGATGCCAGGGAAATCGCGTTCCAGGGCCGCCAGCGGGGCGTGTACCTCATCGACAGGCAGGCCGATGTCGGTATGCCAGCCGCGGCCGACGACATAGATGACCGCGTTCCCTGCCACCGGCACTCCCGGCGGCTGCGGCGCCGAGACGCACCCACCAAGCGGGCCAACGGTCAGCCATAGGAACACCAGCATCCTGCGCCCCTGGGGCGAGGCGCTGGCTCTCACCGGCCGCGTATCAGGATGTAATGCATCAGGAAATCAAAGGTGATCGGCTCATTCTCGTCATGCAGCGGCGGCAGGTGCGCATCGCGGAACAGCGCCACCAGCGCCATGTCGAGCCATACCGATCCCGACTTGCTGCGCAGTTCGACCCCGGTAACACGACCATCCGGGTTCGCGATGACCCGCACCATCACGTCGCCGTCCTCGCCATTCATTGCCGCCTGTTCCGGATAGTAGGCGTGCGCCCGCACCCAGGCACTCAGTTCATTGCGCCAGTCCGGACCCACATGCGCCCCGGCGACGCGCGAGAACGGCGAGGTATCGGTCGCCCCCTGGCGCGGTGCGAGCGAGAAATCCAGTGTGGACAGACCGCGGGATGCGGTGCGTGGTTGCGACGGCCGGGACAGCGGAGCCTGGTTGAACGAGTAATTCATCGGCGCGGGGAAAGCTGTCGACGGGGCCGGGGTGGTGGGCCGCTGTGACGGCGATGGTGCGGGCGGCGTGCGGGGTGGCGGGAGCACCGGGCGTGGCACCGCCATTGCCACCGGCGGGAGCGGCGGGGGCGGGGGCGGGGCGGGCACGGGAAGCGGCGGCAATGGCAGCGGCGGAGACGGGACCGGGGCAGGTTCGGCGACCTGGGGTGGCGACGGCGCCCTCGGCGGCTCGACCGTGGCGCGCGGCACCGGTGCGGGGGCGGGCGGTGGCGCGGGCGGCGAAACGGGGGCCGGGATCTCCAGCAGCGGCTTGGGCAAAGCCGGCCCTTCCGGCTTGCCGCCCTCGAACACCATCGCGACCGTCGATGGCGGCGGCAGTTCCTCCTCCCTGCGCTCGTAACGCACCGAGACGAGCAGCAGGAGCAGCACGGTCAGGTGCAGCCAGAGCGAGATGACGATGACGGGTCCGAGCCGACGGCGGCGCCGGCGCGATGTCCGCCACGGACCTGGCACGTCCACCCGGGCGGTGACAATCTGATCCACGGCCTTTTCCGTGTGTGCCTCGCCTTTCAGGCCCGCTTGCGCGCCTGCCAGGACTCTACCAGAAGGCACAGAATCTCGAACAGTATGGACGCGCCGTTGAATGACGTGATTGTGCCCACGTCGAACGGCGGCGAAACCTCGACCAGATCCCCGCCGACGAAGTCAATACCACGCAGCCCGCGCAGCAGTCGGAGTGCTTCGAGCGCGGTGATGCCGCCGGCTTCCGGCGTCCCGGTGCCGGGCGCCTGCGACGGGTCCAGGCTGTCGATGTCGAAGGTCAGGTAGGTCGGGCCGTCACCGGCGACGCGACGCGCCTCCTCGGCAGCGTAGCGCCAGCCCTTGTCGTGGAACTCCTCCATCGGCAGCACGCGCATGCCGGAGCGGGTGGAAAAGCCCCACATGTCGGGATCGTTGGTGGTGCCGCGGATGCCGATCTGGATCACCCGCTTCGGATCGAGCAGGCCCTCATCGGTCGCACGGCGGAACGGCGCGCCGTGGTGGAACCGCGAGCCCAGATAGTCGTCGCCGGTGTCGCAGTGCGCGTCGATATGCACCATGCCGACCGGGCGGTGCGCCGCCACCGCCCGCAGGATTGGCAGGCTGATCGAATGGTCACCGCCGACCGACAGCGGCACGACGCCGGCGGCAATGACCGTGCCATAGAAGCCGGCGATCTCCTCGAGTGCGCCTTCCAGGGCGAACGGCTGCTCGATCCAGCAGTCGCCGAGGTCGCGCACGCGCGCCACGTCAAACGGTGCCAGGCGGGTGGTCGGATGCAGCCGGCGCAGCAGCGAAGACTGGTCGCGCACCGCGCGCGGGCCGTGGCGGGCGCCGGTGCGGTTGGTCACGCCGCCGTCGAACGGGACGCCGATCACGCCGATATCGGCGTCGGCCAGCGATTCCGTCGGGGCCGCGCGGAAGAATGTCGGGATGCCGGTGTAGCGTGGCCGCGCCTGCGGGTCGGTCATTTCCTTGTAACGGGCAGGTCGTTTGATCGGGTCCATGGGGGCTCCGTCTGCGGTGTGTCATGCACGCACGGTTTGTGCAGCACGCTCTGCCGTAATTCAACGCGGAGGGCACCGGAGAGCCGCTGAGGGCCGCGGAGGAATCCTTTCGCACCTGACCCACTCCGCCGCACTTGGCGGCTCTCCGCTGCCCTCCGCGTCGAATAAGTGCACTCGCCATCCGCACGAACATTTCGGTTATGGCCTATTGCCACCGTCACCCTTTCGGCAAGCCGGGAACGGCTGTCAGCGTTCACCGCGTCACGTTGGTTGCTGGCGATGCGTCGAACAGAGCGAGCACGGCGCGAGGTGCGGCGCCTGTCGCCCGCAGGCCAGGACAGGCGCCCCTCCCGGGCTGTGTCGCCGAGTCGGACGCCACCGGGGAAGTACTCAGCCTCGACACGATCGCCCATCGAGAGCCTGTGACGAGCCGGCCCGCCACAGCACCATTTTTACGCCATCGAGGTGCCCGCGCGCGGGCGGGTCGACTGTGGTGAAATCAACGCCGCTTCCCGCCGCATGAACAACACCCAATGCGGTCCAAGGCTTGAGGCCCCTGTCACCGCAGCGCACAATCCAGGGGCCGCCGCGAACAAGGATGCCAGCATGATCTCTGCCGCCAGCCGCTACCGCATCGGCTTCGACATCGGCGGCACCTTCACCGACTTCGTCCTGCTGGACACAGAGCGCAACGACATCCGTCTGCACAAATGCCTGACGACGCCCGCCGACCCATCGGTCGGCGCGCTCGAGGGCCTCACCGAACTGCTGCGCGCCGCGCGGCTCACACTCGGCGACATCGGCGACCTGGTGCACGGCACCACACTGGTCACCAACGCGCTCATCGAGCGCAGCGGCGCGCGCCTCGGCCTGATCACTACGCGCGGCTTCCGCGACATTCTCGAGATGGGCACGGAACAACGCTACGACATCTACGATTTGTTCCTGCAGTTTCCCGATCCGCTGGTGCCGCGCCGCCATCGTCTTGAAGTCACAGAGCGGATGGATCGCGACGGCAACGTAGTCACGCCGCTCAATGCCGACGACGTTCACGCCGTGGCGCAGCGGCTTGTGGCGGACGGGGCCGAGGCGATCGCGATCTGCTTCCTCCACGCCTACCGTAATCCGGCGCATGAACGCGAGGCCGCCGCGATCGCGCGCGCCGCGTCTCCCGCCATGGCCGTCTCGATCTCGTCCGACGTGGTGGCTGAATTGTGGGAATACCAGCGCTGCAACACGACCTGCGCGAACGCCTACGTGCAGCCGCTGATGGGCCGCTACATCGCCAAACTGGAGCGCGAACTGCGCGCGCGCGGATTTCGCGGCGAACTGCGCTTTATGCATTCCGCCGGCGGTCTGCTGTCGGCCGAGGCCGCGCGCGCCTTCCCGATCCGCATGCTGGAAAGCGGCCCGGCAGGTGGGGGGCTCGCCACGGCATTCTTCGGCGCCGCGGCGGGCAAGGCCGATGTCATTTCGTTCGACATGGGCGGCACCACCGCGAAGGCCTGCCTGATCGAGGGCGGTCGCGCCGAAATCGCGCCGATGATGGAGGCGGCGCGCGTTCACCGGTTCAAGAAGGGTTCCGGCCTGCCAATCAAGGCTCCGGTCATCGACATGATCGAGATTGGCGCCGGTGGTGGCTCGATCGCGGCAATCGACGAGGTAGGCCTGCTGCGCGTGGGGCCGCATTCGGCCGGCGCCGACCCGGGACCCGCTTGCTATGGCCGCGGCGGCACCGAGCCAACGGTGACCGATGCGAGCCTGCTGCTTGGCTATTACGATCCGGGTTTCTTCCTGGGCGGGCGGATGACCCTTGATCGCGATGCCTCCGAACGCGCGCTGGCGCATGTCGGCGCGAAGCTCGGCCTGTCCGCGATCGACACCGCCTGGGGCATCCACCGCATGGTGGTCGAGAACATGGCCGCTGCCGCACGCATCCATATCGTCGAGAAGGGCAAGGATCCGCGCGGCTACGCCATGGTTGGCTTCGGGGGCGCAGGTCCGGCACACGATTCGGAGGTC
>Ga0210402_10001552_pt1 | contig 23653 bp, 16 predicted proteins | sample IncBWC7MmetaG_FD_161055 | JGI IMG/M metagenome (GOLD analysis project Ga0210402, IMG submission 161055) | Forest soil microbial communities from Barre Woods Harvard Forest LTER site, Petersham, Massachusetts, United States - Inc-BW-C-7-M | ecosystem: Environmental > Terrestrial > Soil >... | reverse complement strand
GAACAGTCCCGTACCCGACTCCCGCTTGAGCTGCTGAACGGCCTTCCCCAGATCCCCGCGCACGAGCTCCGCGTTCCAATCGACCCGGTCCAGGGTGCTCGACACGACGTACTTCTTTGCCGCGTCGATCGTCCGGGCGAAGGGTTCCATCCAATCAGGCCTCGCTCCCGTCCGCGCCGGCGGCCGAAACGCTGCCTCCATCATTTCGTAAGTCACCCGGCCAAAGAGGAGGGCATCGGCCTGGTCGAGGTTCTCGACCGCGTGACGATGCAAGTCTTCGTCGGCGAGAATTACGCGATGATCGCAGCAGCCGTCCAATGTGACGTTGATGGAATACCGAAGGGGTCGCATTCCGCAAGAGTACCGCCGATGAGGTAGACCGGCAAGGTTAGCCCGCTTCAGGGCTAGGATCCCGGCCCCCGGCCCCTGCCGTACCTACCCCAACCTCCACGGCTTTCGGTACCTCCGCGTCACGTACCGGTTGGCCTGTGTGTTCCCCGTGAAGCGCTCGCGGTCGTCGTCCCAGTGCAACCGCTCGCCCGTCCGGTAAGCTATGTTCCCCAACAACCCGCCCTTGGTCACGCGGTTGCCGTATTCGATATCGCACGTGGTGCGCTGCCTTGACTTGATGGAATCCAGGAACTCCCGAATGTGCCCCGGCGAGTCCGGAATGCTGGCCGCGGGCGGCCGAAAGCTCTCTTCCCTCTTGCCGTTCACGTAGACCTCGTACCGGTTGTAGTTGGTCACCAGCGTCGCGTCGGACCCCTGGAAGATCACGCTGCTGCCCATGTGGTCGAAGCCCGGGCGCCCGTTCGGGTGCAGCGTCCAGGCCAGAATCAGGTTTGGGTATTCGCAGAGCACTTCGACGGTGTCCGGCGTTTCCCCGTTGTCATCCACGGCCCACCGCCCTCCGGCCGCCGAGACGCTCTGGGGCGCCTTCAAATCAAGGGCCCAGTAAACCACGTCAGTGTAATGGCACCAGAAGTCGATGAGATACCCGCCCGAGTAGTCCCAGAAGTAGCGGTAGTTGAAGTGGGAGCGGTTCGAATTATACGGCCGTCTGGGCGCGGGCCCCAGCCAGAAATCGTAATCCAGATCGGCCGGCGGCGCCCCATCCGCAGGCTTGCCGATGCCCTGGCTCCCCGTCTTGAGCGAGCAATCCACCCGGTTGATTTTCCCCAGCACACCCGACCGCACCACCTCCACCACCCGCCGGTAAGTCGGCAGGTCATTGTGAATGTGGTTGCCCATCTGCGTGATGCGATTGTACTTCAGCGCCGCGTTGACCATAGCCCGCCCCTCACCCACCGAATAAGCCAGCGGCTTCTCGATGAACACGTCCTTCCCCGCCTGACAGGCCTGCACCACGGGCAGCGCATGCCAGTGATCCGGGGTAGCGATCATGACCGCATCCAGGTCTTTGCGCTCCAACAGCTTGCGAAAATCGTGGAAGGTTTCGGGCTTGCGCCCCTGTTGCTTCTCGACCAGCCCGGCGGCCCGGTCCAGATGCGTCCGGTCCAGGTCGCAGAGGGCCACGGCGTCGACATCGCGCTGCTTCATGAACTCGTTAAGCCGTCCCGTCCCCTGGCCGCCCAGTCCGATGAATCCGACTTGCATGCGGTCGCTCAGCGGCACGGCGGCGCGGCCCGCCATGGTACGTCCCGCCATGGTACGTCCCACCCTGGAGGCAGTATGCAAAGCCAGCCCGGCCGCCGCCATTTGGACAAACCTTCTTCGACTGGCGCCGCGCTTCGGCTGTTGGTCAGCAGGTTCCGTGATCACAGCAGCCAGCCTATGTCAAAGCGATGGCGGGTGCAAGCCGTGTCGGTCCGGCGCCCTGTGCCAGCCAGGTTCGGCGCGCCGCGGAATCACATTCCCGGTGGATTCACATTTCCGGTAATCCCGGACACACGAGGCCGATGCCCGATGCCGCCAAATCGGCAGCGCGGAATACCCGGATCTAAGGATCGCAAGCGTCGCGGATATCGGGTCGCATGGCGAATCCTATCCTGTCATGTCCCTGAGCAGAACTTGCGGCGCACGGTGCAAAAGCAATTTCCAAAGGGTACTCGTTCTGCACTTTCAGGCCACCCATCCTTGTCTTCATGAACTGAGGGTCGGTAGAAATCAGTTTGGCCACGATGGCGTCGTTAGTTTCGTCTTTGGCCCAGACCTGGAGTTCTCCAGGGTGGTCCGGCGCTCCGGCCAGCGGATCTTGCGAAAGATCAGGGATCACCAGGCGGAAGCGGCCGTCCGCCGAGAGATGGGCCACATCTCCGACCGGGATGCCTGTGACGATACTATCATCCAGTCCCAGGAACGGCTGCGCCCAGCGGGCAATGTATTTGGCCTGCAACTTAACTTTATGCCTGTACAGCCGTTCGGACCGGGTTAGTACGCCCTGAATTTCGATTTTCCTCAGAGGTTCGCAAATGAACAGGAATGGTGGGTTATCAGGGCCCGAAAGACGTAGATCGAGAGTCTGGACCGCACAGCCTGGTGCATAAAGGATCGCTTTGATTCCAGTTGCGGGACGGCCTTTAAGCGTCGTGCTGATGCCATAGGAAGAGATGCCGGGTAACGGCTGAACCCAACCGCCGAAATCTTGTCCCGTCAGCACATAGCGGGCGAAAAAGGTCTCGGAGATCACCTCGGGCGGAAGCTTGATCTCAACGTAGTGCGAGGGATTGACTGGTTTGGGGGTCTGACCGGAGCAAAACGTGGCCAGCAGAATCAGTTTGCTGACGAATCCTACTATCCGGCGCTCCATGGCTCTATCATAGCGCTGGGGCTCCATCATAGCGCTGGGAGTTGACTCCCACTGACTCCCACGCGGCCGGGCGCAAGTCGTGTCAACCTTACGCTCCCGGCGATGGTGGCCGGAGCAGCGCGCGGGCGCCCGTTTCACTCCCCGGCACGATAGACGATCTTCCCGGCACGCAGTGTGTACTCGACGGCAGCTAGCGCCCGCATGTTCCTGGACGGGTCGTCCTTCAAGACGACCAGATCCGCCTGAAGACCTGCGGCGATTCGTCCCAGTTGTTTTGATTCTCCATACCGCTCGGCGGGCGCCGTCGTCAATGAAGTGAGAATCTGGCGAAAGCTCATTCCCGCCTCGGCCATCAAAACATACTCCTCCGTGGGATCATAGTCGACGGCGCCGAGATCGTTTCCGAAAAGCACCGCCCCTCCAGAGGCCAGCCAGGCTCGCAACTGGCCGATGGCAGTATTGGTAGTCTGTTCCTGAGTAGATATGCGGTCGTGGCGCATGTAGTACTTCCACAGCGTAAGGGTTGGCGTGAGGGCTACCCGCCGTTCCGTCATCGCCTGCAGGATGGTTTCGTCCCAGGGGCCGGACGAGGGCGTGGTGTGACCGATGATATCAACTCCGCCTCGAACCGCGGCCAGCACGTCCGCGGCGCTATTGGGGTGGACAAAGACGGGCTTCCCCGAGCGATGGGCTTCGCTTACGGCGGCCTGCATGGCGCTCTCCGGAAGCGAGGCCCCGCGCGGCGCAGAGGCGAACAGCTTAATCGCGTCCACGCCCGCATCCAGAAGCTTCTTTGCCGCCGCCGCCGCTTGCGCCGCATCGGCGACCTCGGGAAGCGGGGTTTTCATGACGCCCATCATGTTGAGAACTGTTTCCGACGGAACTCCGCCCGGGGGAACCAGGCCCTCCCCGGTCGACCGAATTCCCGGGCCCGGCACCTCCCCAGATTCGATGCGGTCGCGAAGCCGCCGCGTGTTCTCCCACGGGGACCCCAGATCGAACACGCTGGTGAAACCATATCGAGTGAGCATGTCCCGAAGCTGGCGGCTGAGCTCGGGCGTCGGGATTGCCGCCACATTCGCCCACTTCCTTTCGAAGAAGTGCATGTGGCTGTTCCAAAACCCCGCGGTAATCGTGCGGCCCGAACAATCGAGCGTTGGGACGGCTTGAGGAAGCTTGACCAGCGCCCTGCTGCCCACCGCAGCTATCTTTCCGCCGTGAATGAGCACCACGCCTTCCGGGATGGGCGCTGCAGTGGGGCTGACATAGATGGTTCCTCCCACCAGAGCTAAATCACCATTCGAGGAGTTACCGAGTTGACCGAAAAGCGCGCTAGCCATGAAAGCCGGAAGAATTGCCGAGCCCAGGAGAATTGTGAAGACCGGCGTACTCAAGCTACTTCAGCTCGGTCATCATGCCGGGCAGGCTCCACTGCATCTGCAAGCTGGTTGCAGCCCAGTTGAACTCGGCGGTCATCACCTTGCCGACGTCTTCCTGGCTCTTGCCTTCGCGAATCAAGCCCTGCGCGCGGTTGCGCAGCTTCTCAACGTTGTTGCGGTAGGCCAGCAGCGCGGCTTTGTTGGTGACGGGGCCATGGCCGGGGATGACCGTGTCGAAGTCCAGCTTCATGGCGCCATCCAGCGTCTTGGTCCATTCCACCACGCTGCCGCCGCCGGGGTAGTCGATGAGCGGCGTGTTGCCCGCCATCAGGTCGCCGGTGTGCAAGGTGCGCAGCGCCGGAAAATAGATGATGGCGTCGCCGTTGGTATGGCCTCGGCCGTAGTAGTGCGCGCGCACTTCCTTGCCGCCCAGAAATACGGACGCTTCGTCGGTAAAGACGACGCGGGCGCCGGCCACTCCGGGAGGCGCGTTCGACTGCTTGCCGGCCGCGATGTTGGCCCGCGCATTGGCGGTGGAAATGATTTCGGCCGTTGGCAGAAACTTGGCATTACCGCCGCTGTGATCGGCATGGTGGTGGGTGCTGAGTATGTACTTCACCGGCTGGCTGGTTACACTCTTGACTTTTGCCACGATGTTGTCGTGATCCTGGTCGTACTTGTCGTCCACCAGGATCACGCCCTCATTGGTGATGTACACGGCCACGTTGCCGCCATCGCCTTCGATCTCATACAGGTCGTCGGTGACCTTGTTGATCTTTAATTCTGGCGCCTGTTTGGGCTGATTCTGCGTGTAAGCGATCCAGCACCCCATCAGGAACAGGGCGCCTGCGGAAATGCGTGCGACGAGTGTCCGGCTCATGTTCGGACACTATATCACGATTGCGCGGGGTCGCCGGCAGCCTGTTCGTCCTAACCCTCCTCCCTGTGCCGCGTCCAATTGCGCATGCCTGCGGATCTGCTGCGCGTTTATCGCGGCTTGCTGAAACGGCCCGGGTTTTTTCTTGCCGTCGTGCTCACGTTGGCGCTCGGAATCGGCGCCAACAGCGCCATCTTTTCGGTCATTGACGCGGTGCTGTTGAAGCCCCTCCCGTATCCCGCGGGAGACCGGCTGCTGGCGGTTTACGAAGTGAACCCGCGCCAGAAAGTCGCGCGCGGCTGGCTGGCGCCGGGGCGGCTGGAGGAATGGAACCGCATGAACCGGAACTTCGCCGGCATCGCCGGGGCCTACACAGAGAGCCTGGCCGAAACCTCCGGGCTGCTGCCGGAAAAGCTGGTTTGCGCCCGCGTGTCGCCAAGGTTCTTTGCCGTGCTGGGAACGCCGCCGCTGGCCGGCCGCGGCTTCAGCCCCGAGGAAGACCAGACCAATGGCCCCTGGGCCGCGGTGATCAGCGAGCGTTTCTGGGACCGCCGCTTCCAGCGCGATCCGCAAGTGGCCGGCAAGCTGTTGCGGGCCGGCAGCCGCAGTTACACCATTGTTGGGGTGGCGCCCGATTCCGTCCGCTTTCCAGCCGGCGACGTGGATGTGTGGACGCCGGCGAAATTGCCCGATGTGGTGATGCGTTCGCGGGAGGCGCGCTTTTACATCGCGGTGGGGCGGCTCAAAGAGGGGGTGAAACCGGCCGCCGCGCAAGCCGATCTGTCCGCCGTTGAGGGACGCCTTGCCCTCCAGTATCCGGGGACCGACGCCAACTGGGCGGCGTTCGTGGAGCCCTTGAAGGAAGACACCGTCGGCGGCGTGCGGCGTTCCCTGTGGATTCTTTTCGGCGCGGTTACGTTGGTGCTGCTGATAGCCTGCGCCAACGTGGCGTGTCTGCTGCTGGCGCATGCCAGCCATCGCGAGCGCGAAATCGCGGTGCGGATTTCTTTGGGTGCGCGCCGCGTTCAGGTAGTGGGGCACCTGCTCGCGGAGGCGTTGTGCGCCGCCCTGCCGGGCGCGCTGCTTGGCCTGCTGGTGGCGTCCGCGGGCGCCGACTGGTTCCGCACCGCCGCCCGCCGTCTGCCGAGGGCCGACGAAATTCGCCTCGACTGGCGCATCGTCGCCTTCACCCTGACCATCACCATGGTGACCGCGATCCTCTGCGGCCTCTTCCCGGCGTTGTCGGCCACCGGGCGCCAAATGAGCGGCAGGCTGGCGCAAGGGTCGCGGACGCAGGTGAGCGGCCGGGGCTCCGCCATCCGCCTGCTGGTGAGCGCGCAGATCGCGCTGGCCATCGTGCTGCTGGTCGGGGCGGGGTTGCTGATTCGCACGCTCTCGCGGCTTGGGCAAACGCCGCTGGGGTTCCAACCGGAAAACGTGCTCACGCTAAAAATCAGCGCGAGTTGGGGCGAGAAGAACAACATGCGCCTGGTGGAGCAGCGCCTGGCGCGCACGCTGGGCGCACTCACCACGGTACCGGGCGTGCAGCTTTCGGCGCTCACCGTCAGCATGCCTGGAACCGGCGAGGAGTACCTCCAACCCTTCGGCATTGAGGGCCGCGACACCGTCTCCGAAGGCCAGAAGACTCTTGCCGACCTCCAGGCCGTGAGCCCCGATTATTTCCGTCTGCTGGGCATCCCCATGCTGTCCGGCCAAACCTGCGGCCCCGATGCCAATTCGAAAACGCTCAGCCCCGTGCTGGTGAACCGGAGCTTTGTGGACCAGTTTCTGAGCGCCATGACGCCGTTGGGGCGGCATCTGACTGCCGGGACCGCGAAGATGGAAATCGTCGGCGTGGTGGGCGACGTTCGGGAGCACGGATACTCGAAAGGACCCAAACCGGTGATCTATTTTTGCGGGATGCCGGGCTACTACCCCGACCCCGTGTACATGGTCAAAACCGCCATGAATCCGGCGCAGCTTGTGGAAACCGTGCGCCGCAAGATGCAGGCGCTGGAACCGAGCCGCGCGGTCTACGATACCAGGCCGCTGGCGGACTGGCTCGACGCCTCGCTTTCGGAGAAGCGATTTCAGACCCGCTTGTTGAGCATGTTCGGTATGACCGCGCTACTGCTGGCGATGGTGGGACTCTACGGCGTCACCAGTTTCTTCGTGTCGCAGCGCCGGCGCGAGATCGGTTTGCGAGCGGCGCTGGGAGCGCAGCCCGCGCAAATCCTGGTGCATGTCTTTCGCCAGGGCGCGCGGATGACCGGGCTCGGGCTGGTGGTGGGCCTGGCCGCCGCCGCCGCATTGACGCGTTTCATTGCGACGCTGCTTTTCGGCATTGTTCCACTGGACCCTGTTACGTTTGCGGTTGTGCCGGTGGTATTAGCATTCGTTGCCGCGCTCGCCGTGTGGGTGCCGGCCCGCCGCGCCACCCGGGTGGACCCGTTGGAAGCCTTGCGTGAGTAGCCGCGACCCCTCGTGGATCGCCGCGGAAACCCCCGGGCAAACGCCAGCGCAGGCCGTTTTTGGGCAGTTTGCCCAAAGCCGATTTCTACCTGCTGATTCCAAGGCACATAGAGGAGCCTTTTGCGCAAATTGCCCAAACTGGGCTATGGGATGCCGGCGCCAAGTGGGACGATCGGGTTGTGTCGTCTGTCACCCAGCCCGCGCTTGACCCTCGCTATGGTTCTCTCGTTGAGCCATCGCATGATGGTAGGCATTGCGGTGTCCCGTTGGAGATCGCGTGAACGTGATTGGGCATGATCACGCACGCGTGGAGTTGGTTGAAGCGGCCAACCGCCTCCCCATCCAGTAACCGCCTCCCCATCCAGGCCCGCGCTCACAACTAAACCGGCGAGTGTCTGGCGAGGCATGACAGACCACGAAAGACGATGGTCTGTCCCCACCTTCTCCCAGAAATGTGCAAACTCGCGCCGGCGGATTAACAATCCGCCGCAGGTTAACAACCAAGGTTAACAATCTGCCCCACAAGCGTAGTCTTCCGGCATCAGGAGGGTTAGCGCATCGGGCACCACGCGCACTTCGGCGGGCAGAGCGCCGGCGAACTCGCCATCGACCTGCACATAGGCGTCGCCATGCGTTGGGCTGGAGATCACGGCCCGGTCGGTGCGGAGCACGGTGACGCCTTTCATTTCACCGAGGCGGTTCAGTGCCATGCCGGTGAAATACTTCACGTAGCGCAAAGAGGAGCGGCCCTCCAGCAGAACCACTTCGAGACGGTCGTCTGGCAGGGTCACGCTGCGTGCGATTTCGAAATCACCGCCGTAGTTTCTGACCTTACTAAGCAGCGCGAAGGAGCAACGGCTCTTGTGGCCGCCTATATCCACGCAGAATTCGGCCAGGTCGTGCCCCAGCAGGCTCCACCCGGCCACCCAGTACGCGAACTTGCCGGTCCGGGCCTTGATTGTGGGGCTCACATGGCGGACGATGTAGGCGTCCAGGCCAATGCCGGCCATCAGCAGGAAGTGGCGGGTAACGCGGCCGCCATCGCAGGTGAGATGACCCACCGAAATACGGCGGGGCCGCCAGTCGCCCATCCGCTGGGCCACGCGCTCCAGGTTTTTGCCGATCTTCAGCTCCATGGCCAGCACGTTGGCAGTGCCGCCGGGCAGAATGGCCAGGGGCACGTGCGAATGCACCATGCCTTCGATGGCTTCGTTGATGGTGCCATCGCCGCCGGCCGTTACCACCAGGTCGGCGCCGCCGGCGATGTGGTGGCGCACGATGGCACCGGCAGTCCCAGGTCCGGTGGTGGGCGCCACAGTGACGTTGTGACCGTTATTCCTGAGGATTTCCGCGGCCCGCTGGACCAGCGACCCGCCGTTCCGGGCCAGTTTTCCCGCACGGGGATTGTAGACCAGGACACTATTCCTGTAGGTTGTTATGGCGTAATCTCCGGTATCCTCGTTAAATTATAGATGAGAGGCAGATGAAAGATCCCGCCGGCCAGATCGAAAGACTTCGCGAAGAGCTCCGCCGCCACGAGCATCAGTACTACGTTTTGGACGCCCCGGAGATTACCGACGCCGAATATGACGAGCTGATGCGAAAGCTGAAGGCGGCCGAAGCCGAGCATCCGGAGCTGGTAACGCCGGAATCGCCAACCCAGCGTGTGGGCGGCAGACCCCGCGAAGGCTTCATCAAGGTGCAGCACAGTTCGCCCATGCTAAGCCTGGACAACGCGCTGAACGAAGGCGAGTTGCGCGAATTCGACCGGCGCGTCAAGGAACTGCTGGAAGGCCCCGAATATAGATACGTCGCCGAGCTCAAGATGGACGGCCTTTCGATGGCGGCCCACTACCGCGGCGGCGGGTACACGCACGCCATCACTCGCGGCGACGGGGTGGTGGGCGAAGACGTCACCGAAAATGCCCGAACCATCCGCAGCCTGCCGCTGCGGGTAACGGGCGCCTTGGACGCCTTCGAAGTCCGCGGAGAGGTGGTCATGAACCGCCGCTCGTTTGAGCAACTCAATGCCGAACGCGATGAGCGGGGGCTCTCCCGTTTCGCCAATCCGCGCAATGCCGCGGCCGGCTCTCTGCGCCTGCTGGAACCGCATCTCACCGCTGCCCGGCGTCTGGAATTCTACACTTACTTCCTGCTGGTGGACGGGCAGCCGGCATTTCCCAGCCAGGAAGCTTCCTTGCAGGAACTCCAGCGGCTGGGGTTCAAGATCAACCCCAACACGCGCATCTGCCGGAGCGTGGATGAAGTGCTGGCCTTCTGCGCGGAATGGGAAGCCAGGCGGGGGGATTTGCCCTATGAGATCGACGGGGTAGTGGTGAAAGTGGATGCCATCGGGCAGCAGCGCCAGCTCGGTTCCACCGCCAAAGCGCCCCGGTGGGCCATCGCCTACAAGTATCCGGCGCGCCAGGCGACCACCAGCGTGGAAGCCATCGAAGTTCAGGTGGGCCGCACCGGCGCGCTCACCCCGGTGGCCCACTTGAAGCCCGTGGAAGTGGGAGGCGTCACGGTGGCGCGCGCCACCTTGCATAACGAGGACGAGATCGAACGGCTGGGCCTGCAGATCGGCGATGAGGTGGTGATTGAGCGCTCGGGCGACGTGATCCCGAAAGTGGTGCGGGTCTCCTCGCAGGGTTCGTACCGAAAGACGTGGCAGATGCCGGCCGAGTGCCCGGTATGCGGCAGCAAGGTAGTGCGCGAAGAGGGCGAGGCCGCCAGGCGCTGCATCAATCTGAACTGCCCGGCGCGGCTAAAGGAATCGATTCTGCATTTCGCGTCGCGCGGCGTGATGAACATCGACGGGATGGGCGATGCGCTGGTGGAGCAACTGGTAGACCGGGGAATCGTAAAGGACGTTGCCGATCTTTACGGCCTGAAGATCGACGATCTGACGAAGCTGGAACGCATGGGGGTCAAATCGGCCGGCAACGTGATCCGCAACATCGCCGATTCACGGAAGTACGCGCTGCCGCGAGTGCTGACAGCGCTGGGGATCCGGTTCGTGGGGGAGCGGACGGCGGTTTTCCTGGCGGAAGGCTTCGGAAGCCTGGACGCTATCGCCGCGGCCGGCCCGCTCCAATTGCAGCAGGCCGAAGAGGTCGGGCCCAAAGTAGCCGAGAGCATCGTTCAATTCTTCCGTGAACCGCGCAATGCCGAATTAGTAGGCCGGCTGCGCGCCGCCGGTTTGCAGTTCACCTATCAATCGGCGCGGCCTAAAGGCGGGCCGTTGACAGGCAAGGTGTTCGTGCTGACCGGCACGCTGGCCTCGATGAGCCGCGATGAGGCCAAGACGATGATTGAGAGCTTCGGTGGAAAGGTCAGCGGCGCAGTGAGCAAGAAGACCAGCTTCGTGCTGGCGGGAGATGACGCGGGTTCCAAGCTGGAGAAGGCGCGCGAACTCGGCGTGAAGGTTCTGACCGAGGAGCAATTCCGGGCGATGCTCACAGGCGGCTGAGGCGGCCAGGTGGGACAGACCATCGCCTTTTGTGGTCTGTGTGCACTCAAATCGGGGGTCGGGGGCTTATAGGCGGTTGACCCGGATCTGGGGCACTTCGAGAATGCGGACTCCGGACGCCGGCCGCTCCACTGCCAGCGCCATGGCCGCGATCATTTGCGTGACAGTGACCAAGCCCAGCCGCTGGGCCGATTCGCGCGTGGCGGGCAGAGCACCGAGCAGCCAGTAGGCCGGCAGCAGGATCAACGGCCAGCGCCGGCCGGGGCCAAGCACGTACCAGGGCCGCAGGACGGTGGCGTTCAGGCGCGAGTCGCGGAGCGCGGCTTCGGCATCGCTGCGGGCGGCGATGTACTCCTTCATGATGGGCGCGGGATGGGCCACGCTGACGTAGACGAAGTGTTGCACGCCGGTATCAACCGCCGCGGCGATCGCCTGCCGGGCCGAAGCCAGGTCAACGGTGCGGAACTGCGCGGCTTTGGCGGGGCTGGGGTGGGACACCCCCACCAGGTGGACCAGGGTATCGCAACCCGCGACGGAATCCCGATAGCCGGCAGCATCCAGCGGGTCGCCCATCACGCCTTCACAACCGGGCGCCAGGCGGTTCTGGGACCCGCGCCTGACCAGCCCGCGCACCCGGTGGCCGCGTTGAAGTAATGCGGCGGAGAGGCGCCGGCCCATGAAGCCGCTGGCGCCGGTGATGAAGACGGAGGCCATCATAAGAGTATTACGGAAAAAGTCGGCGTGCGGATTGGCGCGCGGAAGCGGGAAGCGGTCGGCTCTCAGCGACCAGCTCTTAGTTAGTTTCTGTCGCGAATCTCGGTCTCCGCCCGTAAGACCGCTCCCTAATGGTCGCGGCTCCGACGCGAAGTCTCGTGTTGTCAACGAGGCCATCCGAGCCACGACCGTTAGGGAGTGGTTGCTTCTCCAACGAGGACAGTTTCGCGACAGAAACTAGTTAGGGGTCAGCCGTCAGCTTTGCAAGGCGGGTGCCGAAGGCGCAGCCCGCGGCTGAAAGCTGATAGCTGAAGGCTGACCGCTGGCTGAGGTCAAGGTCGGGGCTTGTTACGCGCCATCTGCACGAAGATTTTGGAAAAGAGTCCCCGAATGTTTCGGGGCGGTGGCGGCTGCGATCGGCTTGGGGCGGCGCGAGAGCAATGCCGCCTTCAACTTGCCAACAGCGGACCGTGACCAGGTTTTCCGACCCTCCAGCCGACGATATCGGAGGGACGCGCGACTCGGGTTCGCTCGCCAGACTTGGCAGTTCTTGTTCGCAAGGCGCTGAACGTTGTCGGGCAGTCGCCCGGCCCAAAAAAGACAACAGAGGCCAGGAGGCCCGTGCTACTTGGTGTACAATCTCAAGTCATGCACGTTCCGCTTACGCCGGTGCGCTGCCTTTATCGCGCCGTCGATCTCTACGGGAAAAAGGTGGGCGTCGTCTGCGGCGCCTGCCGTTTCAGTTACGCGCAATTCGGCGAACGCTGCGAACGGCTGGCTGCCGGTCTACGGGCGCTCGGCGTCGCTCCCGGCGACCGTGTGGCCTACCTGAGCTTCAACAACCACCAGCTTCTGGAGGGCTATTTCGGCGCCCCGCTGCTGCGCGCCATCGCCATGCCGCTCAATGTGCGGCTCGCCCCGGCCGAACTGACCGGCATTTTGTGCCACGCCGAACCGCGCGTGCTGATTTACGAGAGCGATTTCGCCCCGCTGGTGGATCACCTCCGCCAGTCCTGCCCCGCCCTGAAGCATTGGGTGGAAATCGGCGAGCCGTACGAAGAATTGCTGTCTCGCGGCCGGCTGGACCGGCCTGACGTTTTCTCGTTTAACGAAAATGAAATCGCCGAGCTGTTTTATACTTCCGGTTCCACCGGCACCCCTAAGGGCGTGATGCTCAGCCACCGCACACTCTACATGCACACCCTCTATGTGGCCGGCACCTTTTACCACGACGATACCGCGGTGGAACTGCACACCATCCCACTGTTCCACGCCAACGGATGGGGCCGCCCGCAAGCCGCCACCATGATCGGGCTGAAACACGTGATGGTGCGCCGCTTCGATCCGGCCCAGGTGCTGCGCCTCATCCAGGAGGAGCGGGCCACCGCGATGTCGATGGTCCCCACCATGGCCGTCGCCATGCTGAATTGCGCGGAACTTGGCAGGTTCGACATTTCCAGCGTGCAGGAGATCAATCTGGGCGGGGCGGCATCGTCGCCCGAACTGGTGGCCCGCCTGGAACAGGCATTTCCAACCGCCAGAGTGAGTGTCGGCTACGGCCTGACCGAGACCAGCCCGGTGGCCACCTGCGCCCGCGACAAGTCTACCGTCAGGTACGCCGATGAAGAGGACCGGCTGCGGCACCGGGCCTCCACCGGCTGGCCGCTTCCCGGCTGCGAAATCCGCGTAGTGGACCCGCACATGAAGGACGTGCCGCGCGACATGCAGTCCATCGGCGAAATCATCATCCGCGGCGACCTTGTGATGGACGGCTATTACAAGGAGCCGGAGGCCACCGCGGCCGTGATGACCGAGGGCTGGTTCCATACGGGCGACATGGCGGTCTGGGACGAAGAGAACTTCCTTCTGATTATGGACCGCAAGAAGGACATCATCATCAGCGGCGGCGAGAACATTTCTTCCATCGAAGTGGAGCGCGCCATCGCGGCGCACCCGGCGATTCTGGAATGCGCCGTGGTCTCGGCGCCGGACCCGCAATGGGGAGAGGTGCCGGCGGCATTCGTGGTCCTCAAGCCGGGCCGCGAACTCAGCGAGGAGCAGCTTTGCGAGTTCCTGCGCGCGCGCATCGCCAAATTCAAGATGCCGCGGCGATTCCAGTTCACCGCCGACGCCCTGCCGAAGACCGGCACGGGCAAAATCATCAAGCGCGAGCTGCGCGAGGCTTTCTGGCAAGGCAAAGAAAAACGTATTCAGGGATGACCAAGCATATTCCAAGCGTATTCAAGGTTGAGGATAAGGAAGCGTATATAAGGATGGCCGTCTAATGTGGCAACAAAACTACACTCCTGTCGCGGATAGCCTGCCCGTTTCGGCACTGGTTGCCGCCCTGCCGATTTTCGTTTTGCTGGTGCTGCTGGGCGTAGTCCGCAAACCAGCCTGGATGGCGTCGCTGGCTGGGCTGGGCACGGCCGCGGTGGTAGCGGCCGCGGTCTATGGCATGCCGGTTGGCAACGTCATCGCCGCTACCGCCAACGGCGCTGTCTTCGGGCTTTTCCCCATTGGCTGGGTGGTCTTCGCCGCCATCTTGCTCTACCGCGTGACTTTGGAAAGCGGCAAGTTCGACCTGCTCAAGGATTCCATCGGCCACCTCACCGACGACCCGCGCCTGCAGGCGCTCCTCATCGCCTTCGCCTTCGGCGCGTTCATCGAAGGCGCCGCCGGCTTTGGCACCCCGGTGGCCGTCGCCTCCGCCATGCTGGTCGGGCTGGGCTTCGAACCGTTTTACGCCGCCGCCATCTGCCTGCTGGCCAACACCGCGCCGGTGGCGTTCGGTTCCATTGCCATTCCCATCAGCACTCTGGCCGGCACCACGGGCCTGCCTTTCGACCAACTGAGCGCCGCCGTCGGCCGCATTTGCGCGCCGGTGTCACTCTTCGTCCCTGCCTATCTGGTCGCCGTGATGTCGGGTTGGAAAGGATTGCGCGCCGTCCTGCCCGCGGTCGCCGTGTGCGGCATCGCTTTCGCCGGCACGCAATTCGCGGTCTCTAATTTCGGCCGCCCCGAACTGACCGATATCCTCTCCTCGCTGGCGGCCATCGGCAGCCTCATCCTCCTCTTCCGTTTGTGGAGACCGCGTGACGCGAGCGGCCAGCCGTCGCGGCCCAAAAGGGCGGCGCTGCCGCACTCCGCGTCCGCGGTGGCCCTCGCCTGGGCGCCTTACGCGATCCTGGTGGTCTTCGTGCTGCTGTGGGGCTACAAGCCGATCCAGGCGCAGCTCAACGCCACCAATATCCCCATCAAGTGGCCCGGCCTGCACAACGCCATCCAGCGCATGCCTCCGGTGGTGGCTAAACCCGCTCCGTACCCCGCTGTGTACAACTTCGTGTGGCTTTCGGCTTCCGGCACGGCCTGCCTGTTCGCCGCCATTCTGGCCGCCATCGTGGCCGGATTGCGGCCGCGCCAGTTCGCGGGCGTGGTCGCCCATACCGCCCGGCAACTGGCACTGGCCGAGCTCACGCTGGCCACCGTCCTGGGATTGGCCTACCTCATGAATTACTCGGGCGCCACCGGCACGCTGGGGCTGGCCTTTGCCGCCACCGGCGTGATGTTCCCATTCTTCAGCGCGCTGCTAGGGTGGCTCGGTGTCTTCCTTACCGGCAGCGATACTTCGGCCAACGCGCTGTTCGGGACGCTGCAGGTGGTCACTGCCACCAAGCTCGGCATGAGCCCGGTGCTGATGGCCGCTTCGAACTCGGCCGGCGGCGTGATGGGCAAGATGATCAGCCTGACCAGCATCGCCGTGGCAGCGGCGGCGACCTCCATGAAGCGCGAAGACGAATCGCTGCTTTTCCGATTCACCATGAAGCACAGCGTGCTGCTGGCCTCGGTGATCGGTCTGGTGGTGGTGTTTTATGCTTACGTGATGCCCGCCTGGGCGCCGTAGCGCAGGCCGGGGTACGCAGCCTTCCGGGTCTGCCTGCGCACAATTTTTCAGCCCATGGCCCCTTCCCAGCATCCATCCGCCAGAACCCTGCTCCGCTGGTCCCGCAGGACCGCTCTGGCACTGTTGGCACTTCTGATCGCATTGGCAGCCGCCGGCGCCATCTACCAGGTGGTCGGCGAGTGGCGCGATGCGCGCCGCTTTCCGCAGCGGGGAAGGTCCGTACAGGCGGGAGCGGTGAAGCTGAATCTGGACTGCACCGGGCAGGCAAGCCCCACAGTAATCCTCGACAGCGGCATGGGCGTTCCCGCCGTTGGGTGGATCAAGGTGCAGCCGGAGGTCGCCAAATTCGCGCGCGTTTGCTCCTACGACCGCGCAGGCTACGGCTGGAGCCAGTCGGGCCCCCCACCGCGCACGAGTTTGCAGATCGCCAGGGAACTGAAAGCGCTTCTGGATGCCGCCGGCGAAAAGGGACCGTACATCCTGGTGGGCCACTCATTCGGCGGGTTCAACATCCGCGTCTATACCGGGTTGTATCCCAGCGATGTGGCGGGCGTGGTGCTGGTGGATGCCAGCCATGAAGACGAGGAGGAACGCATCGGAAGTGTGCTGCCGGCCGCGGTGAGGAAGCAGGAGAAAGAGGAAGAAGACAGGGACGAAATGCTGGAGCGGATCTTCACTCCCATCGTGATTCATCTGGGCATTCAGCGTTTCTCGGTAGCCGCCGGATGGGCTGACATGCCCAATTCCCTGTCGAAGGATTTAGTCGAAGAACTTCTGTATCTCGAACGGCAGACGAAATTCAGGAACGCGGTTGTGCTTGAGGACAAGTCGTCCGCGCAAAGCGTGGCGCAGGTTCGCTCGGCCGGGAATTTGGGCAACCGCCCGCTCATCGTCCTAACCGCCGGGAAGCCTTACGAGCCCGAGCCATTGCTGACGAAGACGGACCTGGAAAAGCAACGGAAGATATGGATCGACGTGCTGCAGGTGGAAGAGGCGCATCTCTCCACTCGCGGCAAGCAGATCGTTGTGCCGGACAGCGACCACATGATTCCCTTCGAGCGCCCGGACGCCGTCATTTCGGCTATCCGTGAAGTATGGTCCGGCGTAGCGAAGCGATAACTTCCTTCTACGAAGTGGCCCCAACGGTGGGACCTGCCGTGACCGATGACGGCAACGGCTCCGCGTCGAAATACAATCCACGCGAATCAATAGGTTGACCAAGAAGAGAGCCCGCGCAACTCGAGAATGTCGCCGCTGCGCGGAGCCCTTCTTTATGTCTCCTGCTGACGGCCGGCCAGCGGCCGTCAAGCTGAGTCATGCTAAATAACCTTCTGCCAACGCGATCAAAGCCACCGCAACGATCGCAAACGCCACCAACCATGGTAAATGTCGTCGTTTCACTTTTTCCTCCTGCTGGTCTTCGATTCCGTACGTCTTGTCGGCGCGCAGATCCAACCTACGCTGGTTGAAAGTGCGAGCATCGTTCTGGTTCGAAACATTCTTCCTCCGTCGTTTTGGGTTCCAGCGAACTCCGACTTTCAGATCCGCGCGCCTACCCCGTTTTTGACTGCAAGGCAATTCTCTCAAAATGCGGGCTCAAGCGCCTCCGCAATACTAGGGATCGACGCTCCCGTAAAGTCCACAACTTACTGGTTTTACAAGCTATTTACACAGCGAGGACGAATGCCTGGCAGCCATCGCTTGCGCCTTGCCCCCAGTGCGTAGGCCTCCCCGGCGCAAAAGCGGCCCGGTGATTTGGACGCTGTCCGATTTCACGATCAAACTTAGATCGAACTTAGATCTAACCCTTCCCGGGGCAGCCTTCCGAATCGGCGACGTTTTTGAGACTCTCGATCCGCTGGCCGATGCATCCCGGTATGTCGATCTGCCTATGTCGACCTACCACGGCCCGGAACGCGCCACCGAAATGCCGCGCACTTCATTGGGCCACTTACCGGAAACGGCGCAGTAAAAGTGATAGAGCGCGCCCTGGTGGTACACCACGCTGGGCTTGTGCGCGTAAGTCGCGTCGACCGCTCCGGGCGGACCCACGTCAATCAGGATTTCGTTTACCTTCTGGGGATGGAATGGGTCGTTGCCTAAGGCCAACAGGTCGCGGGCTTTGCCCTTGGCGTCAAGACTGTAATAAAAGAATACCCAGCGCGCGCCATCCAGCAGCACGCACGGGTCGCTGGCGAAACGCTCGTCCCAGCTTCCCGCGGGGCCGTTGGGGATGATCGGATTCCGGTCGTAGCGCCGCCAGATCTTCAAGTCAGTGGAGGTTGCCACGCCCGTCTGCTCGCGCCATCCGCCGCCCCGCTCGCGAGGCAGGTTGGTCGTCTTGGCGTTGTAGAACAGGTACCAGGTGCCGCGGCGCTCCACCAGGCAGGGTTTGTAGAGGCCGCCGTTCTCCCAGGCGGCGCCATCTTCGGGGCGCAGACACGGGGGCTCAGTTTCCCAGTGCATCAGGTCGTCACTCCAACAGAGTCCAATTACCGCCGGACCTTCTTCGAGCCCCGCGTTGGGGTAGGCGTGATAGACGCCCAGGAAGCGGCTGCGAACTTTCTTCAACTCGCCGGCGGACCGGAGCTCGTTCTGCCGCACGATCCAGTTCATCGCAATGTTATAGCGAGTCACCGCGGAGGCCGGGTCGCGGCGCAGAATGCAGCCCTCCTTTTTCCAGTCGACCAGATTGCCGGATGAGGCGAGTCCGGTCTGGTAGCCCGTGCCATCCCAACCCACGTAGGTCATATAGAACCGGCCATCGTGGTGAAAGACGAACGGGCAATCGACGGTTCGGGCATCGAAGGCCCCAGGCTCGTTCGATGCCGCCAGCACCAGCTTGCCGTATTTGTAGGTCGTCCGATAGCGCGCGCCGGGGTCCGGCGCCGCCAGCGCGGTGGTACAGGTGGCAGCGAGAAAGCCGCGGCGCGTCAGGCAGACTGGGTTCAGGCAGGCTGGGTGCTTCATATCGGCCTCCCTTTGGATGCCACCGATGCCACTGATGGCATGGCGTCCGGCAGATCCAGCGCCCCGAAGCCCAGGCGGCTCCCCGCGGTAGCCGCGGCGCTCCAGATCGCCCGGTTCGCGACCCAGAGGGTCGCGGCCACATTCCTCACACCAATATTACCGTTCCACGATGTAGAATCAAGGACGATTTTTCCGATTTCGTGCGCCGCAAGGCAGGAGCGGTGCGGAATAATGGAAAGAACATGACCGTCTCCCGACGAGCCTTTCTGGGAAGTGCGGCAGCGTTGGCGGTTTCCGCGCAGGACGGGACCACCGGGCGGGTGAAACTGCGCCCATTCGGCTATCCGCAGGTCAATCTGACGGGCGGACCGCTGGCGGCGATGTATCAGCGCCTGCACGCGCACTTTCTGACGCTGGATGAAGACCGGCTGCTGAAGGTCTATCGTCAACGCGTGGCCATGCCGGCCCCGGGACGGGACATGGGCGGCTGGTATGACGCCGAGGGCTTCGTGCCCGGACACCTGATAGGGCAATTCATCTCGGGGCTCTCGCGCATTTACGCCAACACGGGCGATGCCGAAGCGGCGGCCAAGGCGCGGCGCCTGGTGCAGGGCTACGCCGCCACCTTCGAAGCCGATGGCAACCCGTTTGCAAGCCCGAAGGCCTCCACCACGTGGCCTTGCTATATCCTCGACAAATACGAAATCGGTCTGCTGGATGCGGCTGAGCTGGCCGGCGTGGATGAGGCGCGCGCGCTGCTGCCGCGGGTGATTCAGGGCGCCACCCCGTTCATCCCGGATCATACCTACGATCGCACGCCCGATAGTCCCAGGCAGGCGCCGTACGACGAGCCGTACATCCTGCCCGAGAACCTCTTCAAGACCTACGAGCTCACCGGCCAGAAGCGGTTCTACGACATGGCGAAGCTGTACCTGCTGGACAACGAGTTCTTTAACCCGCTGGCCGAAGGCAGGAATATCCTGCCGGGTAAGCACGGCTACAGCCATGTGATCGCGTTGAGCTCCGGCGCCAAGGCGTACGAAGTGTTGGGCGACGAAAAGTATCTGCGGGCCGTCCGCAACGCCTGGGATATGATCGAGCAGACCCAGCAATATGCATCGGGCGCGTGGGCGCCAAAGGAGACGTTCGTCAAGCCGGGCTCAGGCGAACTGGCGGCCAGCCTGACTACCACCCGCGACCACTTCGAAACGCCGTGCTGTTTTTATGCTCATGCCAAGCTGGCGCGTTACCTGATCGGCTTTACCGGCGAGGCGCGGTACGGCGACGGCCTGGAATGCGTTCTGGTCAACACCATCCTGGGCGCGCTGGATCCGGATGACGATGGCGGCTACTTCTACTACTCCGATTACCAGGCCCGCGCGAAAAAAGGCTACTACCAGCGCAAGTGGCCTTGCTGCGCGGGCACGCTGATGCAATCGGTGGCGGACTTTCCCGTCGATCTGTATTTGCACGATGCGAAAGGCATCTACGTGAATCTGTACGCCGCCAGCGAGGTGCGTTGGAAGGCGAACCGCGTGGCGGTGAAGCTCACGCAGAAGACGGCGTATCCGGAAGCGGAGCAGATCGAGCTCCGTGTCGACCCTGCCGCGCCGGTAGAATTCGCGATTCATTTGCGCATCCCGCGGTGGCTGGACCGGCCGGCGCAGCTTTCGGTGAATGGCAAGGCCGTTTCGGTGGCGGCCGAGCGCGGCACGTTCGCCGCCATCCGCCGCCGCTGGCGCAAAGGCGACACAATCGAGCTGACGCTGCCGTTTTCGTTCCGCGCAGTCCCCATCGACCAGCAGAACCCGAACATCGTCGCCGTGATGCGCGGGCCGGTGATGCTGGCCGCGGTGGATCCGCCCGAGCACTTGTCGGCGAGTGCGGCGGCGCTGGGCAAGATGGATGCGGTGCCTGGGAAAGCGCTGGAATTCGATTGCCAAACCGCCGCGGGCAAGGTGCGGATGCGTCCCTTCTACCAGGTGCGGCGCGAAACCTATAGCACCTACTTCCATCGGACCGTGGAGGCCTGATGGACCTGATGCAACCCCTGGTGCAAACACGGCTTGCGCGCGGTAGTGGATCGAGACTGCGTTCCCGTTGGAACAGGCAGCCGGGACAATAGCGGGCAAGCAATCGACCGGCACTTTCACGCGGGTGCCGAACGAAACCGATGAGTTGCGCCAGCGGCATGGGTGCGAGTGAAGAGCATTCACGGCCGGCAGACTTGGCTAAGCCTGCGAGCGGGTCGGTGCTCGTGCCGCATTGTCGCTATCTGCAACACCGAACCGGATCGGACGTTTCATCTTTCAGATCGGCAGCAGCCGAATGCGGTGCCGGAAGGGATCCACGGTAACGAGGGCGCCCGCTTCGAGGTACGGTTGAGCGGTTCGAATCGCGCGCAGCACAATTTCGCCAATGGCCGACGGGAGCACGTCTTGGGAACGGATCTGAATTACGCTTGGGCCGCTTTTCCTGTAGGCCGCCAGCAGCATCCCGAAATCCAGATCGTGCGTGAAAACGATCCAGCCGCAGGTGGCGGCAAAATCCAGGATCTCAGAATCGGGCGCCCACGGTTGACCGACTCTTGACCAGTGAACAGCTTCGAAACCCTGGTTCGTCAGGAACGGGACCCAGCGGGCTCAAGTTCATATCGACCAGGAATTTCATGCGGCTGGTAGCGGCATTTCGATTTCTTCGACCCGCCATGCGGCATATGCCAGAGCCTGCCGGATGTCCTGTTCCTCAAGATACGGATAGGCGGCTAGAATGTCGCTGAATGCGTGCCCCGCTGCCACCAACCCCACTATGGTAGCGACAGTGACGCGCATTCCGCGGAGACAGGGTTTGCCTCCCATGACATCGGGGCTTCGCGTAATACGATCCAGGCTCGGCATATAACCTCAATTCATTGTAGACAGAAACACTCTTCACGGTGAGCCAATCGGCGCCTAGCTCGGCTCAGCTTGACTCCAGCTAGACTGGAAGCAGTGGAAGAAGAGGTTCTCGGTAAAGCGTACGATTCCAGGCTGATGCGCCGGCTGCTGACCTACATGCGGCCGTACCGCCTGCTGGTCGGAGTCTCGCTCGTGTTCCTGCTGGTTCAATCCGCCTTGCAGGTGCTCGGGCCGCTGCTCACCCGCATCGCCGTCGACCGCTACCTGCAGCCCGACCTCCATCGCCTGCCTACGGTTCTGGACCGCTGGCTGCCCGCCGATGCCTGGAGCGGCCTGACCCGAATCGGCCTGCTTTACTTCGCCTTCCTGGCCGGAACTTTCGTCTGCGAGTTCGTGCAGATGTACACCATGCAGTACACCGGACAACTGGCTATGTTCGACCTGCGCAAGCAGCTCATGGAGCACCTGCAGCGGCTGGATCTGGCTTTCTACGACCGCAATCCCGTGGGCCGCCTGGTGACGCGCGTGACTACCGACGTGGACGTGCTCAACGACCTTTTCGCCTCCGGGCTGGTCACGATCCTGGGCGATGTCCTGGTGCTGGCCTTCATTCTCGCCATCATGTTCGACCTCAGCCCGCTGCTGGCCGGAATCATGCTGACGGCCATGCCGTTCGTCATCCTCACCACCATGATCTTCCGCCGCAGCGTGACCCAAAGCTACCGGCGCATCCGCATCGCCATCGCCAAGATCAACTCCTACCTGCAGGAACACGTCACCGGCATCGTGGTGCTGCAACTGTTCAACCGCGAGCGTCGCAGCAGGGAAGAATTCGATGGCGTCAACCGCGAACACATGCACGCATTCAAGGACGCCATCACTGCCTACGGCTGGTTCTACCCGGTGGTGGAATTCATCTCCATGCTGGCGCTGGCGGCCATTTTGACGTTGGGCGGCCTGCGCGTGCAGGGCGGCCGTCTGACGCTGGGAGTGGTGGTGGCGTTCCTGCAATACGGCCTGCGTTTCTTCCGGCCCATACAGGACCTGAGCGAGAAGTACAACATACTGCAATCGGCCATGGCTTCTTCGGAGCGGATTTTCAAACTGCTGGATACAGGGGCCACGGTCCTGCCGCCTGAGGCGCCCTGCACCCCGCCGGCCGAGATTGCGGAAATCGAATTCCGCGGCGTCTGGTTCGCTTACAAAGAGGAAGACTGGGTGCTGCGCGATGTGAGCTTCCGGATATCGCCCGGGGAGACCATGGCGGTGGTGGGCCACACCGGCGCCGGAAAAACCACGCTGATCAGCCTGCTGCTGCGCTTCTACGACGTACAGCAGGGCAGCATCCGGATCGGCGGCGTGGATGTCCGCGACTTCGACCCGCTGCAGCTTCGCCGCCAGTTCGGAGTGGTGCTGCAAGACCCGTATCTCTTTACCGGCACGCTGGAAGACAACATCCGTCTCGGCACCGAAACCATTCGCCGCCAGGACGTGGAAGCCGCCGCCGGACAAGTCAACCTGCTGGACTTCATCCGCACTCTTCCCGATGGCTTCGGCCACCAGATTCGCGAGCGCGGAAGCGGCCTTTCCACCGGCCAGAAGCAGTTGATCAGTTTCGCCCGCGCGCTGGCTCACAGCCCGCGATACCTGATCCTGGACGAAGCCACATCCAGCGTCGACACCGAGACCGAATTCCGGGTGCGGGAGGCCCTGAGCCGCATGGTGGAAGGCCGCACCTCCATCGTGATTGCGCACCGGCTCTCCACCATCCAGCGTGCCGACCGCATTCTGGTGATGCACAAAGGCAAGCTGCGCGAATCCGGCACCCACCAGGAGTTGCTGGCGCAACGCGGCATTTACTGGAAGCTGTACCAGTTGCAGTATAAGGATCAGGAGGCGGTGGCGGAGCAGCAGTAGTGTGGGCAGGTTATTTGGCGATGGGCGCCGGGCGCACAGGGGAAAGGATGAAAGCGCCGCCGAAACCGCAGTGACAGCAAAATGGATTTTATCTTTACCCTGAATTCAATCGGTTACGGACATCCGCCCCCGAAACCGCTTGACACTGCTGCTACTTTCAAATCAGGAGGTTTCGCCCACCGCGATTCCTTCGACGGTTTTCTTCGTGGCCACGAAGCGTTGCACGTACGGTGGAACTGAACTCTCCCTGGGGCCGTCAACGCCTTCACGGCTGTCTGAGC
>Ga0210402_10001551_pt1 | contig 23655 bp, 19 predicted proteins | sample IncBWC7MmetaG_FD_161055 | JGI IMG/M metagenome (GOLD analysis project Ga0210402, IMG submission 161055) | Forest soil microbial communities from Barre Woods Harvard Forest LTER site, Petersham, Massachusetts, United States - Inc-BW-C-7-M | ecosystem: Environmental > Terrestrial > Soil >... | reverse complement strand
CGATCGTGCCGAGGAGCGGCTGTCGTTCGACACCCAGCTCAGCATTGCGAGGCGGCTCGGCTATGTCGAGCGCGCCGGGATGCGCGACGTCGAGCGTTTCATGAAGCACTACTTTTTGGTGGCGAAGGATGTCGGCGACCTCACCGCAATCCTGTGCGCGGGCCTCGAAAGCCGACAGGCCAAGTCCGCCCCGATGCTCAACCGCGTGGTGGCGCGGTTGCGGCCGCGTGGACGGCGGGTGCTGCGCGAGTGCGCCGATTTCGTGATCGACAACAATCGCATCAACATCGCCGACCCGGACGTGTTCTCGCGCGACCCGGTCAACCTCATACGGATGTTCCGCCTCGCTCAGCGCTACGTGCTGGCCTTCCACCCGGATGCGCTGCATCGGGCGACCCGGTCGCTCAAGCTGATCGACAAGCCGTTGCGCGAGAGCCGGCAGGCCAACGATCTATTCCGCGAAATTCTCACCTCCAAGAACAACGCCGAGATCGTGCTGCGACGCATGAACGAGGCCGGCGTGCTTGGCCGTTTCGTCCCGGAGTTCGGGCAGGTAGTGTCGATGATGCAGTTCAACATGTATCATCATTACACGGTCGACGAGCACCTGCTGCGCTGCATCGGTGCGCTTGCCGAGATCGAAACCAGCGCCAAACCGGAATATGGGCTTGCCAACGATCTGATACGCACGATCCAGCCGGGCAATCGCGAGGTGCTCCATATCGCGTTGTTCCTGCATGACATTGCCAAGGGCCGGGTTGAGGACCACTCGGTTGCTGGCGCTCGCATTGCCCGCAAGCTTTGCCCGCGGCTCGGCTGCTCACCGGCGGAGACCGAGACCATAGCGTGGCTTGTCGAAAACCACCTGGTGATGTCGACGATCGCCCAGTCGCGCGATCTTTCGGATCGAAAGACGATCGAGAATTTCTCCGCGATCGTGCAGTCGCTCGAACGAATGAAATTGCTCACCATCCTGACCACCGCCGACATTCGCGCAGTCGGTCCCGGCGTCTGGAATGGCTGGAAGGCGCAGCTGTTGCGCGCGCTCTATTATGAGACCGAGCCGGCCCTCACGGGCGGCTTCTCCGAGGTCGACCGGGCGAGACGCGTCGCCATGGCGCAGGCCGAATTTCGCGCCGAGCTGTCCGATTGGCCTCCCGACGAGGTCGAGCGCTACATTGCGCGCCTCTATCCGGCCTATTGGCTCAAGGTGGAATTGCCGCGCAAGGTCGCTCACGCAGGCTTCGTGCGCGCCGCAGAGCGCGAGGGCCGTTCGCTCGCCACCGATGTGGGATTTGACGCGGCGCGCGGCGTCACCGAACTGACCGTGCTGGCGCCTGACCATCCATGGCTGTTGTCGTATCTGGCCGGCGCTTGCGCAACCGCGGGCGCTAACATCGTGGACGCTCAAATCTACACCACAACCGACGGCATGGCCCTCGACACCATCGCGATCAGCCGCGAATTCGAGCGCGACGAGGACGAGGGCCGCCGCGCCGACCGGATTGCCGCGACGATCGAAAAGGCGCTTGAGGGTGAACTGCGGCTGCCAGATGTGGTTACGAAGCGAGGTCCGCCCAAGGGCCGCATCCGGGCATTCGCGGTCGAGCCGGAAGTGATCATCAACAATCAGTGGTCGAACCGCTACACGGTCATCGAGATCAGCGGATTGGACCGGCCAGGATTGCTTTACGAACTAACCGCCACGCTTTCGAAGCTCAACCTTAATATTACGTCGGCGCATGTGGCTACGTTCGGCGAACGGGCTGTCGACGTGTTCTACGTCACCGATCTCATGGGCGCCAAGATTTCCTCGCCGACCCGCAATGCCGTCGTGAAACGCGCGTTGATCGGTCTATTTGCGATGCCGCAGGATGGCGAGAAGGTAGCCGCCGGAATGTGATACTCGCCGCCTCATTTCGGGGTGCGCTGGTGCGCGATCCGGAATCTATAGCCCCGGCTTGTCGGTGTTGCCTGGACATGTGGTTATGGATACAGCGCTCAGCGGCCTGCTCAAGGCTACTCCAAAAACTCCCGCACCGCTCGCGTGAACTCCGCCGGCCGGTCGAGATTGGAGATGTGGCCGGCGCCTTCGAGTTCGACATAGCGCGAGCCTTTGAGCCGCGCATTCATGTCCTTCATGGCGGCCGGCGTGACGCCGTCCTTCGATCCCGCGATGAACAGCACGGGCCGCGTCACGGTGGCGACCGCCGTGTTGTAGTCATGATCCGCGAGCGCCGCCGAGCAGCCGATGAAGCCGTTGACCGGCGTTGTGCGGATCATCTGGCGCACCTTTTCGAGATGCGGCGGGTTCGCCGCATGGGTTTCGGGCGGGAACCAGCGCGCCATTGTGGATTCGACGAGCGACTCCATGCCGCCCTTCTGGGCTGTCGCGATGCGCTCCTCCCACTGCTGGGCAGTCGCGGGCGTCGACAGGGCCGGCGAGTCGCACACCACGACGCGATCGACCCGGTCGGGATAAAGCTCCGCCAGCCCAAGCGCGGTCGCGCCGCCCATCGACAGCCCGCAGAAGTGGGGACGCTGGATTTCGAGCGCGTCGAAGAGAGCCAGCGCGTCCGCCACCAAGGTCGCATAGGTGTAGCGGCCCGCCGGCGCATCCGTGCCACCGTGGCCGCGTTGATCATAGCGAAGCACGCGGAAAGAACGGTTGAGATCGGCCGCCTGCGGGTCCCACATGGAGAGATTGGTGGCGAGGGAATTGCTGAACGCCAGCCAGGGCGCACCCGTGGCCCCCTCGATCTCGTAGTTGAAGGCGATGCCGTTTGCTTTGATCCGCGCCATCTATGGTGGCTCCTGTTGGAATGGCAACAACTTACTGAGAATACTATCTATTCGGCCAGCCTCTTCCTACAGAAGAGGTCTACAGAATGGCGTTTAGGATGGCTAGGCTGAGGCAGGACAAAAAATCGGGAAGCTGGACCTCACGAAAGGCGATTGGTTATACCACAGCGGACCAGCCCGCTTGGCCAGGCGGGCGGCACGGTGGAAATACGCGAGTTGCCGCGCACGAGCTGAAACGCGCATCCTTATGCGCGGCCTTCGAGGGCTTTGGCCCCCCTACCTGCGGCGACTACAGTCGGAGCCAATCAGTGCATGCGGTCACAAGCAAGAACAGCGGAAACTGAGAAAGCACAGAATTCGCGACGCACATAGGGATCATGACGTAAGTCACCGGAACTATCATAGGGCCGAACGACGTTGGCAGTTCTCGTCCATCAGTTTCCGCCCCCTTTCGCGCTACCCAGTTCCAGCGAACGGCAATGAAACAACCAAAAACCATCAAGGGCGTCGTCCACAGAGCCAAAAGTTCCCACAAAGACGTCGAGGCCGCGTCCTTGAGGTGCCAGTTCGGACACTGATTAGGGGGATCAAACATCGGCAATATAGCAACCATTGCGGCCGATAGAACCACGCTCGCCGCGACGGCGAACCGGGCCACTTTGACCCAATTACCGCCATCAAATTTGAGACGTTGCGTGTCCCTCGTCATGCTTGCCAATGGGTCATAGGGCCGACCGCGTCTACTTCGCTGGTAAACCAGGGAAGCGGCCACTCCTGCCATGAAGATCAAGGTCGTGGCTCCGGCTGCGTAAGGAGCCCACGGATACGTGCCGGGGTCTGCGGATTGGAGGACGACGCCTGCACCGATTGTCAGGAATAACAGGACGTATCGCCATTTGAGTGCCCAGTTGAGCATTGGTTGCGCCCCGGTTGGGTTGTGAGTGCGTCTTCTAAAAGCCTGTAGACGCGCCTTGCGCCTTCAATTCATGCACCCCGGCCGCGTCTATCGAAGCCGTGCGGCCCTTGCAGACGCCTTTGGCCTTCGCCTTGGCGATACCCTCAAGCTGGCGCTCGCATCGCACGTTGGTTTCGAGTTCGGCGAACACGCCGAGCGTGTCCAAGAAACATTTTCCGGCGCGGTGCCGGTGTCAACGGGCGGGCGGGGCCGAAGGCTGAGAAGGACGCCAAGCGCGGTCGCACCCAGGGTGACGCTTGGATTTCCCTCGGGCTCATTGCCTGGATCGCAGCCCCTTCCACGTGACGACATATCATGCTGATTGTCAGCGCATTCCTTCGCATGTTAGTCCCTCGCGGTTGGACCGTAGCCCGGATGGAGCGAAAGCGACGTCCGGGAACAGCGCTGCTGTTGAAAGGTCGGCCCCGCATTACGCTTCGCTCCATGCGGGCTACGCGCCTACGCCCGCTATCCCGGCACGATCGAAACCTCGTTCATTCCGGCGTCGGAATCCCGCGAAAAGCGCATCTGGTGGAAATGCGCATAGCGGCCGGAGCGTGCCAACAGTTCGGCATGGCTGCCGGATTCCACGATCGCGCCTTTTTCGACCACGTGGATCATGTCGGCTTGCGCTATGGTGTGCAGCCGGTGGGCGATGACCAGGGTGGTGCGGCCCTTGATCAATTTTCCCATCGCGTCCTGGACGAAACGCTCGGACTCGGTGTCGAGCGCCGCGGTCGGCTCGTCTAACAGAATGATGGGCGCGTCGCGGATGAGCGCCCGCGCGATGGCGACGCGCTGGCGCTGACCGCCGGACAGTTGCGCGCCGTGCTCGCCCACCATGGTGTCGTATCCGGCAGCAAATTGCGAGATGAATTCGTCGGCGTGTGCCGCCCGCGCGGCCGCAACGATCTCGGCTTCGCTCGCACCCGGCCGGCCGAGACCGATATTGTGTCGGATGGTGCCGTGGAACAAAAACACGTCCTGTCCCACGAAGGCGATCCGGCGCCGGATCGACTCCTCGGACACCGCGCCGTAATCCTGCCCGTCGAGGCGTATCGCGCCGCCGTCAGGCGCATAGAGCGCCAGCACCAGGTTAAAGATCGTCGACTTGCCGCCGCCCGACGGCCCCACGAAAGCGGTTACCTCGCCCGGCCGCGCCGCGAACGAAAGCTGCCGCAGCACCGGGCTGCCGGCCCGGTAGGCGAAAGACACATGGTCGACTTCGATGCACCCGCGCGTCACCTTGACGTCGGGCTTGGGTTGCGCGGGCCTGCGGTCCGGAATATCGAGTACGTCGAACAGCACCTGGACGCCGGTGAGCGCATTGTGCAGGTCGATGTTGAGCCGCGCGATGCGCTTGGCCGGCTCGTAGGCAAGCAGGAATGCCGTAATGAAGGAAAACAATTCGCCTGGCGGCAAGTTGAGCACCAGCACGCGATAGCCGCCGTAGATGAACACGATTGCGATGGCCAAGCCGCCGAGCGCTTCCATCAGGGGGGTCGAACGGTTGGAGACCCGGGCGAGCTTGTTGGAGGCGAGCTCCACCGACGCGATGCTGTCGTAGACCTGCGCGCGTACCACCGTTTCGAGATTGAAGGCCTTGATGATCTTAAATCCCTGAATGGTTTCCTGCATGGTCTTGAGGATGTCGGCGCCGCCGCCGAACTGCGTCAGGGTGATGGCGCGCACGCGCTTCATCAGCTTGCGCACCGTGAGAACCGCTGGCGGCATCACCATGAAGGCCAGGACGGCCATCAGCGGCGCCTTCCACACCATGACGCCTACCAACCCGATGAGCGACAGGAGATCGCGCCCAAGGGCATTGATGACGAGGCTCAAGACCTGCGCGGCCGAACCGGCCCCGAAAGTGATGCGGGCCGCAAATTCCGAGGAATGGCGGTCGGCGTAGAAGCCGGCGTCTTGCGCCAGCAGCTTGTCGAACATGCGCCGCTGGTTCTCGGCGGTGATCTGGTTGCCGACGTGTGCCAGCGTCACAGCCTGACCGTAGGTCGCAAACCCTTTGATGGTGAACAGCGCGATCAACGTCACGCCGACGATGGCAACGCCCTCGAAGCTGCGTTCCGTGTAGGCCTGATCTATCCCGGGGCCGATGATGAACGCCATTGCGGCCGTGCATCCGGCACCGACAGCCATCAAGGCGAAGGAAAATAGATAGCGCCGCCAATGGCTACTGCCATGCTCGACCAGCAGGCGGCGAATCAAGGCTGGCGAGCCGTTCGGGTCGGCAAACATCCCGCGCCAGAAACGTGTGAACATCGATACCGGTTCGGTCAACAGGGCGCCCCTGCGCCATCGGGTTACGGCTGTACCGGACCGCTATGACATTGTCCACGCGGGAACAGATTCCCTGCGGACAGGGAATCCGGGAGGGAATTTCCGAAAAATTCCACTCGAATTTCGGCCCCTTGGGGCGGGCTCTGGGAGCCGGCCGCCAGACAGTGGAGCGATATTGGCTTGACAACATCACACCGTGTCCTTGTGGCGATTAAGGGACCGCGGAGCGCAACGGCACGGCTCCGCTGCGTCTGCGATGTCCGCTTCCGGTCGGTCTCCACCGGTCGCGGCCGACAGAGTTGGGAAGCTAACGTCGTCGCCCACTTAGAAATCCGGCGTGCCGGCAGTCGGGACCGCAGCTTCCCTCCCGGTCGAGAAATACCCCAGCCTGTTTTCGGCGCAGACATGTTCCTCCCAGAGACCCAACGGGACCGAATAAGTTATCGTCGCGGTCCAGGGGATGGTGAAAACGCCCTCATCGTCGACCGTGAACTGAAGTTGCAGGTGTTTGCCCCGGTAATCCGGATCGAATTCTAACGACTGGACACCCGGGCCAAAGCGAATGTTCTCCTTGCTGTTGCGTTCGATCGCCGCTCTTGCATCGACATAGTCAAGCAGCCGGTAGCGTTCCACGACGTGCAGGGCCGCACTGAAGGGCGTGCCATACATGTCGATCATCGCAAACGGCCCCATCTTGACCCCGACGGTATCGACCACCAGCGTGTCGCCTTCATAGTGGCCGACGGAATCCCCGTACCACGACGGCGTTACATGCGCCGGATGGGGCTGATTCAATCGTACCTGACGAAATTCATGATTGCGAAGATAGAGGAAGACCACCTTTTCCGGCAGTTGCAGCATCCGCATGCCGTGTTGGAAAAAAATGTAGGGAACCCCTGAGGGCCAACACTGGTTGCTCGGGGTCGGATAAGTCGCGCCTGCGAGTGAGATTTCGCCATACTTCCTTACGACTTCCGCAGCTTGTGGCTTTAAGATTGGATTGGCGTAATCGCCGACAAACTGGTTGGCGTTGCCGACGCCATCTCGCGGTCCTCCGCGTATGCGCGATTTATTTACGATCGGCCCGGCCCCCGATGCCGGCGGTTCGAAGCCCGGAAAGTAAGGATGGGCCCAGATGCCGGAGAAATCCGGGATGGTTGCGGCGTTCAGCGTATCATGGCCGGCTATTGCTGCTGGGGGCACTACCGCTTGCCCGAAGGCAGGCGGCGCCGATACTGCGGCCAGTATACTCAATGGAAACAAATACCGCGGCAGTTTCATGCTCCCCTCTCTGTTCATGTTTCGCCTGTGCTCATCCGGTGGCGGCAATTTAGTCCAATTGCAGGAAGCGGTCACGACTAATGGCGTGATACCTCCTGCTTATCCGCGACGAGTGACACCTGCGCGGCGGCTCATGGCGCGCTTGTAGATGCGTCCGCATGTTTCGTGAATGCAGACGAATCGGAAACGGCGGCCAGCCGACGGAGGCTCGGCTAGTCGGAATTCTCAAGCCGCCTCAGTATGCTCCGGGTCGGCAAGCGGACGTTGAACCGGCCCGCGATGCGATCGAGACGAACCACGCCAGCTCGCGCCATAACGCCGAGATCGAGCTTCTCGTCGAGATCAATCGGGATGCCACGCCATATCACGAAGCCGCCGAGCCCCATCGCCAGCGCAATCAGGGCATAGACGACCGCCAGGACAGCGGGCGTGGTGGCCGCGATTGCGGTTCCGGCGAAGCCGCCAAGCCGCAGGGCTGCCACCGCCGCGATCACCGCGAACATCGATACGGCGCGGCTTTGCCGCGTGGTGCGGGGGAATCCCAGGATTGCAAAAGCGATGACGCCAAACGCCAGGGGATAGAGCGGCGCGAACAGGCGCTCGTGAAACTCGACGCGGAATTGCGAGGGCGAGAGCCTGAGCACCGGATCGTCGGCCGCCGGAAACGCAAGTTCCCAGACGTATTTCTCGCGCAAGCCGACGTTCACCTGCGGCGCCGGTGCGAGCCGGGTCAGGTCGAACGCATATTGATCGAACACCACGATCGTGGGATCACGTTCCTTGGCGCGGCGGCGCTGCACATTGCCGTCGCGCATGACGAGAAACGCGCTATCCCCCCGCTGCACGATCTGACCGTATTCGGCCACGATGGTGACGCGCTCCTCGGAAGTGCGCGTGTCATCGATGAAAACTCCCTGGAACTGGTTCTCGCCGCGCCGCTCGCGAATGTGAAATATCAGCCCGCGGTCGACCGACGTGAAGGCGCCCGGACGGACGATGTTGGAAACCACGTCCGTCCTTACCTTGGCAATCTCCAACGCCATCTTACGTTGCAGCCAAGGAGCCAGAAAGGCCGAGATATAGGCGACAAAGATCGCGACCATTACGCATGACGCAAATACCGGTCGAAATGCCCGGCGCGGCGAAATGCCTGCCGCATTCATCACAACCAGTTCGGAATCGCCGTTGAGCTTGGTCAGCGCGTAGCAGATGGCGATAACGATCGCGATCGGGGCAATCACCAGCATCAGGATGGGCACCAGGAGCCCGGTGATGCGCAGGAACACCAGGATGGTCTGGCCCTGATTGGTGATGAGGTCGACCTGGCGCAGAATCTGCGTGATCCAGATGACCAGGGTGAGGTTGATCAAGATCAGCAGGAAACCGCCGAAAATCGTGCGGAATATGTAGCGATCGATCGAAGCCATGATGCCCGTTTCTCGGTTCACGCCCCGCGCCGGAGCGCATTTCCCCCGGATGTGACGATCGCCGCTGAATCGGACGTCTTATACTTCATTCGGGCGGTTGCACCCAAGCTTTATGCGCTTGATGGGGCGTGGCGACGCGAACAGCCCTGGGGGCGCGAGCACTGTAATCGGCCGCATCGCCGCCAAATATGCGAAGTGGAGGGCTGGGATGAGCGGGAGCGAAACCCACCAACGCCATACCGAGCGGCTCGCTCCATGATGGATTTTCGCAAGAGCTCAGCCCATCCTACGCATGCTGGACAACACCAGCACCAAGGCGCAGCATATGTGCGCAGTGACGACAGGGACGCATATGGCGCCCCCTTCGTCAGGGAGGAAATCATGACTACAACCAACCGTCGAAGGCGTACCCCTTCGCCCGAGCTGGTGGCCGGCAACGGCCTGATCAATCGCCGCGCCCTGCTTGGCAAAGGGATCGCAGTTGAAGGCGCCATGGGGGCGGCCGGGACCGTCACGGGGGCCGCCGCCGAGCCGCTCAAGGATGAGCAGTGGAGCCTCGAATTCGGCTCGATCATGCCCCCGGTGCAGACCGCGTCGAAGTACGAAAAAGATGTCGTGCGCACGCTGAGCAATCCGCAGGGCGAATTCCGTAACTCGCATGCGCGCACGCGGCATCATCTGCTAAGCGGCACCATCACGCCGAACGGCCTGCACTTTTCCATCAATCACTGTCAGCGTCATGCCCCGCGCAAGTGGGGCATCCAGTAACAACCGCGCGAGCAAAGAGGCGGTGCCCTAAGCAAAATCATCTGGTTGCTGCATCGCCCGCTTTCGCGCGCGATGACAGCGTTGAGAATCAGGCCTGGAAACGTGCCATTGCTGCTCCTGTTTCCACCGCCAGAAGTCCATCGTCGTCGCCCCGAAAGTGGCCGACGCGGTGATAACGGGAATTGACTTCATGCTGCTGAAAAACAACCCGCTCGCGGGCATCGCGTTGACCCTGATGCTCGCGACTCCGGGCACGACGGCGGCAGAAATCATCGACCCGGCGCCGCTCAATGGCGCGGCCTACGGCCGGTGGGGCTTCGACGAATCCGGGATTGATCCAACAGTTAATCCGGGCGACAGCTTCTTTGAGTTCGCCAACGGAGCATGGGATGCCCGCACCGCGATCCCGGCGGACAAGTCACGCGTCGGCATGTTCGATGCGCTCACTGACAAGACGCAGGAGCAGGTTCGCGCCATCATCGAGGAGGCGGCCAAATCGGGCGCCCCTCCCGACACCAGCGCCGGCAAGATCGGCGCGCTTTACAACGCATTCATGGACGAAGAACGGATCGAGCGGCTCGATCTCGCCCCCATAGCCGGCGATCTCGCCGAAATCCGCGACGCCACGAGTAAGACCGATATTGCGGTCCTGATGGGGCGCTCAAAGAGCGGTCTCGGCGGCAGCTTATTCAACATCACGGTGGGTGAAGACGAGAAGGATCCGACCCGCAACACGCTGCACGCCTCGCAGGGCGGATTGGGCCTTCCGGATCGCGACTACTATTTGCGCGACACCTTTCGAGACAAGAAGGTCAGGTACCGCGACTACGTCGCGCGCTTACTCGACATGGCGGGCTGGGCGGACGCGCAACAGCGTGGCGACGAAGTCGTCGCGCTCGAAACCAAGATAGCGGAAGCGAGCTGGAGCCGCGCCGAAAGTCGCGACCGAGACAAGACCTATAATCCGTTGACGCCCGCGGAGCTCGCTGCCCTTGCGCCGGAGTTTCCGTGGTCAGCGTGGCTCGCGGCGGCCGACGTGGGCGAGGCGCGCATCATCGTGGTTCGCCAGAAGAGCGCCCTTCCCAAGCTTGCGAAGATTTTCGCCGATGCCCCGCTCGCAACCCTTCAGGCGTGGAAGGCGTTCCGTGTCATCGACCAGGCGGCGCCATTCCTGTCGGCGCGCTTTGTCGCCGCGCGATTCGAATTCCGCGGCAAGGAACTTGTCGGTCAGCCGGAGGAACGGCAGCGCTGGCGGCGCGCCACGCAGCTCGTGGGCAGTTCGATCGGCGAAGTGGTGGGCAAGGAGTACGTCGCCCGTCACTTTCCGGCCGACTCCAAGGCCAGGATGGAAGAACTGGTCGGCCAGTTGAAAAAAGCGTTGCGCGGCCGGATCGAAAATCTCCCTTGGATGACGCAAGAGACCAAGGCCAAGGCGCTTGAAAAGCTCGACCTCTTCGGCGTCAAGATCGGCTATCCGGAGAAATGGCGAGACTACGCGGCGCTGAAGATCGATCCGACGGATCTTATCGGCAATGTCCGCCGTGCGACCGCGTTCCGATGGGCCGATGCGGTCGCAAAGCTCGACAAACCGGTCGATCCGCAGGAGTGGAGCACGACGCCCCAGGTGGTGAACGCCTACTACATGCCGACCCGCAACGAAATCGTGTTTCCGGCCGGCATCCTGCAGCCTCCCTTCTTCGATCCGAATGCCGACATGGCGATCAACTATGGCGGCATCGGCGGCGTGATCGGTCACGAGTTGATCCATGGCTTCGACGATCAAGGCCGCAAGTCCGATGGTCACGGCATCCTGATCGACTGGTGGCAGCCGGCCGACGCCGCAAAATTCCAGGCGGAAGCCACCAAATATGGCGCCCAGTACGACGCTTATTCGGTCGCCCCGGGCGTGAACGTGAAAGGCGCCCAGACCATGGGCGAAAACATTGCCGATCTCGGCGGCATACTGCTGGCGCTCGACGCCTACCGGGCTTCGCTGCATGGCGCGCCCGCCCCGGTGCTCGACGGCTATACGGGCGATCAGCGCGTCTTCCTCGGTTGGGCGCAGGTTTGGCGCGCGAAGTCCCGCCCGGACGCGCTCAAGCAGCAGACAACGTCCGACAGCCACGCTCCGGCGCGGTTCAGGGTCGACGGCCCGTTGCGTAATGTGGACGCCTGGTACGACGCCTTCGGGGTGAAGCCGGATGAAAAGCTCTTTCTCACGCCGCAAGACCGCGTCCACATCTGGTGAACCCCCCACTACCCTTCCCCGCACGCGGGGGAGGGTAGTGGGAGCGTAGGGAGGGGGTTCACCATTACCGGGAGGAACACGCTGATGTTGAAGCTCGCATACGCCATTCGTGGTGAGATCGCGTTCAGGAATCTGATCTCAGGCGCGGCGGCATTGTGCATGGGCGCTGTACTCTGGGCCGCCGCGCCCGCGGCCAGCGCACAAACCGCAGCGAACGACAAGGTTCCCAATCTGGCGTCGATCGATTTCGCTTGGCTCTCCGCCGGCGTCCATTGGTTCGATCCGCCCGCCGGAATGGGACGCGGGCCGATCCGGCAGGATCCTGCCTATCCGTATCACGGCAACCTGGATGGCCCCGGACAGGTAACGCCGGACATCGGCAACGTGAAGGACGCGGTTCTCAAGCCCTGGGCGGCAAAACAGATGCAGGAGTCGAACGAGGAAGTTCTGACCGGCAAGCGGGGCCTTCCCTTCGCGGCGCAATCGGTGTGTTATCCGGGCGGAGTCCCAGGCCAGTTGCTGACTCCCGCCGAGCCGTTCTACTTCATCCAGAAGCCGGACGAGGTTTGGATGATCTGGCAGCGCGACCACATGGTCCGCCGCATCTATCTGACCCACAAGCATTCCGAAGTCGTGAAACCGTCATGGTTCGGCGAGTCGATCGGGCATTACGAGAGCGACGGGATTTTGGTGATCGATACCATCGGGCTGTCCGCCCCGAACAGCTATCTCGACTGGTACCGCACCCCGCACTCCGAAAAAGAACATGTGATCGAGCGCTTCCGGTTGATCAACGGCGGCAATGGGCTGGAAGCGGTAGTGACGGTCGAGGACCCCGACACCTTCAACGAACCGCTTCACATGATCCAGCGCTGGCGCAGGGTGCCGAACCCCATGCGCGAAACGGTGTGCGCCGAAAACAACGGCGACCACTTCGGCAAGAACCTGTTCCCGATCCCCCAGGCGGATAAGCCGGATTTTTGATCGTCGCACATTCGCCTTCTCTCCGCACTCGCCTGCGGAAAGAAGGAGCAGTTCGTTTGAGCGGCGTGCCGGATCTACAGGTTGGAACGCACCTGCAGTCGCCACCGCCTCGGCTGAGCGCTGTCAGGCGAGGGGCAGGCCCGCAAGTCCGGAAACGCGACGGCGTTGCTTTACAACATGGGGCGGCCGATGGATGATGGTTTGTTGCTCCAGCGCATCACCTCCCTTTGAACGTCACGGAGAGAACCCCATGAATGCTGTCAGGCTTACGGCGGCGGCCGCGGTTGCCGCGGTTGCGCTTGCGCCCGCCGCCCTTGCCCAGAGCAAGGGTGTCGAACGGCTCTACATTCTGGAATGCGGCCAAGGCCACACCGGCGACATGTCGCGCTGGACGCCGGGGCAGAACGTCAATGTTCCAATGGACATCGTCGACAACTGCTATCTCATCAAGCACGCTCAAGGCTATTTCCTGTGGGACACCGGGGTGGTCGACACCACTCCCGCCAATCCGCCGCCCGGCGATCCGGCCGGCATCACCTGGCGCCGCCCGAAGACTCTCGCGGCGCAGCTTGAAGAGCTTGGGGTAAAACCAGACGACGTCAAATTCGTCGCCGTGTCTCACACCCATCCTGACCATGCCGGCAACGTCGAGCTGTTCCCGAAATCGATGCTGATGGTGCAGAAGGCCGAGTATGAATGGCCGGGCCCCAATGGCGCCCCCCGCTTCAAGCCCGAACATCCCGTCACCAAGCTGGAAGGCGACCGCGACGTGTTCGGCGATGGCAGCGTGACAATCATTTCAACCCCGGGCCACACGCCGGGACATCAGGGGCTGCTGGTCAAACTTCCGAAGACCGGTGCTGTGCTGCTGTCCGGCGATGCCGTGCACTTCAAGGCAAACTGGGAGGCGCGCGGGGTGCCGGGCGGCAACTTCGACAAGGAAAAGACCGCAAGCTCGATGACCCGCATGGCCGACCTGATGGCGAAGGACAAGGCCCAGCTCTGGATCAACCACGACAAGCCGCAGCGCGAGACGCAGAAGCTTTCCCCGGCATTTTACGAGTAGTGAAGTGCGTCAACTAAATTGAAGGGTCTGCAAAGACATTCGCCTTCGTAGGGGCGGCCCTTGGGGCGCGGCCCCTGTGGGCCGCAGCCCCGCAGTGCGGGCGGGCACAAGGCCCGCCAGCACGCAATGCACTTCCTTCAATTTTGATGACGCACATTAACTGGCGTTAGCATTGCATGAGCTTGCGACAAATGCTCGCAAGTATGGCGCGCTTTCGACCGACCAGGGCCGGCTGCGGATAGCGTGGCAGCTGGAGCGTTGGGGCGGAACATCCTGGCTGACGTTGAACTGGGTCGAGGAGAACATCCGCCAAGCCGGCGCACCGCCGGCCCAGAGGGGCCTACGGACGCGATCGAGCACGCGCTGCTTATTCGCGGAGCCGAGACCCGATACGAGCTTGACGCGACGAGCCTGCGGTGCTCGATAGTTCTGCCGCTCGGCACAGTAGGTGACGCAGGAGCGCCGATCATGACTACAACTACGCAGATTGCTGAAAAGCGTGTTTTGATAGTCGAGGACGAATACCTCGTTGCAATGGATATGTCCGCATATTTGGAGGCAGCTGGCGCTCACGTCGTGGGGCCTGCTTCGAACGTAAATGCTGCGCTCCAGGCCGTGGAGCACACGGAATTGGATGGAGCCATCCTGGATGTCAATTTGCGCGGCGAAATGGCCTATCCGGTGGCGGATGCTTTGGCGGCCCGTGGCATACCCTTCGTCTTTACGACGGGCTATGATGCCCATTCGGTTCCGGCCCGTTTCGCGGGCGTGAGGCGGTGCGAAAAGCCGACGACTCCGGAGGCGATCAGCAAGGCGCTCTTTGGGTAAACGAGCAGTCGGAACGTCGGGGCGCTCACCGACTGCCGGTGCGGCCAAGCTTCCGCACATTCACACAAACGGATAGCGTTTGCATTTCGCGTGCATCACGGATCCATGGGGAACCCACATCGACATCAACGAGCGGCCTCCGCAATAGCCGTTACGGCCGGACGACGCCGCAGACGCGCGCCAGTTCGGAAGCGAGGTCGAGCAGCCCCTCATCGCTGCCGGCCCAACCGATGAGCGAAAGGCCGGCCGGGCATCCGTCGACGGTTCCGGCCGGGAGCGTGATCTGCGGCAGCCCCGACAGGCCGGATATGCAGGTGAGCCGCATCACCCGCGTTCGCAACCGTTCGAGCGCGTCGGCCGGCGAGTCGAGCCGCGGCGCAATGCATGGTGCGGTCGGCAACGCCATAACGGTGCCAGGCGGAATAAGCGCGCGAATATGCGTCCGCGCTGCCGCCATGATCTGGCGCGCCGCGTCGGCCTTCTCCGCCGTGACAGTCGACGCATAAGCGATACGCTCCCGCACGCCCGGGCCGAGTTGTGGCTTCGCGGCGGTGACAAATGTCCCGTAGCTCTGCCATGCCTCGTACGCCTGGACAACGCGGAACGCCTCCCGCCAAGGATCGAGCCCATCGGGCGCGACGGTGATCTCCCGCGGAGGCGGAAGAACAGCGGCCGCGCGGTCGAGAAATTCGCGCCCTAGAGCCGCCACCTCGACGTCAGCCTCCGCGAAAGCGTCGGTCGCGATAATCAGGGCGTCGAACTTTGCATCCCGGCGATCGCCGCCGAGCAGCACGCTGCCGACGCCGCGGAAGATGCCCGGAGCCGCCGCGAACCAACCGGCGACGTCGAAGGTCGGCGCCATCGCAACTGCGCCAGAAAGATCGATGCGGCCATAGGTCGGGCGAATGCCATAGAGCCCGCAGAAGGAGGCCGGAATGCGCACCGAACCGCCGGTATCGCTGCCAATGGCGAAGTCGCAGGCGCCGGCCGCCGTCGCGGCGGCCGAGCCGCTCGACGATCCGCCGGGGATGCGCCCCGGCGCCCGGACATTGGCCGGCATGCCGTAATGGGCGTTGATGCCGGTGACGCTGAAAAGCAGTTCCTCGCAAATGGTCTTGCCCGCGACGGTGGCCCCGGCGGCGAGAATTTTCTCGATTACGGCTGCATTGCGGGGCGCCGGTTCCTGGACCGCGAGCCAGGTCGGGCTGCCAGCGCCGGTGCGGGTGCCGGCGATGTCGTACATGTCTTTCACGGCGGCGGTTAGCCCGGCAAGCGGGCCTTCGGCGCTCTGCCGGATCGGAGCTTCGATGTCGTGGGGCACGAAGAAGCCGTCGCGCCGCGCGCTGCAGATTTTCATGGATGAGCTCGCTCCGGTTCCCGCGAATAGCTGGATGGTCTCGCGGTCTCAGCATACTATGATGCTGCGAAGGAGAAGCGCCTGTGAAAATATGCCATTTTCTCATCCTTGCGACTGCGATCGGGATCGCCGCGCAGCCGGCACGGACCGTCGCGCAGCAGCCCGCACGCGCGACTTTCGACGAGCTGAAACAGGGCGGCTTCGTGGTCGTCATTCGTCATGGACGAACCAACGAGAGTCCGGCATTTAGGCGAGACGAATCGCCGACCGATCTCGCCAACTGTTCTGGACAAGCCATGCTGACGGACGCCGGCAAGGAGCAGGCGCGCGCCATCGGGCAGCGTTCCGGAATGCCGCAATTCCGGTCGGCAAGGTGCTGGCAAGCGCCCTGTGCCGCGCTGTCGAGACCGCTCGCCTCGCTTTCGGCCGGGTCGAGCCGTCCGATGCACTGCTGATCGAATCGTTCGTTCCGGTCGCCGGCGCGACGGTACCGCCGCCCTGGCCGCAACGCGTCGAACTGATGAGGGCGATGATCGCCACCGCGCCGGAGGCCGGCGCCAACACGGTTTTGATTACGCACTTTCCGAACATCAAGGCAGCACTTGGCATCCAGATCAATTTCGGCGATGCCGCGATCGTCAAGCCCGACGGGCATGGCGGCGCCGCAGTGGTGGGCAAGATTCTCTCCCGCGAATGGTCGTCCTGGTGATGGCCAACCGCGGCGCGGGGAGAAGACGTTGATGGCATGTCGCCGATGCATGCTTCGACGCCTGGGGTTCGCCCTGACGATCGCCGTATTGCAGGCGGCGCTGGCGTCGAGCCTGATGGCGCAGGACTACCCGCGGCATGCCGTGAAGATCATCGTGCCGTTTCCAGCCGGCGGCACAGCGGACCTGATGCCGCGCGTGGTTTTCGAATTTCTGTCGCGCAAGTGGGGGCAGTCAGTCGTCATCGAGAACAAACCCGGCGCCGGCGGCAATATCGGCGCCGAGGCGGTATTCAATGCGGAACCGGACGGCTACACGCTGTTGTCAACACCTCCACCGCCGCTGGTCATCAATCAGAATCTCTATCCCCGGCTCGGCTTCGACCCCGCTGCGTTTGTGCCGATTGCCGTGATGGGCAGCGTGCCGAATGCCCTGGTGGTGAGCCCCGGCAAGGTCGCTGCCACCACGGTCGCGGACTTCATCGCTTACGCGCGCCTCAATCCGGGAAAGATCTCGTCCGCTACCCAGGGCAACGGGGCCACTTCCCATCTTACCTCGGCCTTGTTCCAGATGATGGCGAAGGTGCAGTTCGTCCACGTGCCTTATCGCGGAACCGCGCCGGCCCTCCAGGGGCTGCTCGCCGGGGACTGCGACATCATGTTCGACAATCTCGGCGTCTCGCTGCCGCTCGTCAAAAGCGGTCAACTCCGGTTGCTCGGCGTCGCGACCGAGCGGCGCATGGCTGCATTGCGCGACGTGCCGACCATTGCGGAGACGTTGCCCGGATTTTCCTCGACGGCATGGTTCGGCGTCGTGGCCCCGCCGAAGACACCCCGCGACATCGTCAACAAGATCAGCACCGACATCGCCGAGGCTATTCGCTCGCCGGACGTGCGCAAGCGCTTCGATGGTCTCTCGGCGGAAGCGATCGGCGGCGATCCGGAAACCATGACCCGCTTCATGCGCGAGGAGATCGCGCGCTGGAGCGTTGTCATCAAGGCCGCCGATGTTAGGCTGGAGTGATGTGCGATACGAACAGTCCTATCGATGTCATCGTCCGCGAATGCGGACGATCCAGTAATCCCTGACGTGTCGGTTTGGATTTGGCTTTTGTAATTACCGGATGCCCCGCATTCGCGGGGCATGACAAGCTAAGGGTTATGGAGCATGTCATGAATATCCACACTCCTACGCGTCAATGGCCCGCGGAAGGCCTCACCCGCGTTCCCTACTGGGTCTATTCCGACCGCGCGCTTTACGAGGACGAGCAGGCGCGCATCTTCCGCGGCGATACCTGGACGTTTCTGTGCATGGAGGCGGAGCTGCCGAGGCCCAACAGCTTTCGGGTTTCAAATCTCGGCGATATGCCGGTGGTGGTGACGCGCGACGCCGACGGCCTCGTTCACGCCTTCGAGAATCGCTGTGCCCATCGCGGCTCGCTGCTATGCCTCAAGGAGCGGGGCGAGACACGCGAGATCGTGTGCGTCTACCACAATTGGACCTACGACCTGACCGGCAAGCTCACCGGTGTAGCGTTTCGTCGCGGCATCGCCGGCAAAGGGGGGATGCCGTCCGACTGCAAGCCCGAGGAGCACGCGCCGCGTCGGTTGCGTGTCGAGCTGTTCGCCGGCCTGGTGTTCGGGACGCTCGGCCGCAACACACCTCCACTCGAGCAATATCTCGGTCCCGATCACGTGGCGCGCATCCGCCGCGTCATGCGGGCACCGGCGAAGCTCATCGGCGGTTACAGCCAGATCATTCCAAGCAACTGGAAGCTTTATATCGAAAACGTGAAGGACAGCTATCACGCCAGCCTTTTGCATATGTTCTTCACCACATTCCGGCTCAATCGGCTGTCGCAAAGAGGCGGGCTTGTGGTGAGCGAGGCGGGCGGCAACCATATCAGCTATTCGATGACTCAGGACGTTGCCGGCAAGGAATACGAGCAGGCCGGCCTGCGTTCCGCCAACGAGAGTTATGCGCTGGAAGCGCCAGATATGCTGCTGAAGAACATCGATGAATTCAACGACGGCATCGGACTGCAGATTCTCACGGTGTTTCCGGGCTTCGTGCTCCAGCAGATCCGGAATTGTTTGGCGGTGCGCCGGGTGGTGCCGCGCGGCTTCGACAAGACCGAGCTGGTCTGGACCTGTTTCGGCTTTACGACCGACGACGATACGCTCGCCGAGCTTCGGTTGCGGCAGGCCAATCTGATCGGGCCGGCCGGCTTCATTTCGATGGAAGACGGGGCGGCTGCGGGCTTCGTCCAACGCGGTGTTGCGGGCGCCGATGCGGAGGTGTCGCTGGTCGAGATGGGAGGCCACGGAACCGCATCGGAGGAGAGCCGGGTCAGCGAGGCTGCGGTGCGAGGCTTCTGGAAGGACTACCGCCGCCACATGGGGCTTTGATGAATATAGATCATGTCGCCCGCGTCGCCGATCTCAATGCCCGTTATGCGGACGCGATCGACGCCGACCGCCTCGAGGCATGGCCGGACTTTTTCCTTGATGACGGGCGTTACCGGATCACGACCGCCGAGAACGTCGCGCAGGGCTTGCCGCTCAGTCTGATGTACGCCATTTCGCGGGCAATGCTGCGGGATCGTGTGACGGCACTGCGCGAGGCCAATGTCTACGAGGCCCAGCGTTACCGCCATGTTCTTGGCACGCCGCTCATCACCGTCGCCGAGGCCGACGGCGTGCGGGCGCGGACCAGCTTCATGGTGGCTCGGGTGATGCGCACCGGCGAGACGATGCTGTTCGCCACCGGCTGCTACGAGGATCGCGTCGTTCTTGATGCATCGGACGACGCGCGCTTTGCGGAAAAGACCGTCGTCCTCGACAGCCGGCAAATCGATACGCTGCTGGCGATTCCGTTGTAATCGGAAAGCATAGGGCGGGTTCTCTTAACCTGCCATCTTTACACGGGATGTCGGGTTAAAGAAAACCCGCCCTTCGCGGTATGGCTTACTGCGTGTGGCGTACCACCAGCAAAGAACACTTGGCCTACCGGACCACGTGGCCGGCATTGGAGCCCAGAAAATAGCTTTTCATCGCCTGGCGGTGTGAACTCATGACGATCAGGTCGGCGTGGATCGACTTCGCCTCTTCGAGCACCTCGTGATAAACGCCGCCTTGACGGACCGTCGTGCTGATCTGGCTCGCATTGAGGCCACTCTCCCTGGCGATGATGGTCAGCGCCTCCTCGGCTGATTGGCGCTGCTGGGCGTCGAAATCGGGCGGCACATATTCGGCGAGCATCACCGGGGTGGTCGCCAACACGTTCAAGAGCCGGACCGCGCCGCCGGAGGCGTTCGCGAGCGATACCGCGGTCTCGATCGCGGATTTGGCGAGATCGGTGTCGGCGAGATCGACAGGCACCAGGATTTTCTTGAACATCGCGCTGCCCTTAGCTGCATGTTTCTATCAGGTTGGCGTTATCAATTCCATTGCCCGGCGTGACCAGGCAGTCCGGTACCCACGATCGAAGAACACATCATCGCCCGGTCAAGCCCGGCGACCAAAGCACAGTGAGTGTTAATATAATCGAAAACTGCCCTAATTCGTCGCGGCCGCGATCGAGCGCGGGGTGACGTATCGGTAAAGCCGACCCGAACGGTCGTGGAGGCGCTCCCATTTGTCGGTCGCGAAATCGATCACCGCGAGCGCAGCGGTCGGGAACTTTTCGCGCAGCCGCTCGCGCAACTCGACATCGCCCGCCGCTATCAGCAATTCGGCCGTCTCTTGCAAGCCCGGATTGTGACCGACGACGAGCAACGTCCGCACGGCATCATTCTGGGCCCGGATGACCGAGAGAATAACCTGAGGCGTTGCCGCGTAGAGGCGTTCGTCGAACACCACATCCGTATCGGCCGGCCATTGGGCCGAGATCTCCGCCCAGGTCTCGCGGGTGCGGCGCGCCGGTGAGCACAAGAGACGTTCGGGGATGAGGGAGTGGCGCGCCATGTAGCCGCCCATCAGGCGCGCCGTTGCTTCGCCCCGCTCGGTGAGCGGACGCGCGGTGTCTTGCATCCCGGACGATGACCAATTCGATTTGGCGTGGCGCAGCAACATGAGGCGGAGCATGACGACAGATCACCTTCGTACTGCTATCAGTCTAAAGCATGTGCGGTGGCGTTGGAATTTCGGACTTGTCCGGGAACCCACTTTCAGGGTGCGACGCAATATCGCCGTGAACCGGCATTCATATGATCTGGATATCTGAAGCCGTTCCGGTGAGATCGAATCACTTCTTTAGTGTCATGCCCCAGTCTGTCGCCGGCATCCACGTTCTTGTTCACTGAAGTTCCGCAACAAAGACGTGGATCGCTTCGACGAGCAGCGGCCGTGCTGCGGAAAATGGTTCAATATGAACTGAACGGAACCCACGCTAAGGTGCGTCGTCGCGGCGGCCCTGGTGTGTGGGCGCTCAAGCGACGGCGAAATCAGCCCGGCTGCGAGGTGATATGAGGGCCGACGACCAATCCGATTACGGACCGACATGGTATTCGGGGGTGACGCCCCTGCCGCTGCCCCGGACGCCGCTCAATTATGATCTCGATGTTGATGTTTGCGTGATCGGCGGGGGTCTTGCGGGCTTGACGGTAGCCCGCGAGGTGGCGCGTCGTGGCTGGTCGGTAGCGGTCGTGGAGGCGCGCCGCATCGCCTGGAATGCGTCGGGCCGCAACAGCGGCTTCGTTCTGCCAGGCTTTTCGGCGCAGATCGAAAAAGTCGTTGAGCGGATCGGCCTGCCGGCCACCAAGGCGTTGTGGGAACTGTCACAGTCCGGCGTTCAATATATGCGCGATGCCATCACGGAAATCGGTGCAGTGGGGATCACCGAGGGGAAGGGCTGGCTCGATGTCTTCAAGAAGCCGGACACCGACCGCGCGCTGGCCCGGGTCAGGCTCCTCGAGCAGGAAATAGGAATTGCAGTCGAGGGCTGGCCGAAGGAGCGGGTCCGCGATGCGCTCAAAACCAGCCACTATTTCGGGGCCATCCATTTTCCCTATGCGGTCCAGATCAATCCGCTGGCTTATGCGCTCGGCCTCGCAGACGCAGCCGAGCGGGCCGGAGCCCGCATCTTCGAGAATACACGCGCGACCGGTGTGGATCCGGCTGGCGTGCGCAAGCGGATCGAGACGCAGAACGGTCGCGTGCGAGCCGGCCACGTGGTGCTGGCCGGCAATATTCACCTCGGTGCGGTTGCGCCACACCTTGCCGATACGTTGATTCCGATTACCGCGTTCACCGGCGTGACGCAGTCGCTTGGAGAACGGCTTGAGGGCGCAATCAGGTTCCACGGAGCGGTGAGCGATTCGCGCCATGCCAATTATCATTACAGGATCGTCGGCCGCGACCGCCTGCTCTGGACCGGAAGCGCTGTCGTCCGGCCGCATGCAAAGTGGATACAGAGGTGGCTCGAAAGGGCGCTTCGCGCCACCTATCCGCAACTCGGACCGGTTCAATTCGAATATTTTTGGCCAGCCGAGACGGGACTTGCAGTTCACCGCATGCCGCAAAGCGGCGAAGTCCAACCCGGCGTCTGGCTCGCCAGTGCGTTCGGCGGGCAGGGGCTCAACACCTCCGCGATGGCGGGGAACCTCATCGCACGAGCTATCGTGGAAGGCGACGATACTTGGCGGCGCTTCCTGCCGTTTGAACTCGTTTGGGCCGGCGGCCGGATCGGTCGCACGGTGGCACGCGCAACCGCTTGGTGGTGGCATCAAAGCGAAGCGGCGGTCGCCCTGGCGGTGCGGCAGCGCGAGGAACTGCAGCACAAGCGGCAGGAGAGAAAGAAGGCAGGGATTGCCAAGACCGTGCCCCGGCCCGACTATAGGCCAGTTGCGGCATTAAAGCGGGCGCTGAAAGGCTCATTCGCGGCCGGCGAGCATGATCGCCCGATCGGCGCCCCCGAAGCGGTGCCTGCCGCAGGGTTGGATACCGTGAGTAGGCCGCCACCGTCGGAACGAGCGGGGCAACCGTAACCCATATGGAGCCGCCGGGTCTGGCCTCCGGACGGCCCGACGTTAAACTCCACGTTTTCCGGGATCGGCGGCGCCACCTGAGAAGCCCTCCCGCATTGCGCGCGCCGGCAAGCCGGCGCTTCATATGGGCTACAAGGAAGGCCGTTGGGCAGCTATTTTTTTGGCGAGGAGACAAAACCGATGAAAAGGTTCCTGAGCATCGCGAAAAAAGCAGCATTCATGGTTGCGCTTGCCGTCCCATTGACCGCTGCCGCGCAAGCGCCCGCCCCCGTCACCGCAAAAGCCACATTCGCGGGTGGCTGTTTCTGGTGCGTGGAATCCGATTTCGACAAAGTGCCGGGGGTGATCAGCACCACTTCGGGATACACTGGAGGCGCGACCGTAAATCCGACTTACGCGGAAGTCGGTTCTGGCCGCACCGGTCATGCGGAGTCGGTCGAAGTGGTCTACGATCCCGCAAAGGTGAGTTACGAACAGCTTCTCGATGCGTTCTGGCACAATATCGACCCGCTGGTGAAAGATCGCCAGTTCTGCGATATCGGCAACGAATATCGCACCGCGATCTTCACGCATGACGAAGAGCAGCGGCGTCTCGCCGATGAATCCAAGAAGCGCATCGAAGCTCAGCTGAAGGCGCCGGTCTATACGGAGATCGTAGACGCCGGACCGTTCTACCGGGCGGAGGAGTATCACCAGGACTACTACCTGAAGAATCCGGTGCGCTACAAATACTACCGCTGGAGCTGCGGGCGCGATCAGCGCCTGGAGCAGATCTGGGGCAAGAAGTCGAGCTAGCAGTCGAGCGCCTGCATGGTGTCGGTGAACAGTTCGTCGACCGTAAACCGGCGCGGCAACAGCCCCTGCTTGAAGCCGAAATCGATGACGATCTCCAGCGAGCGGCGGTTGGCCTCGATCCCGAAACGCAGAGGGTCGAGTTCGGGAATGCCG
>Ga0210402_10001550_pt1 | contig 23659 bp, 46 predicted proteins | sample IncBWC7MmetaG_FD_161055 | JGI IMG/M metagenome (GOLD analysis project Ga0210402, IMG submission 161055) | Forest soil microbial communities from Barre Woods Harvard Forest LTER site, Petersham, Massachusetts, United States - Inc-BW-C-7-M | ecosystem: Environmental > Terrestrial > Soil >... | reverse complement strand
CTTTTAAATCGGGACCTATCGGCGAGAAAATTTCACTCCCCCCGGGCCCTTGCTGGCGCGGCTCCCCCCTGTCGCGGGCTCGCGCGGCCTCGGAATTTGGCCTTGATAACGAGGAACTTGCGACTTTTGGGGTGGATTGGAGGGTATATTGACCCTCTTTTGCGATGGTGGGGGCCTACTCACGCCTCTGCCCATGTGTGGAATATCCTTCTCTTTAGGCACTCCCTGCCCCGTACCACGTGGAACTATGCGCACTGTGGGACTGGTCACCGCCCCATGTCCTAGTCCAAGCATTTCAGCTTCGGCAGGGTGATCGGCTTAGGCACGCGCTGCATCTTCAAGCGGCCACCGATGCCGTATCTTTCCCTCGCCGAGGTCGCCGCCTTACGCAGCAATATCTTGATGCGGCTGTCTTTGCCTTTGCGCATGGGAACTCAGCTAGTAGCGGCAGCGATGGGCTTGCCGTTAACCGTCACCACCACATCGCCAGTCGTGGCGATGGTGATATCCACGTGTGCCGTCCCGGATGATGGTGGCGGCTTCGGCCGATCGACTGGCGGACGCTCGGGTCGATCTGGCGGCTGTCCTGTGTTCGGTGCGATCACATTGGCGATCGCGGCACAGATCGCATCGTAGTTGTCTCGATACATGCTTGCGTCAGCGCTCGAATCCACAAAGCAAGTTTCGATCAGGATTGCCGGTTCTTCGGTGTTGTTGAGAAAAAACAGATCGCTGCGATATTTCGGCCCGCGATTGACCAAATCGCCAGCGTTGGCAATCGCTTCCGAAACATCGCCGGCAAGCTGCTCTTGCGAACACCACAACACTTCGGTGCCCATCGGCGAGCTTGTTGTTTGATAGGCGTTGAAGTGCACGGAAATATCGAGATCGCGCGTTTGCGCGTTGTGATAATTGACGATCGTATTCAAGTTAGTTGATTGATCATGCGACGTGTTGTCGTGAAAAGTTTTGACCTCAACGCCACCATCGCGCAAATAATCCGCGATCGTCTCAACGACTTTTCGCGCTTCGTCGACCTCGTCGAGATAGCCCGAGGCGCCGCGAATGTATTGGCCGTGACCGCTCGAAATCACGATGCTGGTCATGTGATCCTCTTGCCGTTCACTGTCACAGTGACGTCGCCAGTCGTATCGATCTGAATATCGACTTGCGCAACATCGGGGCTTGGCGCCGGCTGTTGACTAGCCGGCCCAATCCATTTCACGCAATTTTCTTTCGAGCCGTTGAATTCGTTTTTGTCGACGTCGCCTTGCACGCCGTCGATGCTGCCCTGATCGGACCACTGCCACAGCGAATAAATTTTGTATGTGCCGCTCGGCCATGATGGCGAGCCGGTGGTGTACTGCGCGACCCACAGATCGGTATTCGCCTCAAGAAACTCGTCGCGGCTGTTGCCAAGCTGATCTTTCAACAAATGACCGCTATAGACCGTGATTTGCAGATCGTGCCCGAAGTCGAGCAAGCGCTGCACGGCCTCGTGCAGATCATCGAGCGTGCAGTCGTCGTGCTCATAATCGATGATGACGCGCTCGCCGTCCTGCGGATCGATGACGCCGAGATAATAGTCCATCTGACCATCGGCGTTGCCGTGATGCAGATAGTGATAGGTGCAACACGCGAGGCCGGATTTGAGCGCATCGGCAAAGCCGGATTTTAAACTCGGGTCCTCATAGCCGACGCCTTCGGTGGCTTTGAAGATCGCGCCCACAACACCGCTCGCTTTGACGGCGGCCCACGAGGTCACGGTGTTGTAGTGCGAAACGTCGATCACATCGATGCGCGGCATAGCTCACACCGGCTTTTTGTTGACGGTGACGCCGACGTCGCCTGACTTGGCAATTTTCACGTCGGCGCTCGTGCCGGCGACTGGCACGTTAGAGGTCACGAGGTCTTGTACTTGTTTGAACATTTCGTCGGCTTCGCTGCGGATTTCGACCTCATAGCGGTTTATCGGCCCCCAATGCTGACGAATGTTGCGTAAGCCGATCGCTGTAGTCTCGACTGCGAACTGCGGACAATGTTTCGCTAATTCCTGATATTCGTAGCCGTCACCACTGCCGTAGCACGACCAATCGCTCGACGAGCACGACACACCATCCTCGAAAATCTTCAACGCGCATTGCGGCGGCTGCGACGCATACTCTTGCATCAATTTGTCCATTTCATCGGACGAGTTCGAGGCGTTCCACGACATTTGAAACAAACCAGCTTCGGCGGTGTCGCTCTCGACGTTGGTCGCGCTCATGTCACGGCCGCAGCAATATTGCCCGGAGCTTTCGCGCATGCCGAGCCCCATCTGCAACACAAACAAATGCCGCAGCGTGTCGAGCCCGTCTTTGCTGTTGTCCATGTGATAGTCAGAAAAATATCCGGCGTACCACGACAGCGCGTCGACGTCGGAATCGTGGGTGTTGGCTTTTGCCATTTCGAGCGCCGAGGAATCGTTCGTCATCCACTTGCGCACCACAGTCGAGAACGCCACCGCCATGCCTTTGGTGTAGCCGGGTGGCGCGTAGCCGCGGCCCTCCCACGAATAGACTGCGATCGCGGAATCCATTGCGATCTGACAAATCTGGCCGATCAGCGTGTCGTCGATCGGTGGCAGATTGGCCGGCGGCCAGGGCGGCAGATTGAAATCCTTTTCGAGTTGCTCCCATGTTTGCGGACCGACGACGCCGTCAGCGGTAAGCCGGCAATCGTGCTGATAAGCCTTGACGCCGTTTTCGGTGATCGAACCGAAATCACCATCGATCGGCGTAAGCTGCAGACAGGTCTGCACGGTGGTGACGTGAAAGCCGGTATCACCAAGGCGGATTGTTGGTCGCGTCATTCGCTCAACTCCTGTACGGCATGAACAAACAAACGCCGGTCCAACCGATCAAACAAACATGGCAGTAATCGTCTTGCGACGCCTTCACTTGCTCACGCTTGAAAAAGATTTTCTGCAGCGATCCGTCGTCGAACCACCAAAAGCCTTTGATGCCGTCTTTTTTGATGCTGTCGCACGGCACCGGATGACAGTGGTTATCGAGGCAGCACTCGCTCGGATACCATGAATGCGCGTCGGCCGCGTAGCTCGACGCGCACAGCAACCAAAGCGCAAACAGCGATCTCATGCGTCGGGCGTCACCAACACAAACGAAAAATCGCGATCGCCTTTTTGTGTGACCGGATTGTCCTTGGTGCCCGATCTGATTTTGTACCAACTCGGGTCGAGGCCTAAAATTCCTCTGATCGTCGTCGTGCAGCCAATCGCGACAGGCACCTGAATGACTTCGCCATCGCCGTCGACGAGCACGTGATAATTCGGACTGTCGTCGGTGGAAACCTCGAAACTGACATTCGCACCATCCCATCCGTCACGTGGTGCCGCCAAGCGAACGATGGTGCCTGCGGTGCAATCACCGCCCGCGCTCAAGCTTTCGCCGCGCGGAATGTGGACAGTCACAACTTTGAGTGCCATTGGTTTGCTCTCCTACGGTTTGCGTTGCTCGGAGCACATTGCCATCGCCTTCTCGACCATTTGCTCCCAAATTTTCTGATTGTCAGTGAAGCGATCCGATTGTTTGATCTGCAAATACACACTGGCGGCGATGTAGAGCACGTTGAACACAACGAGCGCCAGGATCACGGGCGTGCTGCTCAAGCTGCTAATCAGCGTGCGCGCAGTCGAGCCTGCTTCTTCACTGGCGCCTGGATTCATTGATCATAGACCGGGTGCTTGGGATCGACCGGATAGCCGAAGCGATCGACCTGCGTATTGTAGCCGCGGAATTCCATGCGCTTCTTTGCTGCGTCGTGATGCACTTTGCACAGCGATTGCAATTCGCCGAAGTAGAACGATCGGTAATTGTCGCGGTGCGGTTCGATGTGATCAGCGACGGTGGCGAAAATCGCGCGGCCTTCTTCGCGGCACATGCGGCAGAACGGCTCGCGCGCCAATTGATGCTTGCGGTACAGCTTCCACCGCTTCGAATTATACCAAGATTGCGCGACGGAGCTTGTCATAGCCTCGCCATGCCAGCGCCAGCACGTACAACACACCAACGAACGAACACCACAATGCGAGCAAGAGTCGGCGTTGCCATTTGCTGCGCGGTAGCGGCCGCTCCCATTCCATCATGGCACGACGTCCTCTTGTTTGGTCGGGCTCGACACCGTTCCGCTAACCGGGATCGGCGGCAACGCCGGCAACGGCAAAAGCGATTTTTGTGGCGTCGGATGCACACCACCGCGGCAATCGCGAATATCGCCGACCAGCTTCGCGATCAAGTCCATTTGCGTTTTGTTGCGCTCTTGAGCATTGGTAGCGACTTGCCCGAGCACATAACCAGCGAAGCCGAGAAAGCCGATATTGATGACCAGCAATGCGATCGCGAGCGGCTGCGAACTCATTGCGCTCACGGCAGCGCTGCCGACGCGGCCGGCTTCTTCGGTCACGCCCATTGCGGGCCTCGCTTTGTGAATCGGTGGCGGCGACTTGCGAGCGAATTCTCGCGGGGGAGCGATCTATTCGCTGTCGGGCTCGGGGGATGGGACGCAACTCGCCGCCGGGAACAAAGCTACGGCGTTTCGGTGACGGCTTCAAGTTTTGCGATGCGCCTACGGGCAGCGGCCGCCTTGCGGCGTATTTCTCGAACGCGCGGCAACACCGCTACGCGCTTAGGCTTAGACGGCTCTAACTCGGACATTGGCCAACGCTGCTCGAATTCCTCGTTGAGGCGACGCATTGTGCGCAGCGTCATGGCGCGCTCGGTGCCGTGGCGTTGCATCAAACGTTTCGTCGCTGCGCGCCGCATGCGAAAAACAGAGAGGGTTGCTGAGATAGGCCAACCATTTTCGGGCCGGTGTATGGACGCGCGAGAAAATTCAACAAAATCAGTGCGAGAGTCAACCACCGTTTTTGCCGGCCGGTTCTAAGCTTGTACTCAACTCACTGAAACATCTAAGGTTTTGCTAAATGTCAGCCCACGCCTGCACAGTCGTCACTATGAGCGAAAACCTGTTGCGTCGTTTGCGCACTCAAGCGGCCTTGATCCGGGTGTGGGATCGCTTCGAACTCGGCATGACAGCGCCCGAGCCGATGGACTATGAGGCACTCGCCAAGCTACTCGACGAGGCCGCAAAGCGCATTGAGGAGCTTGAGCGCGATCGTTAGAATGATCTTGTACTCAGTCATCCATGTGAGTACGACGCACTCGTCCTCCTTGCGCCCCGGTGTGGTTTAGCCGGGGCTTTTTTCGTCCGGCGGCGTGTCTTGTTCGGCGATCTCGCTGCGGCGCAGCTTGCACAATTCCGTTTGTATGGCGCCGATCTGCTTTCGATCGTCAGACGAACGATCGCGCGCGAATTTCATCAAACAATCGGCAAGCTCACGCGCGAGCGAAGCGTATTTGTCGTCCGTCACCTATGCCTCACGGTTTGCAGGTCCGCCAGCATTTGGCGAACGAACACATGAGTGGTCCGGAGCGCACACAATCCTGCGGAGCGCGCGGTGGTATCTCCCACCACAACATCACTGCCGCTACAATGATCGCGGCGATGATCGCAATTCTCCTCACTCGGTTCACTCGGAATCGTCCGCCGGCTTGGTTGGCTTCCACAATTCCACCGGCTGACGCCTCGGCTTTTCGTCATCAAATGCGATCAGCGGTTCGCGCATGATCTGACTGCGGTTTTTAGTCCGCGGCAATGGCGGTCGTTTGCGCAACCGGCGTTCGCGCTCGTCGTCGCGCCCTTTCATGGTGCGGCTCACGATGAATTGCCTCACGGGCTTGGCGGTGTCTGATTTCCCAACGATGGCAAAATCACAAAAGCTTGGCAAGTGTCACTTGCAAGGATTGCAGGGGATAATTTCTAAAAAACCTTGATCTGATCGTGGTTCAAGCCGCTGGCGATGGTGTCGAGGCCGTTGCGATTGATGGTTTTCAGCCGTGGGATCGAGCGACGCATACGACGCGCGACCTGATCAAAGTCGAGCCCACGTGCGCGCAGCAATGCTATGCGTCCGACCGAGCGCGCGATGATCGGCCGATCGATTAGATAGCGCGCCTGCCACGACAACGCTTCTTCCATGAAGCCGATCGCCTCGGCGGACGGATGCAGCCGCACCCGGTTTTGCGCATAGGCGCGTTGTTCGAGGTCCTCGCTGTCGGCCTCGTATTGCGCCAGCACGTCGCCCCACTCATGCCGATACGCCGGCCATGTCGAGCCCCACAACATCGGCCCGAAGCGGCTCGGCATCTGCACAAGCGTGCGGAAGGCCTCGACGAGGCGCCAGCCGCAATAGGGGCCGTGCCAACACGAGGGCCGATAGCGATCGCTGTGGAAGGAGCCGCGCAGCGGAGAAAGGATAAGCCGCTGCGCGGATTGCTGTTCGAACAACATTGCAAACCCTTACCGCCAAGAAAGGATTTACGGCTGTGCACCGTAACGGATCAGCGGCAAGCGTCAAGGTTTGGTGTGCGCCTCGATCACGTCCGCCCATGTGTCGTAAGCCTCGCGCTGCGGATCGAGGTCCTCGATCGACAGATGCCTGAGTCGCTGCGCGAGTTGCATGATCGCATTCGTCGCGCGCTCACGCGCCAATACCGCCATGAGGCCAGCGCATTGTTGCGGCCGATCGCCCTGCCGGCGATCCCGCTCGTCGAACGCGTCATAGTCGATCGTGCGGTGACACTGGAATGCTGGCGCTTGGCGGATTTCGTCGAGCCGCTCGACCGACAAATTAAAAAAATGCCCTTGGCCTTTGCGGAACGGGCATTGCGAGCACGGCCGCTTGAGGTCAAACATCGTCGTCCTCCAATGGCAATGGCGGCAGCGCGCCGAAGTGCGGTGATTTTTTGGTCGCCCACCCGCTGACGCGAAAGCGAAACACACAGCCATCGAGTCTGACGACCCAATTATTTCGCCAGAGCTTCGGATCGGCGTCGAGCATTTCGCGCGTGATTGTCTCAAACAGTTTGTCGAGCTTGTCGCGCAGTTCCGGCGTCATGATGGTTTTATCCACCGTCGAGCGTTCGTTTGAACAGCGCTGTAATTTGTCGATCGGATTCTAAATCCAAATCCTCCTTAGCTTCCGTGCTCGCCTTTTTCAGTGTGGCAATAAATTCCTCCACCTGATCCGTATAGTTCGCGCGGGCAAAACCGGAAGCGCCGGCCGCATAGCCCATGAGGAACAAATATCTTGCGATCCTGCCGTTGAGTATCATTGCTTGCGCCCCTGTTGTGCTTGTTCGAGCCGCGCGATGTGTACCGTCTCGCATTCCGGATGTAGCCATGCCGATGAATGGCTTTGCACAGCGCCGCGCGTTTCGTCCCATCGTTTCGGCCACGCGATATCGACGTGCTGCACGACGCCATCGCTGTCGCCGCACTCGGCGCACTTGGGTTTGTCATCGGTCATTTGAACATCAATTCTGCAACCTCAAACCGAATGCCGCGCTGCTTAAAGGTTTTCGCCAAAAGCTCGGCCCGCTCGTGCGTATCGAATAGCGCTGGCGTGCCGGTGAGCGTTTCCACGAGGCACGCGATCGGCTTTTCCTGATTGTGCCAGCGTAGTGTGATCACCCACCACGGCGGCAACGTTTTCCTTTCATTCATCGGTTCATCCTTTCGGTGGTGCTGGCGGTGTGTTGTTGCGGAGCCGATAGCGGTGGCGCCATTCGTCGCTCTCGGCCTCGAACAGCGCCCACGCCTGCGGGGTGATCTTGGAGTAGCCGAACTTGGCGACGAGGTCCTGCAGATCAGGCGGCGGATTTTTTTTGAGCCATTCGCCGAAGCCGCCGGGCTCGGCGCGCTCGGCGTCCATCGCCAAGTCGTGCGCGCTCGGTTTCGGTATTGGCGCGATCGGAAAATCGGTCATCCCATCCGCTCCCGATGAACGCTGCGGCGGATGCCGCCTCGCTTGCGGCTGCACCATTCGCCCGCGTCCGCTCCGCATTTTGGGCAACACACTTGTCGCCATCGGTCGCGTTTTGCCTCCCTCGGCCTCTTAGCGATTTTTACGGTTTGGAAAGCGACTGAAATTTCGTTCATGGTTCTCAGACTCTCCCTAGAGGGTAAGAGAGTGATACGATACGGCCCTAACCCCTCGCGCTCGATTCGCGCGGTTAGGGGCCGCGTATCTCACTCACAAAACAATCAAGCGATTGATTATATTCCGGTTTTGCATTTTCCGTCACGTCGTCACAGCACGTATCCGGCGATCTGATACAAATCAGAATTTCGATTTTTTCCGGACTCGCCGTATCAAGGCACCCTGATACGCACTTAGCCGGCGTTCTTAATCTAAAATGTCATGTTCTCTTGCGCGGCCCGATCGGCGGCGCGCTCGGCCTCGACCGCCACGCGGGCGGCGATCTTTCTGCCCTCGTCGGTCAATTCCCACCGATCGCGGTTTTTGAAAATGAGCTTGGGCTTAGTCCGCGGATCGGTAAGCCGATCGAGCGCGCGCTTGACGCGCATCCGCAGCGGCTCGCCTTTGTCGTTGATCCAGCCGAGAGCCCGGGCGATCGCCGGGTTAGATTGGTCTTGCTGCGCCATGAGCTTCGAAAGCACATAATCCTCGTCCTCGGTTTGCTTTCGGCCTTGCGCGCCCTCGGTTTCCTCGGTTGCTGCAACAGCGCGCACCGTAGGCAATAAGCGGTTCTTGCTGTCGAGGAGTTTTGTTGTTTCGATCTTTTCGAGCTTGAACGTCATCGGCTCAAAGCTCGGCCCGCGCAGTTTGGTGAAGCTCAAGGCAACGAGATCGTCGTTTTTCCACGCCGTTAGATTGCCGTCCATTTCGGCGAGGAACGCGCCACCGCCGCGCGGCAACAGTTGGCTCGGTTCTTGCGCGTGTTTGATCGGATGACAAAGCACGAGCACGCACGGATTGCCCGGCAGTGTCGTCAGCCGGCGCAGCTTGCGCGCATGACTGCCCATTTGCGTGTTTGATTGTTCGTCCTCGCCGAGAAAATAAGCCGCCGATGTGTCTATGATGACAAGCGCCACGCCACCGATCGCGGCGACGCCGGCTGCGATTTCATCGAACGCGCTGTCGAAATCGACTTGCCCGAGTATCCAGTACATTTGATCGTTATCGGTCGGATCGTCGCGCTTGCTATCGGAGCCAATCACGCGCATCGAAATATCCAGCGGGTTTTCGCCGACAAAATACAGCACGGCTCCCTTTTCGACTCTGCGCGAACCAAACACCGCGTTTTTGTTGGGCGAGCCGATCAGTTCGGCGATCAGCAACGCGATCGCACTTTTGGCGTGGCTCGTCGGCCCGGTGAGCGCGTAGAGATAACCACGCATCAAAATACCGTCGATCAAATAGTCAGGCGGCATGAATGTGCGAATGAATTGCGCTTTCGACAGGATGCGAATGGTGCGCTTGTCGTGCCCGTTCCCGGCCTGCGGTTGTTCGTCCCGCACATGCTCGAATGCTTGAGCGATTATCGCCATCGCTTGATCGGGATCGAGGCCATAGAATTCGGCTATGTCGTTGAGTTCATCGGCGGCGACGACCTTGTCGAGCCCTTTGGCGATGAATGAAGCGACTTCGCGTGCGGCGTTGGCGAAAATCGTCGGCCGGTCTTCGGCCGCCGTCTTGTCGAGCGCATTGCGCCAGACTGCGAACGCACTAGCGAATTGGCCAAGCGCGTCGGGCATTCATCGCTCCTCATAAGCTTGGAATGCCTCGGCGATGATTGCGTACAGCGCGCTTTCGCCGACTTGGTCGACCAGTCCGGAATTGAAAGCGTCGTCGAGCAGCGCGTCGATCGCGACCTCGGCGTTATACGCGCCGGCATAGGCGAGCAGCGCGCGAGCCTCGGCGCGAGCTTGAAAGACCATGAGCGGCGTCACGATCATGCGTCCTCCCCGAGCACGGCGTTGAACAGATCGTCCTTGGCGATGACGCTGATCAGATCGCTGGCGAGAGCGGACGGATTCGACCCGCGCATTTCGGCGACCAGAAACAGCCGATGCAGCGCCACGCCGGGAACGCGCACGATCAAACGAAACTCACGACTGCCACCACGCGGCAGGCCGAGCGTTCGCCGTATCTTCGACGCTTTGACACGTATCGAATGCTCGGAACGTTCTAAGCTCTGCGCCATTGCGCGGATGCTTTCGCCGTCCTTCATCATTGCCACGAGCCGGGCTATCTCGGCCCGCGTATAGATTTCTCCACGGCTCATAAAACTCCCGGTGCTGCGCCTGCGAATAGTGGTGACGTGCGCAAGCCAAGCTGCGGCCTGATCTGCGCGCATTGAAACAGCCACAGCGCGATCGCGTCGGCCTGGTTGTCGTCGTCGACGTGAATGCCGAGCCCACGGCAACGGCCGATCGTCTCGCGCTTGGCGATGTGGCGTTTCGGATTGTCGCCGAGAAAAAACCGCCGCACGTCTTTGGTTTCGGCCTGCCGCACGTCATAGATGCCGCGCAAATGCGCGACCGCTTGCGTGATGGCGGCGAGCCCGAATGCGGTTTCGTCGTTGCCGGGGCGGCTCTTGCCGCGGCGCAAGCCGAAGTGCAGCGGCGCCTCGAACACGACCAGATCGACCTTGTGACGCTTGAGAAAATCCGAGATCCATTGCAGCGCGTGCGCGAACTTGGCGTCGCTCGAACAGTCGACGGCGCCAAACCGGATCGAGCCGAAGCCGGGCACGTGATCACCGAGCGCGCCGAGCGCCCATCCGGTATTTTTGGCGAGGTCGAGCGCGAGAATGTTCATGTGCTAAGAATCTTTCACCAAGCCGTGGTCACGCAACATCGGCAAACCGAGACGCACTGACGGGATTTGCGCTTGCGTCAGGTGCGCCGCTGCCATCTCAACCTTGAGCGTTTCAAGGATCGCGCGCGCCACCGAAATATGCAGGCGCGCCTCAGAGGCGGAGATTTTCTTTTCGTCGATCTGTTTCCAGATCATCAGCAACTTTGTTCTGATATCGGCGGTGTCTTTGATTACGCTCGGCATTGTCGTAGCGCCCTTTCGACGCGTCTAATGGCAGTTTCGAGTTCTTGAATTTCACGCGCTCGCTCGCGGTTTGCCATGCCGGCGGCGTGTGCTGCCGCACTCAATCGCGGCCTACAAACAACGCAGCGTTCATTGTCGTCGTCGTCGTCGAGCTGCGCGCGACAAACCAAGCAGCGGCGTTCTGCAAGCATTCCCGGCTGTCGCGATTCAGATGGCAGTCTCATGTTAGCTGCAACTTGCCCTCGTGGATTAGTTCGTCGGCGCAGCACACCACGAAGTCTTTATCGTCGCAGCGAACTGCAGCCATCAATACTTCGAGAGTGACGACTTGGCGGGCCGCCCGGACCGCCGACAAAATATTGTCCTTGAGACTTTCCTTGGCCGCCTTCAATGCCGCGGCCTGCTCGCGCGAAAGCTTGCGCTGCTTGGCTTCCTCGCGCAGCCGAGCCCAGCGCTCTGAGCGCTTCTCGCCCTTCTGCTCGTCGACCTTCCATCGCGGGACGTAGTGCCGGCCGTCGACGCGCCCGAAATATCGTTTCGGCGGCGCCGCTTTTTCCCATTCAATGTCACGACGCAGTTGCTCGATCCGCCGATCGTCTGCTCTGCGCTGCTCCTCCGCATATGCCGTCGCCTTAAGTTCACGATCGAGCTTGCGCTTTATTGCGTCCGGCGTGCTGCCCACAGGCCGCGGCGGCGACCGCACTATCGGGCCGAGCCGGCGAACGGCGATTCGATCGACCTGATAAGGCTGTCGCCAGAATTCCAATTCCTCTGCCAGCGGGATGCGTTGGATCACATCGTCGCTATAGGTGCATGGCGTCGGCACGGTCTGCGCTAGGGAGCCGCAGGGGACAGCGCCGCGTTCGCGCACCCGTTCGATGAAGGCGAAATCGTCGGCGTCAAGATCACGAGCAAAAAACCCGTTGTTGACGTATTTGATCAACGCGCGGGAAAAACTACCGTAGTAGGTCGTCGCACTGCTCATGCGCCGCCTCTTTTGTCTTTTGTGCCATCCCGATGCAGCCAACGCAGCGCCGGTTCCTGCGGCCACTTGTTGACGTTGAAAACCAACCAACAAAAATCCTGCGTTCCGCCGCCCGGCGTGTTGCCGGCCTCGATCCATTCGCCCGGCGGCATCGATGGCCGCGGCGTGAGCAGATAGACGCTTTCGATCGGAAGCCGTGGGAGCCAATGCGCCGCTACGAGACGGCGATGCAGGATCAACATCGCGACCTTGTGCTGCGCGAGCGCTACGGCGCGCTGACAGAATTCCTCGACATGGTCGAACGGCGGATTGCAAATGATCGATTGAATGGCGCCCTTGGTCGGCCGATCGCCATTCAAGAAATCATGCTGATAGAACGGAAGCTTGTCGCGATCTTCGGTCCAATGCAGCCGATCGACGACGTCGCAACCGAGCACACGGCGATAGCCGGCGGACCGCGCCGACTTCAAGATCGTTGCCCATCCACATGCGGGATCGACGATCAGCCCGGATTTCGGACCGAAGTCCTCGACGGCGAACAGCCGCGCCGAGCACCATGCCGGTTCGACATAGTGGCCGTTCGGTTCCTTCGCAAAAATATGCGATGCGCGACGGCGCTGACGTTGCAGCATTGACGTACCGCCGAGATCAATGCGTCAGTTCGTCGAGGCTGTCGGCTTTCTTGGCCTTATCGAGCGCCGCGGCGCCGAGCGGCGTGCCGCCGAAATCGCCAAGCACTTCGGCGAGCTTGTCGAATTCGAGACGATCATCGTCCTCAAGACCCTCGCGGATGGCGAGGAGCTTTTCCTGCGTCAGATGTTCTTTGACCTTGGCCTTGAGCACGCGCCGGGTGATGCCCTTCTCGGCGGCCGAGTCGTAAACCTCACTCATGCGCTCGCGGATTTGCCGGGCGCGCTGCATATAGGTGCCGCGCTCCGACGCCAGTTCGGTATAAAATCCGATAATGTCGTCAAAGGCTTCCTTGACTTGCTCCGGCGTCGCGCCGTTCGATCCGTCCTTTGCCATTGGATTTTCTCCTTTGCTTGGAAGGTCTTGGGCGGCGCCTGCGGCGCCGCAGCGTCAAGCCCTTAAGGCGACGCTGCGCGGCGGCGGTACGGCGTCCATTGATCGGAAAGGTTTTGCCGTTGGCGTCGGGAAAAATGTCAGGGCGGATAATGTGCGGCTTGAGGCCGGAAATCTTCGCGATTGCGATCACGCGTTCCGCCGGCACAACGCGCCAGGAATCAATAGCTTGGCGGGTGATGCCTAAGCGCTCTTGAATTTCAGGATAAAGCCCACGCGCGTACAGCGCGGGGATAACCGCATAGGGCGTCATCGTGGTGGCTTTCCCGGGGCAAAGCGGGGTTGGTCATTCAAGCGCCGCTTGACGAGGCCGTCAAGCCGGGCCTGTGCGCAACGGTGACAAAACCAAGCGACGCTTGCGCGACGCGGCAGATTATGGAAGCTTTAAACTTCTCAAAAGTTGGGAAATTCAATGGCCACGAAGAAACTTCGCAAGCCGCCGCGGCGGCGAAAGCCGGCTGCACGGTCGCGAGACGTCGCGCTGCGGCAGCGCTCGATCGATGATCGCCTGCAAAATCTCAAGCTCGACGTGGAGCGCATACAGCGGATCGGCCATGAGTTGGCCGACCTGCGGGATAGTTTCGAAATCGCTGGCGCTCGCGTCGTTGGCATTGAGAATCGGATCGCCGCGCTCGAAAATGCCCCGGACAACGCCACGCTGGCGCGCGAGGTCCTCGCCATCAAAGGCGGCCGCGCCGTCAATGAGCATTTTCACGAGCGGCTGCTCGCGCTCGAACAGGATCACCGCAGGCTCGCCGCCGAGGTCAATCAACTGCGGATTTTCGGCCGGCGCGACAATGACCGCGAGCAGCTTGAGCAGATTGCTAAGAGCGACGGATGACGATCGAGCGCATTCCGATCACGAGCCGCGAGCAGTGGCTTTCGGTCCGCAAGCCCGACGTGACCGCGAGTGTCGTTGCCGCTTTGTTCGGCGCGCATCCTTACAAGTCGGCGCTTCGGCTCTATCTGGAACATGCGGGAATCGAATTCGACGACAGCGACAATCCGGTCAAACGCCGCGGCCGCATAATGGAGCCCTCAGTGGCGCTCGCGGTCGCCGAACAGCGCCCGGACTGGCATATCGAGAAGTGCAATTTCTATTGTCGCGACCCGGACCTGCGGCTCGGCGCAACGCCCGATTTCCTCATACATGGCGACCCGCGCGGCCTCGGCGTGCTGCAGACCAAGACCGCGGCGCCGAGCGTCTATGAACGCGATTGGGAAGGCGGCCGCACCACGCCGTTCTGGATTCAATTGCAATCGCTGACCGAGGCGATGTTGGTCGAGGCCGTGTTCGCCGCCGTTGCTGTGCTGCAGGTCCACGCTTTCGATCTGGCATTAAGTCTTGCCGAAGTGCAGCGCCATCCCGGCGCCGAGAAGCGCATCACCACGGCGGTCGCCAAGTTCTGGCAGGACGTCGCCGCCGGCCGCGAACCCGATCCCGACTATGGCAAGGATGCCGAATTGCTGCGCGTGATCGCGCCGCATGAGATCGCGAGCAAGTCGGTCAATCTTGCGGGCGATAATGAATTGCCGACGTTGCTCGACCAGCGCGAGGCGATCATGACTTCGATCAACGCCTACGAGGCCCGCAAAGAGGAGATCGAGACGGCGATCAAATTTCGCATGCGCGATGCTGAGTCCATTGCCGGCCTGCCGGAATGGTCGATCACTTGGAAAACCCACCATCGCAAGGAAAAAATCACGCCAGCGAAGGACATTCGCACGCTGCGCATTCATCACAAAAAGGACTGACCCTAATGGCCGAAGCCGATCCCAAGCCGCCCAATCCGATCGTCGTGCTCAATTCTTATCTGCACGACCGCGTCGACTCGCTACGCTCGGCGCTGCCGCCGCACATGAAACCCGAGCGTTTTATCTCGGCGGTGATGACGGCGGTGCAGCTAAATCCTGATCTGCTCGAATGCAATCGGCGCTCGCTATGGATCGCCTGCATGCGCTGCGCGCAAGACGGCTTGCTGCCGGACGGCACCGAGGCGGCGATCGTGCCTTACAAGAAAAACGCTTCCTATGTGCCGATGTACCAAGGCTTGCTGAAAAAATTCCGCAACAGCGGTCAATTCAAATGGGTGACCGCGGGCATCGCCTACGAGGGCGAAGAATACGAGCATTGGATCGACGAGAACGGCGAGCACTTCAAGCACGTGCCGAGCAACGACAGCCCCGACCGCAAGATCAAACGCGTCTATGCGTTGGCGACCACCAAAGACGGCGGCTTTTTCGTCACCGATATGTCGCAGGCCGATATCGCCAAGCGCCGCGGCGTGAGCCGGGCCTCACGCGACGATGCGCCGTGGAAAGTATGGCCCGACGAAATGATGAAAAAGACGGCGCTTAAAAATCTGTCCAAGGTGCTGCCGAAGTCCAGCGATATCGATTTGTTCCTGCAGCGCGACGAGCAGGAATCGCTCGGCGTTCAAACAACCGACGCGATCAGTGATCAGCGCGGCGCTGCGTTCGGCGACGTGCTCGATCATTTTGCCGAGGGCGATACATCTGATAAGCAAGCGGAATCCAAATCTGCCGAGGCCCCAACTCCTGCGGCAGGTGAGGCGACGGGGGTGTCAGGCGTAGCTGCTGCTAAACCCGAAGCCTCGGGAGCCGATCAGCCATCGCAATCATCGCAGACGGCGGCGGCTGCATCGGCTCCCACTAATCCATCGCTCGACACGTTCGCCGAACAAACGCGACAGGCTGTCGATCCGTCCGAGGTCGCACGTCGCCGCGGCCGCGAAGGATTCCGTGCCGGCAAGAAACGCCGCGAGGTCCCCGAGGAATATCGCGCGGCCGGCAGTGGCGCGCTGGCACTCGAATGGACGGCGGGATGGGACGCGGAACAAGCCGAGGAGCACAGCAAGACGGCGGCGCGGTAGCGAGCAAACGTGAATGACTTTGAAATCCATTGGGTCGATCTGGAACGCGAGCCGCGCGAGAAACCTGATCCGCGCTATCCGTTCGGCATCGATCGCGACGCCAGCGAGGGAAAGCAGCCGGCATGCACGGCGCAATTGCCGTATCCGGCACGACGCTGCGGCTTTTATGTCGTCATCTGCAAACGCTGCGGCCTCGACGCCGTCGTCACCACGGCCGGAAGGGTCGACGATCCGCGCTCGATCAAGCTTCCGTGCAAGAGGGGGTAATCATGAGTGAGCAAGACGACTTCAACGTCGTGCAGTTTTTCGCGGACGACAGCTACGAATACGTCATGCGGTGGGTGTCGGCGCTCGACGCGGTGATGCGCGCCAAGGGATTGAGCGAGAGCGTCGGCGGCCGTATCGGCACCACGCGCCGCGTCATCGTCACCGACGGCGATGACTATACCGTGTTCGAATGGAAGTTCGGCGAGGGCGTCACTTTTCCGCCGCGCAATGCCGATGGGACATTCAGTAAATGAGCGTGCTGTCGTTCGAGGACGGCGCCGGGCGCCGCAGGATCGAGCGCCGGCTCAAGCAGATCGAGGACGCCGTACGCTTGGCGATCGCCGCACTGCGCGACGAGAGCATGGTGCCGCGGCGACGCATGTTACACGCCGAGTTTTTTCTGACGATGTACGTGTCACTTGATGACGTCAACAAAGGAGAACCGCCAAATGAGTAAACTACCAGCGACGATTGGTGATGCGGCTGATATCTCAGGCCGTGTGCAGAGTTATTTCGAGCAACTCGAACATGAGCGCACTGATCTGCGCCGGGAGCTTGATTTGCTGCAAACGCAAAACCGTGACTTCGACAAGCAGCTTGTGATCGCCGAGCGCCGCGCCGAGAAGGCCGAGCAGGAACGCGATCAAGCTCGGGCGCAACGTGACGACGCGTTGGCAAAATTGGTCGCGTTGACGACGTTATGGACGACCATCAAAAACACCGTCAGCCAAGGCGAATCGCTGGTCACGCAAACCGCCGGCTCGATCCGCCAATCGTTGACCGGCGTGCCATCACGCAACGGTGGCGATAAGCCACCCGGCCGCATGGGTCCGCGGCCGCTCGACGAGATCGAAACCGGCATCGCCAAGATCGCCTCGGCCTTCAACGAGCCGCTTAAGCCAAATGAACCGTGATCCGATCGCCGAGCTTATGACGCTGCGCGCCGAGGCTGCGTCGGCAGAAATCCAAACGCTGTTGCACGGCCTCGGCATGCGAACGCAAGGCGCCGTTCTGGCCGATTTGACCAGCATGTGGCTCGCCGGCCAATTCGAGGCCGGCGAGATCGGCTTGCCGATCGGCAGCGACCGGCCGCTGACGGCAGCGGTCCGTGAAATGGCGCTCGTCGAGTTCATCGAACTCGTGCGCCTCTTGGTGCCGGAAAGCGAAAAGCAAATCCTGCAGAATATCGAGCCAGAGGGCCACGGATGATTTTCGTGAGCAGTCTTATTTGTTTTATGGTCGGCGGCTGCATCGGCTTCGCACTTGCGGCCATCATATGCCACGCCAGCGACACGCCGCAGAGTCCATGACCGCGACAATCAAGCCGAAGTCCGGCTTTGATTGGAGCCGCGTCAAATGGGGCGCGCCCAACGAGCGCCGCACCACCAAGTGCAGCTATTGCGGCGCCAAGTTTCCCGACGACGACGACAGCGATTTCGTGTCGTTGATCATGTGGAGCGAACGCGGATGGTGCGTCGAGTTCTGCGACGACTGTCAGGCGACATGGTGGGGCGTGAGCAAATAGGGAGGAGGACATGGGCCGGATGAAAGACTCGCTGTTCGGCGACGAGCCCTATGACCCGAACGATGATATCACCCGCAACTATCACGGCGGCCATCCGCTCAGTGAGATCGCCAATCAGACGACCAACAAGAGTCGCGATGCCTTACGCATCATTCGATACGTTGCGACCTGCGGCGCCCGCGGGTCGACCAGCGACCAGTGCGAGGAGGCGATTGGAATGCAGCATCAAACCTGCAGCGCACGATTCTCCGATCTGAAAAAGGCCGGCGTGTTGCTGCTCAACGGCGAGAGAAGGCAAACGCGCCGCGGCCGCTCGCCGGCCGGCGTGTGCGTATTGAGCCAACTTGGCTTGCGAATTCTAGCGAGGACGCAATGAGCGAACAACCGGAACGCCTCGGCGACGCGCCGATCGAGGAAAAGTACGTCAATCAAATGAAAACCGTCGCGCTAGTGCTCGACGAATTGTTCAATCCCGAGACGTTCGCGCCTCACGCGCGCGGCATCGATCCGGCCGAACGCAAGGTCGGTTTTGTTTTGTTGGTGTTCTCGTACGGCGACGAGGAAGGCAGGGCGAATTATATCAGCAACGGCGCCGACCGCCGCGATATCATCGCGCTGTTTCGCGAGCAAATAAAACGCTTTGAAGGCCAGCCGGAAATGAAGGGCCACGGATGATCCAATTGAGCGTCGGCGACATTGAGCTTTTGCTCGACGCACTTGCACGCGGTGCCAGCCGCCACCAAAGCCTTGCGACGGCCTTAAAGATCGGCGGCCATTTCGCCGGCAAGCACGATCGGGCGGCGACCGCGATGCGCGATCTTCGGGCCCGTCTATTGCGCGCGAAGATCGAAAGCAGGCCGCAACCGATCAAGGTCATCCTGCCGTGAGTAGCGGCCTAAAGACTTCATTGAGTTCACGCCAGCCGCCGAGCGACAGGATCGCGTAATCGAGCGCTTCTAGCCGGCTTTCAAAATCAGCCTTTTGCTGCGGCGTCATGGGCACCTTGCGCACGCCGCGCATTTCGGCGCGCTCATATTCGCAGCGATGCTTGATCAAGAGCGCGACCACGGTTTCGCGCGCATCGGGATAAAGCAGCGGCGGACTGTCGCTATCAAGCTTGTGGCCGTAGTAAAGCATTTGGCGGTTTCCTTTCACGCTAGTTCGACCTGACTCAATTGTTGGATGACGCGGGTGCGATATGACGCCGGCAGATCGCGAGCGAGCTTGAGAATCTTGTCGACGATCACCTCGTACGGATCGGCCGGTGCCGGCGCGCTCGGTTGATCTTTGGTGCTGACATAGACGGTTGCCGGTCGGCCGCCGTTCTCCGGTGGGCGTTTGGTGTCGGACGCAGCGATGTGGCCCTCCTTCGCCAGCTTATTCAAAGTCGAGCCGATCGTGAGCGGTTTGACGTCCGGCAGCTTGGCGCGCGCTTCTTCCGCTGTGATCCCCTCGGGCCCGGCTTGCTCGACAAGCGCCGTCACCTTGGCGGATGCCGTCTCGGGATTCGGCGGTTTTGGTTCGCGCGAATGATAAACCCTGCCGTCAGAAGCCACTCTTTCGGAGGAATGTGCGATTCGCACATTGCTCTCTAATTCGCGTCTTATGATCCCCACAGTGCTATTTGATGCGCCAACTTCCTTCGCGATCTGCCGATCGGATCGGCCCGGATCGGCGAGCAGTTTTGCTTCAATTGCTCGTCGCTTGCCAACCTGACCGATAACCTCGCCGATATGCTCGACGTCGAGCCCGGCGGCCGATAAGCGCTTGGCGATACGCTCGCGCTCGATCCGCGAAAAGCCAGCGCCCTCGTTCATGACGAACGCGATCGCCAGCGCTTCGCGATCTGATTCGACTTCGATGACGCGTGTCACGTACTGTACGCCGGCAAGTTCGGCGCCCTTGATGCGATGGCGCCCGCTCAAGATGCGGCCGTGTTGATCAATCAAAACCGGGCAGTGCTCCAAATAGCCGAACGCGCGCATGCTCTCGGCGAGCCGCTCGACGTTGTCTTTGTTGATCGTTCGAATGCCGGGCCGATCACGGTGCAGATCATTGGCAAGTGATTTGATTTCCAGATCGTGCAGCGACGCACGGCCGATCACTTCGCGGGCTGACTTCTCATAGACGATCGCGCCCATGCCATCCGGCAACGGCAAGCGCTCGCCGAGCTTGAAAGCCGGGCCGAGCGTCAGTCGATCGCCATCTTGCCGGACGGCGACCTCGGCAGCTTCTAGCTCGGCGATCACGTCATCGATGAAAAGCGCATAGGCGTCGCCGTCGAGCTTGTGGCCCTTGTGATAGACGTATTCGAGCCGCTCGCGTTTGTGATGCCGCTGCTCGACCATCGCGACGAGGTCGGCGATCGGCGTCGGGCCGTTGTCCTGCAGATGATCGAGCATCTGACTGACCATTGACGGGATCGGCATGCCGCCGCCGAAGCGATCATTCGTCTGCCCGGTGCCGAATAGGCGAACACGCCGTTTTTGTTTGCTCATGATGACCTCTGCGCGCGCGGGAGGACGAGCGCGCCAAGCCGCGCGCTCGTCCGTTTTATTCTCCCGCCAGGAAACGGGGGATTATTCCGCCGCCGTCGTCGCGGCGGCGGCTTCGCGCTGCAGGGCCCCGATCTGTTGCAGGGCCAGGATCGAATCGTCGATCTTGCGCAAGTGCTCGGCGTGAAATGCTGGATTGCGCTCGACCGCGTCGCTCGCTCCGCCATTCATGAACTTGAGCACAAAGCCCAAGTGCTGACGCAGCTTCGCCGAAGCCACTGGCGGTGCCTTGCCGCCGGTAGCGCGCCGGGTGGCGATCTGCTCGCGCCGGGCTGCGCGCTCGCTGGCGACGATCTTGAGCGCGCCCTCGTCCGACTTGGCGTCCTTCATCGCCTTGATCAGGGCGGTGACTTCCTTGCCTTCCAAGCCGGCCTCGTCGGTCAACGTGAGCAATTCGGCGAGCGGCGCGTCGTTTAACGCCAGCGCCGAACGGCCCATGATCCGCAACTGATTGGCGGTCAGCCCGGTGACGTCGACCCGAAGCTTTTGCGCCCGCTCGCGGGCCTTGGTTTCGGCCATGATGCTGCGGACCAAGCCCTCGGTGGTGCCCAAGAGCGCCGCAATGCGAGTCGCGTCATACATGGGATTAGCCGCGATCCGCTCGACGACCTTGCGAATCTCGCTCTTATCGATTCCCTTACCGTTCCGAATGTTGAATGCGGCGCCGAGAGCGTGGAGCCGCTGCAGGACCTCTTGCGAGGCGCCTTCATAGCGCTCGTCGAGAATCAGCATCGGAATTTTGGGATACTTGTTCTTGAGAGAGGCGGCGACTCGGGTGGCGCCGTCATCCAAATAACCGTCGAGCGTTATGACGGCCGGCGGGAATTGCTCGCCGCGCTGCATACTAGCGGCGTATTTGTTGACCTCGGCGGCCGGCGCGACGTGCTTCTCGGCCCGGACCTGCACCCGCTTGCGGAAATCCGGCGTCGGATAGTCGTGGTCGAACTTCGGCTTAAAGCCAAATTGCGTGCAGAGATCGTAAGCATTCAACACCCAATCGGGCATAGCTTGCCGTGCGTTGGCGGTGCTCATAGAGCCCTCCCTGTGCCGAGTTGAAAATTGATAAGTTTGCCGTGATTGCACGACCATAAGGCCACGGCGTTAATTATTTCGTCAAGCGTTTTTTAGATCGTGCCGTGATTTTTTTGTTATGTCGGCCGCGTGACGATCGCCGGGCGGCGATGGCGGCTCACGCTGCCTTAGCTTCGTTGCCGTTGGCGGCCGCGGGCTCCCAAGCGGCCACATAAACGGCGTCGTCAGCGTCGCCCAAGTCAGCGTCAAGGCATTTGCCAAAGAACGCCCGCGCCATAGCGAAATGCTCTTTGCTCGTGCTCAAGCGCAGCATGGCATAGGCGACCGACTCGGCGAGCGCCTCTAGCTGCAATTCGAGCGGCTGCTCGCCCTTCTCTACGATCAGTTTGTCGATTGCATTCGACAGCGTTCGTTCGTCCATTGGGGCCCCCCTCGTGCTCACGGTCCGCAGGGGATGGCCGGGACGCGAACCCTGCCCCGCTTTGCCAAAAGGGAAAGGCCAACCGGCCACCCCTGCGAACTTGGTTCGAAGGCTAGTCGACGCCCATTATGGCCGTCAAGATTTTTCCGTGCTAAACCGTGGCGAACATACCGCAAACCGACGCGTTCGATTTGGACCGCGTTTCGCCTCCCGGGCGCCTACCAAAGCCGCCCGAGCCCTTGGGATCACACGGGAATGGCCCATTTTGCGAGCTTTCCCGCTTCTTCCCGCGAAAGCAGTTCCTTAACTGTCCCTGTGGAAACCAAGCATAACACGCCGAAAGCCGTTGAAATACAACGAAATCGGCCATAGGTCAGAGGAACCGAAGGGACGGCGGCCGAGCTTCGGCCTCCCAAGACCCTCCCAACCGAAAAGGACTGACAAGTGCGTAACCCGATGAACTTCACCACCCGCGCGATCGAGGACCTCGATCTGATCGATGGCGAATCCGACGTGTGGGTTTGGGACTGCGACGCCGGCAAATACTCGGGCCTCGGCATTCGCATGCGGCGCGGCAAGCTCGGCGCCTCAAAGACGTGGTACGCGTCTTATGGATTTGGCGGCCAGGATCGCCGCGACCGGCTCGGCGACGTCGCTGACTACACGCTCGCCGATGCCCGGCACCGGGTTTATGAAATCCGCAAGTCGGCCGCCGACCTCGTCGACCCGCGCGCCAAGAAAGCCGAGGCTCTCGCGGTCGCCGTCAAGGCGGTGAACTGCCCGAGCTTCGCGGTCTATGCCGAGCACTATCTGCGACGCAAGCAAAAGGACCTGCGTCCGAACACCTATCGCGAGCGCGTGCGCTATCTCGCCGCCGGCCCGCATTTAGAGCCGTTCAAAAAATTGCGCCTCGACCAAATCGACAAGGCGATGGTCGCCGCGCGGATCAACTTCCTTGAGGACACCGGCATCACCAAGCCGAGCCCGGTCGTCGCCCAAGCGGCCCGCATGGCGCTGCTCGATCTGTTCAAGCTCGCGATCGCCGAGGGCCACGTCGAGGACAATCCCGTCACCGGCACGCGTCAGCCCGCGGCGCCCAAGCAGCAAGAGCCGCGCGAGCGCACCCTCGCCGATGACGAACTCGCCGCGCTGTGGCAGGCCTCGGGCGACGGCGACTATGGGCGCATCACCCGGCTGGCGATCCTGCTTGGCGGCCGCCGCAAAGAGATCGGCGGCATGCGCTGGTCAGAGATCGACGCCGCCGGCAATTGGACGCTGCCCGGCGATCGCGCCAAGAACGAGCACCCGCTCGTGCTGCCGCTGCCGGCGGCCGCGCTCGATATCATCCGCTCGGTTAAGCGCTGTGAGGACCGCGATCATCTGTTCGGCGGCCGCTCGCCGGATGGCTTCACGCTGTGGTCGAATGCCAAGCGCAAGCTTGACGCTCGCCTCGCGCTCAAGCCGTGGCGCTTCCACGATCTGCGCCGGTCGCTGGTCACCGGGATGCACGAACTCGGGATCGAGCCGCATGTCGTCAAGGCGGTCGTCAATCACCAAGAGCGCGGCGATGTGCACAACAAGCACTACAACCGCGCGACCTACCTGCCGCAAAAGGCCGAAGCGCTCGGCCGTTGGTCCGAGCACGTGCTCGGGCTCGTCGCCGGCGCGAACGTCGTTGAACTGCCGAGGGCCGCGTGATGCCGATAGCACCCGAAGACGATAAGATCACAGATCGAGTCATCATCGCCGCCGAGAAGGGATGGACAATCGTTCGCGATGGCGGGACTGGCCTAACCCGTCCCGAACCAGTCATCGCTTGGGCGATCGAACGTGGCGAAGGCGATTGGAGTGCTTCGTTCACCGCCGAGGACCGCGAGCGTCTCGGTGACAAACGAATCTATTACTTGGTG
>Ga0210402_10001548_pt1 | contig 23672 bp, 20 predicted proteins | sample IncBWC7MmetaG_FD_161055 | JGI IMG/M metagenome (GOLD analysis project Ga0210402, IMG submission 161055) | Forest soil microbial communities from Barre Woods Harvard Forest LTER site, Petersham, Massachusetts, United States - Inc-BW-C-7-M | ecosystem: Environmental > Terrestrial > Soil >... | reverse complement strand
CACTTCGCTTCTTCTCGCGTTAACTTGGACGCCCACCCTCAGCCTGTACCTTGTCCGCCGGAAGGAAACCACTAGCCCCGTGGCCGATTCCGCCGGTCCTGACGCGGCTGCTCTTCTTGCCGCGGAAGAAGCTCATCTTTCGGGTTTTTTTGGTCGCATCGTGGAGTTTTACGCGCGCATCATGCGCGCCATCATGAAGCGGCCGTGGGTGCTGGTCGCAAGCTCCGTCTTGGTCGTCGCTCTTTCCTTCCTGTGCTACAACTCTCTCGGCACGGACTTCCTCCCGGCCATGGACGAAGGCGGATTCATTCTCGACTACTTCACACCGCCGGGCAGCTCGCTCGCCGAATCCAACCGCATTCTCATGCACATTGAGGAAATTCTTAAGTCCACACCGGAAGTCGAGAACACTTCCCGCCGCACCGGTATGCAGCTCGGCCTTGCCGCCGTCACCGAAGCGAACAACGGAGATTTTACCGTCAGGCTGAAGAAGGATCGCAAGCGCGACATTGACGACATCATCACCGACATCCGGGCGGAGATCAAAAAACGGAACCCGCCACCGATGTGGAGTTCGTGGAGCTTCTCCAGGACATGATCGGCGACTTGACCAGTGCGCCCCAGCCCGTCGTAATCAAACTATTCGCGCAGGACGGCAAGCTCCTCAATGAAACCGCGCCACGCGTCGCCGATGCCCTCGACAAAATCAAAATCGGTGGGAAAGCTCACCCCGTCGTGGACGTTCTCAACGGCATCGAAAATACCATCAGCGGCCCGGCGGTAACCTACCAGGTGAATCCCGCAATAGCGGCGCGCGCAGGCTTCACTCCCGAGGAAGTCGCCGTTAACGCCGCGGCGGTTCTCGAAGGTGAGCCGGCCGCTACCCCCGTGATTCTCAATGACCGCTCCTACACCGTTCGCGTTCGCTTTCCCGAACAGCACCGCTCTTCGCTCGACAGTATGAGTAACGCCCTCTTGACCAGTGCGACTGGCCGCACCGCAACGCTCGGCTCATTGGCCACCATAAGCATGGATCCTGGGCAGACCGAAATCCGCCGCGAGAACTTGCAGCGCCTGGTGCAAGTCACTGCGCGCTTCGAAGGCGTGGACCTGGGCACCGGCATCGCTGCGGTGCAGAAAGTTGTCACTGATTTGCATTTGCCGTCTTCCATCCGTGTCGAATATGGCGGCTTGTATGCCGAAGAACGGAAATCATCCAGCGATATGCTGGTGGTACTATTTCTGGCGCTGCTGCTTCTGTTTGCCGTGCTGCTTTTTGAATTTCGCACTTTCTCTGCGCCCACTGCGATTCTGGCCTCCGCATTGCTCTCCAGTTTCGGCGGGTTTTTTGCTCTGCTGATAACCAACACCTCTTTCAACGTCGCTTCCCGCATGGGTATGATCATGGTCATCGGCATTGTGGCCAAGAACGGCATTCTGCTTCTTGACGCCGAACATCGCTTTCGTCAGCTCGGGTTCACCCCCGAAGAAGCCATGATCCAGGCCGGCCGCCGCCGCTTGCGCCCTATCGCCATGACCGCCCTGGCCACCGTCGCCGGAATGCTCCCGCTTGCCTTCGGTATTGGCGCCGGTTCCGCGATGCTTAAGCCTCTCGCCATCGCCGTCGTCGGCGGCATCCTGAGCTCCATGGTCCTCTCTCTGGTCTTCACCCCAACCATTAACTTTTATCTGGATCGCCTCCGCTTCGGCCGCGCAAAAGAAGCTGTGGAAGCCTGAGGAAAGCAAATTTCAGCTGTAACGCTTCTTTAACCGGCCATTCACAAGAAATCTCCTACCATTTCGGCTCTCGGAATCCGCCATGCACATTCTAATCGTCGAAGACGAGCCGGAAATGGCCGGGCTGTTGACCCGGGGACTCGAGGAAGAGTCCTATCAGGTGAGCGTGGCGCGCGACGGCCGCGCGGCGCTCGAACTTTCCGCCGTCGCAGCCTTCGACGTGATTCTGCTCGACGTAATGTTGCCGCACATGGACGGCCTCGAAGTTGCGAGACAGTTGCGTCGCCGCGAAGCGGAAACGCCTGTCCTGATGCTGACCGCGCGCGATGCGCTCGGCGACATCGTAAACGGGCTCGACGCCGGCGCCGACGATTACCTGACCAAGCCATTTTCGTTTGTGGAGCTCCTCGCAAGGATGCGCGCACTCGTCAGGCGCCAGCGGCTCCGGCGCAAAAATGTCCTGGAAGTGCGCGACCTGGTCCTCGATCTGACCTCTCACCGGAGTTTTCGCGCTGGCACGGAAATATTTCTGTCGGTGACGGAGTTCCGGCTGATGGAATTGTTGGCGCGGAATGCCCCGCGAATCGTTTCCCGCCACGAAATTCTCACAAACGTCTGGGGCCCTGGCCGCGAGGTCAGCGAAAACACATTGGATGCTTTTGTCCGATTGTTGCGCAAGAAAGTGGATGATGGCGCGGAAGTAAGGCTGATCCACACGCATCGCGGTTTCGGCTACTCCCTGAGGCCCCTCGCGCAAATATGAGCCTTACCATTCGCGCCCGGCTCACTGCCCTCTACTTCCTGGTGCTCGCTGCCTCGTTCACCGGGTTCTTCTCGATCTGCGATTTTGGATTTCAGAGAAGCATCGCAACCGCCGTGAATGATGCCTCTCAACGAAACCTCGATACCGTGAGGCGTGTTCTCGAACGCCACGCCTCGCAAAAATCCGCGGAACTTGGCCAGGAACTCGCGCGAGTCTCTGATTTATGGGAAGGCGGCGCGATTTTTGAGGTCGCCGGGCCGGACGGCCAGTGGATCTACCGCGCCCCGCGCTTTTTATCGGCACACCCTGCTTTAGAACCTTTGAGCGGCGGAGCACTCTCTTTCCAAACCACCAATCTGGAGGCTCTGCAGTATCGCGTCGCGCGCCAGCAAATTGTCGTTGACGGGAATGTTTACCTGGTGGACGCAGCCGTTCCCACCGAACCATTTGATCAGGCCCTCGACAGCTTCCGCCTCACCGAGAAAAGATTCCTGCCATTGCTTGTGGTCCTCGCCTCGCTGCTTGGCTACTGGTTGAGCGGCCGGGCGCTCGCTCCGGTCAATCGCATCATCGAAGGCGCCGAACGGGTGGGAGTCCACAATCTTTCTCGCCGCTTGGAAGTCCCTCGAGCAAAGGACGAGTTGCGCCGGCTCACGGAACAGGTGAACGCAATGCTCGACCGCATCGAGGCATCCGTGAAACGCATCACGCAATTTACGGCGGATGCCTCCCACGATTTGCGAACTCCGCTCGCCCTCATCCGCGCGAATGCCGAGCTTGCCCTGCGCCGCCCGCGCAGCGAGGGCGAATACCGCGAAGCCCTCGGCCGCATTTTGGCGACCTCCGAAGAAACCACCGAACTGATCGAGCATCTGTTGATGCTGGCCCGCGCGGACGCGAATGCGGCCCAACTGAAGCTGGAGCCCACAAGTTTGTATCCTGTTCTTCAGCGTGTCGCGCAAAAAGCCAATATGCTGGCCCTGGGCAAGGGGCTGACCTTTTCGGAGTCTGCCGTTCCCTGCATTCATACTCTTTTCGCGAACGAGGCAGCCCTCCAGCGATTGTTCATGACTGTCATCGATAATGCCATCAAGTACACGCCCTCCGGCGGCCACGTCGGCCTCAGCCTCCGCCTGGAAGACGCTCAGGCCATCATCGAAGTGGCCGACACGGGAATCGGGATAACGGAAAACGACCTGCCGCATGTTTTCGAAAGATTTTACCGCGCGGATCAGGCCCGTTCCCGCGAGACCCGGGGCTCCGGCCTCGGACTATCCATCGCCAAGTGGGTCGTGGAAAGTCATAACGGTTCTATTGAATTGCTCAGCCGGCTGGGACACGGAACCAAAGTGACGATTCGCCTTCCCCTCTTCATGGAAACCGGCAACCACTCTTACAACGAGTCCAAATTTCGCGAAGCGCCCCTCAAAATAGCCTAGCCCCCACCCGAATCTGAAAGTTCTTTCACCTGCTGTTCAATCAACCATTAACCTCCATTCATCTTTCATTCTTCCAGAAAACGTTAACTTACTTCCAGCGTTGTGGTGTATCGGGCATGTGTCCCTCTCCACTTGTGCCAGTGATCGACAACCTGGTTGAAAGAACGAAGTCTCGCCGATTGGTCTCCGCGAGCGATGTCCCAAAGGAGATGTTGAAAATGTTTAGGCATTTGAAATTCAAGCTTGCAGCGGCGTTGTTCTTGCAGATGGCGCTGGCCCTTGGAGTCTTTGCGCAGGTGGACCGCGCGACGTTGGAAGGTACGGTAACTGACCCGAGCGGCGCGGCGGTAGCCGGCGCTGCGGTCAAGATTTCCGCTGTCGAAACAGGTTTAACCCAAGACCGAACCACTAATAACAATGGCTACTATCGCTTTCCCGGAATTGCCATTGGCGACTATACGGTTTTCGTCTCCTACAAAGGATTCAAAACCAAGGTCATCGAAGATGTCCGCGTACAGGTGGGACAAACCCGCACTTTGGACGTCGCCCTGGAGATCGGCGACACCAGTGAAAAGATTGAGGTACAGGTTCAGTTGACCCCCGACGAGCGGAGTTCCGCGGAGAGCAGCGTCGTGATCGGCACCGACCAGATTGAAAATCTCCCGCTGAACGGCAGAAACTGGGCCAACCTGACCAGGCTTGCCCCATGGGCCCAGGATGACGGCGGGGGTGACCAACGAACGATTCGTTTTGCCGGCCGCGGGCGCGACGACAACAACTTTTCCTTTGACGGCGTGGACGCGACAGGTATTCAGGAGCAGGCCCAAAAAGCCGAAGTGCGTCTGCAAGTTTCTCCCGACGCAATCGCGGAATACCGTGTAAGTTCCGCTCTCTATGACGCGGAATATGGCTCCCAAGCCGGCGGCCAGATTGACATTGTCACCAAGTCGGGAACAAACGATTACCACGGTTCGGTCTATGGATATTTTCGCAATTCGGTCTTCGATGCCCGCAATTTCAATGATCCACTGACCGGTGTCCCCCCATTCCGCATGGGTCAGTACGGCATGACTCTTGGTGGCCCCATCGTCAAAAACAAGGCCTTCTTGTTCTTGAACTACGAAGGCCTCCGCCAGTATCAACTGGTTACGGCCGTGGCGCCGGTCCCGGACCTGGCCGTCCAGCAGAAGGCTCTCCTCAATAATCCTCAGTCGGCAAATCTCTGCCCCATTTTTCAGTCTTTTCCCTGGCGGCAATCCTCGGTTGCCGCTCTGCAAGGCTCGGGCTGCACTCCGCACTTCGTCTTTCCGGACGCGGCCTTTACTGCCGGCACCTGCGGTACAACCGCTTGCGACATTACCAACGAATTCGACAATTTCTCCCACGGCGCCAAAAGCATCATTCACGAAGATACCTGGCTGGCTCGCTTCGATTACAAATTCTCCGAGTCCACCACACTCTATGCCCGCGCCCAGCGCGACGTCGCCTTCGCTCGGTCCCCCAACGGGAATCTCTTCGACCAGAACGATACCAACAATCACCCCGCAAACTACCTCATAGCCCTGCAGCACTTCTTCGGCGCCAACCTGCTCAACGAGGTCAAGTTCGGTGTGAATCGCTCGCCGTTCCACAATCCGGTGCTCCCGGGATTCATCAACATCACCCTCTCGACGGCGAATTTCGAGCCGCTCAACAACAATCAGGCTGACAATGAAGTCGGAACCACCTACTCCTACTTGGACAATTTGACCTGGACCAAGGGACGCCACACCATAAAGACAGGCATCGAGGTCAGGCGGATCCAGTTGAACCAGGGCAAAACCGCGTCCGTTTCTATCAAAATGCAAGGCGGAACGAACGATAATCTGTCCCTCATCAATAACAATGTCAGTTTTATCGATTACACCACGTCGTGGGACGGCCACGCTTTGCGGCGCACCTTTGTGATGCCCTATATTCAGGATGAATGGAAGGTGACTCCAAACTTGACGGTCAACGCCGGCCTGCGCTGGAATTACTACGCTCCCATTACCGAGGCGCATGATCGTGTGAAAATATTCGATCTTGCCGCCTGCCACGGGTTTTGCTCGCCAACTTCGGCCCTCGAATTCCCCAACTACAAGAACTTCGATCCGCGCATCAGCGTGGCTTGGGCGCCCGAGCGATTCAAGGGCAAGACGGTTGTCCGCGGTGGCTTCGGGATCTACCATGGAGCCGCGCAGAATGACGACCGCAACGCCGCGCTGGAAAGCGACCGCACCGAGAATCAGTTTGTTGTGAACCAGGGTGGCCTTGTTCAGAACGACCTGCGCTTCCAGCCCGGTTACCTGCAGAATCCTCCCGATTTTAATTTCCCCGCAGGCACTGCTGGTCAGCCACAACTCATCGCCCGCGCCTTGATTCGGCATCATCCCGACCTGTACGTCGAGACCTGGGGGCTTTCCATCCAGCAGGCCTTACCCCAGAATTTCTTGTTCACCGTTTCCTATTTGGGCTCCCACGGCGTCCACATCTTCACACGCAACTTCGAGAACCTGTGCGATCCTGCCCAGCTTCACCCGAGCCCCGGCGTGATCGGTCCGTGCGTGCGTCCCCTCGACAATTTCCCCGATCTCGCCACCGGCCAGCAGTTTGGGACCATCGACTTTAAAACAAATGCTGGGACCAGCAGCTATAACGGCCTCTTGCTGGCGCTCGATCGCCAGATCACCAGGGGCTGGTCCTTCAACGCCAAATACACTTTCTCGCATTCGATCAACGTCGGCACCATCGGCGGCGGTGAAGCCAATGCCCCTCAAAATGCGGCTTGCCTGGCTTGCGAGAAGGGTCCAAGCATCTACGATGTCCGCCACAACATTATTCTCGCCAGCGTATATCAATTGCCTTTCGGCCACGGCCAGGCGCACTTTTCAGAAGGCATCGGCGCAATGCTCTTGGGCGATTGGACCACCAGCCTTTTGTGGAATTGGCACACCGGCCACCCTTTGACCGTAACGATGGACGTGAGTGGCAACCCGAACTTCCTTCCCGATGGCAACGACGGCACCGCCGGCAACCAGCGCCCCGACCTGGTTCCCGGGGTATCCGTGGTTCCCGCAAATCAAAATTCAAACAATTGGATAAACGCTGCGGCTTTCGCCGCGCCTCCTTACGATCCCCAGACGGGCGCGCTCCTCCGCTATGGGAATTCGGGGAACGGCCTCATTCGCTCCCCCAACGTTTGGCAGGTCGACTTCAGCGTGGAAAAAGGCATAAGGATTAAGGAGCGCTACACCTTCCAGTTGGGAGCCCAAATCTTTAACATTTTTAACCACACCCAGCTTGCAGATCCGAACACGAGCTTTACCTATACCTGCAACCCGGACCCATCCCAGTTTCCGCCACCCTACACCTGTTCGCTTTCGCCGAGCTCCAACTTCGGCCAAATCACCAGTTTCGTCAACAAGAACGCCAACAGCGACAAATTCTTTCCGGACAACACCGGCAGCGGCCTGCCTCGGCAAGTGCAGTTTTACTTCCGCTTCCAGTTTTAACTACCCCGGGAAGGCCGGTAGTCGCCGCTCTTCGGTGGCTACCGGTCCTTTTTTGTAGGGAAGGCTGAACGAAAATTCAGGGACGATTTAGCCTGCGTTTATCCGCAAACAGGTAAAACGGTTACTCAAGGAGAGAACGATGAAACGATTGGTCATGCTGTTCTTGGTAGGCGCAACGCTGCTCAGCTCGCTTGCGAGCGCGGCGACGAATTATGAACTCTTGAAGAAAGTTCCAGTCCCCGGCGCCGGTGGCTGGGATTACGTCATCGTCGACGAGGCCGCCCGCCGCGTCTACATCACCCACGCCACCCAAGTGGACGTGATGGACGCCGATTCGCTCGCCCTCGTAGGCACCATTCCAAACCCCCTAGGCGCCCACGGCGTAGCCATCGCCTCCGAATTCGGCCGTGGCTACATTACCGCCGGCAAAGCCGATGCCGTCATTCCCTTCGATTTGAAAACCCTGAAAACCTTCCCAGAAATCAAGGTAGGCAAGAAGCCCGACGCCATCGTCTACGAGCCGCTCACCAAGCGCCTCTACGTCATGAACGGCGAAAGCGACAGCATCACCGTCCTCAACGCCGCCGACGGTTCGCTCGCGGGCACCATCGATCTCGGCGGCGGCCCCGAGTACGGCGCCTCCGACGGCAAAGGCAATTTTTACGTCAACCTCGAAGAAAAAAACGAAACCCTCCATATTGACGTCAAAACTCTCAAAGTGAAGGAGCGCTGGCCGCTCGCACCCTGCGGCACTCCCACCGCACTCGCGATGGACATCGAAGCCCACCGCCTCTTCGTCGGCTGCCGCAGCAAGCACCTCGGCGTGCTCAATTCCGAAACAGGGAAGGTGGCCTTCACCGCCCCCATCGGCGAGAAAGTGGATGCGGACGCCTTCGATTCATCCACCAAGCTGATCTATCTCTCCACCGGCGACGGCAAAGTCTTCATCTTCCATCAGGATTCCCCCGACAAATACTCGCTGGCCCAGGAACTCGTCACGGTCAAGGGTTCGAAAACAGCCGGCTACGATCACAAAACCAAGCGCCTCTACGTCCCCAGCGCCGAAAATGGTGCGATGCAACTGCTGGTCTACGAGCAGCACTAAGCTTAATTTCTCTCCGCCCTTTCAACATTTCGCACAATCCCGAAGAGGCTACCTTCAGGTGGCCTCTTCTTCCTACCGATCAGCCTTCCACCATTTGCCCATAGGAAAATCCCCCTCAGAAACGATTTCTCCCCCAGCCCGCACTGTGGCACTATCACGTCATTTGAATTGAGGCTACTACCCGGAGAATTGAGAAGCCATATAATGGAAAATACCACTGCACAACCATTGTCCGACGTAAGCGCAGCACAAAAAACTCAGACCGGAGCATTGATCACCCTGACCTCCCTCTTTTTCATGTGGGGATTCGTCACCGTTCTGAACGACATCCTCTCCCCGCACCTCCAGTCGATTTTCAGTCTGAGTTACAAGCAGGCCAGCCTCGTGCAAGTCGCCTTCTTCTTCGCCTACTTCATCTTTTCCATCCCCGCGGCAAAACTCATCGACGCCACCAGCTACAAAACGTCTATTGTGATCGGACTCCTCACCATGGGCGTCGGCGCATTCTTATTCATCCCGGCGGCCACCGCAGCCTCCTACCCTCTTTTCCTTGGCGCCCTGATGGTTTTGGCTGGAGGCATTACCGTTCTCCAGGTCGCCGCCAATCCCTATGTAGCCGTTCTCGGCCCGGCAAAGACCGCTTCCAGCCGCCTGAATCTCACCCAGGCCTTCAATTCCCTCGGCACCGCAGTAGGTCCCTTGATTGGAGGCAAGCTTATCCTGACGGCCACGGCGAAAAGTAGTGACGATCTCAAGCTCCTATCCGGACAGGCGCTCCAAGCCTATAAAGTGGGACAAGCCTCTTCCGTCAAGACACCGTACATTTTCATCGCTCTTCTGCTCGTCGCTCTCGCCGTGGTTATGTATTTTCTGCGCTTGCCGGCGATCCCGGAGGCCCAGAAGAAAGGCCACATACCCGGCCCGAGTTTGTGGAAGTACCGTCATCTAGTACTCGGAGTTGTCGGGATCTTTGTGTACGTCGGCGCGGAAGTCGCCATCGGAACTTTCTTAATCAAGTATTTTCAATTGCGTGAGATTGGGAATCTTCCAGAGTTGCAGGGGGCAAAGCTCGTTTTTTACTACTGGTTCAGTGCCATGATCGGGCGGTTCATCGGCTCAGCAATCCTGCAGAAAGTAAAAGCCGGAACCATGCTTGGGATTGCCGCGTTTTGCGCGTGCGCCCTCGTACTGATCTCGATGCTCGCCAGCGGCCACGTCGCCATGGCCAGCATCATCCTCGTCGGCTTCTTCAATTCCATCATGTTTCCCAGCATCTTCACCTTAGGCATCGCCAATCTGGGGCCACTCACCGGCGACGGCTCGGGCCTCCTGATCATGGCCATAGTTGGAGGCGCGATCATCCCGCTCCTCTTCGGCGCCCTCGCCGATATGCCCGCCATCGGCCTCCACCACGCCTTCATCTTGCCGGCCGTCTGCTACCTCTATATCGCCTACTACGGCCTGAGCGGCTCCCGCCCCCGCCAAGTTCTATAAATCCTCGGGCGGTGCACGCGCGTGTCATCCTGAGGCTATCCGATGAGGATAGCCGAAGGACCTCAACTTGGACGCCTCATAGGCTTAAGTATTCGACAAAGAGCCAGCGTGAGCACACAAAAAAAGGGCAGGACGCTAGTCCTGCCCCTCACTAATTTTCGAAACGCTCCGTTGCTTACTTCGCCATCTCCAGGCTGGCCAGTTTCAGGTTATCCCCGTCGACGCTGCCTTTCACGGTGACGTGATGCCCGGCATGGGCTGCAACCTTGTCCTGTGCGTCAATCGCGTAGACTTTGTGGTCGGCGTCGTTGACGAAGACATACTTTGCGTTCTTCTCCTTCACGCATTTCACGGCGCATTCCGCGTGCTTGTCGTTTGCGCCTTTGGCCCCGCAGGCGCTGTCGGAAATGTATCCCGTCCAGCTTCCATCGGCTCCCAAAGTGAGGACTGCCGTACAAAGAGTGAGTGCTAAACCTGCTGCGAATTTAACTTTCATGTTTATTCCCCTCCTGAAATTCAGCTTCTTTTTCGTCCCCGTCAGGGCGCCCTTTAGGGTGTCACAACTCTCAAGTACGTGTCCAGACCCGTAAGTGGATGTTGCTTCTTGTGCCCGGACAGCAAAAAGGGAGGACCTCTCGATCCTCCCGATTCGCTCCCGCTCTCAAGGAACTACAGTGGCCCGCCAGGCTTTACTTATTGCCCGGAAGTGTTGGTGGCCGCGGTCGCCGCGCCCGCCGACTTCGGCGTGGACAAGTAGCCTGTAATTTGGTTCTTGTTCACATCGAACACCACGATTTCAAACGGTGAAGTGCGTCCCGTTCCCTTCACATAGAATTGCACCGGCTCGCCCGCCGTCCGGTCCTTCTTTTCGATGGACTTGTCGTCGGCCAGAACCGTGATCGTGTACTTCGATTTCTTCTGGTCCGTCTTGTTCAGCGCGATGGCAACCGGCCCGACGTGCTGTGGGCTCTTGGCCCGCTGGATGGTGAATTCGAAATAGTTGCGGTCACCCCGGCGCTTCAGTTCATCCAGGTCATCGTGGTTGCGCGCGATCAGGCCGCTCATCACGCCCATGTCGCCGGTGGCGCGATCCAGCTTGCCCTTCGTTTCATCGAGGTCGTTCTTCACGCCCGAAACATCGCCGCTCAGCTTGTTCACGTCCTCAATGTTTGCTTTCGTGCCGAGCTGCGTGTTCACCTCGGACAGCTTCTTGTTGTACGCCACAACCGAAGACTTGGTTATCTTGCGCGCCCGGTCGAGCTCTTCTTGCGTCACATTCAATTTATTCGTCACGACTTTCAAGTCGCTCTGAAGTTGCTGGTTCTCGTCGTCGGTCTTTGCAAGGCGCTGCAGCAGCGCATCGTTCTGCTGCTTGATCGAGGCCTGCACAGCCTGTTCAGTCGTTTTCCCCTGATTCAGGGCGCTCCAACCTATCCCAATGCCCAGTAGGGAAGTCGCTCCCAATGCCGCAATGGCTAGTCCCACCCACCGGGGTGCCGCTGCCTGCGTCGTGGATTCTTGAAACTCACTCATGGACGTAATCTCCTTTTTTCGGCGATCTCGCCGCTTGCTCAGAAGATGGGCACTCGCAGAACCAAAGTTCGCCCCCGAACTGCAGGGTCCATAAGCCACAGGATGATAATGGGTTAGAGACCATTAGGGGACGCGGCAGGTTCAACTCAAAAAGTCCTAGTACCAGTAAAGATTACAGATTCGAGGGGGTGAACGCAATTTTTACAGAAGTGTCAATTACCAGACATCAGAATCCCTGATTCCGGACAAAATAAAATCGGGCATGGTGGCGGTCGCCTCTCATGCCCGTAAATATTTCGAATATAAAGGGTTGCTTCTGCTGCTCAAGCGGCTTGCGAGTCAGAAACCGGCTTCGGCAGGCCAAAATAGCGGTCCAAGGTGGTTGTCGCAGCGTCCAAAACTAGGCGGCAATCCGAGCAGTCTTGCAGATGATGCTCAATTTCTCCCTGCACGCTCGGGGAGAGTTTCCCCTCTAAGTACATACAAATCAAATGGATAGTGTCTCGACAGCTCATACGTTCTCCCCCAGATCCTGCCCCAGTCCCCCCGGACTGGTATGAGTGACAGTGCAACTACCTCGCCAAACCCGCCCTTGGACCATTCAACCCACTAAGTATTTTATTTTTATTAACTTAATGGAATCCAATCCCTGCTATTCCTTCGGTTGACTGGCACCTCCGGGAAAACTTTACCCCGCTTTGGATGCTCCATGTCCAATCTTCGGCACTCTGGGCTAGCGCAGCGGTGTATTCACCATCTGCCTCAGGGCCGCAATGCGATCTTCCAGCGGCGGGTGGGTGCTGAACAGCGAGGAAAACGTTCCACCCCCGAACATAGGCTACGATGCATAGCGAAGAGGTGGTCGGTGAAATCGCCGTGGTTGGGATCCGCCGGTTGTACGTTCCCAGTTTTTCTAGAGCGCTGATCAGTCCGTAAGGCTGTCCCACCATCCGCGCGCCGGTTTCGTCCGCGGCATATTCGCGCGTCCGCGACAAGAACAGTTGCAAAAGCAGCGCCGCAAACGGCGCCAGAAAAATCATCAGCAAGGCAGAGATTCCACCGCCTCCGCGGTCATCATCCCGATCCCTTCCGGCCCCCCCAAAAATCATGGCCCATTGTCCCATCTGCGCCATGTACGTGATTGCGCCCGCGATCGTCGCGGCAATCGAGGTTGTAAGGATGTCGTAATTGCGGACGTGTGAAAGTTCATGCGCGATGACGCCTTCAAGTTCATCGTCATTCATGATTTCCAGCAATCCCTGCGTCACAGCCACGGAGGCGTGATTTGGGTTGCGGCCCGTGGCAAAAGCATTCGGGGCAGCGTCCGGAACAACGTAGAGTTTCGGAACCGGAATGTTGGCTTTCGCGGCCAGGCGTTCCATCACATCATATAATCTTGGCAATTGTTCGCGTGAAACCGGCTGCGCGCCGCTCGAAGCCAGGGCGATCTTGTCGGAGAAAAAGTACGACGCAAAATTTAACACCACGGCTATCCCCAACGCGATTTGCATGCCGCCGCGCCCGCCGATCGCGCCGCCCGCCACCACCAGCACCACGCTCAGCAAAATCAGAATCGCACCAGTGCGCAAGACTTTCATCTAAGTAGCCTTCCTCTATAAATACGTTTCAATACGCGCAAAATTTCAGTCCGGAAGCGGGCGCCGGAAGCGTCAACATGCCCGCCCCGGCGCTCGCCTTCCAATCATCACTTACTTTATTTCGTCGCCGCCGCGGCCGGCTGCTTCGCCGCCACCCGCTCGAATCGCATGGCCTCCTTTTGGCCATCGCGATCGACCCGCACGCGGTCTCCCGGCAACACTTTCCCTTCCAGGATTTGCATCGCCAGCGGATCCTGAATCAGCCGCTGAATGGTGCGCCGCAGAGGCCGTGCCCCGTACGCGGGATCGTACCCCTCGCGCAGCAGCACTTCAGTCGCCGCCGGAGTGATGTCCATCGTAATCTGCCGTTCCGCAAGCAGCCTCTCCACGCTCTTAAGCAGCAGCCCGACGATTCGCGCCAGTTGCTCTTTTCCAAGCGGATTGAAAATCACGATCTCGTCAATCCGGTTGATAAACTCCGGCCGGAACGCCGCGCGCAGCGCTTCCATCGCTTCCTTCCGCGCGCGTTCAGGATCTTTTTCCGACAACTCAAAAATCGCTGTCGATCCCACGTTGCTCGTCATCACCAGCACCGTGTTCCGGAAATCCACCGTGCGGCCCTTCCCGTCCGTCAGCCGTCCGTCCTCCAGAATCTGCAAAAGCACGTTGAACACGTCCGGATGCGCCTTTTCGACTTCGTCGAACAGGATCACCGAGTAAGGATGCCTTCGCACCTGCTCGGTCAGCTGCCCGCCCTCTTCGTAGCCGACATACCCCGGAGGTGCGCCAATCAACCGGGACACGGTGTGCTTCTCCATGTATTCGGACATATCAATCCTGATCATCAGCTTTTCATCGTCGAACAAAAATTCAGCGAGCGCTCGCGCAAGTTCGGTCTTTCCCACGCCCGTCGGCCCCAGAAAAATAAACGAGCCGATGGGGCGTTTGGCGTCCGATAGCCCTGCCCGGCTGCGCCGCACCGCGTTCGCCACGCGAGCGAGCGCATCATCCTGCCCAACCACGCGTTGCCGCAGCCGCTCTTCCATATGCACCAGTTTCTGCGCTTCGCCTTCCAGCAATCGACCGACAGGAATCCCCGTCCACTTGCTCACCAGCTTCGCGATGTCTTCTTCGTCGACCTCTTCCTTCAGCATCGGAGTGTCTTTTTGCACCGCCGTAAATCGTTCCTGCGCGGCGTTCAGCTCGCGCTCCGCTTGCGCGATTTTTCCGTAGCGAATTTCGGCAACCTTGGCTAGGTCGCCCGCCCGCTCGTAGCGTTCCGCCTCCGTCTTCAACTGCTCAATCTGTTCCTTCAACTTGCGGATTTTGCCGATGGCTTCTTTTTCCGCCTGCCAGCGCGCTTTGCGGCCGCTCGAATCCTCGCGCAGCTTCGCCAACTCCTTTTCGATTTGCTTGCGGCGCTCCACCGAGTGCGCATCCGTTTCCTTCAACAAAGCCTGCCGCTCGATTTCCAGCTGCATGATGCGCCGCTCGATTTCATCGATCTCCGTCGGCAGGGAATCGATCTGCATCCGCAGGCTCGCCGCCGCTTCGTCGATCAGGTCGATGGCCTTGTCGGGCAGAAAGCGGTCGGAGATGTAGCGATGCGACAATGTCGCCGCCGCAAGAATCGCGGCGTCCTTAATGCGCACACCATGGTGCACCTCATACCGCTCCTTCAAACCGCGCAGAATTGCAATCGTGTCTTCCACCGTAGGCTCGGAAACCATCACCGGCTGAAACCGCCGCTCCAGCGCCGGGTCTTTTTCGATGTACTTCTTATATTCATTCAGCGTCGTCGCGCCGATGGCCCGCAATTCGCCGCGCGCCAGCGCTGGCTTCAGCATGTTGGAGGCGTCCATCGCACCTTCCGCCGCGCCCGCGCCGACCAGCGTGTGCAATTCATCGATGAACAGAATGATTTGCCCCTCGGCTTCCGAAACTTCCTTTAGCACAGCTTTCAGCCGGTCCTCGAACTCACCCCGAAACTTCGCGCCTGCCACCAGCGCCGCCAGGTCCAGCGCCACAATTCTTTTGGTCTTCAAAACGTCCGGAACATCGCCGGACACAATCCGCTGCGCCAGTCCCTCAACGATTGCGGTCTTCCCCACGCCCGGCTCACCGATCAACACCGGATTGTTCTTCGTGCGCCGCGCCAGTATCTGCATCACGCGCCGAATTTCTTCGTCTCGCCCGATAACCGGGTCCAGCTTCGAGCGCCGCGCCAAATCCGTCAGGTCGCGCGCGTACTTTTCCAGCGACGCGTAAGTAGTTTCCGGATTTTGTGAGGTCACCCGCTGGCTCCCCCGCACTCCAGCCAGCGCCTGAAGAATCGCCTCGTGCGAAGCGCCATGCTTCTTAAGCAATTTTCCTGCGGGATCGCTGTTGGACGCGGCGATCGCCAGAAACAGATGTTCCGTCGAGACATATTCGTCCTTGAACTTCGTCGCTTCGTCGAATGAGCGTTCAAGAACGTCGTTCAACGCCCGGCTCATGTGATGTTGTCCAAATCCCTGCACCTTCGGCAGCCGGCTGATCTCGTGATCCACATCCTTCATCAGCAATTCATTGCGAATTCCCAGGCGCGCCAGCAACGGCGGCACAACGCCATCTTTCTGCTCCACCAGCGCTACCAAAAGGTGCAATGGCTCGATCGCCTGATTCTCGTGCCGGGCCGCAATCTCCTGCGCTTCCTGAACGGCCTCCTGGGCCTTCACGGTCATTTTGTCGAAACGCAACATAAATTCCTCACATACTCAGTTCTTCAAGAAAAGGGGCTGGCTTGGCGGCCAGCCCCGTATGCTAACTCACGGCGGCAAACGCCGTGCTGAGTCTTTTTCAAATTACTTGCCTGCCGCTACCGCCACCGCCGGTGCTTCCACGTTCACCTTGATCTGCTTCGGCTTGGCTTCTTCCCGCTTGGGAATCGTCAGCGTCAACACACCGTTCTTGTACTCGGCCTTGATCGCCTCGCTGTTCACGGTGTTCGCCAGCGAGAAGCTCCGGCTGAACGAACCATACGAACGCTCCACCCGCAGGTAGTTGTTCTCGTTCACCTTCTTCTCAAACTTGCGTTCGCCGCGAATCGTCAGGATGTTGTTCTCGACACGGATGTCGAGCTCCTCCGGTTTGATGTCCGGAAGATCGGCTTTGACCACCAGTTCGTGCTCGGTCTCGAAAATATCCACTGCGGGCGCCCAGGTGGTCATGCTGGACTCGTTCGAGGAGCGATCGAAGGCCTCGTTGAAGAGGCGATTGAGCTGTTCCTGGAGCGAGTTGGTGTGAAAGGGTTCAAAACGGTTGATTGCAGTTCTCATTGTCATGTCCTCCATAAGTTATGGTAACAAGAGCATATAATCTTAGTGCATTTATGTCAAGTATTTTCCATCATCGATCCCCACATCACTATGTCTTTTTATTTGTTATACTTACATGGAACTTGGCACTCCTGGTTCTTCCGGTGCTTCGCTAGTGAAAGCACCCGTTTCTTTCTATCCCTCAGACCTTGTTATAGTTAAAGTCATGCGCGTTGACGACTTCGACTACAACCTTCCTCCCGGCCTGATCGCCCAGCGCCCGCTGGAACGCCGCGATGCCTCCCGCTTGTTAGTCGTCGACCGCGCCACCGGTCGCCTCGAAGACGTGCAATTCTCAAAATTCCCCGACTTCGTCACCGGCAACGAACTGGTAGTCTTCAACAACGCGCGTGTCATTCCCGCTCGCCTGTTCGGCCGCAGAGCCGGTGTTCACTCGCAAAAACCTTCTCGCAAAACAGTCCGCGAACACTTGTCGGGAAACGTCGAAGTATTTCTCACGCGGAAACTCGAAGGGGATGCTTGGGAAGCGCTGGTGCGGCCGGGCAAGAAGATGCAAGTCGGCGAACGCGTCCGATTCGGCGAAGGTGAACTGGAAGGCGAAATCTTGTCACGCGGAGAATTGGGAATTCGCACCGTCCGCTTCATCTCCCGCAACGCACTCTCCGTCGATGACAACCTGGAGCGTCTCGGCCACGTCCCTCTTCCGCCCTATATCGATCGTCCCGATGAAGCCGCCGACCGCCAGCGCTACCAGACCGTGTACGCGCGCCGTCCCGGCGCAGTCGCGGCCCCCACGGCCGGATTGCACTTCACTCCGGAGATTCTCGACAAACTCAAAGCAAAAGGTTGCGAACTCTGTGAAATAACGCTCGACGTCGGCCTCGGCACGTTCCAGCCCGTGCACACCGAAACCCTCGAAGAGCACAAAATTCACTCAGAATCCTGCGAGATCACATCAGAAGTGGCGGAAAAAATTCGTCGCGCGAAATCCGCGTCACGTCCGGTCCTTGCCGTTGGAACAACGGTGGTTCGCACCCTCGAAGATGCAGCAGCCCGCGCCGCCTCCGCTGGGAAAGGAGAATTGATCGCCGCCGGTCGAGCCCAAGCGGAAATCTTCCTTCTCCCAGGCCACAACTTTCGCGTTGTGGACAAGCTGCTCACAAACTTCCATCTGCCGAAATCCACGCTCCTGGCGCTGGTTTCCGCGTTCGCGGGACGCCAGAACATTCTGCAGGCCTACCGCCACGCGGTGACCGAGCGTTACCGTTTTTATAGTTATGGGGATTGCATGTTGATCCGCTAGCGGCGGATCAATTCACAGGCGGGAACCGGAATCACCTTACGCAGCGCGGTTGCAAGCGAAGCCAGCTTCTCCCCGGTTGCCAGCGCCGGGAATTGCCACTTTAAAAGTTCCCCCGAGAGGAGAACGAGAAGGGAAGCCGCCATGCGCGACAGCTCCCCTCGCATCGGGTCAGGAAAGTTCACGGGCGCTCCCTTTACTCGGAGAGGACGAACACTTGTGCTTTGCCTTCGAAGCGCAGTTCAGTCACTCTGCCAGCTTCGTTGGAAACGATGACTGTGTAGGGTGACTTTTGGCTGCGCTCTTCCCAGCGCCCGGCGGACTCCGCGATCACTTTCTTGCCGTTCAGAAGTGTCAGGTGGTTGTCGTCGATCATCGCGCGATAATCGCCGGCCTTCACGTCCACGTTGCCAAACTTTACCGCGTGAGGAACCGCCAGAGCCTTTGCTACTGGCTTGGCGAACAAGGGAACCGTGATCGCGAGAGCGGCCGCGAGAGCTATACTGCGAACCAACGTATTGCTTTTCATGTCTGTCTTTCCTTTCGACGGAGCGAGTCAACCGAGACTTGTTCGAAACGAAGGGAGTATTGACACACAAGCAGACGAAGAGTAGCCTCTCGATGAAGACACCTCTTCTTCTGGTCCAAGAGCCGGAAAGACTGCGTGTCACTTGCCCCGCGGCTGCCACCGCGGGGTTTCGTTTTTAATCTCTATCCATCCCGAACAGCCTGAAACTCGGCTGCACTGGTATAGACGAAACCTACTAGGCGAATGTTTCGTGGCTTTCTCCAGTTTTTTTGTTACATTTTTGCTCCCTGCAACACGCCTCCGGGGGCCAGGGAATCCATTACTTTGCCATGTGCACCTTGTTTAGGCTTCATCTATACTCATGAAAGGTCCGGAACGCCGGGATGCGACTCTTAGTCCTTACGGATATCCACGCAAATCTATCAGCTCTGGAAGCCTCTCTCACCGTCGCGGAGGGGAGCTGGCAGCGCCTGGTTTGCCTTGGCGATGTCGTAGGTTACGGGCCCGACCCCAACGAAGTCACCACTCTCATCCGCGAACTCGGCGCTGTAACCATCCGGGGCAATCACGACAAAGCCGTTGCCGAGCTCATGCCTACCGACGACTTTAATCCGGTGGCCAAAGCCGCCGTGAACTGGACCCGTTCTCAACTTTCCAACGAAAATCTGGACTGGCTCGCCGGCCTTCCTCAAGGCCCTCTCGAGGCCGAGGGAGTCGTTTTGGTGCATGGCGCTTTCCAGGACGAAGACGAATACGTCTTCACTCCTTCCCAAGCCCTCGAAGGTCTGTTGGATTCCGCCAGCCAGGTTACCTTCTTTGGCCACACCCATCATCAGGGCGGCTTTGCCTACGCCGACCCCGAACTGGAAGTGTTGTCCTTGCACCCTCGCAGTAACGAGACGCGTTGTGCGTTGCGCCTGGAAGACTCAAAACGCTATTTGCTGAACCCCGGTTCCATCGGGCAACCGCGCGATACCGACCCGCGCGCTGGTTTCGCCATCGCGGATCTCGAAAACCACACGGTTGAGTTCTGGCGTGTTCCCTACGACATCACCGGCGTCCAGCAACGCATGCGCGCCGCAAAATTGCCGGAACCCCTGGTTCTTCGGCTGCAAGTCGGCCGGTAATTTATTTTCCCGGTTGAAGCGCACCCCGATGAGGAAAACTCATGCAGGAAATACTCCACAATCAGCCCGGCCCGGAACAAAAAAAGCTGTCGTCGGGGGTCATCATTCTCGGCGTCCTGGTTCTGGTATCCATCGGCCTGGTGCTCTGGTTCGCCCTGAGGGCCCCTGAAGGCCACTCATCACGCGCGGCGCTGCTCGGTCTCTCGGCGCGGATGAGCCCCGCGGAGTTGACCTACTCAAAAAGCGTTCAGATTGAAAACATCGCCCTAAGCCGCGCTGAGAATTTCATCCACCAGGAGGTAACCATTCTCGACGCCGACGCGGTAAACGCCGGCCAGCAGAGCATCGCCGGCTTGGCCGTCACCGTGGAATTCTTCGACGACCTGCACCAGGTCGTACTCCGTGAAACCCGCGGCGTCCTCGGAACTCCGCCGGCGGCGCTCGGTCCCGGGCAAAGACGCAGCTTTTCAATCTCCTTCGATCGTGTCCCTTCCAGTTGGAATAGGCAGCAACCTTCCGTGCAGGTCACTCATTTACAACTCGCAGTCGTAAAATAATTGCTACGTAACGGCATCGTTATATTAGACTGTCGCCATGAATCTGGCCGAAGACTTGCGCGCAAGCCTCCAGGAAATCCTCGCCCCGGGAACCTTCGAAATCCGTGAAAACGGTGGCCGCGTCACCTCCGCGGCGCCGCTGTCATGGGAAGTTCGCGGAAACTCCGAAAAGCCGCTGCTTCACTTGTGGTCGGAAAACTGCAACGTCACCCGCCGCGTCGTGGCCATCACCGACAATTCCAAGGACCGCCTGGCACTTGCCGTCGAGCGCTTCGGCCGCGTCAGGCCCGAGCGCATGGAAATCGTCCGCCTCGAGCATGCCCCCGGCCCCCGCGACCTTTCGCGCGAAGGCTACTGCGAGCAGTTGCGCCGCATCCTCGCGGAACAATTCCCCGACGAAACCCTCGAAAAAATCAGCGTCGCCCAGGATCTGGAGCACTCGCTTTCCAAAATCTACACCCGCGGAATCCTACAACGCGGCTCCACCCACGTTGCGTTTCTTGCTGTCCCCGAAGGCGAATCGCAGGACGCGCTCGAAAGCAGCCTCACCTATGGATTGCTTTGGCTCGAAAAGTCTCGACAATCCGCGAAACGCGCCGCTCTCGCCACCTTGCGCTTGATCCTTCCCAAGGGAAAATCCGCCGTGCTCGCGAACCGTCTTCGCGCCCTCGACGAATGCCTCGCCGTGGAACTCTACGAACTCGATCCGCTCCGGGAAACTCTGGAACGCGTGGAGCCATGCGCAACCGGCAACATAGCTTCCTGGCTGGTGCCCCGCCGCGAAACGCAACTTCTGCTCGACCGCGCGTCCTCGGCCCTCGCGCCCCTCGTCGCCCTCAGCCCCGATTCTATTCGCGCCCACGCTTCGCCGCATGCCCAGGAAGTCGTCTTGCGTTTTCGCGGCCTCGCCTTCGCCCGCTGGCACGAAAACAGAATCTTCTTCGGCAGCGATTCCACCTGGCAGGAACTTCGGTCAAAAAATCAACCCGCGCTGAAACAATTGATTGCCAACCTGCAGAATTTCCGCAACCCGCTCGCCAGCACCGTCCGCCACACCCTCTACCGCGCACAGGCAGAGCGCTGGATGCAAACTCTCGTCTCCCAGGATGTCACCCGCATCGATATCGCACTCGATCCCGGCCACGTCTACGAACAAGTCTTTGCTCAAGTCGCCGGTCATCACGGCGTGCTCGATCTCTTGTGCGTCACTCGCAACCGCCGGCTCGCCATTCTAGAATTGAAAGCCACGGAGAACGTAGATCTCCCCTTCCAGGCCGCCGACTACTGGTCGCGAATTCGCTGGCATCAATCGCAGGGAGACTTCGTGCGCTACGGCTATTTCCCCGGCCTCGACCTTCAACCAGCCCCGCCGCTCGTCTACCTCATCGCGCCAGCCCTGCGCTTCCATCCCACCACGGACATACTTCAACGCTACCTTTCGCGCGATATGGAAATCATCCGCGTGGGCCTCGCCGAAAGCTGGCGCCGCGGTTTGCGCGTAATGTTTCGTCAATAAAAAAGTTCTGTGAAAACGCTCATCGCCGCTTGCCTTCCCCCTGATTCAAGGTAGAATCGTGGCCTCTTTCGTAGAAGGACTCAACCTTGAGTTTCACCATTCAAATCCGGCAAGCCGACAAAGTCACACTCATGGATGTCAGCGGTCGCCTTACCTCTTTCGAAGGCCAGGCATTTCGCGACGCAATTCAACGCCTGCTTCGTAAGGGGGACAACAAGATCGTTCTGAATTTGAAAGGGCTCGAATACCTCGACAGTTCCGGAATCGGCGAACTCGTTCGCAACTATCTCGCGGTAATCAAGAAGGGCGGCGCAATGAAAGTGGTCGGACTCGCGCCGAAGGTGGAAGAAATTCTGAAGGTGACGCAGCTCTACCAGGTATTCCCCGAATTTCCCGACGAAGAGTCTGCTCTGGAAAGTTTCCCGAAATCCACCCGCAAAGCAAGTTCCTAAGCCGGCAATTTTCTCCCGGCACAATCGCAAGAAATACGGCTGAAAATAGGAGAGGAGCCTGATCTCCACGTTAGTGGCTCTCAAGCTCCCCGGGGTGTGTCCTCGAAGTGGTTGTTATAAAGTTAGATGCGCCTCAAGCGAAAAGGTTTCATAAAAGTTACTCCACCTGAAGTTTTCTTGGAATGCCACGTAAGCTTTAATAAAACAAATACTTACGCCACCGCTCGTCGCGATGCCCGATCAGCCTCATCAACTGCCGCGAGGTATGCAGCGTAAATGGCCGCGGCTTCCGAGCCAATTTCAGCCCGGCCTCTTCTGGCGTCCGGTCGCCCTTGTCGTTGTTGCACCGGTAGCAGCAAGCCACCAGGTTCTCCCAACTGGAGCGCCCGCCGCGCGACCGCGGCATCACGTGGTCCAGCGTCAATTCCGAACTCGGAAATATCTTCCCGCAAAACTGGCACGTATTCCGGTCGCGCAGCAAAATGTTCTTCCGCGAAAGCGCCCGGCTCTGCTGCGGAATATGCCGGTACGCTAGCAGCCGGATCACCGAAGGCACTTTGTGGGCATGCGCCGTAGAATGCACCTCCGCGTTGTGCACTTCCTCCGCCTGGGCTACGCCCTTCAGTAGCAGCACCATCGCGCGGCGCACCGCGGTCACATTAATCGGCTCGTAGGTGGCGTTCAGAACCAGGACTGGTTCCTGCATCAGGGAAGCGCGCCGGGGACTGAGGCTGTGTACATAACGCGCTCCAGCATTCCCCGAAGCACCGGGCACAAGCGCGCCCCCCGCTTCGGGGACGTATCGCCCCCGGGGATCGACCGCCTCTGGTCGTCTTGCGCTCATCGCGCGCCCTTCAGGCTAAAACTTTCTCTGACCGGGATTCCCTGCCTCACGGCCCGGGCGATGGTCAGCCCGGCTACCGATTTGGCGCCTGCTTCGCGCAACGCACGAGAACATGCGTCTAGCGTTGCTCCCGACGTCATAACATCATCTAGCAGCAAGATTCGCAAATTGTCAACCCGGCCGCCTTCGCGGATGACAAAAGCGCCACGCACGGCTTCCCAACGCTCTTCAAAATGCAGCAGATGTTTCTCCGGGCGGGCCCGTTCCCGCTTCAAAAGCACCGGGCGATAGGGCAACCCCAGCCTCCGCGCCAGTGGCCGCCCAAAAAGATCCACCTGATTGAACCCCCGCCCCTTCTGTCGCGTTCGGTGCAGCGGAACCGGCACAATCAAATCGGGGGCAAACTGCGGCGATATCCTGCCCGCCGCCTCCAAAAGCCGCTTCGCGAACCATGTGCCCAACGGTTCGATCCTCTCGTACTTCATCAGCACGATCGCCCGGGCCAGCGCCCCGTCGTATACTCCGAAACTCCGCGCAACATCAAAGGCAAAGCCCCGCTCGCGACACTCCCCGCAGGTCCCTCCGGGTCCCTCCGTCGCGCCTCCTTCCGTCCACGGCTGTCCACAGCGCTCGCAGATCTTCTCCGGTAGCGCCCGGAACGACTTCAGGCAGGCATCACAGATGGGCAGGCGATCCGCCCGCGTCAGCAATGCTTCGCAAAGCCGGCAGCCGGAAGGGAAGAGAACAGACGCAACCGCGCCGGTCAGGGTCTCCAGCCAGCGCACCGCGTAAACGCGGGAGTTCGAAAGGGGCATAATCTGCCTCGTG
>Ga0210402_10001547_pt1 | contig 23674 bp, 24 predicted proteins | sample IncBWC7MmetaG_FD_161055 | JGI IMG/M metagenome (GOLD analysis project Ga0210402, IMG submission 161055) | Forest soil microbial communities from Barre Woods Harvard Forest LTER site, Petersham, Massachusetts, United States - Inc-BW-C-7-M | ecosystem: Environmental > Terrestrial > Soil >... | reverse complement strand
AGCCGAAAAAACATATCATATACTGTTAGCGGACCACACACATGAAAAGCCGCATCATGTACATCGAACGCAAGGACGACGGAATTAGCGGACCGGCGCGTATCGGTCGTGTGACTTTTTCCAAGTCCGGTAGGTCCTTGTACTACCAGGGACGCCGATTCCAGACGCTTTCCGGGAGCGGATTCAAAGCCAACTATTTTGACTGTGAGTCCGGCGAACACTATTGGTTTTCAGGCTGCAAGAAGCGCGGCGGTGACCGTTTGTATGCGGGCACGATAGAAATTGACGCTGATGTCCGAGAAGAATACTGGAACAAGGTTCGTGGTCTACCTGACCATAGAAGCCACAAACTGATTCGCTGCGCTGGGAAGCACCGCTGAGGCCAACGTTAGCTGGAACAGAGTAAGCCCCGAATTCGTACTATAAATCAGACCGACCAATCCCAGCGTTAAGGACACACTATGTCCCTACTTGTTTCCCGCTCTGTCGCCGTACAGGTGCTTCTGTTCTGTGCGGCTACCACGTATTTGTTTTGCACAAACCTCGACGATTCCTCCTTGAAATCGCTGCTGCAAAAGGGCATCGACCGCGGCTATCCGGGCATTGCTGTGCTGATCCAGTCGGCAGACGGCAGGATTCGGTCCGCGGCGGCGGGATACTCTGACCTCGAAAAGCGCACGCCTATGCGTGTCGAAGACGCCTTCCACATCGCGAGCATCAACAAAACATTTACAGCTGTTGCAGTTCTGCGTCTGGTCGACGAGCACAAACTGGCGCTGAGTGCCACGCTGAAGGAGTGTCTCGGTGAGGCCGTTGCACAGATTCCGAACGCCGAGAGGATCACCGTTGCGCAGCTCCTCGACCACTCGAGCGGCATTTACGCAACCAACAACGATATGGACTACCTCACGACGATCATCGGCCCGAAGGCCGACCCCGCTCGTGTCTGGACACCAGCGGAACTGATCGCACTTGCCAGCAAAGATCGAAGTAAGCCATCCAGCGAACCTGGTCAAGGCCACTACTACGCCGACACGAATTACATTCTTTTGGGAATGATCGTCGAGCGAGTCTCCGGTCGCCCGTTCAAGGAGTACCTAACACGAACACTTCTTGTGCCTCTGGGTATGAACTCCACCTACTTTTATTCTTCATTTCTCGGCAAGGACGCCCACCCTCCTTTGCGGACAGTTCAGGGCTATCTTCTGGCCACTGACGAACTGCGCTCCGCTATCACCGTGAATAACATGTTCAAGCCCGTCCCCGGCGACAAGCGATCCGGTGGGCAACTCCTCAACACCACTCTCGCGGCTGAGCGCATCGACGCAGCTGGTGGTCTGGTAACAACACTTCCTGACCTATTGAAGTACGCATCCGCACTTTTCCACGGCAAGCTCCTCACTTCCAAGAGTCAGGCCTTCCTCATGTCCGTGGCAGACGGCATGAACGCGCAACCTGTGGGCCAGAAGCGTGTGTGGGCGATGCAAGCCATTCACAAACGCTATGGCGTGCTGGTTTACAAGGAAGGAGACGGCCCGGGAGGAGTCAACACACTCATGGCCTACAATCCGTCCACGGGCGAGATCTTTCTCGGTTTCATCAACATCTTCGGGTACTTCAACGAAGTGGATTTTCTGATGGATGACGTAATTGGAGGGCTGTCCCAGTGACAAGGAGTCCTAATTCCGCTCTGCAATAGCGCTTCTGCCTGTACTACGAGGAAGCCAGGAGTAATCCCACGTGCCTGGTTTGTCGTGCAAACCGGACATCAAGTCAAGTTCTAAGACTTCAAATGGACGATTACGGCGTTGGTAATGCTTTGCGCTTCAACTCTCTGCCTGGGTATCATGGGGACCAAATGTCCACATCGTCTACTAGTTTCCTAAGAATAATTGGTGCAATTCTATATGGGATGGTAGCGGGTTTCGCTGCGACCGTTGTAATTGTTCTCGGATGTATTTTTCTAGGACTTCTGTCGGGATGGGCTTTTAATTCTTTAGGTTGGAAGCAACTGGGCGATTCGGCTTTAGTGGCCGGACTCTCTTCCGTCTACTTTACTGTCATCATCGGTCTTATAGTTGGATTAGTCGTTTGCTATAAGGTGTCGACCACCCGTTTGCGACAACAATCGGGCGCAGCCAAAACCTAAGTCCTGATTTGTCGGCTTACCGGAGAAGTCAACTCAAATGGACGGTTCGGCGTTAATCAGGACCGAGTCTGTTAACGAGCCGAGGTGCGGAATTGCGCTAGAGCAATCCGAAGGTTGCTTGCAGGCAACGACGGAAACCACCTGGCATGTGATGCTTGTACTGCTGCAATTAAGGGAGCTTCTCCGCAAGGACCCTGAAAAGTACGATTACTCGGTTTACTGGATGCTGGACGGTAACCGGGTTGCTGTGAATGGTGCAAATGCGATAGTAGTTGGTCCATCCCGAACTACTCCGTCTGATGATTCTTTCATAGCTGCAGGGACTCGGAGATTCCGTGCAACTAATTTGCATTGTTTTGCTCCTAACAAGAACAGAAATGGAGCAGCGACTTGTCATTAATTCGCATTCTCGTAGTTGATGATTTCGAAGATTGGCGACGCCGAGTCCATTCGCTGCTCCAGGCGCGACCCACATGGCAAATCATCGCCGAGGCGTCGGATGGATCAGAAGCCGTTCAGAAGGCCGAAGAATTGAAGCCGGACTTGATTGTGCTGGACGTCGGTCTCCCAAAGCTGAATGGAATCGAAGCCGCCCGGCAGATACGACAACGCTCCCCCAGCTCCAAGATCATCTTCCTGAGTCAGAACAGTGATCTCGACGTCGTCCGGGAAGCTTTGAGCACGGGCGCGTTGGGTTTCGTTAGCAAGATAGATGCTGGACGCGAACTACTGCCTGCTGTGGACGCAGTTCTTGGGGGAAAGCAATTTGTCAGCAGCATAAGGGGCTTCACCGACACCTCAGGAGAGAAAGCCGCTCACCGCCATGAGGTTCTGTTCTATTCTGATGATGCGGTCCTTCTAGATAGCGTTACTCGCTTTATTGTTGGCGCCCTCCAGGCCGGTAATGCGGCTATTGTGCTCGCTACGAAGTCACACCGGGATGGTCTTCTTCAGAGATTGAAGGCCGGGGGTGTGGATACAGATGTCGCCCTTCAGCAGGGTACCTACATTTCATTGGATGCTGCCGACACGCTCTCATCAATCATGGTCAATGATATGCCTGACCCGGTTCGATTTTTCGGGGGCATTGGTGGTTTCATTAAATCAGCTGCTAAAGCGGCGAAATTAGAGCGGCCTCAGGTTGCCGTGTTTGGTGAAGCTGTGGCCCTCTTGCAGGCGGACGGCAAAGCCGATGCGGCGATTCGGTTCGAACAACTCGGCAACGATCTAGCCAAAACGTTCAAGGTAGATATCTTATGTGGATATCCATTGCGCAGCTTCCACGGGGAGAAAAACAAGGACGTCTTCCAAAGCATCTGCGCGGAACATTCAGCTGTTTATTCTGGGTGAAAAAGTAAAACTCAATTGTAGGTTAACCTGCCGCGGCAGCGTCTCCCTTTGCGAGTTGGCACAGCGCTTCTTCCGTAACAGTAAATTCCGCAGTGCCACAATCCAAACAGACCACAACGTCAGGAAATACCCACACGACGGGCTTGTCAATATCTTTTACTTCGGGGAAATGGATGGCCATCTCCGCGCTGAATTTCTTCTGGTTGACTGACCCACACGACTTGCAGGGCATACCGATTCCCCCAAACAAACATTAGGTGAAGTGGCTTTCCCATCTGTCGAGAACCGCCCCTTGGGTAGATTCCGGGAAAATGCGGGAAAAGTTCCTCAAATAATCCTCTTCGGATGGCGTTTTTTCGCGAACGGATACCTAACCCTGGAGTGTTAGCCGCAACTTCTCCGGTAAGCGGACTCTCCAGGAACTTGTTGATAAGTCCTTTCAAATCAAGAAATCGTCCGAGACAAGTTCCGGGTAACTAGCGACGCGTCAAGACACAGTCAGGGCAACCAGGAGTTAGGCTACCGGAGGATCGTCCCGTGTCGAGAGAGTTTAGAAGGCGGACTACCGAGAACTCTGTTTCTGCACCCCCATTCACCAACTATAGTGGACCTTGTAGCTCACCGTTTTTTCTCCGCCAGATGGAATTTGCACAAGGAGCTCCATAGTGCGGCTATCTAGCTTTGTAAAGGGATCAGAATTCTTGATGATGTCCCAATTCGTCCAGCGATAGAGATGCTCGACGATGCGCACTTCAACAGGCTCGCTCTTGTGATTGCGCACTTTGATTTCAAACGATTCATCGAGCCATCTCGCATTAAAATCTGCACGGTAATCCGTGCGGCTTCGTTCCCCGGTCATGTCGAAGGCGTTGCCGGTATAGAGGCGGATGGTCTCGTCCTTTGGGGTGTGATCGATGTCGTTCTCGCCGGTGAACTCGAGTTGACCATCGTCGTCGCGCCGATAGAAACGCACACGTCCTTTTGGAAGCGGCATGCCAAGATGATTCTCGGAGCTGTTCTTGAACTCCTGCATGACCCAAACTTTGGGATTGGAGAGGATGCCATAGCTTTCCTGCTGGCGGATGTTTTCCATTGTCCAATTCTGATAATTTTGGTCGACTTTAAATCCATCGTAGACATAGAAAGCCTTGGACTGAATCCCGGCGGCGCGGACCATTTCTACTTGTTTGGTTTCGCGGTCGTGGAGAGTTGTAGGATGCTCAAGGGTGTAGAGATGATATTCGTCAAAAGTCTTCTCTGTCACCGGTCGACCAAATTGGTCTCCACCTGCTCCAAACGCCACGGCACCCATCCTTCCCATCACCGCTGCCCCTGGCGGCGGAACCTTGTTCACATCGCCTGCCATCAACTTAAGACGGGCATCGCGAAAGGTTTTGCCGCTCTGATTGTCGAGGGTCACCCAGCCGACGAGCTCGAGTACGTTGGATTTCGCCGGCGCAATCACGTTGTAACTGGCCTCCCAGTTCATGCCGCCGGTGACATAGCTGAACTCCGCCGAGATCGCACCCGGCTTGTCGCTTAGCAGTTCCCAAGAGAGCGTGGGTTTGAGCACCGTATCGTCAGCCAGCGCAGGGAACAGGGGCTGACCTGGCAGGGAGAATTGCAGCTTTCCGTTGACCTCAATGACGGGTTGGTCGCTGCCCTGGGCCGCCGCAGCCTGCTGTGCGGCATATTGTGGGCCGTACGATTGGAAGGCGGCGTAATGGGGCACGTAGCCGCTGCGGATGATTTTGCCCTGCACGGTCCGCGCAGTGCCATCCTTGTCGGTCTCGAGGAAATCAATGGTCTTGCCCTCATAGAGGGAAAGGAGCAACTGCTGCGAGACGGGATCATTGCGGTAGTTCTGCTCGAGAATCTGAAGATGACGGCCAGTGTCTAGGGAGCGCAGGATCACGGAATCGGGCTCGAGGTGGGCGGTGATGTCCGTGACTTGAAGGTGATTAACACCTGAGCGCAAATCGAGGGGCAGCTTCTGACGCACCACAGCAAACTGCTGATTGTAAATCGTGAGGGCTGGAGAGTCGCCCTTCTGCTCTTGCTGTGTGCCCGAGGCAAAGGCCGAATTTAATTGATAGAGCGCTCCGCAGAGAAGAACTGCAGATAAGCACAAACCACCGATCCGTTTTGCGGTGTACACGTTGACCTCCCGAGCGCGATAAGTACTCAGGAAGTATACAGTTCGGTGCAGCGCACGAGATCAACAAAAGTATTATGCCAGGCGTATCCACTCCTCCCCGCGCTATAGCCTGGGGCTTTCTTGACACAAAAAGGGCAGTTTCGCTCTACCCTATCCCCTATCCCATGCGTGCATTGACCATCGCGCAAGGCCGCCGTTATACTGGTTATTCGCGTTGGGAGCGCATCATTTCCTGGCGTGCCTCGTGTCATTCCACGCGTCGCTCCTCAGGGCTGTCGTCTGGAATTTGCGAATTGAAATTAACTTCGACAGGGAGTCTGCTGCCGCTCTGCGCGGCGCCGAGAACTTATGAGCACCGTTAAGGCCACACAACTTCGTCCCGGCATGGTGATCCAGCACGAGGGCCAGCTTTTCACCGTTTTCAGCACCGATCACCGCACGCCAGGCAACAAGCGCGGCTCGATGCAGACGCGCCTGAAAAACCTACGGAACGGGATCATGATCGACTACAGGTTCCGAGCGGAAGAATTCGTGGATCGTGCCATCCTGGACGAAATCGAATTCGAGTATCTCTATCACGAGGGCGATGAATTCCATTTCATGAACACGGAAACGTTCGAGCAGATGCAGATGACCCGCGACGAGCTAGGCGAGACCGTCAACTACCTGATTCCCAACACCGTCGTGAAAATCGAATTTTTCGAGGAAAAGCCCATCGGCGTGGACCTACCGGACACCATGGACATGAAGGTGGTGCAGACCGAGCCAACGCTGCAGAAAGCCACGGCCAGCGCGGTGATGAAGCCCGCGACGCTCGAAACCGGCCTGGTGGTGAACGTGCCGCCCTTCGTGAATGAAGGCGACCGCATCCGCGTGGACACTTCCGAAGCCCGCTACGTCCAGCGCGTGGAATAATTTCCGCCTCCGCAGCCGAGCGGTTTTTCCGGCCGCTCGGATGAGGCAAACGCAGGAAGAGCTCCCGCCGAGCCGGGAGCTCTTTTTGTTTCCAAAGATTATTCGGCCGCGGGCGATTTTTTTCGGAGCGCTTGCGGAAACTTCAGGCCTTGTTCGCTACGCCTCGCTCGCCGGCAGGATGCTCGCCGAACACACGGTCAAAAATCCTGTCCACATAGCGTAATTGACGATTCAAATCGAAGGTGTGTTCCAATTCCTTCAGCGTCAGATATTTCTTAATCCTGGCATCGTTCTCCACCCGCTGACGGAAACTGGAGTCGGTCTCCCAGGAAGCCAGGGCATTTTCCTGCACCGCTTTGTAGGCATCGTCTCTTGGCATACCCTTCTCGACGAGGTCCTGTAACAATGTCCCCGAAAACACGAGGCCATGTGTCGATTCGAGATTGCGCAACATGCGTTCCGGAAACACCCGCATCTGGCTGACGAGCTGAGTCATTTTCGAGAGCATGTAATCCACCAGAATCGTGGAGTCCGGCAGGATTACGCGTTCGACGCTGCTGTGCGAAATGTCACGCTCGTGCCACAGCGCAATATTTTCGTAGGCCGCCACCATGTTTCCGCGCACCAGCCGAGCGAGGCCGCAGATCTGTTCTGAGGTGATAGGGTTGCGTTTGTGCGGCATGGCGGAACTGCCGCGTTGCTCGCTGCCGAAATGCTCTTCGGCTTCGCGCACTTCGGTGCGTTGGAGATGACGAATTTCCAAGGCAATCTTTTCGAGCGACGCGGCGATGAGCGCGAGAACACTGAGGTATTGTGCGTGGCGGTCCCGTTGGATGACCTGCGTGGCGACGGGAGTGACGTGCAGGCCAAGCTTCCCGCAGATTTTCTCCTCGATTTCAGGACCGAGGTGCGATGCGTTGCCCACAGCCCCGGAGATTTTCCCGAATTCCATGGTGCGTGCGGCTTCGCGGAAGCGGGCAATGTTGCGTTGATTTTCGGCGAACCAGTTGGCGATCTTCAGACCGAACGTTATAGGTTCGGCGTGGATGCCATGGGTGCGACCGATTTGGGGCGTGTGGCGGAACTCGTGTGCGCGGAGATCGAGAACTTCGCCGAAAATGACCAGGTCGCGCTCGATAATATGCGAAGCGTCGCGGACGAGGAGCGCTTGTGCGGTGTCCACAACATCGTTGGAAGTCAGGCCGTAGTGGAGCCAGCGCGCGAGGTTGGGATCGCCTATGGATTCACCCACAGCCATGGTGAAGGCGATGACGTCGTGTTTGACCCGGAATTCGATCTCGTTGATGCGGTCGGCGTCCACTTTGGCGCGCGAGTGGAAAATTGCGGCGGCATCCTTGGGCACAAGGCCCGCTTCGGCGAGGGTGTCGGCGGCGGCCAGTTCAACGTCCAGCCATTTCTGGTAGCGGTTGGCGTCGCTCCAGACCTGGCCCATCTCTTTGCGGGTGTAGCGTGGGATCACGTCGGCATCTCCCGTGCAAATCCTTTGTAATGATACGGTATTTTCGGCTCGCGGGGGCGAATCCGGCCGACCTAACCGGAGGGGGCTAATCCTGTCTAATCGTTGGAATGAGGGAAGGCGTCGGGATGGCTGATGGGGTGGAGGGCAGCGACGCGATGGCCATCGAGCGCACGCTCGCAGGCGATCGGGACGCCTATCGTGTGCTTGTGGATCGGCATAGCCGAACGGTCTACAAAATGGCGTACCGGATGATGGGAAATGCGCACGACGCGGACGACATTGTGCAGGAGTCGTTTCTGCGGGCGTATCAGAAACTGAAGCAATTTGCGGGGAATGCGAATTTTGGGACCTGGGTTTACCGAATTGCGGCGAATTATGCGATCGACCGGATTCGACAGCGAAACGCCGACGAGGTGAGGCGAGAGGGACCGAGCAGGGCGGGTGAGGATTCACTCGAAGTTGACCCGATGAGCCAGGTGCGAGACCTGTCTCCTTCGCCGGAGCGGTTGGCAGGAAGTTCGCAACTGGCGGAACGGATGAAGGCGGCACTGGCCGAACTGAGCCCGGCGGAGAGGACAGCGATTGTGATGCGGCATTGGGATGGTTGCGGAATTGAGGAGATTGCGACGGTTCTGAAGTCGAACTCGAACGCGACGAAGAACACCGTATTTCGCGCGGTACAGAAACTACGGCGAGCGTTGGCACCATTCCTTGAGGGGAAAGAAGCCCGCGCGATGGGAACGGAAGGATGAAACACAGAACGGAAGAAGAGTTGATTGCGTATCGGGAAGGCGAAACCAAGGAGCGGATGGAGATCACCGCGCACTTAAAGGAGTGCGCCGAGTGCCGCGAGGAATTGGCGCGCATCGAGTCGGTTTTCGGGGCGCTGGATGCGATGTCTGTTCCGGATCCCGGCGATGGCTACGGGGAACGGGTATGGCAGCGGATTGCTCCGAAACTTGGACAGAGGCCGACACGGTGGTGGGAAACGCCTTTTCTGCCGCAGCGGTTGGCGGCATTGGGCGGCGTGGTGGCCCTGCTTGTGTTGGCGTTTCTCGCCGGACGGTGGACCAAACCTCGAATCCCCGTGGCAGACCAGCCGGATGCCGCGAAAGTGCGCGAACGCGTGCTTGTTGTGGCCGTTGGGGAGCATTTGGGACGCACGGAAATGGTGCTGATGGAACTGGAAAACGCGCCGGCGCAGAAAGGCCAGAAGGCAATCAATATTTCGGAGACCGAACGCCGCGCGGAAGACCTGGTGGAGGAAAACCGGCTGTACCGGCAAACCGCATTGAAAGAGGGCGATCAGGCAATGGCAAGCATGCTGGATGAGCTGGAGAGGGTGCTGCTGGACATCGCGAACAGCCCGGAGGAAGTGACGCCGGCGGCCTTTGAAACGATCCGCAAACGAATTGAGCAGCAGGGGCTTTTGTTTAAAGTGCGAATCGTGAAGCAGAGGCTGGACGAGCGGAAGGGGAAACCTGACGCAAAGCCGGCGGAAAACCAAGCGAGAGACACGGAGAGGAAAAAAGTATGAGCATGGGCAGAGTGTTTGGGCGTGCAGGATTCCTGAGTTTGACGGCGGCGTTTCTGAGTCTGGCGATTTATCCGGGCGCGAGGGCGGCACAGCAGAGCGGAGGCGAAGGCCAGTCGTCAGAAACGTCCGATGCGAATCAGCAGGAGAAGCAGGAAGCAGAGCACGTTCGCCAGGCCGAAGCGCAGGCTGCGGAGCAGGAGCGCCTGGATCGCATGCAGGAGCTGTACGACGAGGGACGCGGGGCGCTCGATGAGGATGAGTTTCGAGCGGCGGAACGGTCGTTCTCGGAACTAGTGAAACTAAACGGCCCGCAGACGGATGCAGCGCTTTATTGGACGGCGTACGCGCAGAACCGCGAGGGAAAGAAAGAGGCCGCGCTTGGAACGATTGCCGAACTGAAAAAGCGCTACCCGCAGAGCCGCTGGAAGAAAGATGGTGAGGCGCTGGAGATCGAGGTGCGGTCAACCACGGGATCCAAATCGAATCCGGAGACGCAAAACGACGAGGACTTGAAACTGCTGGCGCTGCAAGGGTTGATGAACAGCAGTCCGGAGAAGGCGATTCCGCTTGTGGAAGGGGTGCTGAATGGAACTGGCTCGCCACGAGTTAAATCGAAAGCCCTGTTCGTGTTGGCTCAGAATGGATCGCCGCAGTCGGAGGAGGTGCTGGGAAAGATCGCGCGCGGCCAGAGCCATCCTGATCTGCAACGGAAGGCGGTGTCCTATCTGGCCATGTTTGGCGGCAAACGCTCCGGAAAAATTCTGGCGGAAGTGTACACGACCAGCAACGACCCCGAGATAAAGCGGGCAGTGATCCGGAGCTACATCATTTCGGGCGACCGCGAGCAACTTGCGGCGCTGGCAAGGAGCGAACCGAACCCGGAGCTTAGGAAAGAGGCCATCCGAAACCTGGGGATTACCGGCGGCCAGCAGGAGTTGCAAGCCATGTACGGAAAGGAGACGGATCGCGGCGTGAAAGAGGAAATCTTGAACGCGTATTTTATTGGCGGGGATGCCAAAGCCTTGATTGCGGTGGCGCGGACTGAAAAAGACCCGGAACTGAAGAAACAGGCGGTCGGGAAACTTTCACTGCTGGGATCGAAAGAAGCGAATGAATTTCTGATGGAACTCCTCGAGAAGTGAGGTGGCAAATGCGAGCACGGAATTTTCTTGGGATTGCGGGAATTCTTTTCGGCACCCTTTTTTGGGCGGGGCAACCCGCGCAGGGGCAAAGCGGTGCGCCGCAAACGGTGAATACCAAACTGGACGTGCGAGCGGCGGGATCCAATCTGGGAGCGACGATGAAAGGAATCGTGGCCACGGCGGACAGCCCGATGTGGATTGGCTACGAGGTTGCGGGCGCTCCCGGGGAGCACGGTGATTGCTGCGGGAATGACAGGGAAGGCGGGAACGGAGATTCGAGCGGCGTGTGGCATCTGGAAAAAGAGCGAGGGAGCGGCCGGAGCTGGCAGGGCAACAAAGATGTGAAGCTGGAGGCGGGTAATCAGCTGTGGATCCTGTATCGCACCGATAAACGGCGCATCGAGCGGATCCGGTTGCTGTCCAATCAGTGTCAGTTGGATGCCGGAGGCTTGCGGTTGATCTGGCTGACGGAGGTGAAGAGCGAAGAAAGCGTGGCGTTCCTGAGTGGGTTCGTTCAGGGTGGAGAGATTTCCGGCGGCGATGAAAATCAAATTGGGGAACAGGCACTGACGGCGATCGCGTTCGATGGAGCTGCCGCGGCAGACAAGGCACTGGAAAAGTTCAGTTCGCCGGGGGAACCGGAGGAGCTGCGAAAGCGGTCGTCGTTCTGGCTAGGAGCGGCGCGGGGGGCTGCGGGTCTCGTGCAGCTGGAAAAGATGGCCAAGACGGATCCGAGCAGCGACGTGCGAGCGCAGGTAAGCTTTGCGCTGTTTGTCAGCAAGGAACGAGGAGCGACGGAAGCGATGATCCAAATGGCCAGAGACGACGGGAGCCCTCACGTTCGCGGGCAGGCGCTATTCTGGCTCGCACAGAAAGCGGGTACCAAGGCCCAAAACGCGATCGCCGGCGCGATCACGAACGATCCAGACACGGAAGTGAAAAAGAAGGCGGTGTTCGCGTTGAGCCAAATGCCGAAGGATGAGGGCGTGCCCAAACTGATTGAGGTTGCGGAAAAGAACAAGAATCCGGAAGTGCGGAAGCAGGCGATGTTCTGGCTGGGGCAGTCGGAAGATCCCAGGGCGCTTGCGTTCTTTGAGAGGGTTTTGAGGAATTGAACGAGAAACACAGGGCGAGCGTTCGAACCAGGAATTTCGTGAACGTTAACCTACGCAAGCACTGAGGTTGAGTTTCTTCGGGCCTCTCCGGTAAACACTCCCGGAGCCCCCAAACCGGCCTTGTCGGACGCCCTTAGACTGACGAGATTCACCAGCAGCGACACCTCAGGAGGTCCGTAGTTCACAGTGAATTTCTAACGGAACTTAGCGGAGGAAGTCTTCAAGCTGGGTGCGAGATCCGGTTTTGGCATCACGGTATTTGACGATGACGGCGCAGGAGAGAGAAATTCCCCACTTTTGGCCGGTGGGATGCAACACGCCGCGGGAGCCGGGGACGACGACTGCGTCTTCAGGGATGATCAGAGGTTTGTCATCGCCCGCAGAATAGACCGCATCGCGCACGAGATCGTAGACGGGGATTGAGCGGTTGAGAATGGTACCCGTGCCGAGGGCGGCGCCGCGTTTGACGACGGTGCCTTCGTAGACTCCAGAATTTCCTCCAACCAGGACGTCATCTTCAATGATGACGGGAAGAGCGCCGACGGGTTCGAGGACTCCACCGATCTGGGCGCCGGCGGAGATGTGGCAATTGCGGCCGACCTGCGCACACGAGCCGACCAGTGCGTGGGAATCGATCATCGTATCTTCACCAACGTAAGCGCCCACATTTACGAACATTGGCGGCATGCAGATGACTCCGCGGGCGATGTGGACACCATCGCGAATGCTGGAGCCGCCTGGAACGATGCGAACACCGTCGGCAACAGAAAAGGAATGCAGCGGGTAGGTGGATTTGTCGAAAAAGGGCAGCTTGGAAGAATCCACGGACATGTTAACGATGGAGCCCATGCGGAAGCCGAGGAGGATTCCCTTTTTCACCCAGGCGTTGGTGCGCCAGCCGGTAGGGGAAGCGGAATCGGGTTCGGCAGCGCGCACTGTGCCGCGATTGAGAGCTTTTTTGAAAGATAGGAAGAGCGCGTGATGCTCCGCCGTGTAAGCGGCCGGCGGAGCGTCGAAGAGAGATTCAATTTGATCTTGCAAGATGCACTCTCTCGATGAGATCAAGGGATTCGAGAACGGCACGGATCCGCGCAAGATTCTCCGGCTTTGGGGAAACGAGCGGCAGGCGCCAGACCGGCTGGAGCAGGCCCATTTCGGCAAGCGCGGCTTTTACGGGTATGGGATTGGATTCGACGAAGTTTATGTCCATGAGAGAAAGATACCGGAAGTGCAGGCGCCGCGCTCCGGCAAAATCGGCGGAAAGAGCGGATTGTACAAGGCGGGTCATTTCCGCGGGTATTTCGTTGGAGGCTACGGAGATCAGGCCGCGGCCGCCGAGGGAGACGAGGGGGAGTGTCAAAGCGTCGTCCCCGGAGAGGACTAGAAAATCCTTGGAAACGAGATTGAGGATGGCGCCCATCTGGGAGATGCTGCCGGAGGCTTCTTTTATGCCGACGATATTGGGTATTTCGGAAAGGCGAAGGACGGTGGACGGCTCGATGTTGACGCCGGTGCGGCCCTGAACGCTGTAGAGGATGATGGGCAGGTTGATCGTGGAGGCGATGGCTTTGAAATGCTGGAAGAGTCCTTCTTGCGTGGGCTTGTTGTAGTAAGGAGTGACGGAAAGGATGCCGTCAGCGCCAAGTTTCTGAAGTTCGCTGGCGAGGGAGATGACTTCGGAAGTGTTGTAGCCGCCGGCGCCGGCGAGGACGGGGACTTTGCCCTTGGCGATTTCGACGGTCAGCTCGACGACGCGGAGATGCTCGGCGTGCGTAAGCGTGGGGCTCTCGCCTGTGGTGCCGCAGGGGACCAGGAAGTTGATGCCGGCGTCGATTTGACGCTTAACGAGAGACCGGACGGCGTTTTCGTCGAGCGAGCCGTCGGTGCGAAATGGGGTTACGAGTGCTGTGCCGGTTCCAGTAAACATTTGATGCTCCTTCTTTGTTTAATTCCCATCGAAATTCTAGTTCTGGCCAGGCTAAAGCCCGGTCACTACAGGAAAGCTTTTGACGCTCCTAGTTCGGAGACGATATCGCGAAATTCGTAAACGCCTTTTTTTTGTTGCAGCCAGCGAGCGGCCTGGAGGGCGCCATGAGCATAGCCTTCGCGGCTGCGAGCCGTGTGCCGCAACGTGATGGTGTCGGCGGGAGAGTCAAAGCCGACTTCGTGCGTGCCGGTGTGCGAGCCGGCGCGGTTGGCCCCCAGATTCAGTGGGCCGGAATAGCCGGCCGCTTGAATTTCCTCGGCAAGTTTTTTCAATGTGCCGGACATGGCATCTTTTTTCGCGGAGTGATGAATTTCCCAGCCCCAGGCTTCGTACTCGGAATGCTTGGAGAGCAAGTTAGCGGCCCGCGCGACAATCTGGAAAAAGAGAGCTACGCCAATGGAGAAATTGGGGCCATAGAGGAGCGCAGCGCCCGCTGTTTCGACGGATTTGCGGATTTCTGGCAGTTGATCGTACCAACCTGTAGTGCCGGATACGGTACGGACACCGAGGGCGGCCAGGCGGCGAAGATTTTCGGGAGCAGCGGCAGGCGTGGAAAATTCGATGGCGGTTGTGGCACCGGCGAGGGTTTCGCGGGAGAGCGAAGCGGCATTACTGCTGGTAAAGCGGGCGACGACATGGAAGCCGTGCTGCGGAGCAAGTTGCTCGACGAGGCGACCCATTTTGCCGTGGCCGACGATGGCGAGTGGAAGGCTCATGCGGGCGGCGCTCCAGTGGTGAGGAGTTGGCGGACCATGCGGGAATAAATATCCACGGCACTGGTCAACTCGGACTTCCGGATGCGTTCTTCGGCGGTGTGAGCAACGTGGATGCTACCCGGGCCGATGAGGAAAGGCTGGCCCCAGGAGCCGTCGAAGCTGGGGATATCGGTGGTGAAAGCGACGACCGTTGTGGGGAGGTCGAGAAGAGGGGAAAGACGGACGGCGGGGCAGAAGAGTACTTCGCGGGCTTCGATTTTGAATGCAGCAGCGGTTCGTGCGACGGCGGCGCGGGTGGAGGCTGGATCGCCGACTAAGCGGAACATGATTTCGGAGCGGGCTTCGTCGGCAATGACGTTGGGAGCGCGGCCGCCCGAGATAGTGCCGACGTTTAACGTGGAAGGGCCAAGCACGGGATCAAACGGCAAGGGGAACGCGCGGATTTCCTGCAGCGCGTCGAGGAGCGAATGAATTGCGGAATGACCGAGTTGCGGGTATGCGGAATGGGCAAGCTTGCCGTGAGCAATGAGTTCGTAGCGGAGCGCACCCTTGGAGCCGAGAGCGAGATGATTTTCGGTGGGTTCTCCGTTGATCAGAAAACGCGAGCCGCGGGGAGAAGCAGCGGCGGTGATGGCGCCGATGCTGCTGCGCTCTTCACCGACGACGAATAACAGCGCGAAATTTCGCGTGCCACCGGCGAGCAGCGATTCCGCGGCGGCGATCATAGCGGCGATGATTCCCTTGGCGTCGCAGGAACCCCGGCCGTGAATGTAGGTGGAGTCTTCGCGGGAGGCGAAAAAGGGTGGAACCGTGTCCATGTGTGTGGATAGGGTGACATGCGGATCGCCGAACGAGAGGAAGATGTTGTCGCGGCCGGGTTCGGCAGGTTGGCGATTGAGGTGGGCATGGTATTTCGCAGCGAGCGGAGAGAGATGGGCAAAGAGAAAATCCGCTACTGGCTTTTCCTGGCCGGTCGTGGAGTCGATGTCCACCAGCGCGCGCGTTAATTCAAAGAGATTCATAGTCGTTAACGCAAATGGGAGGAAGCATTCAGAAAGGAAGGAACCGCGAGCGAGTCGAACCCCGTGGCAGCCACCTCTCGATAGCGCTCCACCCGTAAACACGGATGACAGTGAACCGGCCTTAGACCGTGTTCCCCAACCGCTGGGGGATCGGAAACCGCAGCGATTTCGGCGGACTTTGAAAGCTGGCCCCTTTCTCCGGAGTGCCCCAAACCGAACTGGGACAACGCACCCGGTTACTCATGGCCGCCGCACCTCTACCAAGAACAATAAAAGTGTAAAGGAAAACGGGAATGGGTGCCACGGGGATTTTTCGCGAGGAGTGTGGCAAAGGAAAAAGCATTGGATTGGAAGGAGCGCCTATTTTAGAGGTGTCGCGACAGGGGAGCCTATCTGTCGTACTACGGCGCTTGAAATTTGTGGCAGTCGTGACCCAGCGCTTATGCACTGGGCTAACCTATCCCGCGCCTTCGGCGCTACAGAGAAAAGCGCCCGCCACGGACGGCGGCCGCTACATGGCTGTGGTTAGAGTTGGAGTGGTTTGAGCGGGACGTGTTGGGAGGCGATGAGGACTTCTCCGGTGAACGGGGATTCGGCGGGGCGGCGGCGGAGGGCTTCTTCAGCAGAGATGCGGACTAGATCGGGGTTGTTGTTTTCTTGCGAGACGTGGGCGAGGACTAGATGGCGGACGCAGGAATCGAAACCCTCGGGATCGGCAAGGAATTCACTGACGGCGTGATTGGAGAGATGGCCGGTGCGGGAAAGGACGCGCTGCTTGACGACCCACGGATAAGGGCCGACCTTGAGCATGTCGAGGTCGTGATTGGATTCGAGGATGAGGCAATCGGTTTGGCGGAGATGGACTCGGACGTGGTTTGGAAGGTAGCCGAGATCGGTGCAGATGGCGACTTTAGTGCCGTTGGTGCGGAAGGTGAATCCAACAGGGTCGGCTGCGTCGTGTGGGATTGCAAATGCGTGGACGTCGATGTTGCCGATGGTGAAGCTTTGGCCAGCCTGGATGGATTCGACGCCGCGGAGGCGTTTCCCGAATGTGTCGGGAAGGATGCGCTGGAGCGCTTCCATGGTGGGCTGGGTGACGTACAGCGGAGGTTTCCAGAGGCCGAGGACTTGCGGCAGGCCGTTGCAGTGGTCGGTGTGTTCGTGGGTGATGAGGACCGCGTCGAGGCGGTCGATGCTGCATTCGACGGCGGCGAGGCGGGCGAGGGTTTCGCGCTTTCCGAGGCCGGCGTCAACGAGGATGCAAGTGGTTTCCGTCTCGAGCAGAGTTAGATTGCCCGAACTGCCGGAGGCGAGGATGGAGACGCGCAAACCGATGAGTGATTCTCCCGGAGAAACTGTGGAAATAATGGCAGAGCGAGGGAGTCGCGTCAACGGAGAAGGGGCGACGCGGTGGAAAACCTGATCGCTTCATTGAATGTCTATGAAGGCGCCCGCTACGCGGGGTGAGAGGCGAGGCGCTTAGCAGGAGAGGCGGGCGCGGTCGAGCTTGAAGCCGTTCGTGGGGCCGAGAACGGTGACGGCGATGCGGTCGGGCTGGAAGAACTGGTTGGCAAGGGCCTGGAGCTGATCGCGGGTGACGGCTTCAATGGCGGCGAGGATTTCGTCGAGCGAAGAAAAGCGACCGAAGTAGAGTTCCTGGCGGGCGAGATTGGACATGCGGGAACTGGTGGACTCGAGAGAGAGCATGAGCGAGCCCTTGAGGTGGTTCTTGGCGCGGAGGAGTTCCTCCTCGGTGACCGGGGATTCCTTCATGGAGCGGAATTCGGCGATGGTCATGTCGACGACTTGACCGACGGTTTCCTTGGCGGTGCCGGCGTAGACGCTCAGGATGCCTGCGTCGGAGTAGGGCGTCAGTTCGCTGAAAACGGCGTAGGCAAGACCCTGCTTTTCGCGAATGTTCTGGAAGAGGCGCGAGGACATGCCGCCGCCGAGTAGATTGTTGAGAACGGCGGCCGCGAAACGGCGTTCGTCGGCAAGCGCAATGGATGGAACGCCGATGCAGACGTGAACCTGCTCGAGGTCGCGCTTGGTTTCAAGAACAATTGGCGCGGCGGTGGAAGGAACGGGATCGTCGGGGTTGTAACGCGACGGCGGAAGTTTGCCGAACTCTTTTTCGACAAGGTCGAGAACTTCCTGGTGAGTGATGTGGCCGGCCGCGGTGACGAGGAGATGATCGGGAGCGAACCAATCCTGGAAGCGTGTGCGCAGAGGTTCGCGTTCGAATTTGCGCACCGTGTCCGGAGTGCCAAGGATCGGACGCCCGAGGGAATGCTCGGGCCAGAAGCCCCGGGTGAAAATATCGTGGAGAAGGTATTCCGGGTTGTCCATGTCCATCTTGATTTCTTCGAGGACAACCTGACGCTCTTTCTTGACGTCTTCGGAATCGAACTTGGGGCGAAGGACGAGATCGGAAAGGACATCGAAAGCGATCGGAAGATGCGCGTCGAGCACCTTAGCGTTGAAGCAGATTTGTTCCTTGGACGTGAAGGCGTCCAACATGCCGCCGACGGAATCCATTTCGCGGGCGATATCTTCGGCGGAGCGGCGTTCGGTGCCCTTGAAGACCATGTGCTCGAGAAAGTGGGCAGTGCCGTTTTCGGCAGGAGTTTCGCGGCGGGAGCCGTGGCGAACCCAGATGCCGACGGAAACGGAACGGACGTGCTGCATGGTCTCGGTGATAACGACGAGGCCGTTGGGTAGTGCGTGCCGATGGATATCGCGCGCGTTGGAGACCATGGACCTATTGTGGCATAGGGGAGGGAGGGTGGCGAGTGACGAGTGACGAGCGACGAGCGACAGACAAGGCAGAATTCGCACAAGTTCCCGTTTTTCAATCGGTTAGTATTTCCGCTTGGTCTCGGAAGAATAGTACAGGCAGGGGTCGTGGTGGATACGCCGTTGATGAGAGAATGGAGAGAGTAAGGGGAAGAACGTGGAATTGCTGGGGAAAAGCCGGGAAGAGCTGAGGGCGTACTGCGCGGGGGTGGGCGAACCGGCCTACCGCGCGGACCAGATTTATCACTGGCTCTATGCAGAGAGGGAATTTTCCGTTGAGCGGTGGAGCAATTTGCCAGCGGCCCTGCGCGAGAAACTGAAACGAGAGACGACGATTACGATGCCAGAGGTGCGGCAGAGATATGTGTCGTCGGATGGATCGGTACGGTATTTGTTCGGCCTGCCGGTCGAGGAGGAGAAATCGCTGAAGAAGCCGGCGGCGGTGGAAGCGGTGTTCATGCCGAGCGAGGGGCGGCAGACGATTTGCATTTCGACGCAGGCGGGTTGCGCGGTGGATTGCCAGTTTTGTTTGACGGCGCAATTGGGATTGATCCGGAATCTGACGGCGGGGGAGATGGTGGCGCAGGTCTTGATGCCGTTGAAGGAGATGGGAGAAGGAGAACGCGGGGGGCTTGCGGCGCGGACGAATGTGGTGTTGATGGGGCAGGGAGAGCCGCTGCTGAATTTTGAGCAGGTGATGGGCGCGCTCGAGATCTTGCTGGATGTGGAGGGCGTGGGGCTTTCGCCGAGGCATGTGACGCTTTCAACCAGCGGGATTGTGCCGGGGATTAAGCGGCTGGGAAACGAGGAAATCCGGCCCAAGCTGGCGATTTCGTTGAATGCTTCGTCGGATGAGCAGCGCGACCTGCTGATGCCGGTCAACAAGAAATATCCGCTGAAAGTGTTGATGGAGGCTTGCCGGAATTACCCCCTGCGGAATTGGGAGCATTTGACGTTTGAGTACGTGATGTTGGGCGGCGTGAATGATGCCGCGGAGGATGCGCGGCGAGTGGTGCGATTGCTGGGGCCGCTGACGCGTGTGAAAGTAAATCTGATCCCGTGGAATCCCGGGGAGCTGCCGTACCGGGAATCGGACGCGGAGACGATTGAGGAGTTCCGACGAATTTTGGTGGAAAAGGGCGTACCTGCGTTTGTGCGGTATTCGCGGGGGCGGGATGTGATGGCGGCATGCGGGCAGTTGGCGTTGAAGGAAGTGCAAGGGACTGGAGCGGCGTTGACGGTTTTGGGATGAGAGCTAGTACAAACAGGCGCTAACGCGCAATTTTTCGGGCAATTTTTGCATTGAGGTCCTTCGGGCATCCTCGTCGGATGCCCTTAGGATGACACCCTTTACTTTGTTGGGGTAGGGCGCAGGCCGATTGCGGACATGAGGCGGCCGGAGAGACCGCCTTCCTGACGATGGCTGAAGAGGAGATTGCTGTGGCAGGCGGTGCAGAGATCACTGACATAGATATTTTTTGCATATAGGCCAGCGGCGATGAGTTGCGAGCGGTTGGCTTTGCGAAGATCGAGATGGACGTTTTTTGGAGGCGGCTGGTGGCCCGGAGGCTTCATGTTGAGCCACTGGAGGGGATTCGGCTCTTCACCAGAGCGAGGCTCGTCGAAATAGTCGGCAGCGTCGGCGAATTGCGCGGTGAATTTGCTTACGAAGTCGGCAGCGACTCCGTAACAACACGGACCAATCGAAGGGCCGATGGCGGCCAGAAGATCGGCGGGCTTGCTGCCGAACTCGAATTGCAAACGGCCGACAGCTTTTTCGGCGACGCGGGCGAGGGTGCCGCGCCAGCCGGCGTGGATTGCGGCAAGAGCGCGATTTTTCGGATCGACGAGGAGTATCGGCACGCAATCGGCGGTCTGGATGGTAAGGAGGAGGCTGGGACGGTCCGTGGCGGAAGCATCGCCTTTCGAAACGTCGGCCGACGGCTGGGGGAACACACGAATTACGTCCGAGTGGATTTGCTTGAGCGGGATCAGTTCGAGATCGGCGGCACCGATGGCGGATTGAAACAGGCGGCGATTTTCGAGGACGTTTTCGCGGGTGTCCCATTCCATGAAGCCGAGGTTAAGAACTTTTTCGGATTCGAGCGGGCTAACGCCGCCGGGGCGGGTGCTGAAACCGTGGACGAGCCAGGGAAGCTTGCGAAAAGGGGCAAGCTCGAGAATCTGCAGACCGCGGAACTTGCGGAGGCGCCAGGGTGCCGCAATGCGAGGTACAGGAGGCGCCGGGGGCGCAGGTTGGCCCGGGCGACGAAGCTTCAAGGAAGTTTTTCTGATAGCCACAATCAGACCAGTATAATCGCAACAGCATGACGGGCAGAAATCGTGGAAGCGGCGAAACGACCGTACAGGGGAGCAAATGATCGTTGGCATGGGGATTGACGTTGCGGAAGTGCCTCGGATTCAGCACGTGATTGAATCGCAGCGGGAGAGGTTTCTTCGTAGGGTATATACGCTGGATGAGGTGGCGTATTGCGAGCAGTTCAAGAACAAGTATGAGCGGTATGCGGGGCGGTTTGCAGTAAAAGAAGCGGCGATGAAGGCGTTGGGGACGGGCTGGAGCCGTGGGGTGAGATGGGTGGATGTGGAAGTGGTGCGGCAACGGGGCGGGCGGCCGAACCTGGCCCTGAAGGGCGAGGCCAGGAAGATCGCGGATGCGCTAGGAGTGAAAAATATCGCGGTGAGCATCACGCATACGTCCGAGCAGGCTATCGCTCAGGTTATTTTCGAAGGGTAAGCAGAAGATTTAACACAGAGGGCACTGAGGTTCCACAGAGTTCAGGAGAGAAGCTCCGAAGCTGAAGGTCGAATTTAAATTTCCAATACATTTAGAGTTGGATTTATCTGGCGGCGAGAGGTGCAGATTCGACCGGCTCGGCCAGCAGATGCTTGTCGCCGAGGCGCGCGACGTTGGCTTCGACGAATTGATTTGGAGGGAGTGCGACCGGCAAGCGGACCTGGAGGTAATTATCGGAGAGGGCAGGCGTTGAGTCGACGTCGTCGGAAGGATCGCGGCGCAGGGTGAGGACGCGCAGGGTGCGGCCGATTTGTGCGCGGCGGAAGGCGGCGGATTTGGAATCGGCGAGGGAGCGAAGCTGGCGGGCGCGATTCTTGATGACGTGGCCGGGCAGATGGCCGGAGAGGGAGGCTGCCTTTGTGCCGGGGCGCGGTGAGTAGGAGAAAATGTGCAGGTAGGTGAATGGACGCACAGCGATAAAGTTGAGCGTGGCAGCATGGTCGGCGTCGGTTTCACCGGGGAAGCCGGTGATGACGTCGGCTCCGATCGCGGCGTTGGGAAGCCGGTCGTGGATAAGTTCGACGCGGCGGGCGTAATGTTCGGCGCGATACCAGCGATGCATGGCGGAGAGGATGCGGTCGGATGCGGATTGCAGCGGCATGTGAAAATGCGGAGCGATGCGGTTGTTGCAGGCGAAGAAATCGATGAGGTCCTGCGTGACGTCAAGCGGCTCGATAGAGCTGATGCGCAGGCGCTGCACAGACGTTTCATCGAGGATGCAGCGGAGCAGGTCGAGGAATTCGACGCGCGGCGTGAGGTCGCGGCCATAGGTGCCGAGGTTGATGCCGCTGAGGACGATTTCGCGGAATCCGGAATCGGAGAGGCGTTGAATTTCGGAGAGCACGATATGTTGTGACAGGCTGCGGGATTTTCCGCGGACGAATGGGATTACGCAGAAAGAACAGCGGGAGTTGCAGCCGTCCTGGATTTTGAGTGTGGGACGGGTGTGATTCCCTTCTCCACCGAGGACCGGGGCGACGAGGACGTCGGTTAGCTGGAAGATGTCGCCGGTCAAGATCGGGGCCAGATGGAGCGGGCGATTATCGTGAACGGATCGGGCGGGCGGAGCCCCTGCGTTGTCGGGGCAAGCAAGCTCCGCCCCTACAATTGGAGTTTCGGGACCAGTTAACTGTGGAAGCGGAGTGATGGAATGGAGGAGCGTGGGGATTTGGGGTTTGTGAGAATTGCCGACTACGAAGCTGACCCCTGGTAGGGCGGCGATCTCTTCGGGAGCGCGCTGGGCATAACAGCCGGTTACGAGAATGCGCGTGGCGGGATTGGCCGCATGGATTTTGCGTATGGCGTCGCGGGCCTGGGCGTCAGCGGCGGCGGTGACCGTGCAGGTGTTGAGAACTACGACGTCGGCGGCAGTATTATCCGCGGCAAGAGTCGAGCCTTGCTCGCGGAGCTGGCGTTCGATAGCCGCGCCGTCGGCCTGAGTGGCGCGGCAGCCGAATTGTTGGATAAAAAAGGTGGTCATAGGAGAAACCGCCAAAGCCTTATTTAAGCACACGAGCGTGCGGCATCACAGCGGGGCCAGCGGCGCTTTACGGCGGGTAGTGGGGCCTATACAATTTTAGACTTCCATGACCCACACGCGAAGAAATCCATCTCAACTGTTTGATCCAAGAATCTCCGTGGTGATTCCCGTATACAACGAAAAAAACACTATCTGTGAAATCCTGCGCCGAGTGGAAGAAGCGGACATGCGCAAGGAAATCGTGGTGGTGGACGATTTTTCAAAGGATGGGACACGGGAGATTCTGCAGGCGCTGGCGGAGCGGCAGCAGCAGGGAGAGAGTCAGGCACCGGCCAGCGATGGAGAAGATCCGATCGAGTTGAGAAACCTCCGTATCTTTTTCCAGGGGCAGAATCAGGGCAAGGGCGCGGCTTTGCGGCGGGGATTTGCCGTGGCCACGGGGGATATCGTTCTGGTTCAGGATGCGGACCTCGAATACGATCCGCGGGACTATCCGAAGCTTCTGGAGCCAATCGTGGAAGGGCGAGCGGATGTGGTGTATGGTTCGCGATTCCTCGGCGGCCCGCAGCGCGTGCATTACTTCTGGCACTATGTGGCCAACAAGGCTTTGACTCTTCTTTCCGATATTTTCACCAACCTGAAGCTGACGGATATGGAGACGTGCTACAAGGTGTTCCGTCGCGAGGTGCTGAAGGACATTCAAGTAAAGTCGAACCGGTTTGGTTTTGAGCCGGAAATTACGGCGAAAATTGCCAAGGGCAAGTGGCGGATTTACGAGGTGCCGATCAGCTACGCGGGGCGGACCTACGACGAGGGGAAGAAAATCACATGGAAGGATGGCGTGCAGGCCCTTTGGTGCATTATTCGGTTTAAGTTCAGCGATTAGAGGGCACGGCCGCGTTCGCCAATAGTCGACCGCCTGCAGCTAGGGCTTTCGAGAAACACTCCGAAGAGTAAATGAAAAGCGCCCGCCGCAGACGGCGGCCCCTACAGGTGCGGGTTTACACCTGGG